>Ga0316208_1000756_pt1 | contig 35839 bp, 33 predicted proteins | sample 3monopyrite_MG_FD_204944 | JGI IMG/M metagenome (GOLD analysis project Ga0316208, IMG submission 204944) | Microbial mat bacterial communities from mineral coupon in-situ incubated in ocean water Damariscotta River, Maine, United States -... | ecosystem: Environmental > Aquatic > Marine >...
TAGCTAGGAATCCTACCACCAAAAGGAACATTGACAAGGCCAATTCCCAAGCGGGGACTCCAAACGGAATCCGTACCATCATAATAATGGGCGAAGTGAACGGAATCATGGAAAGCCAAAACGACATTGGGCTTTCGGGATTATTAATGACGACTTGCGCCATCACAAACGAAAAAATGATTGGAGCCGTAATCGGTAGCATGAACTGTTGCGAGTCTGCTTCATTATCAACGGCAGAACCAACGGCTGCAAACAGCGCACTATAAATCAGGTATCCGCCCAAGAAATAGAATAAGAAACTCCCAAGGATCAATGGGAAATTGATCTGCTGAATACTTGCAAAAACATCGTCAATCGCTGATTGATTGAGTTCAGATGAAGCAGTTTCTTCCACTTCTGGAGAAACATCTCCCGCAGCCGTCATGGCCTGTTCAATACTTGTTGGCGTGTCTTTCGAAAACTGACTTTCCACCAAGGTTTTTCCACCAGAAATGAATGCCGTTGACAATACCATCCAAAGTAAAAACTGCGTGAGTCCGACCAAAGCAATACCGATAATCTTGCCCATCATCAACTCAAATGGTTTAACAGACGAAATAATTACTTCGATGATGCGGCTCGTCTTTTCCTCAATTACGCCACGCATTACTTGCACGCCATACAAAAAGATGAACATGTAAATGAGAATACCGCTAAACATGCCTACTATCATGCTGAGTTCGGTATTGCTTTTGCTCTCCTCTCCAATCTCATCAATCTTTTTGGTTATGAGCCGAACATTGGTTTTGGCAGCTTCAATTGTGGCTTGGTCGATACCCGACTTAGCAAGCTTGAATTTCTCAATATCGTTTTCAATTGTATTCTCGATGTAACGGATTACGTTGATCCCTGGCTGTTTATCGTAAATCAATTGAATGCCTGTGGGTGTTGACAAAATCTTTTCGTGAATGAACAGCACCGCATCAAAATCATCGCTGGCCATCATCTGACCTTTGGCACTATCTAAGCTTGTTCCAACCTGCGGAAAATGGAAATGAATCTTGTCCGTGTCAGCCATCCTTTCGTTAAAAAGAAAGCTGTCGTCAATCACAAGAATATTCGCTTCATCCTCATCATTCATCGCCATCCAAACAGGAACGATGAACAGGGCCGCCATCATAATGGGGCCAAGAATGGTCATCACGATAAACGACTTCTTACGAACGCGTGTAAGGTATTCCCGTCTGATTATAAGTCCGATCTTGTTCATACCGCCAGTTTATCTTGGTTATACTTCTCCACCGCCTGAATGAAAATATCGTTCATACTTGGAATTACTTCTTGAAACCCACGAACCACTACCGTTCGCATAATGTTTCCAAGTAGTTGATTGGTGGTAGCACCGTTAACCAAACGAATAGTCGCATCCGTATGGTCGCCTTCCGGGCCATGTTCGATGAGTTCGCCATAGGTTCCTAACGAGGCACTAAGCTGCATAACCGAACCCGCAAAATCAATATTATACGTCTGTGTTCTAAATCGGCTTCTCACCTCTTTGACCTCACCTTCCAAAATCACTCTCGTATTGTTGATGAGTGCAATATGGTCGCACAGTTCCTCCACAGAACCCATGTTGTGCGTAGAGAAAATAATAGTCGTTCCCTTCTTTTTCAATTCCAGAATTTCGGATTTGATAAGATTGGTATTGATAGGGTCGAAACCACTAAATGGCTCATCCAAAATCAACAATTTAGGTTCATGCAAAACGGTGATGATGAACTGGACTTTCTGCGCCATTCCCTTCGAAAGCTCCTCCACTTTCTTGTTCCACCAAGCTTCAATTTCAAACTTTTCGAACCAATATTTCAATCGAGTAAGCGCATCCTTCTTCGTCAAACCTTTTAGCTGACAGAGGTACAATGCTTGCTCGCCAACCTTCATTTTCTTGTACAATCCACGCTCTTCTGGCAAGTAACCAATTTGGGAGGAGTGCTTTTCTTCCAAACGTTCGCCATTAAACCAAAGCTGCCCTGTGTCTGGCCCCGTAATCTGATTGATGATGCGGATGAAAGTGGTTTTCCCAGCACCATTCGGCCCTAAAAGACCAAAGATTGAACCTTCAGGAACAGAAATACTGATGTCTTCAATGGCTACATGACCTGCATAGGCCTTGCTTACATTTTCAGCACGGAATATTGGTTGATTCAAATTCAAAAGTTTAGTGTGATGCTGATACGAATTACGAATGAGTGCGAACCCCGTAAAGACGGGGCAAGTTATGCAAAACGATGTGGAACAAGGCTATTTTACGAGCGCGAAAAACAAACAAGTTATGATGAGGATGGGATGATTTCGGTTTTGAGTTATGACGGCTTGAAAAGGGAGTTTTCTCGTGCTTTGGCAATGTCTGTGCAAATTGTATTGATAGAATCTTCCAAAAACTTGACAGAGGGCTTTTCAATCCAATCAACATCAGTCAAAATTTTATCCAAACTCATAGTACTCAGTGTGTTGATGGCGGAAAGTTCATTTGCCCAGGTGTCTTTCATTTTGGCTTCCTCAAACAAATCCGGCCAAGAAAAGGTCTCATGCTGACAGATGGTAATAATATCAACCACATCCTTTGCCGCACTTCTGCTTAATGCACACAACTTATTTGAGAGAATATTCCGAGGAATATCAACCAAATGGTACGTACCTCCATTCATTGGCTTTCCGTACCGAAACCCTACATCGTTTATCAATTCCACTTTGAGTACTATTCCTTCTTCATCCTTCACAAATATTCTAAAAAAGGATTCCATGTCCATAATTACTTGCACATCAGAAAACCCTGATTCCAATGTTGTTATTAGCTTCTTCGCCTCATCACGAAAGTTCTCGGAACGATTCATAAAGAAATCGAGGTCTTCGGAATAGCGATGATGGTAATGAAATCGGCTGACCGCTGTGCCACCTGTTAGGTAAAACCGTGTAACGCCATTCAGCTTTTGCAGCGCAGCGTCCTGTAAAGGATAAAGTTTATTGTAAAATGAAGCGTCTGGCATTTAAATAATTCTCCTTTAACTTTTTCGGAAACAGCCCCCGAAGCACTTCTTCGCTCATGGCGTACACAATCTTTTCCTTAGGAATGATTTTGAGCACAGTAAACCACGGGAAAGTGGTCAATATCTTCTGATAAAGGTTATGTTTACTGATGCGACACGGTTTGTCGTACATCAGTAAATTGTAAGCATCGTCTGCGGTTGCGGGCGTATCCCACAACAGCAATTTCAGCTTTTCCTTTATTTCTTGTTCTGAAAACATGTTGTAAAGTTAAGGACTGAAAATAGCTGATACGAATTACGAATGCCGCTGCGCGGTACGAATATGACGAATGCAGGAGTCTTGAAGCATTCGTCATATTCGGATTTTATTCGTAATTCGTATCAGCCCATTTCAAGTTTAATGAAAATAATCCTTCATTTTATCGAAGAAACTCTTCTCTCCTTTTCCTGGATTTGGCTTGAAGTTCTCTGAATCTTTCATTCCCTCCAACGCCTTCTTCTCATCTTTCGATAGCTTCTTAGGAATCCAAACATTGGTGTGTACTAAAATATCGCCCTTTCTTCCGTAATCTAAATCAGGAAGACCTTTTCCACGTAAGCGCAAAAGCTTAGCGCTCTGTGTTCCTGCCTCAACTTTAATCCGTGCTTTTCCTTCAATGGTCGGCACCTCAACGGTTGTACCCAAGGCTGCATCTACAAAACTGATGTACAGTTCGTAATGCAAATCTGTGCCATCGCGCTTCAACTCTGCGTGTTCCTCCTCCTCAACAAGCACAATCAAATCTCCTGGCACGCCACCTTTGGCTCCTGCGTTTCCTTTTCCGCGAACGGAAAGCTGCATGTCGTTTCCGACTCCAGCGGGAATCTTCACTTCAATAACTTCCTCGCCTTTCACAATTCCATCACCGTAACATTTGGTGCATTTATGGGCAATCGTCTGTCCTTGTCCGCTACAAGATGGACAAGTGGATGAAGTCTGCATTTGACCAAGTGGCGTATTCATTACACGCGTCACCTGTCCACGACCACCACACGTGTGACATGTGTCCATTTTACCGTCTTCGGCACCCGTTCCAGTACACTTCTCACAACTAACGTATTTGTTAACCTTCAGCTTTTTGGTAACGCCATTAGCTACTTCTTCCAAGTTGAGCTTAACCCGAACTCGAAGGTTAGAACCTTTGTTGACGCGTGTTCTGCGGCCACCTCCGCCCCCACCGAAACCACCAAAGCCGCCACTGCCTCCACTGCCTCCGAAAATATCTCCGAATTGGCTGAAGATGTCATCCATGCTCATGCCGCCTCCGCCAAAACCTCCGCCACCAAAGCCGCCATTTCCACTCATTCCAGCATGGCCAAATTGGTCGTAGCGCGCTTTTTTATCAGCATTACTTAAAACCTCGTACGCCTCCGCAGCTTCCTTAAATTTCTCTTCAGCTGTGTGGTCGTCCGGGTTCTTATCGGGATGAAACTTAACGGCCATCTTCCGATAAGCCTTTTTTATTTCAGCCTCAGAAGCGCCTTTGCTAACTCCTAGTACTTCGTAATAATCTCGTTTTGCCATTTTTCAGTCCTTACGCGCCTACCACAACTTTGGCAAACCGAATCACTTTTTCGTTCAGATAATATCCTTTTTCAACCTCGTCCACAACCTTTCCCTTCATGTCTTTTGATGGTGCAGGAATCTGCGTGATGGCCTCATGAATTTCTGGGTCGAAGACTTCTCCAACGCTCTTCATAGGTTTCAGTCCTTTGTTTTCTAATTCCTTCACCAACTTATGATAGATTAACTCCATGCCCTCTTTCACACTTGGCACGTCTGTAGCGCTTTCCATATTTACTCGAGCACGCTCAAAATCATCCACTACCGGCAGAAGCAATTTAAACACATCTTGGCCACCATTCATAATGAGGTCAATGCGCTCTTTCGCGATTCTCTTTCTGAAATTTTCAAAATCAGAATAGAGCATCAAGTACTTGTTATTCAACTCGTTGTACTGCTCTTGTAGTTCCTCCAATGGGTCTTTCTCTTCTGCCTCAGCTGTTTCAACCTCATTTTCATCAACCTCCACCTCAACATTTTCTATTTTTTCCGCTTTCTCTTTTCCTGACATTTCAGCGTTTTCCTTTTCAGATTTTTTACTTCCCATTTTGAGTTCTATACTTAAACCTATTTCGAATTTCTCAATTAGAATTTCGGATTTCTTTTCAACCAACCGCGGTTATCAAATAGTCTGCCGTGGCCGTTCTTGGGACAATTTGGCAGATAACGGCCGTTTTTAAGCGGGTGCAAAAGTAAAAAAGGCAGGGTGTCACCCTGCCTTCCGTCATTTTATCTTGTGTTGAGTGTTTTATTGACCTACCAACTTCTGCACTTCAGCGTGAAGGTTTGCGCCTCTCAGGTTTTTAGCAACGATAACTCCGTTCTTATCTAAAAGGAAATTACCAGGTATTGAGCGCACACCATAAGTGGCAGCTCCAGCGCTGCTCCAACCTCCTAAGTCGCTTACATTAACCCAATCAAGACCATCTTGTTTGATAGCATTAACCCAAGCATCTTGGCTTTTGTCTAACGACACACCGTAAATCTCAAAACCTTTAGGGTTAAACTTTTTGTAAGCCGCAACCAGGTTCGGGTTTTCGATACGACAAGGACGACACCACGAAGCCCAGAAATCAATCAATACAGCTTTTCCTCTTAGCGAAGAAAGAGCGACTTCTTTTCCTTCTGGATTTTTGAATTTAAGTTCGGGAGCGATGTCTCCAATGTTCAATCCAACTTTTTTGTCCTGAATTTCAGTTTTATTACCATCTCCTTCACCTGCAAAAGCAGATGAACCTACTATCAACAAACCAAAAGCAACAATTAATCCTATCCTTTTCATATCTATGTTTTGTACAAAGTTAATATCGGCTTACAACTGTACTGGTCTGTTAACCGACAGCCGCTAAATGCAACAACTATACCACCCTTCGATACACCTTCCGCTTGCAGCGGTCGGCACTGAGGATGACAGCAGCTATAGTCTTTTGATATTGGCTCCAATCGCATTCAACCGCGTATCAATGTTCTGATAGCCACGATCAATCTGTTCGATATTGTGAATCAAGCTCTTTCCATCGGCAGAAAGTGCTGCAATAAGCAACGAAACTCCTGCTCTAATATCAGGACTAGTCATTTGAATACCGCGCAATGCCATCTGATGGTCCATTCCAATAACCGTAGCACGATGCGGATCGCAAAGAATAATCTTTGCGCCCATGTCAATCAATTTATCAACAAAGAAAAGTCGGCTTTCAAACATCTTTTGATGAATGAGCACACTTCCTTTAGCCTGCGAGGCTACCACCAAAATGATACTCAACAAATCAGGCGTAAACCCTGGCCAAGGGGCATCTGAAATAGTAAGTATTGAACCATCTATAAAAGATTCAATCTCATAATGCTCCTGTGAAGGAATGTAAAGATCGTCTCCCTTCTGTTCTATATGAATCCCGAGCTTTCGGAAAATGGTTGGGATGATTCCTAAGTCAGGATAACTAACATCCTTAATCGTTATCTCAGACTTGGTCATGGCGGCCAAGCCAATGAACGAGCCAATCTCAATCATATCTGGCAGACAACGGTGTTCAGTTCCAGTCAAATACTCGACACCATCAATAATGAGCATGTTGGAGCCAATGCCTGAGATGTTGGCTCCCATTCTATTCAGCATCTTACAAAGCTGCTGTAAGTACGGCTCACAGGCTGCGTTGTAAATGGTGGTGCGACCTTTGGCAAGCACCGCAGCCATCACAATATTGGCTGTTCCTGTTACAGATGCTTCATCGAGCAACATGTAGCACCCCTCAAGGTTACTCGCTTCTACTTTATAGAATTGCTCTTCGGCATTGTACTCAAACTTGGCGCCTAGTTTCTGAAAACCGATAAAGTGTGTGTCGAGCCTTCTGCGGCCAATTTTATCGCCACCCGGCTGTGGGATGTACCCTTTGCCGAAGCGTCCAAGCATTGGTCCAACAACCATGATTGAACCACGAAGTCCTGAACCTTTCTTCTTGTACTCTTCAGAATGAAGATGTTCCAGATCAACGTCATCAGCAATAAACTCGTACGTATCTTCGGATAGCTTTTTGACCTTCACTCCAAGGTCGCTAAGCAAGTCAATCAGCTTATTTACATCCCTAATATTGGGGATGTTTGAGATAGTGACCTTTTCAGGTGTAAGAAGAACTGCACACAGTATTTGTAACGCTTCATTCTTGGCTCCTTGGGGAACCAATTCTCCTTTCAGTTTGTTTCCTCCAATAATCTCGAATGACGCCATGCTTAGTTTCTGTGGTTTCTTCTTCCGCTGTTGTTATTCTTTTTGCGCCCTTTGTTGTTGCGTCCGCCTTTGCGCCCTCGATTCTGATTGTTCTGCTGTTTGATAGCAGGATCAATAAGGTCTTTTGATGGTGCTAATTCAACTTGTGCTGGCAAATCTATTTTACCCTCAGAAATATCGAGCAAATCTTTCTTAATAACTCGGTCTTCAACCGAATCACGATTCCAGTTTAAGTAAGCGCGCTTCATAACGTTTGCTATTGCAACGCCCATTTTCAATCGCTCCTCTTCATTTTCTTCGGCAGCAACTTTTTTTGCCATTTGAATGACCACTTTGCCATAATGACGGTAACGTGGTACTGAATCGGGATATGGAATTGGGTCTGGACCAAGCTCAAAATCTTCTCTAAGCGGTTTAGGAAATGGAGAGTCAACATCAAAATCGAAACCTGAAATGATGAACATGTGATCCCATATCTTATGAGTAAGTCCTTCTAGGTTTTTCAAGGCTGGATTTACTTGCCCCATTACTTTGATGATGGACTTGGCGGCTTTATTCCGCTCTTCCCTATCTTCTATTGTTTTGGCGAACTCAATCATCTTTTGAATATTCCGCCCGTACTCTGGAATCTGCATCAGCTCTCTGGCTGTGTTGTATTCCATCTCGTAATCTAGTTCTGAAGTCATCTTTGTTGTAATTCGGTCACAAAATAAAGAAAGTAGCTGCCATAAACGCGAAAGCCCCTTTCGAAGATAATCTCCTAGGATATGGCAGTAACTCACAAAATGAGACCCTTCCTTCGTCAGGGAAACAAACGGAAATTGCTACAGTCTCTACTTGTTTCTCTGACGAAGGAAGGGTCTCCATATTTCAATTTGCACGTTTTGCCGCTTTCTAGTAAATAACTTTTTCGAGAGACTTTCAGCATGCAAGGTTAAAGAGTTATTGGGTTATTGGGTTATTGGGTTATTGGGCCAACCTCTCCCATAATAACTCAATAACAAATAACCAACTAGTATCTGTAATGATCCACTTTGTATGGACCTTCAATTTTTACGTCAATGTAGTCAGCTTGTTCTTGAGTTAAGGTCTCTAACTCTACACCGATCTTAGCAAGGTGCAATCTTGCTACTTTTTCATCCAAGTGTTTAGGTAACATATATACTTCATTTTTATACGCGTCAGTATTGTTCCACAACTCTAATTGAGCCAATGTTTGGTTTGTAAATGAGTTACTCATTACAAAAGAAGGATGTCCTGTAGCACAACCTAGGTTCACCAATCTACCTTCAGCTAGTACAAAAATGATTTTGCCATTAACTGTGTACTGATCAACTTGTGGCTTGATGGTATCTTTAGTATGACCATACTTACCGTTTAACCAAGCCATATCTATTTCATTATCGAAGTGACCGATATTACAAACGATAGCTTGGTCTTTCATTGATTGAAAGTGTTTTCCTTGAATAATGTTGAAGTTACCAGTTGTAGTAACAATGATGTTTGCCTCTTTACAAGCATCATCCATTTTCTTCACTTCAAATCCGTCCATTGCAGCTTGCAACGCGCAAATTGGATCAATTTCGGTAACAATAACTCTAGCTCCTGCTCCTTTTAAAGATGCTGCAGAACCTTTACCAACGTCTCCGTATCCAGCAACAACAGCAACTTTTCCTGCCATCATTACATCGGTAGCCCTTCTAATTGCATCAACCAAAGATTCTTTACATCCGTACTTGTTATCGAACTTAGATTTGGTAACCGAATCATTTACATTGATTGCCGGCATGACTAAAGTGCCATTTTTCATTCGGTCGTACAATCTGTGAACACCAGTTGTGGTTTCCTCAGACAATCCTTTAATTCCAGCACATAATTCTGGGTATTTGTCAAACACCATGTTTGTCAAATCACCTCCATCGTCAAGAATAAGGTTCAAAGGCTTACCATCTTTAAAGCCCGTAATTGTTTGGTCAATACACCAATCAAATTCTTCGTCTGTCAAACCTTTCCATGCAAAAACAGGAACGCCTGTGGCAGCAATTGCAGCAGCAGCCTGATCTTGTGTTGAGAAAATATTACATGATGACCAAGTAACCTCAGCACCTAACGCTGTTAATGTTTCAATTAAAACTGCAGTTTGAATAGTCATGTGAAGACACCCAGCGATACGTGCTCCAGCCAACGGCTTTGATTCACCATATTCTTCACGAAGAGACATTAAACCTGGCATTTCTGCTTCAGCAATTGTAATCTCTTTTCTACCCCATTCAGCTAAGCTGATGTCTTTTACTTTGTAAGTCAATTTTTCTGTTGTATTGCTCATTCTGTATTTTTCTTATTGAAACGGCCGCAAAGGTACGCCATAGCATAGACTTAGGCAATTTGGTTTAGTTATTGGGTTCGACTGTGCTCAACCAAGGTGCACTTCTCTGAGCGTAGTCGAAGGGGTATTGAGTTATGAGGTTTCGACTTCGCTCAACCAAAACCGCCTACCTCTTAACCACTTTACGAATAACCGTGCTATTGTCAGATCGTTCAATCCGTAACAGGTAATTCCCCGCTCGGACGCGTTTGCAACGCGTCCGCAGACCGTATCGGCAAACGGGCCACGTGATGCAATCGCGCGGCAGCCAATGGCGAGCTGGAGACTGGGTTGGCCTGGGGATGGCAGTTCAATGATTCGCTCACATATTATCAGTATGCTCGCAATGACCAGTGCATTGTCAAAAATCCTCTGACCCGACCGCTTCGCTGGTTGGCCCACCTCCTTTTTAAAGGAGGATGGGGGCTTGTGCTTCCAAAAAAGATTCGGAGAACACTCCGATTCGTAGCTGTTGAATTAAACTTTTGGATATTTTCATCTTTCGGTGAGTTTATAAACAAAGAGGTTTCTACTTCGCTCAACCAAGCACAACTTTATTGCTTCACCACTTTACGGACAGCGGTTGCCCCGTCAGAATTTTCAATGCGTAGCAAATAATTTCCTGCGGATAATTGAGATGTATTCAAAGACAACTTACTTCTATTCTTTGTTGAGGTAGCTGCAACAATATTGCCCATTACATCAAATAGTAGCAGTTTCTGTAATACTGAACCTACAACAGATAATTGCTCAGTAAAAGGAATGGGGTAAACAAGAATCTCCGACTCGCTGGATTCGGAAATCCCAGTAATTATTCCTTGTCCCTCAACCACTTCTACAAATTGATTTGCAACCAAATTATAGTATCGATCAACTCCTCCACCATACCAAACAACTTGGAGAGAATCGACAGACTGGTTGTTTGCTAAACCAAAATGCGCTACCTGCCAATGCTGAGAATTAAAGCTGCTTTCGCCACCAATCTCCCGCATTTGAGATTGCCCATTGATGTAAGCAACCACCTTGGTCCCTATTCCATTGGTATTGTTTTGAACTCCTTGCGCCTTAACCTGCAACCAATTATTTGGCGGTGAATCGTTTCGGTAGAGAAAGCTATTGGTTACACCATTAATAGAATCACTAATACCAACAAAAACATCCAAATCTCCATCGAGGTCATAATCGCAGTAAGCCAATGCTCTCGACACGTACGTATCTGCAACTCCAGTCTCAAAAGACAGGTCTGTAAATTCTCCATTTCCATCATTGACAAATAGCCTATTTGAGTCTAAAGAAGGCCACGGATAATCATACCTAAGCGAGCCGTTTGCCACCATCAGGTCTTCGTCCATATCATTATCAATATCCAAGAATCCTGCTCCCCAGCCAACATTCCAATGCCGTTGGCTAAAGTCTTGCAACCACACAGAGTCGTTTTTCATTCCTCTATCTGCCAGCTCATCTTCATACCCAGAAATTGAACTCACCATCAACTTATCACTTCTAATGTTCGTGGTTAGATAATCAAACACTCCATCCTCATTTACATCCGTTTTGGCAACACCCATTCCGTTCATTCCTATATCGAGACCAATGCTACTGCTAACTTCCGTGAAAGGTGCGAAAGGCGAGTCATTTCGGAACATTCTATTTGGTGTATTCCCGTTAAAAAAACCAAAGTCGTTTGCCACAAATAGGTCGGGGTCATTGTCGTTGTCGAAATCGGTTACCATAACTCCGAGCGCGCATCCGAGTGTATCGTCAATTTCCAATTGAGCGGCTCTTTCGGTAAACGTTCCATCACTATTATTCTGATAATAAAAGTTTGCCTCCGAATCAACCGAAACATTAGCACCATCGATGGTAACTTCCATAAACCTGGACCAATTGCAGACAAACAAATCGAGCCAACCATCCATATTCAAATCTCCGAATGTTGCCGAAAAGCTGTTGGCTGTATCTTCTATTCCTGCCCACGCGAGTTGCTCTGTAAACGTTCCATCACCATTATTTAAAAACAAGTGATTATTGGACGTTCTGAAGGTGGTTACAAACAAATCATTCCAACCATCTCGATTGTAATCTCCCGTAGTTACACCATCTGTAAACACGTTTTGAATAGCATCAAATCCGGCTTCTGATGTCTTATCAGAAAATGTTCCGTTTCCGTTGTTTTTGTAAAGTGCATCTGCCACTCTTCCTCCAGTTAAGTAGAGATCATACCACCCATCATTATTATAGTCGAACCAAGCTGCACCACCTTGTGCTGGCATTTCAAAATCGCACATTACTGCATGATGATTAACACCAACGGACTGAGCAACTTCAGTTAAAACTGGTTGTGCGAATGCAGATAAAAAAGCGAATAAAATGAGCCCACTGATGAGTAAAAACCTCATCGCCAACTTACCTAAAAATGGTTATCGTACCCATTTTAGTAAAGCCCTTTCCCGTGTACCAAGTAAGGTCAATTTGATAAGAATAGGCTCCTTGAGGCAATTCCTTACCAGATTTCCGCGAAGTTCCATCCCAAAACTCTTTTACGTCAAAGGTTTCCCATTGCAGTTTTCCCCAACGGTCATAAATCTGCAAATGCCATTCTGTGATTCCCTTCTGCTGAATTTCAAAGACATCGTTGGTTCCATCTCCGTTTGGCGTAAAAGCTGTCTGAATAAAGAATGTCTCCTGTTCCCAAACTCTAAACGGAAGAATGAGCGTATCTGGACAACCAATTTCTCTCATTACGATTAGTTGTACATCAAACAATCCGGAATCTGGATAGATACCAACGGCATCGTACATGTTATCAACCGTATATCCATTTCCGAAATCCCAGTATGACGAATCTGGCTCAACATTATAGCTTGTGTTCCAAAATTCCATGGTTGTATCAGGCAGCTGAAGTGCTACGCTATCAGGATAGAAATCTGCAACAGGATGCGGGCGTACCTCCATATAAATCTTAGCGGAATCGCTGCATCCTGTAATGCGGTTGGTAACGTATTGCGTTACAGTGTACCAACCCGGTTCGTTAAAGGTGTACTCAATCTCATCCACAACGCTTCCGTCAACCTCTATTGTTGTGTCCTTATCGCTAAATTGATAAGCCCAATTAGTGATATCTATATCTGCCTGAGATGTGTCTGTAAATAGGATAGGTAACTCGGAGCAGACAATATTTGTGTCAACCCAAAAACCTGCAACTGGAGAACGATGAACCGTAATATCTATTGAAGAAGCTATTGACTCACATTGATCTTCGGAATATACCGTCAAGTTGACCGTATAAGTTCCCGGGTCATTGAATGTGTGATACGGATTCTGCAAGTCGCTCGTATTAAGTGCACCAGAAGCGGCATCACCAAAATCCCATTGCCAAGAAGAGGCGTTTGCTGAAACATCATAAAAACGCATATCCGCAGAATCGCACAGTTCAGTCTCCAAGGTCATAAAATTGGCAATAGGAACAATCAACGGCTCCACCAAATTTGGAACAACCAACGTATCGGTAAAGACTCCATTTGAAGCAATTAGCGTAATTGTATATGGCCCACCACTTGTATAGGTGTAACTTGGGTTCTGTAGAACAGATTGATTGCCATCACCAAAATCCCACTGCCACTCAATGGGATTTCCAAAACTCGTATCCGTAAAATCAATTGTTGTTGAACCGCATTGAGCGTTAATAGTATAAGTGAACCCTGCATAAACGTATGGCGGTAAAACAATATCAACTGGTACATCGCAGATTGCAGAACAACCAAACGTATCTACCACTTCTACACTAGCGTTGTATAATCCTGTTCCTCCATAAAGATAAGTAGGGCTTTGATCAACAGAAGACCCTCCATCACCAAACTGCCAGAAGAATTCATAGGGTGCTGTGCCCACAGAAACATCAGCATTAAAACCTGTGTTTGCACCTAGGTACGCATCGGTAACATTACTGCAATCAACCACGGGCGTTGGATGCACAATTACGGTAATCACCTCTGAATTGACCGATGGAGTTGTTGGACACGGGTAAGAACTGACCATTCTTACATAAATCTGATCTCCATTATTGACGAAATTTGGAGTGAAGGATGTGCCTGTTCCGCCACTCACGCCATTTTGAAACCACTCGTAAGTTGGGTTATAGCCACCTGCATAAGGGACTGCTCCGAATGTTATGTTTTCTCCTTCACAGATTTCTGTGGATGTTGCGGTGATAAAAACGTCTGGGTCAACAACTGGCATAACAACTACATAGTGTGTATCGGGTTTCGCCCAACCGCAACAAGGCGATTCTGTTTGAAGCGTTACCATGTAGGTTCCAACATCTGCATATGTATGAGACGGTGCGCCAAGCGAGCTTGTATTATTGGCTCCAGAAGTAGGGTCGCCAAAGTCCCATCTGTAACCGAGCACGTTAAAGTTAATTGGCCAAGTGGCAGAAAAATCAACCACATCGCCCGGACAGATTGTATCTACAGCTTGAATGGTAGGTAAATAAGGAGTTCCATCGATGAAGATGTTTACAAACTCAGCAAGAAAATAAGGTACTCCATTGGATACCATTGTGAGGTCGAAAGCTCCCAGTCCTGTGTATTGGGCAGATGTGCTTTGCCCAACCGTGTTAATTGGCACCGTGCTTCCTTCATAGAACCATTCAATAATTCCGTTGGAATTGGTAGAATAATAAATATCAGAAAAAGTGCACCCAGTTGAACCTAAGGTTATGTTCGGTTCAACATTTGCCGCAAGACTCGTTTGAACAGTTTGAATTCCTGTTGGCTCTTCATAAAGCGGTTGGCTGATACCAGGTGAGCCGTTGCCACCATTTCCACCATCGCCAGCTGCGCTACCATCTCCTCCCTGGCCACCAGAACCACATCCTTGTCCGCCCCAGCCGCCAAGACCGCCTTGGCCGCCTAATCCTCCTGGAAACCCACCTATTCCACCTAATCCTGGCAAGCCAGAATTGAGCACGCAATCATTTAAAATACCGCCTGTACCATTGTTTGATATGTACAGACCGAATGAACCGCCTCCGCCAGTTCCTGCAGTAGCCCCGGTGCCACCTTGGCCGCCTTCGCCACCTCCGCCACCGCCTGGGCCAGAACCGTTGTTTCCGAAAAGAGCTCCGCCATGTGAACCACTGCCACCTCCGCCTCCTCCGCCAGAACCATGCTCTCCGTCTTCACCATTTACTCCATCTCCAGGAACAAAAAAGCCTCCAACATGTGTAGGTGTTCCGTCCAATCCGTCTAATCCGTCCGCTCCGGGTGGCGCTGCATCAACACCATTCCGCCCGAAGTTATTTGCTCCTGCCGTACATGAACCTACGAGCCAAACGCACGGGCTAGGCGTGGCATTTCTCCAGCCTGGCCCGCCAGGCCCTCCAATTCCAGGGTTTGGTCCTAAGCCAGTCTGCCCTGCTTGTCCAGGATAACCATCTCCAAAATCTATATTCCAAGGCGGCCAAAAGTCAGCAGCTCTTCCCTCAGGTCCTCCATCTCCACCATTACCACCTGCAGAAATACCCCCACCCCAAGAAGTACCGCCAGCACCGCCAGCGTAGTTTCCATCACCACAGTCGTTACCGTCTTGGCCAAGGCTGCCATCTACACCAAAAACACCATCAACGCCTGCTCCTCCATCCACACCATCAGAACCATTACCGGCCGTTGACCTTATTCTACTCAATGAATAATTCGAACATCCATCAATGTGAATACCATAAGTTGTAATTCCTATTCCTCCAGCATCATCTACCAGTACAGACAAATCGTGGAGTTGAAAATCAGTTATTCCCACGGCCGAAATGGCAACGATGCGATCTGGAGCTGGTGTAACATTTGTGTTGTCTCGATGGATAAGTGTAGGTGCATTATTTGATTTCTCCCACGTAATCGGATCAAAACCACCTTCGATGGTAATACCACCAATAAGGTCAATTGTGTTTGAAATCGGATAAGTGCCCTCCGCCATTCTAATGTGGTCCACACCGGGTGCAACCAGCGTTAAGGCGTTGAGGAAAGATGTCGGTGCAGCTTGCGTTCCACTTCCCGAACCTGTTGCTGAAACGTAGATGATATTGCATTCCTGCGCCATTCCTCGTGCTGACATAAGCACCAAAAGCAATCCCAGAAAATAGCCTCTTTTCAATATCATCACTTGGTAACAACTAACTGCAGAGACCGTTCAGCTCCCTTTGCTTGCAACGTGAGAACGTATAACCCTTCTGCTAGTTGCGTCAAATCGAGCCTGTTTTTATTGATTCCCGTAAAAAGCATGAAACGTTGATTAAGAATGGTTCTTCCCTGTTCATCAATTACTCGCACATCGAGATTTCTGTTAGTCTCTGAAAAAACAGCTAGCTCAACCCAATTTGATGCTGGATTAGGAAAAATCGCAGATTGCAAATCAGCGGTAAGGTCTTCAATTCCCACATTCACTTTGGAAGGAACGCCAATTGTATCGGAACATCCGTATGAATTGGTCACAATGAGGGAAACATCGTATGCTCCGTTGGTGGTAAACACATGAAGTGGGTTTTGGTCTGTACTCGCGTTATTGGCTCCGGAGGCTGGGTCTCCAAAATTCCATAACCAACTATCGGCAAACAAGGAATTGTCTGCAAACTGAACGGAGTCTCCGCCTACTGCAGCATTCAACTCATAACTCTGAAAATTGGCAACAGGAGTGGGATTGACCACAACCTGACTGAATACGGACACAGAATCGTTTCCATTTCCAGCATACACCCATAGTGCAACATCATAGGTTCCGGCCGTATTATAAGTGTGCGCAGGGCTCACTTGTGTTGACCCATTTCCATCTCCAAAATTCCAGTAATTCGTTACTGCATTCTGGCTCAGGTTATTGAATTGCACATCAAACGGAGCACATCCAACCAAGGTATCAACAGAAAATTCGGCTAGTAAATTTGGCGATATAGTCATATATGTTTGACATGAAACCGAACACCCAAGAGAATCATACACATCAACCGTGGCTGTATAAACACCCGCGTTCTGATAAATGTGTTCTACTGTTTGTCCAAAACCTAAGGAGCCATCTCCAAATGACCAGAAATATTCAAACGGTGCCAACCCGCCTGTAGTAACTTCTACTTCAAAGAAAGTCGGCTCGTTTGACACAAATGAGTCCGCAACACACGTTATTTCTGGAGGCGGAATTACATTGATTGCAATGGAATTGGAACTAGCAATTTCACCAGTTGCACAACCTAAAGATGAGGTTACTTCCAAACTAACGCCATCTCCATCTTGAAGTTGATCTGTTGTAAATACGGGTGCGTTCCCTCCTGATGGATTTCCGTTTATCAGCCAACTATAAATCGGATTACTGCCAACATCTTCGGCCGTTGCTGTGAATGTAATTTCAGTTAATTCACAAATCGTATTTGTAGTATCGGCAAACTCAGTTTGTATTGTTGCGGCTGGCAGTATGATTGAATCAACAACAATCATAATCGTATCGGTGAATGATTGTCCGCAACACTCAGTCTCTGTTGTTAGCGTGAGTTGATACACACCTGCCGAATCCCAAGTAACCCCTAAAAGGTCATAGTAATTGGGGCCGTTATAAATTACGGTATCGCCTTCAATATTATTCAGCTCCCAGATGTAATTGTTTGCAGAAATTGAGCTATTAAAGTCAGACACATCGCCAACGCACAATTGTGTCGGACCAGTTTGTATCTCTGGGTCTAAAGCTGGAACTACAGCATGGATGTCGATGAAATCTGTATAGGTGAATGCAATTCCGTTTACAACGAGCGTAAAAGTCTTGAACCCCGGAGTTGAGAAACTTGCAACAGTGCTTTGTCCGATTGCAGATGCGGGCGAAGCACCAGCTCCAAAAAACCATTGAAGCGTTCCGGTGGCATCCGTTGAGAATGTAACAGGAGCATTGGTGCAACCTCCAAATTCTACGTTAACCACCGGTTGAGACAATCCGTAAATATTTTGAAGCACCATCGGTTCACCTCCCGGGTGCTCATAAAGTTCATTCGTAACTCCATTGGAACCTAATCCGCCTTGACCTCCGTCTCCTCCATTTCCACCGCGACCTCCACTGCCACCAGCCCCAATATCACATGCAGTAAAAAGAGAACCTCCTTCACCACCGTCACCACCTAATCCTCCGTTTCCTCCTGCTCCTCCTGGTCCGCCAAATCCAGCTAAACCTGATTGCAGGTTACAATCTTTCATCACTCCGTTAAACCCATTATCCCAGACAAATACACCAAAAGAGCCACCAGCACCTTGACCTCCGCCTCCACCAAGGCCACCACCTCCGCCTTCGCCACCTCCGCCACCGCCAGCTCCCGTTCCATTGCTATTAGAAGGAATCGTATCTGCAGAAATGAAAGGCGGGATTTCAGGAATTGCAATCCAAACTATTCCTCCTTGCGAACCACCTCCGCCTCCGCCTCCGCCACCAGAAGCATTTCCGCCAATAAGTCCAGATGTTCCAGCACCTGGCACAAAAAACCCACCACCAAATGCATACGCTCCTGGAACTCCTGATAATCCTACTACTCCATCTGCACCATCGCCACCAAACTCGCCATCATTTGCTGGTGTTCTATCGCATTGTGTAGAAATTACCGTGGTAAACAACTCTTGACCGCCAGCACCGGGGTAACCTCCTGTCGGACCTTGACCATTTTCGCCTGCGTATCCAGGATAAGCGTCTCCGCCAGCAGGAAACTCGTAAGTGCCACGTTCTCCGCCCCAGCCTCCATCGCCTCCCATATTACTCCCAGGGAAGGAACAACAAGCTCCATCTCCGCCTCTTCGGTTTCCGCTCGAATCTTCCTCTCCAGGTTCTCCATTGTCTCCTGTTCCACCAGCTGGACCAGAACCACCAGGAGAACCAGGCACACCATTTCCGCCATTTCCGGCTACGATTTTACAACGTACGATTTCGTAATCTGAGCAATTGTTAAGGTAAATCCCATAAGTTGAAACACCCTGACCCAACGCATTCCCAGTTCGAATTGTTAAATCCTGAATACGAAAATTGGATTGCCCAACGCATAGAAGTGCAATGAGCCTTGGCGGCCCTGCTTCTGCATTACTAGGGTCTCTGAAAATTGTTGTAATGGCTGAATTATCCTTTATCCAATTTGCGTTGAACCCTCCAATTAAATCGACATTACTCGGAACCACTAAGCTTTCGGTAATAACATACGTACCCGATTGGAGGTATATCTTATTTGCATTTCCGCCCACCATAGACAATCCAGTAAGCAAATCTACTGGGTCTGCTGTAGTAGCTGCTCCAGAAGAAGAACCCGTAACTGAAACGTGAATAACGTCTGAAAACTGCTGGCTACCTAAACCTGTGCAATTTTGACCAATACTAAGTACCGGCAACAGAAAACCGATAAAAAAAAAGGATACTCTACTAGCTAGATTCAATATATCTCTGCTTTAATTTCAATAGGCCAAGTTAGTGTCGCAAGTTCGGCAATGGTTGCAGGTTATGCAAATGAATCAAACGCCTTTCGACCCGTGTTTTAAACGTAGTTATGAAATGATGGTTGCTAGGATAAAATTAAGAATCACGTTTACTTTAAAGTATCGTACTAAGTTTCGAATCAAAATTGAACTAGATGTTAAACCGCCTTCATTCCGTAAGTTTGCAAACCGAAAGATGAACGTACTACAACATCTAATAGAGGCAAAACAGGAACAACGAAAGTTGTTTTCTCTGCTTATTGACCCTGATAAAACAGGAGGTAACGAGTTGGAACGCACGGTTGTTTCTGCAAAAAATGCTGGCGTTGACATGTTTTTTGTTGGCGGAAGTTTACTTGTGAGCAACACGCTTTTCGACACAGTACAGATTATTAAAGCAAATTGCGATATTCCAGTTGTTCTGTTTCCGGGAGATAATATGCAGGTGGTTCCTAATGCTGATGCCATTCTTCTTTTATCAGTAATTTCTGGCAGAAATGCAGAAATGTTGATTGGAAAGCATGTGGTTGCGGCACCTCGATTGAAAAACAGCGGATTGGAGATTATTCCAACCGGATACATGTTAATTGACAGCGGAAGGCCAACCACTGCATCTTACATGAGCAATACCAATCCGTTGCCTCACGATAAAGATGATATTGCTGCTTGTACCGCTATGGCTGGCGAAATGCTTGGTATGAAAACCATTTTTATGGATGGAGGAAGCGGAGCCCAAAATTCAGTTTCTCCAAGCATGGTAAAACGGGTTGCCGAACATGTTGATGTTCCAATAATTGTTGGTGGCGGATTGAAAACCCCAGAAATGGCAAAAGCCCGATTTGATGCTGGTGCAACCGTTGTGGTTGTTGGAAATGCCATTGAAAAAGATGGCTCACTCCTTAAAGACTTGATTAGCGCCAAATTCTAATCCATGAAAATTACACTTGAAATAACGATGTATCCATTAACTGATGGATACAAAGAAGCCGTGAAAGATTTTCTGCGCAGGCTTAACAAATTTGAAAGCATCGAGGTTATTACCAACGGAGTTAGCACACAAGTTTTTGGCGAATATGATGATGTAATGTCGGCTTACACCGAGGCTCTAAAACCATCTTTAGAGGGAGAAACTCCGATTGCCGTGGTGTCTAAAATCATCAATAGTCATCTTCCGCCTGACCGTTGGGACACGAGCCAATGGAGCTAAGTTCCATTCTGGAATATTCGGCCATAATACTGGCCCTCATTTACGTAATTCTTGCGGCAAAAGAAAGTGTTTGGTGTTGGTATCCAGCATTTATCAGCTCTGGTATTTACGTTTACTTGACCTATTCGGCTAATCTAATCGGTGAGTCATTCATCAGCCTATTTTATGTGGCGATGGCCGTTTACGGCTGGTGGCAATGGAGTTTCGGAAAGCGAAAAGACGAGAACCTCAAATTGGCAGAATGGACTTCGACTTATCATGTAAGAGCAATTTTACTCGGATTTATTTTAGCGGGTTCACTTGGAAAAGGATTTGAATTGATGTTCAATTCAGCAATGCCGTACCTCGATGCTTTCACTACATCTTTCAGTCTCATTGCCACCTTTATGGTAACCCGAAAGATTCTCTCCAATTGGATTTACTGGATTGTAATTGATGCCTTCAACATTTACCTCTATTGGAGTAGAGGCTTAGAGCCAACAGCAGGACTTTATTTCTTGTACACTATTCTTGCGGTTGTTGGATTCATTAGCTGGTATAAAGAATGGAAAATAGACCGCAGATTTTTGCATGCGTAGGCCCTGAAAGTACGGGTAAAACCACGCTTTGCGGCCAACTTGCTTCGCGATTTGGCGGAGCCATTGTACCAGAAATTGCTCGGGGCTATTTAACTTTTCAAGGTGGAATTTATCAGCAAAAAGATCTGATTACAATTGCTAAAAAGCAGCTGGAATTAGAAAGCCGAATCACCTTCGATAACAAAGGCCCGATATTTTGTGACACGGACGTTTTAGTTGTAAAGGTTTGGCAAGAATTCAAATACGGAGAATCAAATAGTGAAATTGATTTAATATTCTCAAAGCAGCAATCGCGCAAATACCTTTTAACATATCCCGATTTAGAATGGCAACCAGATTCACTTCGCGAAAATCCGAATGAGCTTTTGGAAATTTTCAACTATTACGAAAAGACCCTAACTGAAATGGGAGCAGATTACCGAATCGTTCGAGGCAATGGAGAAGAAAGGTTGAAGTGTGCCATTGATGCCATCAATCAAATGAATTTGGGTTAATTTGGTTGCATGAGTTTCTCATCAACCATTGAAAAAACCTTCAAGACCTTACTTCCCGCGCCATTTACTATTGCGGTGGTGTTAACCATTCTTACCATAGGTTTGGCTTTCGGACTTACATCCTCCAATGCTACAGGTTTTGATAGGGTAACAGAAGTTTTAGGTTTTTGGGAAAAAGGTCTTTGGAACGCACCGCTTCTTGTCTTTGCAATGCAAATGATGCTGATGCTGGTTCTCGGTCACACATTGGCGTTGACCAAACCCGTAGACACCATTATCAGTTATGCTACCAGATTCTGCAACAACACCGCTAATGCCGCGGCCATCGTTACATTTCTCACCATATTAGTTGCCCTTTTTAATTGGGGACTTGGTTTGATTTTTGGAGCAATTTTGGCGCGAAAAGTGGGAGAGTATGCCGCTAAGAATGAAATCGAATTGAACTACCCATTAATTGGTGCGGCAGGCTATTCTGGATTAATGGTTTGGCATGGAGGAATATCGGGTTCGGCTCCAATTAAAGTGGCCGAAGAAGGTCACATAACCTCCTTAATGTCCAGTATTGTTTCTCCAGAGCAATTACAACTTCTACCGGACTCTGTTTCGTTCTCAGAAACGGTTTTCAGCCCTATGAATCTAACAGCTATTTTGTTACTAGTGATTGTACTTCCTGCATTCATGTACATGATGGGAAAACAGTCCAGTATTGGCGCATTTCTCCCTTTAAACAAGCAAGACCTGGCCTTAGAGTCGGTTGACGTTGCTGGTGCGGAAAAGCTGGATCACTCCAAATTATTTGGGCTGATTATCGGTGGAATAATCTCCCTCTACTGCATCTATTTGGCATTCAAAATATTCCCTGAAAAAGGATTCGGATTCATCAATCCTAACTATATAAACCTGCTATTGCTTGGGTTTTGTTTGTTGCTGCATCAAAGCTTTTTTAAATTCCTAAAAGCCATTGACCAAGCAATTGGCGGAGCATCAGGAATTCTGATTCAGTTTCCGTTGTACTTCGGAATAATGGGGGTTATGAATAGCTCCGGATTGGTTCAGTTGTTCTCAGGATTTTTCGTGAGCATATCCAACGAGATAACCTTTCCCATTTTTACCTTTTTCAGCGCTGGAATTGTCAACATATTCGTTCCTAGCGGTGGCGGTCAGTGGGGCGTTCAAGGGCCAATAATTTTACAAGCGGCTTTGGAGTTAGGCGTGAGCATTCCAAAAAGCATTATGGCATTAGCCTATGGCGATCAACTCACCAATATGCTTCAACCATTTTGGGCGTTGCCACTACTTGGTATAACCGGATTGAAAGCGAAGGAAATCCTTCCTTATACGGTAGGGCTGATGGTGGTTGGGGCGTTGGTCTATGTTTCGGTGCTGTTGATATTTTAGGGTTATTACACAACTTGTCCCGACCCTTCGGGAGAGTTGCACAGAGGAAAAGGAGTTTCACAGAGGGGATCCAAATTGAACTATCATTGATTTTCTAATTTTATTCCAAAGAGAAAAGAATGGGCTACACGGAGAAGAATACGATAAAGAGCTTATACCAATTATACTTCAAAACACCCCATATAATTCGTTTCTTTTTCACCCCGATTTCTTTAAAAGCCGCCCCGATAGCTATCGGGGTGCCTGAATTTTTTAAATCATCGGTGCAAAAAATAATTCAAATTCTTTATAGCACATTTTGAAGTACAATTGGTATTACACGGAAAGTGATCGGTGCGGCCATTGAAGTTCATAGGCATCTTGGGCCGGGGCTTCTGGAATCCGCTTATCAAACGTGCCTCATCAAAGAACTGCTAGACGCGGGCTTTATGGTGCGATCCGAAGTTTCGCTTCCCATCATCTACAAAAACCTCAAACTCGACCACGGCTACAGGATGGATATTCTGGTTGACAATAGATTGGTGCTGGAGTTGAAAACAGTTGAGTTTTTCACAGATGTTCATTTCGCACAGATCCTCACCTATATGAAACTGGGCAATTATCCGTTCGGACTGCTCGTCAATTTTGATGTTTCATTGCTCACCAAAGGCGTGAAACGATTCATTCTCCAACCCTCAGCGTGTCTCCGTTTTCTCCGTGAAACTCTGTGCGCCTCCGTGCACCTCTGTGTAACAACTTTTTCTAATTTTGCAGCCACTTACTAATCAGGGGTGTCCGAAAATCGGGCTGAGATAATACCCTACAACTTGATCCAGGTAATGCTGGCGGAAGGAGATGAAAACACAATTATTTATTGGAGCGCTATGCCTGTGTGCTTTAAAAATGCAGGCTCAAACTATTTCAGGCAACGTTTATTCCGCTTCGGATAGCACCGCTATTCCAGGTGTGAATGTTACCGTATCGGGAACTTACAGTGGCACGTTTACAAATACTGAAGGAAAATTTGCCATTCTATATGGCAAGTCGGATTCGGTAAAACTGAACCTTACTTTTATTGGATTCATCAATCGAGAAATTGCGTTAGTTGCCGGACAGGAGAAGCTTCATCAAATATATCTAACCCCAACATCTTACGAGAAAGATGCCGTGGTTGTAAATTCAACTCGAGCCAACAGAAACACTGCCACCGCTTATACCAATGTTGATTTAGAAACAATTGAGGCGCGCAACTTCGGACAAGACATTCCTATTTTATTGGAGTTAGAACCAAGCGTAGTTTCCACTTCAGATGCTGGATCCGGTGTTGGATATACAGGTATTCGAATTCGAGGAACAGACCCAACACGTATTAATGTTACGCTGAATGGGATTCCGCTTAACGATTCAGAATCGCACGGTGTTTTCTGGGTAAACATGCCCGATTTAGCTTCAAGCTTAGACAACATTCAAGTTCAGCGAGGTGTTGGAACAAGTAGCAATGGTGCGGCCGCATTTGGCGCCAGCATCAACATGCAAACCAACACATTCCGTAAAAAATGGTATATAGAAACCACTAACGGCTATGGCTCGTTTAACACGTGGCGACACTCGGTTTCAGCAGGATCTGGGTTGATTGCCAACAAGTTTACTGTTGATGCCCGTCTCAGCAGAATTTCTTCTGATGGTTACATTGATAGAGCAACTTCTAACTTGTGGTCTTGGTATGCTTCTGCGGCTTATCATGGCAAGAAAACGATGATTCGTTTCAATGCACTTGGCGGAAGAGAAAGAACCTACCAGGCGTGGTACGGAACACCTCAAGACTCTCTGGAAACAAATCGAACTTTTAATTATTACACTTACGAAAACGAAGTTGACAACTACGGCCAAGATCTTTATCAACTAATAATTGCTCATGAATTTGACCGTAAATGGAACTTCAATTTAAACGGACATTACACGAGAGGCAAAGGCTACTTCGAACAATTTAAGGAGCAAGATAATTTGGTCGATTACGGCTTAGAAAACGTCATTATCGGAAATGACACCATTACGACTTCAGATATTATTAGAAGGCGTTGGTTAGACAACCATTTCTACGGATTCACTTTTGCCCTGAATTACACAGCAAATAAATTGAACGCCACATTTGGTGGTGGTTGGAATCAGTATTTAGGAAAGCATTATGGAGAAGCAATCGATACTGAATTCACGGAATATGAAGATCTGAGCCAGCGTTATTACGAAGATGATGCGAGGAAAACAGATATCAGCTCTTACTTACGTGTCAATTATCAAGCTCACAAAAAAGTAAATCTGTTCGTTGACCTTCAGGTTCGGTCAATTGAATACGTCTTTGAAGGCCCTGAAGCAGATATATTTGGAAGAATCAGCACCAAAGAACAGCGCTTAAACTGGTTATTTTTCAATCCAAAGCTCGGGCTGAATTTCGACTTAAACAGCAGAAACCGAGTTTACACATCTGTTGCATTGGGAAACCGAGAACCTGCCAGAAAAGATTTGGTTGAAGCAACTCAAATTTCCAGACCAAAACATGAAACGCTGTATGATTGGGAGCTGGGTTACGAACGGAAATCACGCTCCTACTCCATCGGTATAAATGCATATTGGATGGTTTACCAAAATCAACTTGTGCCTACAGGCGAAGTAAATGATGTGGGTGCGTACACAAGTCAGAATGTTGACTGGAGCGATCGATACGGACTGGAATTAATGTGGAGCGTAAACATCCTCAAGAATCTGAACCTAGCCGGAAACTTTACCTGGAGCCAAAGCAAGATTTGGGATTTCACAGAGTATGTTGATGATTACGATAATGGCGGACAAGTGCAGATAAAACATGGCCTGACGGATATTGCCTTCTCGCCAAACTATATTGTTGCGGCAAACCTTACTTACGAACCAATTAAGGATTTGCGTGCTTCTTTTATTACCAAATATGTTGGCGAGCAATTCTTAGACAACACTTCTAACCGCGACCGAATGATTGATGATTATGTGATTAACAACTTACGTTTGAGCTACAATTTTCATTGGAAATTCTTCAAAGAAATTGGCGTTGGTGTTCAGCTCAACAACATATTCAATCAACTATATGAATCCAACGGCTACACCTTCTCCTACGTAGCTAGTGAAAAATCTACTACCGAGAATTACTACTATCCGCAAGCCGGATTCAACTTTATGACCATGCTTACGCTTAAGTTCTGACTATAAATACGTCCAGAAAAACTTAGATTGTTGGTAATATACATCTATGTTTTTCCATAACTTAGCACCAAATAATAAACTTTTACCCCATGAAAAAACAACTGCTTTCCATTGTATTAATCTTACTGGTCTCAATGACTAATTCCGAAGCACAAATTGTGAATGCTGGGTTTGAGAATTGGACTTCTCTTGGTACATGTAGTGATCCTGATGGATGGAGTACGACCAATGCCGCAACCCAAGCCCTCAGCCTATGTCTTACTGAAGAAGAAACTTCAAATGTCTATGCAGGAAGTTCTGCAATTACCTTAACCTCCACGTTTATTGGGGCTTTAGGCGCAAATGTCCCCGGAGTTGCATCAACGGGCATTGTTGACCTGCAAAATGAGTCTATTACAGGTGGTCAGGCTTTTATTGAACGCCCTATTGCCTTTACTGGCTGGTACACTAACAATCCTGCTTCTGGAGACGTTAGCATTATAAACTTTTACCTTATTAAAGAAGGTGCAAACCCTTCACTAGACGATACGGTGGGTCTTGCCACTTGGTCTAGCCCTACTCCGACCGCCTCTTATTCTATGTTCAATGCTAGTGTTCTTTACCTGTCTCAAGATGCACCAACAATGTTGCAGATAAATATGTTCTCTAGTAATCCTGATGTAATCCAAGCTGGTAGTGTATTAACTGTTGATGACTTGGATTACGAAACACTTATAGTAGGAATTCAGGAAGAGGAAACACGCTACATTAAAACCTATCCAAACCCTGTTGTTGAAGATGTTTTCTTTAGCCTTGGAAACCTTGAGAACGCAGTTGTAAACGTCTTCAATGTTCTTGGAGAACAAGTTTTAACCCAAAACTTAACGGCTTCAAGCAACAGTGTTTCAATGATTGGATTTCCTGCTGGAACCTACATTTGGCAACTTTCATCTACTAAAGGTGAGGCAATTAAAACTGGGAAATTGCTTTTGACAAAATAGCTTAGCAATTCTTTAAACGAATTGATGGATGGGTAACTTGCAGCATGCGAGTTACCCATTTTTCTTGTCCCATTGGTACCGTTGAGATTACTGAAGAAAGTGGCGAGATTACGCGTATCACTTTCTTAGACACGGAACCATCTATTAATAATGCAAGCCCCGTTCTTATCGAATGCAAGCGTCAACTCAGCTCTTATTTCACTGGAGAACGAGTTGAATTCAATCTTCCGTTAAACCCTTTGGGAACAGATTTTCAGAAAAACGTTTGGAAGGAATTACAAAACATCCCGTTCGGAAAAACCATCTCTTATATGAATCTGGCCAAACGACTGGGCGACCCAAAAGTGATTCGAGCAGCTGGCACAGCAAATGGCAAAAATCCAATTGCCATTATTATTCCCTGCCACAGAGTAATTGGTAGCGATGGGAGCTTGACTGGTTATGCTGGTGGATTGAAGAGAAAACAGTGGCTACTCGAACATGAAAGCTCCCAAACAACTCTATTCTAAACCGAAATTTAGATAACCTTCTTCTTGAGATAGTAGGTATTCAACTGCATGCCCGACTCAGCACTTTCTGTTGCGGTTTGAATGGTGTAACCATTCGAAAGGAAGTCCGTCAAGGTTTGCTTCAATACCAAATCACCGTTTCCGTACTCAGCATCCGAAACCTCTACCCTATCAATTTTCCCAAAACCTGTTGACACGAAAACTGCTGGTTTGATTTTGAACAACTCACTCATTGGCTTAACCACGCGAATGATAGCCAAGCTATCTTTTGCGCATTCTGGTGCTGGCCCGCCTGTCCACGAACTCAGCACAAACCATCCAACTAAGGCTAAAAATATCACTAACGTCTTTAGTAAAAGATTTTTCATGGTTGTCAATTTGTTTGAACGTAGAGAATGCGAATCCAAGGTACAAGCATTCTCTAATTACCACAATTGCAATGTTGGTCCATTTGTACTGTTGTATTTGGCAGTAAAATATTAATGTCTTCCTGCTCAGCTTCAGTCATTACTATAACCCTCAAATCAATTTCCTCTAACGCATACATTTCAGCCATAGAACCAGGTAAACCCGTGATATTATTGCTCCACATGTCGATGTACCGTAATTTCTTAAGCTTTCCAATTTCCTCCGGAAGTGTTTCTAATTCATTCTGATTGACAATCAATTCGCGTAAGTCTTCGAGCTGTCCAATTTCAGGTGGAAGGGCCTCAATCTTATTCTTGAAAAGAATGAGCTTTTTAAGGTTTTTTAACAAACCAAGGTTTGCAGGAATTTCCTTGAGGCGGTTTTTGCTTAGGTCGAGCCACTGCAAATTCGGGAACGATGTAAACACTTCTGGCGGCACTTCGCGTAAGCGGTCTTTAAGTTTTAAGCTGTAAACGCTATCACGTGGAGCAGCCAAGGCCTCTTCTAAAGATGTGTACTGATAAACTTCTGTTTCGAGCGCATCCAAAGTCCAGCTCTGGGCAAAAGCCCCAGCATTCAAACACAGTAATATGCCAACTAAAACCAATCTCATAGCATTCCTTCGGCCAGATTCTTATCTATTGCCAACCTGTCCTTCAATCCCTCCACGTCATCGAACTTCTTTTCGTCTCTTATCCGCTGTTTCAATTCTAAAATCAATCGTTGACCGTACAACTCCTCGTCAAAATCGAAAATATTGACTTCAATCCGTCTAATATTCCCACTAACGGTTGGTCGAGTGCCAATATTGAGCATACCATTGAATTTATTTTCGTTTACATAGACGTAACAGGCATACACTCCGTTGGCTGGAATGACTTTGTTCTTATCCTCCATCTGAATATTAGCTGTTGGATAACCAAGTTCCCTGCCGAGTTTATCGCCATGAACAACCGTTCCCGAAAGCTGATAAGAGTGTGCCAAATACTTGCTAGCAGTACGAACATCTCCATCTTGTAGCGCCTTTCTAATTTTGGTAGAACTTACAGCAACGTCATCTACGTCCTGAACAGAAATCTCTTCTACCTGAAAACCATATAACGGCCCAGATTCGCGCAAATGCTCAAAGCTGCCTTCTCGGTTTCTTCCAAAGTGATGATCGTAGCCGATTACTAGAACTGAAGTCCCAAGTTTATCAACCAGAATATCGCGGATAAAGTCGATGGATGTAATTCTCGAAAATTCGCGGGTAAACGGATGAATAATCAGGTTCTGAACGCCTGAATCTTCCAACAGTTTAATTTTCTCATCCATCGCTGTGATGAGTTCCAATCCGTGGTCGTCTGGAAAAAGCACCATGCGCGGATGTGGGTGAAAGGTGAGCAAGACACTTTCTCCATTCACCTTTTGGGCAATTTCGTTCAACCGGTCAATGATTTTACGGTGCCCAACATGAACGCCATCAAACGTGCCGGTTGTAACAACTGCTCCTTTTACTTTCTGAAATTCGTCTATGGAATGAAAAACCTTCAACCTATACGTTTTGGGCTGGCAAAAATATCTAAATATGCCACCCCTACCCGAAGAGCTAACAGGTTTTAAACAGGTTAGCTCTAAAACCAAAGCTTAATAGACCGCCCCGCGTTAAGGACAGCAGCGGCATCCTTTTTTTGCCTTGGTTGAGCGAAGTCGAAACCATGGGCAAAAAAAGATACAGCGGATGGCCTGACCGCCATCTACCATAATTTCGTCCTTCGATACACCCTGAAAAAGGGCACTCAGGATGACCATCAACCAAAGTGGTAGGTGGGAACGCCCTTCGATAAAAACTCAGGACAAGCTCCAAATAATCAAACAAAAAAAGGCGAACCAAATTGGCTCGCCTTTCTTAAATCAATTTAGTTGAGGATTACTCGCCAACCACTTCAAACTCAAACTCGCCTTCCACTTCTTTGTGAAGTCGAATGCTTGCGTTGTATTTTCCAAGTGTCTTAACAGTAGCCTCTTTAAGATCAATCTTCTTGCGGTCAACCTCCGCTCCTGTTGCAGCTTTGATTGCCTCAGCAACCTGTATACTGTTAACAGAACCAAAAATCTTGTCTCCTTCGCCAGCTTTTGCACCAACTTTAATGTCAGCACCCTGAATCTTAGCCAACAATTTAGTTGCCTCTTCAATCAATTTAGCTTCGCGATGAGCGCGTTGTCTCAAATCTTCTTCTCTTACTTTTTTGGCACTATCAGTAGCCAACTTAGCAAGTCCGTTAGGAATAAGGTAATTTCTTCCGTATCCGTTCTTTACAGTTACAAGATCATTCTTGTATCCTACGAATTCTACGTCTTTCTTAAGTATAATTTCCATGACTGTCTTACTTCATTTGGTCAGCAACGTAAGGCATCAAAGCAATGTGGCGTGCACGCTTTACAGCTTGTGCAACCTTGCGCTGATACTTCAACGATGTACCTGTTAGTCTTCTTGGAAGAAGCTTTCCTTGCTCATTGATAAAGGCCAAAAGATAATCTGGATCTTTGTAATCAATAAACTTGATACCGTACTTCAAGAAACGGCAATACTTATCTCTTTTTACTTCTACTGTTGGTGGGTTCAGATATCTGATTTCACCTTCTTTCTTTCCTGCCATGACCTTAAGCTTTTGCTGGTTTTGGGTTCTTTAATCTTGTTCTTCTACCTTCCGCGTATTCAACATGGAACTTGTCCATTTTTACGGTTAGGAATCTGATAACACGTTCGTCACGCTTGAATTTAAGTTCAAGTTCAGCAATCAGCGAAGGGTTGGCTTGGAACTCAAAAAGGTTGTAAAAGCCGTTGGATTTCTTTTGGATTGGATACGCCAATTTGCGCAGCCCCCAATCTTCCTTAGAGACAACTTTGCCTCCATCAGCTTTTATGAACTTTTCGTAATCCTTTACCGCTTCCTTCATCTGAGCTTCAGACAAAACGGGAGTTAAAATGAAAACGGCTTCGTACTGGTTCATAAAATAATTATTTGTTTGTGTTTAATTACCCGCTAAAAAAGCGGAGCGCAAAAGTATGAATTTGTCTTTGTAAATCAAACAGGTGCAAAACGCACGAAACGTTTCGGATTTCGAATTTTAGAATTTAGTGCTTTTCAGTTGGGCGTTCCCCACGCCCAAAAGCGTGTGGCGGGCTTTTCGCTGTATCTTTTTTTCGCTTGCCCTGCTCTGAGGCTCTCGAAGGGTCAAAAAAGGATGCCGCTGCAATCCCTAACGCGCGGTCAATGTCTTCAAGTTAAGGAGTTAGCCAAGATGGATGGCGATTCGCTCAAACTGTTTTATAGTGGAAAATGGTTGAAACCATTCTCAAACATGCTCAAATATCGTAGCCCACGATTTAAATCGTGGGCTATGATTGATACCCGCAACAGATTAACCGTTTTAACGGTTTACAAAATCAGCGGTAATAAAGCTGATTACGTCAATGCTAGGAGCGGTCTATCCTATCAAACCGACAACCAAGCACATTCTATTCGCTTTTTTTGAGCCGTCAACTTTTTGAAAGTTGACGGCTCTCCAATACTTTCTCCTTACACCTATTCCCTTACCCCTTTCATTAATTTCGCAACATGAAAATTGGCATCATTAAAGAAGGCAAAACGCCACCAGACAAAAGAGTTGGTTTAACTCCAGCGCATTGTGCTCACCTGAAGCAATCTTATCCTAATCTCGAAATCAAAGCTCAGCGCAGCCCAATTCGCTGCTTTAAGGATGAAGAATATGCTGCATCCGGAATTGAATTAGTTGATAACGTCAACGATTGTGACATCATTTTCGGAGTAAAGGAAGTCAAGTTCGACATGCTTGCAGAAGGAAAGACAATGCTCTTCTTTTCACACACTCTTAAGAAGCAACCGTACAACAGAGACCTTCTACGTGAGATATTGAAGAAGAAAGTTCGTCTTGTCGATTACGAAACCCTCACCTACTCCAACGGGTTCCGTGTTCTAGGGTTTGGTCGTTTTGCTGGAATTGTTGGTGCATACAACGCACTTATCGCTCACGGAAACCGAAATAATTCATTCGATTTAAAGCCTGCATTTCAATGTGAAGACATGAAAGAAATGGGTCGCGAGATGAAAAAAGTTGAATTGGGCAATGCCAAAATCATCATTTCTGGAGGTGGTAAAGTTGCCAAAGGCTCAAAGGAAACATTGAATGCTGCTGGCATTAGAGAAGTTTCAATCCCTGAATTCTTGAATCAAACTTTTAGCGAGCCCGTTTACTGTAACGCAGATATTCTCCATTACCACGAAAAGGATGGGAAAGCTCCAGCTAGTTTTGACGAATTCGTGAAAGACAGCACCGTTTGGGATAACACATTTACCAAGTTCACTAAAGTGGCAGACATCTTTATTTCAGCACATTTCTGGGATAACAAATCGGCTCATTTCTTTACTGAAAAAGATGTGAAGTCTAACGACTTTAAAGTGAAAGTAATCGCAGATATTACTTGCGACATTAAAGGCTCCGTGCCAACAACACTTCGTCCTTCTACCATTGCTGACCCAATTTATGGCTACGATAGAACGACAGGAGAAGAAGCTGATGCCTACGCTGACAATAGCATCACCATTATGGCAGTTGACAATCTTCCTTGTGAAATTCCTAAAGATGCTTCAGAAGGATTCGGGCAAGACCTAATCGACAAGATTATTCCGTTGTTTTTAGGCGAGGATTCTGAAAAGATATTAGAACGGGCCACAATTGCACAAGACGGCAAACTAACCGAATACTTTAGCTACTTACGGGATTACGTAGACGGGAAATAAGAATCCGTCATTCCGAGCGAGGAACGAGCCGAGGTATCTATTTCTTCAAACAGAAAGATTTCTCCACTACGGTCGAAATGACGCGCATTTTAGATTAGGCTTTCTTCAATCCAGAAATAACAGCTTCTGGATTTTCAGCTTTAAAGACAGAACTACCAGCCACAAGTGCTGTAGCTCCAGCGGCAACAAGCTTTGGTGCGTTTTCTAAGTTCACGCCACCATCAATTTCAATAATTAGTTCTGGGTTTATTTTATCAGCCATTGCTCTCAACTTCGCCACTTTGGCGTAAGTGTTCTCAATAAACTTCTGTCCGCCAAACCCAGGGTTCACAGACATAATTAACACCATATCCAATTCAGAAATAACATCTTCCAATAATGAAACGGGCGTACCGGGATTAAGCGAAACAGCCGCTTTCATCCCCAGTTCCTTAATTCCTCCAATGGTTCTGTGAAGATGCGTACATGCTTCGTAATGAACTGTCAATACATCGGCACCAAGGTCTTTGAAATATTGCAAATAACGGTCCGGTTCAACTATCATCAAATGCACATCAAACGGCTTAGTGCAAACCTTCTTCAATGGTTTCATTACTGGTTCGCCAAAAGAAATGTTCGGCACGAAAACACCATCCATAACATCCACATGCAGCCAATCGGCCTCACTCCTATTTATCAAATCAATAGCCTCACCCAATTTGGTGAAATCTGCGGCTAAAAGGGATGGAGCTATTATTGGCATTTTGTAGGAATTTGAGATTTATTAATGTCGGACAAAGAAAAGGGAAATTACTTGAGTATTTCGTGATTTTGGAGTGTTCAAATCCCTGTTGAAAACCGACTTGCAATAAGTTCAAGTTCACCTCGCTGTAATACTATATTTAGGCTTCTCAAGAAAAGAAGGAGAGGAAAAAGAAGGCTTTAATATCAGAGATGCCGATTGTCCAGCCGTCTTGCGCAAGTTCTTTGCAAAGCGCAAGTCCAAGGCCAGATTCCGCGCCTGTTACAAATGCTCTCTTTGCTGGACATCCCTTGGAAAGACGGTGTTTCATTTGGGAAAGCTAACGGGTTGTGTTGAAGCCCCAAACCTAACAGGTTTTTTCTTCTTGGTAGCTATTAAGTAAGCGCAATCCAAAATCGTGAAAACCCATAGGAAAAGCACTTATATCATGTTTATATGATTGATAATCGTGAAAATACACAGTAATATTCAATATATTCACGAATATAACACAATAATCGTGAAAAAGATATAGCTTTGCAGCATGGCAAATGTGAACACGGTTTTTAAGAAGATTAATCAGCTTCGCGAGCGATACTATCAGGTGTCTTCTAAAAAGGAGGCGTTACTTGAGATTATCAGCGAGGCTGAAGTGGCGGAACAGGTCTATAATTCCAATGCCATTGAGAACAGCACCCTCACGTTGGAAGACACCGAAAAGATTCTTCTCAAAATTGACCTTGACCGTTACATCTCCGAGCGCGAACTTTTCGAAGCCAAAAATCTGGCGCAGGTGGTTTCTTACATAAATGAGAAAGCAAAAGACCGCGAACTGAATATGGAAATGATTCTGTTTCTGCACAAGATACTTCTTTCCAATATACAGGATGATGTGGCGGGGCGGTTCAGAAACGATACCGAATGGGTGCGCGTGGGCAACCACATTGCAGCCGATCCGAAGCACATTATGGATAAAATGGAGGAGATGTTTATCCGATACAACGGTAGTAGTCATGAGAATATCATCAAACGTATTTCGCTGTTGCACCTCACATTCGAACATATTCATCCGTTTGTAGATGGAAACGGGCGCATTGGCAGAGTGATAAATAATTACCTGCTGATAAGGGAAGGTTACGTGCCGATGAACATAAAATTCATAGATAGAAAGTTGTATTACAACGCCTTTCAGGATTTTGACAGAAACGAAAAGACCTTGAAAATGGAAGAAATTGTGGGCAGGGCGCTTGCATCAAGTTATCACAAGCGATTGGCCTATTTAGAAAGTAAAGAGATTATTACCCTGAACGAACATGCCAAACGCGAAAAGATCTCCCATTCCAATCTTATAAACAAGGCAAAACGACAGACAATTGAAGCCTTTTTAGAAAAAGGAATTTGGAAGATCGGGGTTTGAAAATCCTCTCACCAATCTTGTAAATCGAAAGTGTTGCTTTCGATTTACAAGATTAAGGGGCTGCGGAATAACCCGACAAAACCTTCATTACCTATTCTGGAGACGAACAATACCCACTAAACAGTAACGTGGAGGTTATAGGTTTATACCAATTTAATTTCAAAATGGCTGATAAAAAAAAGGGAAATAGAAATGATTTACACCCTTTGTTTTGAAATTAAATTGGTACGATTGAGGTATCTTTCATGTAAAAACGAAAAAGGCCAACTCTGCAAAGAGTCGGCCTTTTTTTTGTTATCAATAAAGTTCAATTACTGAACAACAACTCTTTGCGTAAGAAAGGTTCAACAATTGTCATCGGCAAAATAGATGTCATCTTCCAACCAAATCTTTAGGCATCCTTTGTTATTATCAAGCCATTTTTTAACGCACTTTCCAAAACTCATTCCAGTTCCTTTACACACAATCTTTTTTTCATACGTTGATGTATGAAAATCAAGTAGATTAAAATGCGCGTATCCATCTCCTAGTTCAATAGTGAGATATGCATTTTCAGAAACTCCTGTTTCTTGCCAATACTTAAAATCTTCTGAAAAAATCGCGTCTAACTCAGACTCAAGACTATCAGCACTTACTTTCCAAGAAATTTCATTTGTTGAACCAAGTTCCTGTATGCCTGGAGAGACGTCTTCCTTATTGCATGAAACAATAAAAACACCAATACTAATGCACATTAATAAATTCCTCATGTCATTTAATTATTTGTTAATAATGAATTTGCAGTAAATATAATAACTTAAGTTCAAGTAGTAAATGCAACTTTTAGATTTGAAGCGTTTCCATTGATTTTTCAAAACAGAAAGAGGGTAGTTCCCCTCCTTCGTGTTTTGATGGATCAAATTACCTTACCGCCTCAAATC
>Ga0316208_1000757_pt1 | contig 35803 bp, 23 predicted proteins | sample 3monopyrite_MG_FD_204944 | JGI IMG/M metagenome (GOLD analysis project Ga0316208, IMG submission 204944) | Microbial mat bacterial communities from mineral coupon in-situ incubated in ocean water Damariscotta River, Maine, United States -... | ecosystem: Environmental > Aquatic > Marine >...
CAGTAATTTAAAATCATCAATACTTAAACCTTGTTTACTAGCTAAAGAAGCTATATCATCCGAAAAACCATTCAATGAATTAATAAAAGACTTTCCGAATTTTGAACTCCCCACCCCATTAGCCAAACTCCTCAAGCAAACAATCCCATTCTCTGTTGCGACAACCTTGTAAGACTTCGTAATATATTCGCCATTCTCTAGAACGGCAACGCCAACAACATCTAGTAATTCTTCAGATACATTCCCAAAAGATTCATCGTAAAGCTGTAAGTTATAAAAATAATCACCCCCATTGGCAAAACCATGCTTGCCAATAATGATTTGTTGTCCAGTAGTGTAACTACCAACGGTTTTGTTAACTTCTACCAATAATTCCCCACTGTTGACAGCTAATCTAGCATTAGTAGGATTGCTTGTATATTGAAGAATGCGCAACTCTATTTCTGCTTTCAACAAATAAGTGAGTAAGGTCTGTTTTGTTTGAGAAACAAAGCCCGAATTGGAAATTGAAGCAATAAGGTCTCCAATTTTTGTTAGTGCAAGATTCTCCTTATCTAATTGCTTTACAACAATTAAAAATGAATTAAACTCTTCCTGAATTATACTTGCAGTTCTTCGCGTCCCGACTTTACTAATGCTAAACCATGGTGTATTGGCAATACCGTTTTTAATAATAGCATGAGTACCCGTTATAGGTATAATGATTGAAAGTGCATCAACGGCTAAGCTAATATTGTCTAAAACTTGATTATTAGGGTAAGAATCTTGCAAGCAATTGATTAAATATTGAGAGCCTAAAAGTCCCAACTCAATTTCGATTATACCTGGAGCCGCACTAAAGCCTGTTGCTACAATTAATATGGCTTCGGCTGTTATACGAAGCAATGTTAGATTTGTATGTTGTGCATGCTCTGACAAGAAATAATAGCCCCAAAATGCAGGAGCAATGAGCGTATCTCCCTTTCTTAAAAGAGCACCATTATAACCTGGGAAATCAAAATGATCTGCAATCACAAATTTCACAAGGTCAGCAGGGTGAAAATTGACCTGCTCGTTGTTCCAAAAACCAGTGATTTTCGCATCAAAGTTAATATTGCAACTAGAAAAATCATACTCAACCTTACTATCAAAAGGATTTGTACCATCCTTAAATAAAGGGAAAATAGGAAGAGAGCTTTCTGAATAGTTATGTGCTTTTTTATACGTTAAAATTAGTCGGGTTATTGTATTAGCAAATCTGTCATATAAACTATACCAAATTCCATCATTGAGAATATGCAATAAGTTACAATTGTCATTGAGAATATGTTGATACATAACTGCAAATTGAGCATCACTTGTATTCTCAAGTATTTTTACCAATAATTCTTCTTTATCATTGTTGATACTGTAATCTGTAATTCTATTGAGTAATTCCAGTTTACTTTCAGGAGGTATAAGCTTTAAAAAACAAGAACCTAAACCTTCAATTTCTTCAAAACTCTTAATTAAGGAAATTAAAGTGTTTGTTTCAATATTAGAAAAACTAGAAAGAGAGTCAATCTTTTCCATTAAAAGGTCGTAAAACTTCAACCCTCTTAACACAGTTTCCAATCTTTGTTTTTTAAATTCTAGTTGCCCTTGTGGACTATTAAATTCGTATTCACCAACATTCCATGGGTAAAATACATTTAACGGTTTTAAATTATCTGAAAAAAGCCCAAGACTTTCATTGTACAATAAAGCCTGACTTTGTTGGTTTATAATGTCAATATCATATTGTGACGCATATTGGTGTATAAGATCATTTTTAACAAGTTTCTTTGTCAAAAAGTCAAATTCTGAATAACAAGATGCAGCTGAAGGTTTGTTTTCAATGTAATATGCAACATTGAATATCATCATTGCATCATAACCATAGAAATCATCATCAAAACTCACTTGGGAACCTACTTCAATATATAATAATTCATTTAAAATCGACAGTGTACTTAAAGAGAACGACTGTGATAAATTTGGGGTTAATTTGATTCCGTTAATAATATTGCTATTCTCCATTAACCCTTTTAATGCCCATGTTTCCAAAACAGGGCCTTCACCCTTATTCTTTTTTAGGATAATATAATTAGAAGTATTTTGGTTTGCTTGAAATATTACTGAAGAAAATCCTTCTTTGGAATAGGAAGGTAAAACACAAAGAGGGGTGTAGCTATTTTGTTGAGTAAGTGAATCTATGTAATAATCTACCCCATTTGAAAAACCTATAAAATTACTAACATCTGTCGACGCTTTACCTGAGTAATATTTTCCGTCGAGTGTGAAACTGATTAAGCTCCCTATTGCAATTGTTGTATTAGGGATAGAGCTATTAGTTTGAGTGTTGTACCATTGATCTTCGTAAGTAGCAAATTTAATTTGAGTAATATTTCCTTTAATAGTAATTGGTTGACCTGCAGGAGAAATAAATGTAAGAGAACTGTCAGGATTTACAAAAGTAGAAAGTAACGACGTAATATTACCATTTAAGGCAAGCGAAGTAGCATCCTCCACTTCATCCCACAAACTTGGCAACAAATCAAAATCTCTCAATTCTTTCCATTGTGCTTTTGTAAGTTGGTGGTTCACTGGCGGTGTTGCTGAGCTTGTTGAAGCATAATCCATTAAGTTACTGGTTGCTCCCTGCTCAGGGCCGTTGTCTTTCCATGAATGATTTAACGCGCCTAAACCGTGTGCTAACTCATGGCCATAGGTGAGCAAAGGAGCAGAGGAGGCCACAAAACCCAGCGCTTTGCCTCTGACCATGTACCCTTCTGTTGCGGCATCATCAAATCCGGGTACTACAAAAATATAATAGGCACCTTCTTCAGTAAAAGCAGAAGAATCATCAAAATAGGCATCCCTCAAAGAACGCATATCAAGCGAGTATTTGTTGAGTAAACCAACATCTTCGGGTAGGGCAATGGTTTTACTTGTTGTAAAAAGTGTATCGTTCCACTGCGGAGCAACGGTTACCGAAACGTTGAGATTGGCCTGCCCCAGTGTTTGGTCTAAAATGGTTTTAATGGCAGCTGCATCAGGCGTAACACTCGCTATGGGAACGATAATGACCTGCTTTTCTTTCTGAGAATAGACAAACAAATTAACCTGCCCAACTTTCTGGTTTCCAGCATAAGCTTCCATAGAATGTTCTCCTTTGGAAAGGTCATTGGGAAGAGAAATTGAATTCCCAGAAGCCAAAACTTCTGTTGTTTGATCTATTTTATAGCTTATTGGACCCAAAGAATTATCGCTTGGTAAATCAAAATCAATGGTTCCTAGTTCTCCTTCTGCTAAAGATTTATTAGGGACAAAATAAGGAATGGAATCATTGAGAAGCATAATCTGATAATTCTCATGCCATTGCATAAATTCTTTTTGATCAAAACCACGAGTGTCAGAACTGTTTTCTTTAAAAACAAGTACCTGATTACTGTCAACTTCCCATGTTTCATTAAAGTCAAGGTAATTACTGACCTCTATAAGCCCATTGGGCCAAATAGTGTATTGATTTCCACTGTCATCGTTAACAATAATGGGGTAATCAGGAGGGTTAAATGTATAGGTCAAGGTTTGTCCATCTACAACAACCCAAGCACTTCCTGTAGTAGTGTCAACACCAGCAGAACTAACCGTTCCACTAACATAATAAGGATCTATGAACTGCATATACTGCTCATTGAGCCAATTATCCAAACCTTTGGTTACAACATTTACAACGCCTTGCCGAACGTTGAATTGGTCATCGACCAAAATGTCATCAAAACGAACCTTGGTTCTTGCTCCACCTAAAAACGCAACAGGAATGGAGCCTTTGCCCGAATAATGTCCGAGTGCTCCAAAGGGAGATATTTCTGTTACCTTTAACTTAAACTGACCTATTTGAAAGCTCATACCAACTTGAGCTTCAAGCAGTGGATTGTAATTGGAAGGCAAAAAGGGCATGTCTTGTTCTCCGCAAGAATAAACACGAGGTGAAGCGGTGGTAAACTCAACAATGTCGGTCGGCTCGCTGGTGAAATTACCGATGATTCCAGACACTTTTACTTGATAAGTGGTGTTGGCTTCTAACTGAAAAATGTCGTGGTTAGAACCGAATACGGTGTCATTAAACCATGTAAACTCATAGCCTTCGTTACCCGTTGGTTTTTTTCTATAAGTAACCAAGTAAGAATTGTAAGCAGAGAGTCCTTCAGAAGGTGTGTTGTCAATCACCGTCCAGTAAGCATTGCCCTTCATTTCTCCGTTTCCTGATGCATTGAGGTCGATGAGTAGTCCATCAGAGAGGGATTCTTCTAGGCTTTGGGATTCTCCATAGATGAAAGTGCAAATTTCTGACAAACCATTGTTTTCTATCATGTCAACAGGCATGCCATTGTTGGTGATTTGCGCTTGAACACGCCAAACATAATTTGTTGCTTCTTGCAAGGTTAAATCAAAGTCAGAGAGTTGAAGCAACACAGAATTGGTTTGAGTTGAGTAAACCAAACCTTGTCCTGTTTCAAAAATAGTGTAGTTATTGGGGTCATTCCATTCGTGTAGCGAGAAGGTGTAGGTTAATTCACTTCCAATTGTTGGCACATAGCCAACGGGAGGTGTCCATTGAAAAGTGTGAAATAACTCATCGGTGTTCATGCTCGATTCGCAGACGGGTACAAATGCTTGGGGTGGTTGAAAACGTTGTAGAAAGAACGAGGTGCAGTTATTGGTAGAAATTACTTCTGCTGCTACACCGTCTCGGATAATGTCCACGCAAATAGTCGTAAAACCTTCTGGAAGCTTGTTTATGTCTAAACCACTAGGAGAAATAATCAGGCTTTGAGATTGAAAATAGGGAGCAAAATCAATGCCTTGCAAAAAAGTAGGTACACCTGGATTTAACGTAAAAGCATTGCCAACAATGCTGCTTGGATTGGTGATTAACTCATAACCTGGACCTTCGATTCGAATGCGCATTCTTGCCTCAATAGGAGGGGAGTTAAAGTCTGTTAGGGTGACAACTGCTTGCAGGTGGTTGTTTTGATCTGAGTAGTAAGATAGATAGTTGAAATACGGGCCTGTTGTGGATAAACTGGTCTGAACAGGGTAGGTTTGGGAATGAACAGAAAGGGAAAGGAACAAAGTTAAAAATAACAGTGCACTTTTGAAAATTGATATATGTGGACTTATTTTCATTTGAATTGATAAGCTAAATTAACAATAATAGTAATGTTCTGCTCATTCGGGATATTAATAACGGCCAATTTGTTGTTCCAATTTCCATTTAAGGACACTGAAAGACTTCCGTATTTTTTATCTAAAAACGTTGGACTGTATCTAGCTCCTATTCTTAAATTCAAGACATGATTGGTCAATATACTTTGTGTATATTGTTGATTGTAATTTGAGCCAAGAGTCAATGATACTTTCTCTTTTAATAGTTTTTTAGACGCATTTAATCCTGGTCCAAAAAAAGTATTGGTTGCTCCCAGAGCAATCGTATGATTTCCGTTTAGCATCCAACCAATAACTAAACCGCTCTTTTTCAATTGTAAGTTATGAGAAAACACCCCATTATATACATCGACAGGAGCATCATTTGCCCCGCCAGCATTAAAACCAAAAGCAGCCGCATCTTCTAAACGCCCTGTAATATTCGTACTCTTAGAATACGAGCCCGTTAAACTAAGTGCTTGCTTGTTTACCTTACCAAAAGAATAACTCAAAGAAGCGGAAGTATTTTCAGATGTTTGGTAAAAATTAAGCGTATCTCCGATAGTTGTGAAAAAGGGGTCTGCTGTAGGATTTTTTCTGGAGAAAGAAGACATATTAGAATAATTTGCACTTAAACTAAATCCCTTAACAACTTGTGCTGTTAAAGAGACTGTTCCTATCCAACGTTTAGAATCTGAGGCATTTAAGGCGTCTAAATTATTGCGCTGATAACCTGTGCTAAGTGCCAAGTTTACTTTATTTTTAAACAAAGTGAAACTAGGGTTAACGGTGATGTTCTCCAAGTCGTTGTTAAAATAAACAGCTCCAAGCGTCTTGTAACCTGGGTCTATTCGTTCGTATTTTACACCAATACCAAAAAATTTATACCTGTAATCCAATGATGCATTATAGGCATTATTTGTTTCAGTTGTCTGGTTTCCTTGTACCAAAGATTGATAAAGCTTTCTTTGGTCAGAAGGGTCATTGGCTAAAATGTTTTTTGTAATTATACTTGTCGCAATTTCTGCATTAAAACGTAAAGATTTCAACAAAGAAATGTTTCCCTTTAAGGACGCAACAATGTTGTCTTGTGCAGTTAATTCTGGATTATTAGAATAAAATTTTAATGAAGTTGCATCGTCATAAGCCTTTAACAATAGTAGTTCGATGCCCCATTTTTTACCCTTGTATTCTGTTCCCAAACCAAAGCCCATTCTACTATATGAAACCGAATTAATGTTGTTGGCAGAAGCGTCGTATTCAATAGCTTTCTTTAGCCGTCCTCCAAAACCTTTAATTTTCCACTTTTTAGGAGAATATTCCAATCCTGCACCCGTAAAGTTTATTCCCTGGTAGGTGTAGGAAGAAAAATTCATAGATGTTATTCCCAAATGCGCTTTCCATTTTTTGTACGTTGGGTGCACCGCTGTCATATTAAAAGGTTGAGTATAACTTTTAGCTGTATTAGAAAAACTAAAAGTGAAAGGTAGCGATACATCCAAAATGTTAACCGTTATGTTTCCAGAAAGCACCCAAGAAAAAGGGTCTCTAAATTGGGTCTGATTGACTGTTTGATTAATAACCATATTAGAATTGACACCGCCCGAAACCGTAACCATTCCTTCCTCTCCTATCTTGTCTAAATTTTGAGAAGATGAAAAAAAAGGTAAAATAAACGATATGAAAGTAAAAGCTCTATGCACTAATTAAGAATTATCGTTTTCTGAGTTGCATCAAAATCAGAAATTATATGCACTCCATAGGAACCTGGAGACGAACCAACAGGAAAGGTGAAACTTTCACTGATAATCTTGCCTATACCAGAAACAGACATGCTAGGCAAAGGTTGTCCTTGCATATTAGTTACAATAATAGAGTAATTCTGTGTTTCTGCGTATTCTAAGTCAATTATAAAAGAACCAGCTGTCGGATTTGGATAAATTGTAAGTGAAACGATACCTAATGTGTCATAACCTCCTTCAAAAACAGGAGCTTCATCGCCAAAATAAACGGGTTTTGTAAAATTAAACCCACATGTGTCTTGGTAGCCAGTTAATGTTACATCATACCAACCTCCACTTAAAATAGAAAGAATAACCATAGAATCATCTATTGAATAGGTGTCTGCATTGGGCGGTAAGGTCCATACAAGAGAATCGAAACCTGTAAAATTAGACACATTAACAATAGCTAGTGTGTCACCATTCTCATTATATGTTGACACCAAAAAGTTTACATCTAAACTACCTGCATTACCATCAATAGTTTCATTAAATGAATAAATACAGCCTAAATCATCTTGAATAAAAATAGTATGTGTCCCAAAATTTAATCCTGTAAAAGCAGTTGTAGTTTCCCAACTTACTTGATCTAAAGAGTATTGGTAATTCCCGGTACCTCCCGTGACATTTCCAACTTGAATATTCCCATCAAAACAACCACTTGAGACAATAAAGTTCGCAATAACTGGCGATGGGGTTAAAACATTTACTGTATCATAAGCTATACAACCAGATACAGTTTGCGCAACTACGGTTGTTTGGAAATCAACACCTCCCATGACATTTACATCTTGAGTGCTTGCTCCCGTTGACCATGTATAGGTTGTTGTTTCTGTATTGTTAATTGGGGTTGCTACAATATTTGCAACTTGTCCCAAACAAATTAATGTATCTTCAACTAAATCTAGCAACAATTCGTTGGTTTGTGTGATAACAACCGTGTCCGTGTTCACGCAGCCGTTTATTGTTGATTGGACTTGATAATAGTACGAGCCAGCTGCATTAATGGAAAGTGTATCGTTAAAAGTTTGCGCATTTGTTCCATCTAACCATCCTTCTGTTACGTTTCCTGATGCTAACTGATGAGTTAAGTTAAGTGATGTTGCAGAGCAATTTAATGATGAAACATCATTGTAATCGGCAACAAAAGGCAACTCGAAGTCAAACATAATTGTTGCGTTTAACGTATCTGTGCATCCGTTATCTGTGTTTGTTGTTACAAATTGATAAACATTTACTCCAAAAGAATTCATTCCAACAGTATCTGCTTCTGCAAGATTAAGTATGGAACCTGAAGGTAAACCTCCTGTTATCCATTCAGCTGTCCCTGTTCCAGATCCTATAATAGATTCTATGCTTAATGTAGGAGAGAAGCAGTTCAATGTGTCATCAATCGCTACAGAGCCATAATTCGGGTAGCCTGTTAGTCCTCCAGGTAATGTTGCAATATCTGTTGGTATAGCATATTGTTGTTGCGCCCGACAACCATTTGAAGCATAAGTAGCATAAGCGTAGAACAACAAAGAGTCATTGGAATTGTAAATGGTATAATTACTCATGGATGGTGGACTTGCATTAGCGTTTAAATCCCATTCTATTGTAGCATTTGGGATAATTAAATCAACCGTTAAAGAATCAGTCGAGCAACCAAAATAAGGAGGAGTTAAGATGAAATCAGCAGTGTCAATTTGTGCAGCAAGAGTGTCATAAACCACAAAAACACTATCGGTTGAACGACATTCGTTGACTGGTTCATAAACATAAGCATAGAAGTAGGTCGAATCAAAGACTCCACTCACAAGATTGACAAATATCGAATCATTGGTATTCAATGGGGTTAAATTATACTCCCACTCAAAAGTAGTATTTGGAGTAGTTGATTGACTAACCAGATAGAACGAATCTCTAACACAAGTGAAGGACATTGTGTCTTCTAAAAGACTAATGTTTGGCAAAGGTGCAGCTATTAAATTAATAGATAGACCATTCGCAAATTGATAATCAGTACTTGTATTACATAAAGAGAAAGGAGTAACCGTTAGCACCCCTCCTGTTGAACCAACACCAAAAGATGTTTCAATGGAATTGAAGTTAAATGTTGAAAAATTTTCAATTATAGTGTCGGTTAAAGGTTCAAAGGTTCCTGCACCTGGAATTCTAAATGATGCTCCTGAGCCTGTGTAAGACCAGCGATAGCCGTCAGCATGTGCTATTTTAGGAATTGTATAAGTCCTAAGATTACCTTCGCAAATCGTCGTGTCAAAAGAAGTAAATTCTTTAGGGTCTTCAGGTTCTATACAGAAAACGGCAAGACCTGCTTTTGGACTGCCACTGGCTGAATTCATATATTTTCCAGAAACAAAGATGTTGTTACCAGCAATCTCAGCTCTCTTATTCTCCCAAGCATTTAGTGTTAAATAAGGCTCAAATATTGTTGTAGAATTTGAATTAAATAGAATTATATTTGACTCGCTAACTTGATCAATACCGTTTAACTCATAAGTTGTAAGGTATGAATTGCCTATTGAAAAAATATATTGCTTGTAAGCTAATTTGTAACTTCGCAATGATGGTTCCTGTGTGTATATGTTTGCTGTATTCTGAAATATGAGAAGGTTAATAGGGTTGATATTCCCATTTGGAACTAAATAACTAGTTGATCCTAAAAAATTTTGAGAATATCCTTTTTGAGCATTTACAGTCCTTAGGCCAAAAACAAGAGTATCCCCTCCAGTAATGATTGGCTCAATCATTCTTGATCCAAGGTCTGACATAGGTGGAGATGGAAATGTTTCAAAGTCAGATAAAAAAACACCATTCTCATCAAACTTAGAATAAGTTCCATCTCCAGCAAGTAGAAATTGATTACCAATTATTTCAATATCTTTAATGCTATTACCAGGTGTCAAATTTTCTGCAAAAGTTGTAAATAAAGGTATTCGACCATATCCGCTAAGTGTAGGATTGTATGCAATAATGTTTGCAATAAGATCATTTGCAAATTCTGGTATATTATTGTCCAGATAAAAGCTACCAACCATAACAATAGTATCTCCTTTACTAATTATGTCGCTAATATACACGTCAGGAGTAGGCATAATTGCCCCTTGCCAAGCGTTTAGTTGAAATGGTGCAAATGTGGCAGGAGGATTAGTGTATAAATGATTCGAAACAAATTTAGCTGTAGCCGTTTTAGTTTGTCCATTGATATTTCCAAACACTCCTCCAATATAAAAACTTCTTGTTTGTCCAATTATATTGCCAGAGCCTCCAGGAAATTCAAGCGCTATAGAGTCGTTGTATTTCGCAATTGTATAGATAGCTCCATCAATACTCGTTATCAGATTATCAGAAGTTACTGTAAAAGTATTTGCATCAATAAATGCCATGTTAATTCTTGGAAATCCGCCAATACTAGTAAAGTCACCAACAACAATGTAGGTGTTTGAGTAATCATCGTACACTACATCATGAACAACGCCACCCGGGTTTAAGTCTAAATTGGCAAATGTTTCTCTCAATATTTGCGAGTGAGAATTCACAGAAATTAAAGCACAAGTAAAGAAGATTATTAACAAAGACTTATTCATAACTAGATTAGATTGAGGTGTAAATGTATTGATTTTTCGTTTAAGTATAAAAATAATTTGTACTAGTAGTTACAGGTAGCATAGTCTTAATAGGTATAACACTTTGCAAATCAATCGCTTACCTGTTGCCTCTAATTTCAGTTGTTTTCTTAAAAAGGAATTACATATCTTTGAAGCTTATATGCTGAATAAAATACACATTCGATTACTTGTTTTATTAATTTCTTTTGGCTCATACGGTCAGCAAGACACTACCTCTGTACCACAAGACTCTTCTGCGATTCAAGGCTTATACAATAGAATTCTTTCTTTAGATCAAGAAATCAGGAATAATCCTTTAATGCAAACACTAAATTTCAATCCTCTTGACACAGCCTCTTTACCAGTTGGTATTGTAAAAGAAATAGGAAATGTCATCTATGTCATTTGTATAGATAGCGCAAAATTCACACCTCAAGGTGCATTTTTTAACGTCTATATGGCCTTGGATTTTCCTGATTCTCCTAAAAAGGTAGCTTTTGCAGCTAAAAACATACAGTTCAACCCCCAAGGAGTGATCGTTTCAAATGGGGCAAGATTGCAATTGGTTTCCCAACAAGTTCTCAATTTAGGCCCAAAAGTGCAGATGATTTTTAAAAATAATGGGAAAAATTTCATCGAATGGGACTGTAATGGATATAAGCAAGCTGGTTTAAGTCTAGATTTCGTTTTTAGAAAAAGTATTTTTGAACATGCAATAAATCCAGAACTTGATGTAAAAGCAAGTATGGAGATAACTGTTGAAGATTTGAACGACATAACGTTTCAACTCAGTGAGATAACCCCGTTTAAAATAAGAGGGGCAGATGATTTTGTTTTTCATCTTCAAAATATTGTGATAGACAGAAGCGAGTTCACAACTCCTAGTGGAGTGAACTTAAATCCAGAATCTCTAGCACTTTACAACAACAACATAGATTCATGGAAAGGATTTTATGCAGAAAGTGCAATTGTTACTTTGCCAGAGAAGTTGTCAAGAAAAAGCCAAGGTAATACCCAAAAAACTACTGTCTATGCTCAAAATTTGATTATAGATGATTCAGGCTTATCAGGTTCTTTTGGTGCGAATAATTTGTTTTCTACTTCTGAAGGCGATATGAACGGTAAATGGGGATTCTCAGTTGCGAGTATAAATGTTGACATTGCTAATAACCACCTTATAGGGGGAGGACTTTCGGGTGTTATTGGAATACCAATACTTGACAATAATTCTTTTCCCTATACAGCTTCTGTTACTCAAAACTTAACAACTGAAAAACTAGATTATAATTTCATCGTATCACCAAGCAATCAAATTCAATTGAATGCTTTTCAATCTACATTGACATTGCAACCCTCCTCTCATTTATCAGTACAGTCCATTAATGGAAAATTTGTACCTTCAATTGTAATGAATGGTAGTTGGACAATAGCCTTTGGCAAAGCAAATGTTAATGGGATTTCATTTCAGAACTTATCGTTGACAACTGTTGAACCTTATTTTAACAGTGGTACATTTAGTCTTGTTGGCACTGGCGCTTCAGGTTCAAATGATTTGGTAGGTTTGCCTATCTCATTAGACTCCATTGGAATGAATTTTACATCTCAAAATAATTTGTCTTTTGCTGTTGGGACTTCGTTGAGTTTAGGAGGGGATAACGTCAATTTTGGTGTATCAACAACTTTTAGAATAAATACACAATTTGGATTGAATTCAAGTGGGCGTGAAACTATTGAGTTTAATAACTTTGGTGTTGATGATATTGGTATTAATCTTAGCACAAATGCTTTTGAGCTGAATGGAGTTATTTCAATAAAGAATGACGACCCTATATTTGGGGATTTGTTTTTTGGAGCAATATCTCTAAAAATTACGAACGTTCTAGATAACCCGATAATGGTGGCAGCAGGTTTTGGGAAGAACAATGGCAATAAATACTGGTTTACAGATGCTTCTATTCCAATTACAATCCCATTAGTGGCAGGTTTAAAAATTACATCTTTATATGGTGGGGTCCAAAAAGGAGTTTCGTCCACATTGACTGATGATCAAATGTTAGACAGGGTTATGGGGCAAATAATAAATGTCCCAAATTCAGGGTCTTTAATTCCATTTGTTCCTGATCCAACTAAAGGGTTGGTTTTTAGAGCAGGCGTTGGGTTAGTTTATACGAGTGAAGATATTTTGAATGGAGAGGTGCTTTTTAGCGTAGCGTTTAACCCCAATGGAGGTTTGGCTTCCATTGATTTTATAGGTCGTGCTTTTATGATGGTCAGTAGAGCAGATAGAAATAAAACGGATGTAAGAAAAGTGTGGGGTTCAGTATCAATGAATTATGACAATAACAACAAAATTTTTGACACTCAGCTAGCCGCTAGCATTCTTGTTCCAAATTTTTTAACTGGTGGATTGAGTATTAAATTTCACATTGACCAAAATGATTGGTATTTTTGGCTGAATAGGCCCTCAAATAGAGCGTATTTATCTTTGAAAGATGTCGCAACTATCAATACTTATTTCATGATGGGTACGCAAATTGATCCAATCCCACCTCCGCCTGCCTATGTGACTAATCTTGTTGGTGGTGGAACAATTAACAATATAGATTTAGCAGAAGTGGGTAATGGTAATGGTTTTGCAACAGGCGTTAGCTTTAATGTTGGTTTAAATAAAGAATTTCCGAAAACATCAAAGTGGAGAGGTTATGTTGCTGTTAATATTGGTGGAGGATTTGACCTCATGATGATTAATGTTGCCAATGCCCGTTGTTCAGGTTCTCCAAACGACCCAGTTGGTGTTAATGGTTACTACTTAATGGGACAAGTATATGCTTATTTGAATGGAAGTTTGGGGGCTAGGAAATATAAAAATAATGGGGATGGTCCTTTAAAACAAGAATATCAATTAGGATCTTTACAAGTAGCCGCACTTCTTCAAGGAAAACTGCCAAAACCAACCTTTGTTTATGGTGCTATTGGTGTTCAAGTTAGCATATTTGAAGTAATTAACTTTGGTTTTACAGCTGAAGTAGAGTTTGGTGATGATTGTCAATTAGTTGGAATATAATGAGAAATTTGAAGTTTTTATTCGTTTTATATTTTTGCCTTCTATCTGCCGCTTCTTTTACTCAAAATTTCACATTGATGAGTAAAATAGAGAAAGATTCTATTTCAATCAAATGGTTGCCTAGCGATTTTGATGCGTTTACTAAGCTAATTAAGGGTGCAACCGTAGAAAGAATAGAGTCAACTCAAAATGCCAATTTCTCATCACTTGATTTTTCTGTAGGAAAAAGTTGGAAAATTGAAAGTACTAAAAATCGATATGCAAAACTTGATGCAACTAAGCCTAGACAAGATAAGTCAAAAGTATTACTGGAACCGTTCATGGAAAAAGACTTTCCGAACGATCAAAAAAACTTTCCTTTTGGAACAGCAATCATTGAGAATGTAATTAATCCTGATTTTCAATTCATAGTTGGCAATATTATCGTTGACAAGTCATTTTCTAAAAACAAGACTTATGTTTATAAGGTGACCATCAAAGAAGAAGCTCCTCTTTATATTTTCATTGATCCTTCAAAAAAAACGAAATACTCATCAATTGAAAGCTTTAAATTGAGTTTAGATAAGAAAAAAGTGGTAAGTATAGAATGGGACTCAAAGAAGTATCAAAAAGAGTCATTAGGATACGATATTGAACATTCAATAGATAATAAAAACAACAAAGAGGACTTGTTAGAACTTCCTTATTTACCTTTTCGCTCAGAACATGAAATTGATAGTAAGTTTTCCCTTGTAAGAGATAATGCAGAGCCTGGTCACACGCATTATTACAGAATAATAGGTAGGGATGCCTTTGGTCACAAAGCGTTACACTCTGAATGGAAGAAAATTTACGTTCCGCTTTTGATTAACGCTTGGGCTCAAATAGATACAGTATTCGCAAAAATGGATGATAGAATTATTAATGCAAGCATCCATAGCTACACCTCTACGAATAGTAGTATTAAAGAAATAGTTTTACTTCGTTCAAGTCTGAGAGATTCGAATTACTCTGTCATGCAAAAAACTTCTTACACAGATAGTACAATTAAATTTACTATTAAATCTGAACTAAGAACAGGTGATGGATATTACTATAAAATCAGAGCAATCAACGATGACGATACCATTTCTTCTATTCCATATTATTTTTTCACATTAGACCAAGAACCACCTCAGCCACCGACTGAAATTTCGGGTACAATTGACTCGAACGGAGTTGTGAGTTTAAAATGGTTAGCATCAATTGATAGCGACATTAGAGGATACAAAGTATTTCGAGCAAACACTAAAAAAGAAGAGTTTGTTGAGAAAACTACAAATTTATTTACAACCTTGTCGTTCAAAGACACTTTATCTTTAAATAATCTCACTTCTGAAGTATTTTATTTTCTGCAAGCAGTTGACCTTAATTTTAATCAGTCAATTACCTCTGACACGATTCTTATAATAAAGCCAGACACAATCGCACCCATTCCTTGTATTCTCAGTAATGTGATTATCGAAAAAGATCGTTTAAATGTTACATGGGTAAATTCCGATAGCAAAGACCTTAAAGCCAATCAACTTATTCGGTATTTCAAGAATTCTGTTGACACATTAAATTCTTGGTCTAAAGAGGAAAATAATTTTATTGATTCTAACTTAATTAAGGGTGAAAATTACCGTTATCAGATTGTTACATTTGATAGAAGTAATAACAAATCATATTCAAACGAAATACAAAAATACTACGAACCAGGATACAGGGAAAAAATACAAAATTTTCAAGGTAAAATTAATATAGAAAAAAAAGTAATTCATCTAACATGGGACAAACCAAAAGATGAGATTTTTTCTTACCAAATTTTCAGAGCAAAATCTGAAGGGAAGATTCTTCCACTAAAGACAATTCATAGTGTTGACGAAACCTATTATGAAGATAGGAATATTCACTTAAACAATCAATACATTTATACTATAAATTATGTGAACGAGTCAGGAATTCATAGTATTCCTGCAAGAATCGAAGTAGTGTATCAGTAGAAAATAATTAATTCTTGTGTGTTGTCATTCTGCTTTGTACCAGCCCTTTTCTTTACTATGCACATCAAACTCTAGCTTCAATTGTTGATTAAATACCTTCAACCTCTTCATGTCAAAGAGAATTCCGGCTTTCAATTTTTTACTATTATTTTCTACTATCAATTCTTCAACTCTACTAAATTGTCCTGTAAACATCAAACTTTTTAGAAAATTCAAGAAAATCTTTTGCTTGGTTTCGGCTGAAACAAGGTTGTCTCCCTTTGTGAGATCATTTCCATTATCTTCAATAAATTTCTGCCATGTTTCACTACACTCTAAAAAGCGTCTTTGGTACTCTTTTGTCCAATACTTTTTGAAATCATTACGCTTAAAGTCTCCTTCTATTTCATCCATAGTACTAATAAACAATTCTGCCGCGCTAACCAATTGATCATAGCCTCCTTTCTTATTTTTATCCGAAAAAATTTTACTCTGTGTAAATTCGGAATAAGAAATGTACCGTTTCTTATAGTTCAAAAAAACGGGTGTAATAAATTTGCTAATAGCAATATCTCTCCATTGGACTTGCGCACGTCTGCCATATTTCTTCCATGCTGCAATTAAAGAAGCCTCTGTTGAGTAACCTCTGACTTTAATGTCAGGAGCGCTTGTTCCAAATTGATAATCCATAGGGAAACGCAAAATACTTTGCGTTATACCATTAGAATTAGTATCCAAAGTTAGTGTTGTTTTATTTCCATAAAAAGTTGCCTTGACCGAAATGGGAACTATTGCTCTAAACTCTAGGTAGTACAGATTCTCTGTGCTAGATAAATTTTTCTGTGCATTTTTAGTTGTTTGATTGTTCAATTGAATGTCTGCAGTCTCTATTTCAAAATGTGTAAATGGAGTTCGTTTGGCAATTAGATTTTCTACTGGTTCTTTTGACTGCATAAAATATTTCCCCTGCTTTGGCACTGAGTTTGTGTAAAGTCGTGTTCTACTATCGGAACTAACTAAAGGTGTTTTTTTTACTGTATATGGCACTAGCCCCCCACATGAAGATTGTTCAGTAATAGTAAAAACGTAAAATTTTTCGTTATAAGACTCATCCAGAGCAAATCGCATATAGTGATAATTACTTTTTAATGTGGTCAATTTTGCTTTTTGCGCTGGCAAAATAAATGGTGAAAAGAAGATAAGAAAATAAAAAATATGTTTCATGTTTTTTTTGACCAATATATATAAAAATAAAGTATCTGTCTAAAAACTGAAAGAGGAGCCGTTTTTAAGAAAGACAAAGTAGTTTACGGATAGTTACATAGAACCGAAATATCGTTGAAAACGTTATATAATTTTCAGTGAAACTTTGTTTTGTCAAACAATTAGTGACAGACTATAAAAGAAGATAGATCGCTAAATACTAAAAATAAGGACAACATCTAAAATTAAGAAGTTGTCCTTATTTGTACCCAGGATGAGAGTCGAAATTATCTGCTGGCAAACAGGCCTACCTGTCGGCAGACAGACCCACACGTCCTAAGACACACGCCCCTCAAGCGTGCACGTCTACCAATTCCGCCACCCGGGTAATTGTTGCAAATATAATGGATTGTTCTAAACAGAGTAAAATAGTCATTGATTAATTCCAGCAAATATCGCTATAAATACAATCGCTAATTTAATGTCTTCAGATAGTCCTGCAAATTCTACATCTATGTTCCACCGACTGAAATCCTTCATAAAGATGGTACTAATTGAACCATCAGCATCTCCTGAAATTTGCCACCTTTCAAAATCATTGTTAAAAGTTGTTCTCACTTTTATTGTTTTCCCATTTCCAGTTATTTCCCATGAACCAAAATCATCATGAAAAATTGTTTTTAAAGAAATAGCGTTGTTTATTTTCCATTGGTTCCAATCATCATGAAATATAGTTCGAATTTTTATACCGTTTGCCGTCCAGTTATTATAATTTCCAGAGAATGTTGTATTTATTGACTTCCCATCAAACCTCCAACGAGAAAAATCATCATTGAAAGTTGTAGATAATCGTTGACTTATACCAACCATAGGAAGCAAAATCAAAAAAAGAAGAGCAATTATTCTCATGGGTTTAAATTACAACGTTGGTTTCTTTATCGAATCGTTTGTAAGATATGAATACAGCAATTACGGCTAATATTATCATTACTGCAAAACTCAAGCCAAGAAGTCTGTAATCTAATGTTCCGGCAACTAATTCTTTGGTAGAAAGTACAATGTTAACCACAGGAATACATGCTGTAAGAACAGTCAATTTGATTCCAGGGAAAAAACCAATCATTGCTGGAAGAACAACAACTAAATTGATGGGAGTAATGATGCTTTGCGCCTCCTTAAAACTTTTTGCGTAAACCGCAACAGGGATCATAATCCCAGCAAAAAATACAGTTAACGGAAAAAGAAGCATGAAGAGCATAAGTACGAATTTTATGGTGAGTATTCCATGAACAACATTCAGTAGTTCTTTATTTTCGACTATATCCATTACCTCAATTGAAATGAATAAACCTAGCAAAGCTGCTGATGCAGCTAACAATCCAGATAGAACTACAACGCCCATTTTTCCGAAAAGAATCTGCCATCTAGCTACTGGAGTTGTAAGAAGAGTTTCGATGGTTCCTCTTTCTTTTTCTCCTGTAAATAAATCAATGGCTGGATACATACAACCAAGAAAGCCAAATGCGATAAAAATATAGGGAAGAATACCTCCAGCGAGAACACCAATCATTTCTTTGTCACTCGCAATGTTAGAATAATTTGTTTCAATGGGAGTTAATTGGGAAACATTGAGGTCTAAGTCTAGATATCTTTCCTGAAGTGCTATATTTTCAATTGTCTTGACGTAAGCTTCTGCTCGTTCTTTAACCCCAACATCTGTTGCATTGTAAAAGACAGTCAATTTTGCAGGTTGTTTCTGCTCGAGTGATGAATTGAAGTTACTGGCCGTAAACATTCCGATTTGGATGGAGTCAACTTTCAGGTCTTTCTTTAAACTGATAGAATCTTTGTAGAAAATGATTTCTTTTTTCCCAATAGCGTCAGGAAGCATTTCTAGTTGTTTTACAAAGTAATTGCTCTCTTCTCCAATAAATCCAATTTTAAGCTCTTTCTGAGCTGCTTCTTCCGAGAATGATTCTGAAACACTAACGAAAATACTGAGAATGATCGGGAAGATGAGTATAGGTATAACCAACATCATCATCAATGTTCGTTTATCACGAAGCGTGTCTTTTAATTCTTTTTTAAATATGGTGAAAATCATGCTTCAACGAGATTAGAAGATTTAACAATTCGGATAAATTCTGCAGTCAAATTATCACTTTTCATTTGCGATTTGAATTCTGACATTTCTCCATTGAAGAGCATATTTCCTTCATGAATAATGGCAAGGTCGTCACAAAGTAAATCGACCTCACTCATGATGTGACTGGAAAATATGACTGTTTTCCCTTCTTTTTTACAGCTTCTGATTAATTCAATGATATTTTCTGCCGTAATCACATCTAGACCGCTAGTTGGCTCATCAAAAACAACAACTTCTGGATCATGGATCATAGTCCTGCAGATAGAAACTTTTTGTTTCATTCCAGTTGACAGTTTGCCTATTCTCTTGTTTTGAAACGAGTGCATGTCTAAAAGAGTGTACAAGGATTCTCTTCGTTCTTCAAATTCATCTTTTGGAACTTCATACAAATCGGCAAAGTATTTAACCAATTCATTGGGAGTAAGTCTTGCATACAATCCAGTTGAACCGGTTAGGAAGCCAATTTTCTTTCGTGCTTCTCTTGATTGAGATATGGCATCAATTCCAGCAATGTTTATTGAGCCAGATGTAGGCTTAAAAATGGTGGAAATCATTCTCAACGTAGTTGTTTTCCCTGCACCATTTGGTCCCAATAGTGAGAATACTCGACCCGGCTTGCAAGTAAAACTTATATCGTCAACAGCAAGGGCTTTGCTGTCGGTTGTGTTGAGCTCTTTTCGTTGTTGCTTGGAAAGAATGAATTCTTTTGTGAGGTTGTTTATTTCAATCATCTACCTATTTTGTGAGGTTAAAAATAAGTATTCTAAGTTGTTTATAGCGATGTGAGATGTTAAATAGTCTAAAAGTGACTTTTCATTTTGAATGTAGGAACAGTGAACCGAAGTTGTATTTCTAATGCTCCAAAACTGTTATTTGCTCTTTTTAAATTAGAAGTAGTAACATCATACGCTAAAGAAATGGTCCAATTGCTTTTTTGAATTAGTGCATTGAAAATTAGCGCATCTCTATTTCTTATGTATAGACCAATTCCAGCGTATATTTCATTAAGCTTTGAAATACTACTGGTCGATTTTGCTTTCTCTAATAACTTTATTTTAGTGATAGCCCCAATTGTCAGGTAGTTAAACTTATTTTGATTTTGAAAAATAGCTTTTGCTTCAATATAACTGCCTTTTTTTCCGATTGGTATTGCAAAAGAGCTAAAAACAGTTGATCTGATTGGCAACCTACTTTTTCCGTTCGTCAACGATGAATTTTTTATTTTATTTAGATGAGAAAAAGCAGTTCCGAATTGGAACAAGTTAACCTGTTGTTTTTTACTTTTCAATGAATAAACAAGACCAGTACCTGAATCAAATGATCCTCGTTGTGAATTAATAAATAGTTCACCAGAAGGTAAAGAGGGATCAAAAAACTGTCCATTATGCTGTTTTTCCCATGTTCCTTCTTCAGAAAGTTGCGTACGATAATACCCTATGCTAATGCCAACACTGAGAGTTGATAGTTTCGACATTTTCAAATGATAAGTTGTTGAGAGCATAAGAGAAAGGTTGGATGATTGCCTGCCTACTTGCTCTTCATAGAAATTAACTCCCATTGCCAAATAGCTCTTTCCCGGTCTTCTTTTAGGTTGCAAAGAACTGGAAACTGACGCGCCAACTGTTTTAAAAGGAGCATTGTTTTTTTGCCATTGTGTCCGATATGAGACGGAAGCTTCAACTTCATTCTTTAAAGCTGCAAGAGCAGGATTGTGAAGCAAAGTAAGATACTGCATATTAGAACTGTGGTAGTCTTGTGAATAACTAACACTTGTTATTACTGCACAAATAAGTGATAAGATTAAGTCTTTCATATCTCAGTTTTTTCAATCAATTACAGTCATAAAACCAGAGAATAGTTCTTCTTCTCCATTGGCATACCGGATTTTAATAATATAGGCGTATTGACCATTCTGCACTTTACTTCCTTTGTAAAAACCATCCCACCCCATTGATTGGTCGAATGATTCGAAAATAAGCTCTCCCCAGCTATTATATACTCTCGTTTCAATGTCTCCGATACATCCTCCTATAACACTCCATACATCATTCGTTTTATCATTATTTGGAGAGAACATAGTTGGAATAAATACTTCTATACATTTATTGAAAGGTTTATTGACTTCGACATTCAAAAATGCCGTGTCAATACATCCATTTGTATCAGAAACAATTAATTGATATGTTACCGTACCTGACGGTTCAACTATTGGATTTGGACAAGTAGCGCAATCAAAATTAGCTGGTGGATTCCATTCATAATTCAATGGAGATAAATAATTAACTGTAGTTGTTATTTGAATAGAATCACCGGAGTTGATTATTGTATCATTCGGAAATATGAGAACTTCTAAATCATTGATAATATCGACGAGATATGTCATTTGAAAGTAGCAACCAAAAGTATCTGCAATGATTACCTCATAGCTACCAGCCATTAAATTGCTAATGTTCCATTGATTGCTTACTCCATTAGAGAAATTAATGGTGTAGGTAGAACTTGGATTCTCTACAGCTAGCGAAATTGAACCGGTGGAATCACTGCATAAGCTTGGAATTACGTTGTCTGTGACAACGATAGAGTGCACGGCATTTATGTACACACTGTCGAATGCAAAACAAAGTGCAGAGTCATAAATTGCGACAATGTATAAACCAGTATCCAGTCCTGTAGCTATTGAATCTGTAATTCCAATATCTAGCCATTCGAATGTGTATGGTGGTAAGCCTTCATAACCTGTTGCTATTGCAGAGCCTATTCCATTACCTGCGCAAAATGTTGGACTCACACTATTTATTGATACGCTTAAATTATTCTCATTACCTATGAAAATTGAGTGACTTTCTTCGCAACCATTCTCCAGAACTATATCAACACTATGCCATCCATAACCTAAATACAAAGCAGAATCAGATTGTAAAAGAATAGAATCAACAGAAATTGTATAATCTCCAGCTATACTGTCGATGTCAAAAATAATTGCTCCCGTTAAATCATTGCAGGAAGAAGGTATAATAATTGTATCATTTAATATAGAAGGGGGGGCATCTAGCACGAAAACTTCTGAATAGGTGCAATTATTAGAGTCTAGAATAGTCAATGAATATTCTCCGGCTGTAAGATTTAGCAAAGAATCACTTGCAATTAATGTGTCGAGCGAGTTAAGGTTTATCCATTCAAAATTGTAGGTTAAAATAGCATTACTTTCAGCGATAATTGATCCGTTGTTATACTGGAAACAGCTTGGTTCCGTAAAAGATGTTGCGACATTGGGTGCTTGCATAACAGATAGTTCCATAGAATCTTGATACACGCAGTTGAAAGTATCAATTAATTCTATATAATACCAACCAGCTGACGTGTCTGTGATGCTTAAAAGTGTCGTGTCAAATTGATTGTAGGTAAAAGAATTAGGTCCAATCCATTCTATGGTTCCATTCCCACTGGCCTCTAGCAAATAGTCTTCTCCAGCGCAAGCTACAGAATTACTTGTTATTGTAGTATTGGAAATAGGAGCGATAATTTTATATATACTACTACAGGACGTTGAGTTTGTCACACTCTCAGCTCTAACATAATATGATGTTGACACCATTGGATATACATAAATAGAGTCACCTGTTCCTATTAAAGAAGAACTACCGCACGAATTTTCATACCAGAACCAATTGGCATCTGTTCCAAGATCTCCTCCTTGAGTACTTAGCAAAATTTCTTCTCCAGGACAGTGGTGATAGTTAATTCCATTAGTTCCAGTAGGTACTCCTGTTCCCGTCCCTGTTCCTGTCCCAGGTCCTCCGCCAGTGTTTATTCCTGAACTTGCTGTTGAACGATTTTGATTAAACTTGGTAAAAAAACCTTCTTGAATACTGTTGAATACATTAGTAGAGTTTAATTGATTTGTATCAATAAGCAAAGAATCTGAAAAAGTATTACCAACAATATAAATAGCAGTGTTTCCGTAAACAGCAACGGCATTTGCAACATCGTCATTGCTTCCTCCATAATAACTCGACCATCTAAATAGTCCATCAGGAGAAAATTTGGTTAAAAAAGCGTCAGTTCCTCCATTATTATATTCTTGATGACTATTTGAATCAACTCCGAATAAATTAGCAGAATTGGTAGTTCCCACAGCAATGATACTGGAGTCCAATTCAAAAAATAGATCGACTCCATAGTCTAAGCTGTCTCCACCAAAATAAGTACACCATATTAAAGAATCGTCATTACTCAATTTTCCTATAAAAGCATCTGTGGAATCATTTTTTAGGTTCTGAACTCCCATTATATTAGCTATATCAGCATAAGAATCAGTAGTTCCAATAAAATAAATGTTATTATTCAATACCTTGACACTTTGAATGACATCTGCATTTTCTCCACCAAAATAAGTTGACCAAACTCCTTGACCGTTGTTATCAATTCTGGTGATGAATCCATCTGACAAACCGTTGAGTGAATCACTAAGAGTTGAACCATTTGTAGGGAAATCCGTTGAGTAAGTTTGCCCAGAAATATAAACAGAAGTATCTCCGTAAGCAATACTAGTTGCTACATCTTTAGAAGTGCCCCCAATGTAGGAAGACCATTGTAAAACTCCCGCAGAATTAAATTTGGCAAAAAAACCGTCCTCTTCTCCACTTAAATTTTGTTGAAAAGCGCCAGTTGATGAAATATTATTGATCGAATTTGTAGTTCCACACATATAAATGTTCTCATAGAAGTCAACTGACAGTTTTGTGCCAAAGTCCGTGCTGTCTCCACCAAAGTATGTTGACCAAACTAAAGCACCACTTTCGTCAAATTTTGCTAGAAAAGCATCTGCGTCTCCACCTAGACTATCTTGATAAGATAAACTATCTGAAACACCTGTTGGAGAATAAGTTGTTCCAGTTATGATAACATTAAAAGAGGTATCAACATAAACATCATTCGCAACATCAATTGCATCTCCACCAAAATATGTACTCCATAACAAAGTCCCACTCTTGTGGTATTTTGAAATATAGGCATCACCAATAGAATCATTGATGGAAGATTGGTAAGATCCTGATGTTGCTATATTGGCCAATGACTGGGTTCCACCACAAATATAAACATTATTAAATCGATCAGTTATAACTCCGTTAGTTGATGTTTCAAGAGAATCACCAATGTATTTTCCCCAGACATAGTTAGGCACTGGGTCTATAATTAATGTTTTTGAAATTACCAATTGATTATCTAACGCAAAGCCAATTAACGATTGATTGCGACTCATTTCTAACGCTACAAAGTGCACAAATTCTATTTCATTGTCTTCTTTGTAAAAGCTATGAGGAATACTTTCCTTTAATATTCGGATATCTAAATCTAATTCCAGCTGTTCTTGTTCGTTAATTTTCATCTTATTGAATCCCTTGTATAAGAACTGAATGTCCTTGATGTTTGCTCCAGGATGTAAAATGATATCATATTTAATAGCGGATGTTTCTTTTAAAGAAGTAAAAACAACATCAATATTCTTGTAAATTTCTTTGTAAATAACAGATTTATAACTCTTTATGTTAGAAAGTGAAGTTCCCTCATAATTTAAATTGTAATAGTTTAGAATAGATTTATTCAATCCTATCGGGATTATTTCAACATCTTCATTATAATTTTTAAACTGAACATCAATTCTATTGAATTCAATAGAGCTTTTCTCCGAGTCGGAAGACACAGAATAAACATCGTAACTAAAGCCATCTTTCTTTAATTGGGTATTCAGCCCTCTAGAATCAGAAAATAAATAAAGAACACCTTTATTTTTCTCCCCATTCTGATCGATTATCTGACCTTTGTTTTCGATAAATGAAGGGCCTGTAAAAGAATTAGATTGACCGTAAGAAAATAGTCCATTTAAAACAATAATGATAGTTAGAATTTTCATAGAGTAGATGTATTGATTGTAACAAAGTTGAAGTAAATATTTCGATATATTTTTGAATATCAACTAATTAATAGTCGTTTTATACAACTCTATTTTATTGAAAAAAAGATTAATTGTATCGATTGTAGATTAAACTGTCCTGTTGAATGTTTAAAATGTAAAATTAATTATTTAGAATATACACTAAAACAGATTTAATACTAATAATTCATTACGAAATGAATTTAGTCAAGCCTCTTGATCAACTTTCTCCTAGGTCTCAATGCTCCCTTCCAAACAAAGTCTTTTACAAATTGTTCGTCTTTTTTGATTTTGTCCATGGGATAAAATGCTCCATCGGGTTCTTCTAGGTAGGTGATTCCAGTAATCTCATTACTATCTAAATCAATTCTTAAATCGCTGGCATAAAGTCGATTCATCCCTTGTCGTTTTTTTGTATGCAGAGAATCCGTTTTAATTTCTTCTTCTGGATAGAAAATGGTCACTGCATTGCCGTTTACATTTGCCTGGTACAAATCATTGTACTTAAATTTTGCCAAAATGGTTTTACCACCAATTTGGTTGTAATAAAGTTCAGCCTCAACTTCCATAAGAATAGTAGCATTATTCAAAATGTTAATTTGATGAATAAGAGTATCTGAAAGACTTATGGTTATTAACTCTCCTTTCAATTCTGCTGTTTTTGCCCAAACAATTGGTTCTTTATTGAGAACAATTAGTTCTTGTGATGTATCAAAAGTCATGCTGTCAGCGACACACTGAATTTTTGTTGAGTATAATTTCACATTGTGATATGCTTTCATTACATCATTACTGTCCACTTTTTCCAAATAAAGTGTATCTGCGAAAACATACATGGTGTCATCTTTCATGTACTTTGTGGCGTATGCATCCCCAGTTAAGAAAGAGTAATTGAGAGAATCAGAGGAGAAGGCATATTCACCGTTGAATGCCATTTTCTGCGTTGAATCTTTGTAGTAAACGTTTCCTTTACCAATTGAATAACCTTCATCAGGGTGGTAGATTAAGGTGTCTGCAGAAATATAATCTTTCTCTTTTGAAATCCATGCATTTTGACGCAGTGTGCCTTCTCCGGTTATTGTATTGTACCAACCAGACTCGCAGTACATGGTCGAATTACCGGTTTTAATATCGGTTGGACCGTAAAAGAATACTTTTTTCTGGCTATAAATATATTGTAATGTGTCAGTCACCATGTGCAAGTTGGGACCGTCGTAAATAACATTTTCACTAAAGAAAAAATTCTTAGAATTGGGATGAAAGTAGCCTACGTTGCTTGTCAGGACTTCTTGTGTAAGAATACTCTCAACTCGACCTCCATAATGGTAGTGCGCTTGCCCTTTTTTAGCATCGTAGTCCAGCGTGTCCGTTGTCAATTTAAACTCGTTATCACGCACACGTACATTTCCCCACAACTTTGCCTTTCGTGTTTTACCACTATAGAAAAGTGAGTCGCAGAAAAGATTCAGCGTATCTCTCTTATTAATATGTACATTTCCATACGCCCTTACTGCTTTTTGTCTTTCAAAATAGTGAGCCGAATCACAATACATTTTGTTTCCTTGATATAAGAAATTGACGTTACCAATTAATCGGTGTACACCAGTATTTTCGTCATACTCCAATGTTTCTGCACCAGGCAAAAGCTCTATTTCATTTTGAGCGTAACTGTGGAATGAAACCAAAAAAAGTGCGCCAATGAACAGCGCACTTTTCAATATATAATTTATTGCTATCAAGCCAATACTTTATTGCTAAGTGTTTGTGTTCTATCCGGACCAACCGAAACTACAGTAATTGGAACTTCCAATTTTTGTTCCAAATAGGTCACGTATGCTTTTAATTCTGCCGGTGCATCCTCAAAAGAGTTTAATTTAGTTGTGTCACAGTTCCATGCTTTAATTTCTTCATAAACAGGAACAACCTCAACGTCATTAACGTCGTAAGGGAAGTAATCGTATCTTTCTCCGTCGATTAAATAATGGGTGCACGCTTTAATAGTGTCAAAATTATCCAAAACATCTGCTTTCATCATTGATAATTCTGATACACCATTTATCATAATAGCATACTTTAATTGTGGAATATCGATCCAACCACATCTTCTAGGACGGCCTGTTGTAGCTCCAAATTCAAATCCTTCTTTTCGTATTTTTTCTCCTACTTCGTCTTCTAGTTCAGTAGGGAAGGGGCCACTACCAACACGAGTACAATATGCTTTAAAAATTCCGATTACATCACCGATTCGGGTAGGCGCAACACCAAGTCCCGTGCAAGTTCCAGCAGTTACTGTATTTGAAGATGTTACAAAAGGATAGGTTCCAAAGTCAATGTCTAACATTGTTCCTTGTGCTCCTTCCGCCAAGATTTTCTTTCCAGCTTTCAATGCATCATTGATATATTGTTCACTGTCAATTGCGTCAAGCTCTTTTAATTTCTCAATGGCATCCATCCAAGGACCTTCTAATTCATCCAGGTTATATTGAAAATCAGGAAAGCGCTGTAACATTGCAACATGTTTTTTTACCAATGCTTTGTACTTATTTTCAAAGTTAGGAGAATATATGTCGCCAACTCTCAATCCATTTCTACCTGTTTTATCCATATAAGTTGGTCCTATTCCTTTTAAAGTAGAGCCAATTTTATTCTTGCCTTTTGCATCCTCCGAAGCAGCATCAAGAATTCTGTGTGTAGGTAAAATCAAATGAGCCTTTTTAGAAATAATTAACCGTGAAGGAATATCAATATTAAATGGTTTCAATTTATCTAATTCCCCTTGGAATATAACAGGATCAATTACGACTCCATTTCCAACCAGATTCATAACTCCATCTCTAAAAATCCCTGAAGGTATGGTATGCAATACGTGCTTTGTTCCTTCAAATTCTAGAGTGTGACCCGCATTCGGTCCACCTTGAAAACGAGCAATAATGTCGTATTTTGGAGTTAATACATCGACGATTTTACCTTTTCCTTCGTCGCCCCATTGTAATCCTAAAAGTACATCTACTTTCATTGAACTTGTTTAAAGTGATTGATTGCATCTGCTTTATTTTCGCAAATAGTGTATATTTCATCTAATTTGGAGATGGCAAAAATTTTCTCAACGTTACCAGTTACTCCTGTTAATATTAACTCACCGCCCATTATTCTCGACTTGGTCAATGTCCTCATAAAGAAACTTATGCCAGAAGAATTAGTATGTGTTAATTCTGTCAAGTCAAAAACAATACGATAGTAGTTTTGATTGAGATAGTCAAAAACGATTTTCTCTAATTCCAGATAATCATCGTCTGTTGTAATTTTCCCTGTTAATTGATATACAATCACAGGATCTTCTATATCTATTTGATACGTTAAGTTCATATCAATCTTTTTTTGAGTTTTTCTTTACGCCGTAGAAATAAAGAGAATGATGTTGAATTTCTATATCGAAAATTTCTTCGATAGTCGCTTTTATGTTCTGTATTCTTGGGTCACAAAATTCTAATAATTCTCCTGAATCTGTAAGGACAACATGATCGTGCTGCTTAGAACCATGAGATTTCTCGAATTGAGCAATGTTTTTACCAAATTGATGTTTCCGAACTAAACTACATGCTAAAAGTAAATCAATAGTATTGTAGAGTGTTGCTCTAGATACTCGATAATTCTGGTTCTTCATTTTTACATACAGCGCCTCAATGTCAAAATGACCTTCGTAATTGTATATTTCATCGAGTATAGCAAAGCGTTCTGGTGTTTTTCTATGCTGATTCTGCTCCAAGTATGCAGAGAAAATATTTTTGACCTTCGTACGTAACTCTTCGTGAATCATCTTTCATTCGGTAAGCAACAAAATTAAAGTTTAATAAGCGATTTTGTGACTTTTACCCAAAAATGTTTGCCGAGTTTTCAACAAGTTATTACTTTAAATCAATAGATATAGCGGTTCAGTTTAGGACTTCCCACTAAAGGACCTTCTCCAAAATATCTCCTTTACTATAACCATCTAGCGAACATTGCATAATAATTGGTTCACATTCTTCAATTTGTGTAGTAGAAAAACCCAATGCTATTCCATATTTCTCAACAAGTTGTTGCTCTTTTGGATCAACGAATCCGTCAACTACAACCATTTGAATAAACTCGATAAAGCGTTCATATCTTTCTTCCCTAGAAATTGGAGGTGTCATTGGATAGGAATTAGAATTGCTAATTATTTCAGCAACTTGCTCTTGAGTCAAAGATAATCGTTTGGCAGTTCTTGCTAAAAGTTCCACTTCTGCATCGTCGATTTTTCCATCGACTCTAGCGAGCATCACTAAGTTGTTAAATAATCCTTTATCAGCAGACTGTTTCCCTGATTCAAATAGTTGTGCAATTGTTCCCATATTGTTCTAAAATAATTGGCGCAAAGATAATCTATTAGCTAAGCTCTGCAATAGAATTAATCAATATTTTTTTCAATATATCCAATGAGCGAATGAATTACTTTGATATGAATTTCTTGGGCTCTATCGGCAAATTCAGAATATGGCGCTCTTATTTCAATGTCACACAAATCAGCCATTTCTCCACCTGTTTTTCCCGTTAAGCCAATTATTTTCATTCCCTTCTTCTTGGCAACATGAATTGCGTTGAGAATGTTTTGAGAATTGCCAGAAGTTGAAATTGCTAAAAGAACATCATTCCCCCCCCCGATTCCTTCTACAAATCGTGAAAATATCTTGTCAAAACCGTAATCATTACCGACACAAGTAATGTGACTTGGGTCAGATATAGAAATTGCCGCAATTGAAGGACGATCTTCTCGGTATCTTCCTGTAAGCTCCTCTGCGAAATGCATGGCATCAGACATGGACCCTCCATTTCCACAGCTAATTATTTTCCCACCTTTATTAAGGTTTGAAACCATTACTGCACCTGCTTTAGCGATAAGTGAGTAATTTTCAGTTGTGTTGAATTTTGCTAAAATTTCTGTTGCCTCAGAAAATTGGTCTGCTATTTGTTTATTACTCATGGTAATTGAATTAAGAATCAAAAATAAATAAATTTATGGCAGTTGAGATAAATAAAATCAATTTGCTATATTTGAACCCGAGCTAAACCGCTCTAAAACAAATTAATTATGAAAAAAAGTTTACTAGTCCTAATAGTTACCTTCATCACAACTCTGTCTTTCTCTCAGCAGTCAGAGTGTTTTTTGCGATTACAAAAAGCATTTGATGCACGTGGAGCTTATACTGTTTCTGATGATATGCACAGAAATGTGATAATTTCGTATTTTCAAACGGATGGTGGTTCTGTTTGTTATTCAGGAAAAGCTCGAGTGGAGAACGGTTTAATCGTTTCCATATTTTTACAATATGATGACAACGCTTATGAATTATTAGAGAAGAAATTTTTTAACTCGAAAAAGAATCCTCCAAAAATTGTGAACGGTATTTCAGAAATGATTTTCAATGAGGATGGGGAGAAGTTTAAAATTGTTTTCATTGATCAACTTCGCCCAAAGAAAAAAGCATATAAGGTAGTAGAATTACCAGACGATTTATAGAGAAATAGAATCATTTAAAATCCTGTTCAATTGTTGAGCAGGATTTTTTGTTTAGAATCATTACTTTTACAGCAATGAATGTTTTCAAGAACAAAGTGGCATGGGTTGTCGGTGCATCTTCTGGAATAGGAAAAGAGATGGCTATTCAATTAGCTAAGAATGGAGCTAAAGTTATTCTTTCTTCTCGGGAGAAAGAGCAATTGGAAGATGTTCTTGTGCTATTAGACAGAAAAGGTGAGCATTTAATTCTCCCGTTAGATTTAGAAAATTCTGGGAACTTTACGGAGCTAGCAAAACAAGTTATTGATAAATACAATCGCATAGATTATTTATTTAATAACGGAGGATTGTCTCAACGTTCAAATGCTTCGGAGACACCGATAGAGGTCGATAGAAGAATTATGGAAATCAATTATTTTGGAAATATTGCATTGACCAAAGCAGTTCTACCGTATATGCAAACCCAACAATCTGGGCATTTGGTTATTATTTCGTCTATCGCTGGAAAATTTGGATTCTTTTTGCGCAGTGCTTATTCTGCATCTAAACACGCCTTACATGGCTTCTACGAGAGTCTTTTATTGGAGGAAGAAAAGAACAATATCAAAGTGACCATTGCTTGCCCAGGTAAGATTAACACAAATATTTCTATGAATGCGCTTAATTCTAATGGCGAAATGCATGGAAAAATGGATCACAATCAAGAAACAGGAATGTCGGCAGAAGAATGTGTTAAAGAGTTACTTTCTGCAGTTCAAAAAGAGAAGAAAGAGGTTCTAATTGGCAATAGAGAGATTAAGGCTGTGACTTTGAAACGATTCTTTCCGAAGGTATTTTGGAAAGTTATTAGGAAACAGAAGACTACTTGATGATTGATAATTTTCAATTAGTAATTATCAATAGAAGAAATTTTCGCTTAATTACAATTGATCAATTTCATTCTCTATAACAACTTTTTTCCCTTTCATAAACCATTTAGAAATTCTATCAAAATTGGTGAGAATAAAATATCCAAGAATGATATTTATCCCTGACGTTATCCATTCGGTATAATCCACTTTAATTAAGTCAAAAGTTGTAAGTATATCATCCAGAGCATTCACTTTTTTTATACTTGATTTGAATGAAAGAAACGTGTTTTTTAAGAATGGACTTATATTTGTAAATAGTAAATAACTACTAATAAGTACCAAACCAATCTTAATAAATGCCGTTGAATCTATACTACCTAATTTTATTTCTGATGTGTCATAATTTTTAGTGAGCCTGAGTAGTTTAATTATTCGGTCCGTTTTAAAAATTAAGAACCATGCAATTATGCCGTAAACAACAATTGGGGTTAGAGAAGAAATTACATAAAAGATGTCAGAACTTAAAAAAAGTGAATAATAGACCATAGAAATCAAAGAATAAGTCAGTTGAATTAATAAATACAAACCGAATAATTTCAATGTTAATCTAAAAAAATCTTTTTTTGTCATACCTATTATTAGTCAACAAAAAGAGGTCTTTCTCCCATCATTGCATTCACTTCTTTTTTCACTTCTGCGATAACAGCTTCATCTCCAATATTCGTAATTACTTTGTCCATTAATTCGACAACTTTAACCATTTCGCCTTCTCTGACACCTCTCGTTGTAATGGCAGGAGTTCCCACTCTAATACCTGAAGTTACAAATGGAGATTCGGTATCAAAAGGGACCATGTTTTTGTTAACGGTAATGTCAGCAAGAACTAGTGCATTTTCAGCATCTTTTCCTGTAACCCCCTTTGATCGTAAGTCAATAAGCATCGAGTGATTGTCTGTTCCTCCAGAAACAACGCCATAACCTTTGGCAACAAATGTTTTTGCCATTGCTTGAGCATTTTTCACAACTTGTTGCATGTATGCTTTATAGTCATCAGAAAGAGCTTCTCTAAATGCTACTGCTTTAGCAGCAATCACATGTTCTAATGGTCCACCTTGAGACCCCGGAAATACAGCTGCATCTAACAATGCTTTCATTGATTTTGGATTTCCATTCTTCCATTTCAATCCAAAAGGGTTATCGAAATTTTTCCCCATCATAATGACTCCACCTCTTGGTCCTCTGAGTGTTTTATGAGTCGTAGTGGTAACAATGTGGCAGTATTCCATTGGATTGTTTAGAATTCCTGCAGCAATTAACCCTGCTGGATGTGAAATGTCAGCTAAAATCAATGCACCGACTTTATCCGCGATTTCTCGAACTCTTTTATAGTCCCAATCACGTGAATAGGCAGATGCACCACAAATAATTAGTTGCGGTTTTTCGTGCAGAGCAACTTCTTCCATCATATCATAATCAACACGTCCTGTTTCTTTGTTAACACCATAAAAGGATGTTTTGTATAACTTTCCAGAGAAATTAACTGGAGAACCATGTGTTAAATGTCCACCATGAGATAAATCAAATCCTAGAATTTTGTCGCCAGGCTTCAGGCAAGCTAGCATAACAGCTGCATTTGCTTGAGAACCAGAGTGAGGTTGAACATTCGCCCATTCTGCTCCAAAAAGTTTACACAATCTCTCAATAGCAATTGTTTCAATTTTATCAACAACTTCACAACCTCCATAATAGCGTTTGCCAGGAAGTCCTTCAGCATATTTATTGGTAACAATACTTCCCATTGCTTCCATTACTTCGTCGCTTACAAAATTTTCTGATGCGATAAGTTCAATGCCATTTAATTGTCGATGTTTTTCATCTTCGATTAAATCAAAAATTGCGTTGTCTCTTGTCATCTGATTAATAATTTCGTTTGTAAATTAATTTTAATCCTTCGCTAAGTGTAGTTTCAGGCTTGTATTGAATGAGTGATTTTAATTTTTTAGAACTTCCAACTCTCCGTTCTACTTCATAATCGTATCGTTTTTTAGGTGCTTCTATGTATTTGATTTTAGAAGTAGAATTCGTAATTTCTTTTATCTGCTCAGCAACATCAGTGATGCACCATTCTGCTTCATTGGCGATGTTAACTGTATGACATCCTTTTAAATCCATTAAACGAACACAAGCATTTACTGTATCGTCAATATATGTAAAATCTCTTGTTTGTTTTCCTGATCCAAAAACAGTGATCGGGTTGTTGGCCAATGCTTGCTCAAAAAACAAGGGAATAACCATTCTGTTGTCCTGATTCCATCCGTAAACATTAAAGAAACGCAATGAAATAACATCAACACCTTTCTCTTCATGATGTGAAGCTAAATAAATTTCATTGTAGCGTTTCGCCATAGCATAAGAAGTTCTTGGGTCAACCAACACTTCTTCTGTTAATGCATTTTCGATGGCGGAATGCCCGTAAATTCCACTTGTAGAAGCGTACATTATTTTTTTAATGTTGTTCACTTCTGCCGCATTCACTACATTGCGGGTTCCTATTACTTCAACATCCATTGTTTCAACAGGATTGTCTGCAACAATATCCACACCTAAAACGGCTGCTAAGTGGAAAATTAAGTCGCACCCTCTAGAAGCATCAATAACAGTATCTAAAACTCTAACATCACCTTTGCGAAAATCTATTTTGGAAAAAGTGTCTTTCTCCAATTTATTTCCTCTCAATAAAGAGTCTAAAACCACAACTTGATGACCATCATCAACGAGTCGTTTCGTTAAATTACTCCCTATAAACCCTGCTCCTCCGGTGATTAAAATTTTCATACTATTGATTTGTTACAAATATCATTAATTATTTCAAAATAGCGCTATGAAATGTTCATTTTAAGGATGGATTGGGAGAAGTGAAATTGATAAATCAGAGTTAAGGCTTTTAAAGTAATCTCTTTACACAATTCAATCGGTGAGAAATTTTGCCAGTTTCTGTTCGAATAATACCCTCTTTAGTGATTTTATCCTCTCTTACATGGCCAGAAGCATGGATAATATTTCCTTCACCATCTAGTATTCCGACATGATTAATTGAGTTGTTGCTGTTTTCGAAGAATGCCAAATCGTTTGCTTGAATGTTTTCAAAATTAACGGGTATTCCTGACAAAACTTGTTGAGATGCATCACGGGGTAAATTGATTTCAAAAAAACGATAAATAACTTGCGTTAAACCAGAACAATCAATGCCAAAAGGAGATTTTCCGCCCCATAGATAAGGTGTGTTGATGTAATCTAAGGCATACTCAATTGGCGAGTTAAATGAAGAAAATGGTTTGTCTGGAAAAGAAAATTCTTCATTCGCAGATGTGAAAGTATTTTCTTTTTGAGGAATAAAAGAACCTCTACAGATTCTTTGAACTCCTTTAGTGCCGATTAGAGTTGTTTCTCTTTCAGTTAGATATGATGACTCTTTCTGCCACTTATAATTTTCTTCTTCTGTCAGTTTTTCAAAGTGTTTGGAATCAATATATCCCGAATAGTTATCTGATTGAGTGGTAATTTTAGCCCAAGGCCCATTGATTTCTTCGACAGTAATTAACTCCCCAAATAATAATTGTGTGACTATTTCAGCTAGGTCTTTATCTTCTGCTCTAACTGGAGCAATACTCACTTTACAAAGTGCGGCAAACATTATTTAGAAGGAAAATTTCGACTATCTTTCAAGTTCGTTAATTGCTGGACGTGTCGTTGATTGTGATAAGTAACAAACAATAAAGCATCACCCAAACGCAAGCGAACAATTTTAGAAATTGAGATTGGTATTTTAACACGTCTTAAATTAACAGTTGCCGCTTTATCGATAATACTTAGAAAGTCTTCCTGTTGTTGAATAAACGTTTCTACTTCATTTCCCGTTACTAAGCTAGTATCATACGTAGGATTATTTCCTTTTTGTGCTCGAAATTTTCGCTTAATATTATTTAAACGTCCTAATTTCATAGATTTCCATGCAGAACGTCCTAATGGTGAACTGATAAATGCTTCTTTTGTTGAGGTAAATCGAGTATTTTCAATTTTCTTTAAAAATGTAGGGTGATAATATTTGCCATATTCATTAACATGTGCAAGAATTTGAGCAACACTCCATACTCCTGGATTTGGAACCCAAGAAAGTTGAGAATCAGTCATTTTACGACCGTACTTGATCATAAAGTCAATGTTTGACTGAGTAATTTCTCGAACTGTATGAAGTAATTGAGCTGTTGTCATTTTATAAATTAAGGGCTTGATTCCAATTAGAAACAAAAATAAAGAATTATTAGGGAATTGACATTGTTTTAACGAAAAGATAATATTCTTCTATGATGAAATGCTTTGTTTTTAGATTGAAGTTGTTTAAAGTCCAATGTTGAAAAGAAAGAATATTACTAACATATTGAAAAACAATAAGTAGTAATATTCATTCAAAAAAAAATGTTGT
>Ga0316208_1000758_pt1 | contig 35744 bp, 26 predicted proteins | sample 3monopyrite_MG_FD_204944 | JGI IMG/M metagenome (GOLD analysis project Ga0316208, IMG submission 204944) | Microbial mat bacterial communities from mineral coupon in-situ incubated in ocean water Damariscotta River, Maine, United States -... | ecosystem: Environmental > Aquatic > Marine >...
GGTCTGAGTGCCCCGCGATCGCCTGCACCTGCGCCAGCGGAACACCAGCGCGGGCGAAGCGAGTGATTGCGCAATGCCGCAGCGCGTGAATATCCACCTTCTCGCCGCGGTCGTTGGTCTGCGGGATACCGGCGGCGACAAGCATGCGGTCCAAGATGCGGCGCACGTTGTTCGTCGCGACGCTCCACTTGATGCCACGTGGCGTCAGGAAGATGCGGTCGCCCGGACTCGGCGCGCGGTCGTGCAGAAGCTCGTGGTAAGCCGGCAGCTCGTTCAGCGCCGCGACCATCGCCGTCGTCAACGGGATCGCGCGCTTGCGCCCGGCCTTCGTGTTCTTTGCCCGCAGCGTGATCGCTGCCTTGCCCGGCGTCAGGTCGAGGTCCGCCCAAGTCGCCGTGATCAGCTCGCCGTAGCGGGCGCCGGTTTCGAGGAGCGCGCGGAAGAACGGCGTCTGCGGCACGCGGTATCCGAAGTGGACGGCAAGCTCGCGGTCTTCGATTGCCACGGCCGACAGGAACGCCACCACCTCGTCTTCGCTCAACGCGCGCCTGTGCTGCGTCGCGTGGCGTTCCCCCGTCGGCAGCGGTTTGACGCCGGCGATCGGATTGACGTCGATCTCCTGCATCGAGTGCGCCCAGTTCAGCATGCCCTTGATCGCCTGCAGGTGAACGTTCGCGCACCTGTTCGAGCGACCCTCCTTGAGCATCGAGTTGCGATACGCGAGCAGGTGGCGCGGCCTCAGCTCTTCGACGGTCGTCACAGGCAATGCGGCCAGGAGCATGCCGAGCTGCGAGCGAACCTGCGTGTGGTGGCGCTCGGTCGTCCGCGCTTCGAGGTCGTCGAGGTAGTGCTCGGCGAGTTCGGCGAGCGGCGTCTGCGCACTAGGGATGACATTAAGCTGGTCTAGCTGGCTCTGCAGTCGGCGGACCTGCTCCTTGAGGGCTTCGGCTTCCGTGCTCATCGCTGCCACTCCCGATCTCTGAACCAGGCTTCGAGGTCCTTCCGCATCCAGCGGACAGAGCCTCCGATGTGCAGCGGTTCGGGCAGCAGCCCCTCTTCGCACCACCGGTCGACGGTGCGGCCTGAGCACTGCAGCTCGAGCGAGACCTGCCGTTTGGTGAGAAGCATCGACGCAAGGCCCTCGGTCGGCGGCGGCGTCTTCAAGCGGGCGGCGAGCATGTCGGCGAATTGGTCGGTCATCTCTTCGAGGTGTTGGTGGAGCCAGGTCTCGGGCGCGCTGAATGTCGCGTCCTCTTGCGGCTCGGGACACTCGCTCTGGTCCGGTGACCCAGCCAGTCGATTCCCACCGAATGTCCGCAGAAGTCGCCATATGTCGCCGATTGTCCGAGCGAGCGCGGCGGACGCGCCCTCACGAGGGGTAGTTGCGGTGCGATGGCGCTTCACAGATCACCACCTGACCGCTTGCATACCTCGAGGAACCAGCGCTCGAAGTCGGCGCGCTTTGCCGGGTCCGCTGGCTCGAAGTACGGGTGGCGTCCCCCTTGCCGGTCGCGCCGCGAGGGATAGCTGACGGAGAGGCTCCCAGACGCCGTACGACGCAGCGTGAGGCCATCGAGCACGAGGTCGCCGTAGCGGAGCCGGACATAGCCGAGGAGGCCGGTGCGTTGCTCGGAGGGCGTGGCGGGGGTGAAATGGGCGCCGGAGAAGGTGGCGAAGGCCTTGGGGGGCGCGGAGTTCCTGCTTGACGGGCTCACGAATTGCCTCCCGCACTCGAACTCGAACTGGCCGACGCGTTCGGTACGAGGTGTTGCTCGACGACCTCCGCGCCTTCGGGCGGTGGGTGGCATGTCGAGCAGATCCACTGGGGGCGCGCCTTCAGTTGGTGGAAGTCACCGCGACCGCACCCTCGACAGTTGTGATGCGGCGCGCAGAGAACCCGCGAACCCAACCCTGGTGTTGAGTCGGCGCGCCCAGTCGACGGGGCGTGTGCGCTGGGGGGGGCGGCAGGCGAGGCGGGGCGCCGGGGTGGTGAGTCTGGTGAGTGTGGTGAGTCAGATTCGGCTCGGTGAATTGCGCCATCGTGTACGTGCGTCTGTGTGCGCGCGCACGTGTTAACGCGCGAGCGTCCAGCGTCACCAGACTCACCAGACTCACCAGACTCACCAGACTCACCGAGCCCTCGACGGCGCCCCCCAGAGGGCACTTCGCGCGAGACCCAGAGGACGGCACCCTGGTGGGTGCCCGCTTGTTCGAGTCGAAGTCCGCCCGCGATGAACCCCTTCCTGGCGCGGAGGAAGTTCCCGAGCCGTTTAGGATCGAGTGTGTAACCCTCCTTGGCCGCCACGGCCGCGATCGCCTCGTAGAACTCGGGGTCCCCGTTCGAGCGAGCGATGGCCTTCTTGACGGTCATCCCCGACACCCCGCCCGAAACCCTGTGCCACTCTCTCAACAGCGCGCCGAATGCTGTGCGGTCCGGCGACTCCTGTCGAAGCCGGTCGTTCGTGTCGAACGGGTCGACCTGCCAGCCCGCACACGTGGCCGCCCAGATCGTCGCGCCCCGAATCAGGCGGTCCCACGCCTCGAACTTCCCCACGAGCGGCTTGCCGTGATGCGGTTTGCCCGCGACGAAGTACCCGCGGAGGATCGTGAGCGCGCACCCCAGCAGCTCGGGGTGATGCCTGGACACGTACGCGATCAGGTCCTCGATGGAGAACTTCGCGTTCAGGTGCGGGTCCTCCACGCCTGGGTCGAGTTTGATGGAGAGTGACCTGCGCACGAGATCCTCCCAGAGTGAGTAGTTGCATCCGGTCGATACCCACACGGCGCTATTGAGGAGGTGCAACTCTTCCGACTTCCCCAACTCCCGGTCGCTCCACACCTCGGTCGTCAGAAGCGCGGCGAGCGACTTGGACTCGAATACGGCTCCATCGTCGACATTGTCGATCACGACAACGCGGGGGCCGGATATCAGCGTCGAGGTGATTCTCTTGCGCATCTCCGCCTCCGCATCGGCTCGTCGTCCGCCGGTTGGTGCCATGACGATTGGAGCGCGCCCTGTCATCGCAGTTGTCGCAGCTTCAACGAGCAGAGTCTTGCCGGCGCCGAAGGTCGGAGCCAAGACCGCCCAGTGCGGAACCGGGCCTTGGACCGCATGTCGCGCAACGGCGGTCAGCATGAAAGCCAAGAGCGACGCCTTGTCAGCCTCGCACTCGAATGGGAATTCCTCGAATGGCTCGAGGATCGCCTGCACTGCGGCTTTCGCATCCGCCTCCGACGGGCTCTCAGGGATATCTGGGTAGTCCCGAGCAGCCGCGTAAAACAAACTCGTGGCTTCATCATACCCCGGCTCGCATAGAATCGTCCCATCAGGCCGCAGCGTTGGAGCGCAGATCACGCCGTTTAGCGGGCGGACACCTCCCCACTGCTGAAGGTTGTGCACGGCATCCACCAGCGCGGTGGGACACAACGTTACAGCCTGCACGAGCGACTTGCCCTTCGGTCGAAAGGTGATCCACTCCGCGTCCCGGTCGAGCATCCCTCGCAGTACGGGTTTTGGGATCTTGGCGATTCCACAGACTTCATCTCTGTCTCGCCCCCCGACGCCCGGCTCCTTTTCCCGCACGATTTGAACCAAGCTCCGCCCCCGGGCGAATACCTCCTCGCTCCGATTGACGGCAAGCTGCGCGATCGCTTGTGGGATGAGGTCCGACAGCGGCACCTCGTCCTGATAGAACCGGACGAAGATTTGCTGCTTCCCCTCGGCGCCTAGCTCAATCCGACCATCCTTGATCAGGAGTGCTAGAAGATACTCCCAGCCCCCGCCGGCTCTGCACGAGTCGCAGTACCACTTGCCTTTTCTGTCGTTGAATCTAGCGCTGGGGTGCTTGTCTTCGTGCTGAGGGTTTGGACACCGAAAAACGAGATCGTCCCCCTTCCGTTCGGCGCCCATGCGGCCCAGCGCCTCCGCGAGTCCGTCAGCACTTGAAATGTTGTTCGCTGCGACACCGTACCGTTCCTCACCTGTGCCTTTGCCCTTTCCGCTCTTCTTCGGGGCCCGCTTCTTGCCAGGGCTCTTCCGATCGGGCGCGAGCGCAATCAAGTCCGCTTCACTCCACGGCGTCGCACGAACTCGCAACACTTCCGCGCTGCGTTCGCCGTTGCCGCATTCCGCGTGGCTGTGTTTGCAAGGAACGGTCGAGCATGGCGTGTAGAAGCCGCGAGCGAGATCCTTTGTCGCTCCAAGGTCGATCTCAAGGTCGCTAAGTTCCGCTCGGTTCAGAGCGTCATCGCACAGCGCGATTGCACCCTCGACGGCTCGCTTGTACGCATCCCCGTCACTCGAAGGCGCTTCCAGAACGAAGATCGCCCGGATGCCATGTGGCGTGAGGTAGATGAGATTCGGCTCTCCTCCCAGCGCCGCGATCGCCTTCTCTCCCAACTCCTCGCTCCGCAATCCGTGATCTGCGCAGTCGAAGTCCACGAAGACCGCGACCGCCGACTCCCACTTCTCCTTCTTGCGCTTGTTCCCGAGCCAGGTGTGCGGGCTGAGCCACGCCGACCTGCCTGTGTGGAATTCGAGCCAACCTGCTAGGTCCGCGATGAAGTCGTCACCTAGGTACTTTCGCTGACCCTGGGCGGTGATCTTGATGCCCAGGCCAATGGTAATCGCGGGACGGAAGTCGGGCTCCCCAGGTGCCGAGGGGACGATCTGGGGCTGGGGGGGCGCCAGCCTAGGCGGACGCCCCGCCTTCGGCTTCTGCTGCCGTGCCGAGCTGGACATTGCGGGCTCTTTCACTTGGAGGGGACCTTTCCGCGAACCGACCGGTGGCCCGCTGGCCCAGGGATAGGCGTTTTCGCCTCGGTTGCGTCGCTCGATGATTTCCAGTCCCTCCGAAGTCCTCGGCCCTCCTCCCCCTCCAGAAACGGCCTTCTCGACCCCAGCAGGGCACTAAGGCATCGCGAACTCCAGCAGCGACGCACCCCCGACCCGGTGCGCGCACGCCTGCCCGAGCGCCGAAGCGCACTCATCGCACACCCTCCCCTCCATCTCGGCGCTGGTCCTCCCGTGCTCGGTGACCGTCCACTCGAGGGGCTTGAGTTCCTCAGCGCGACCGCCCCAAGCACCCGCTTGACGAATCCTCCGTCATCGCGAGGGAGGTCGATCGAGTAGCGCAAGTGGGCGCCGTTCCCCGAGTCGATCAGGACCGGAGCAGGCCACAATGCGTCACCTGAGAGGTAGTCCGCGATCTCGCGCGCGCGTTGGATCGCCGCCTCGTGCTGGGCGTCCGTCGAGGAGATGCCCTTCGACCGAACTGGGTCGACGTCGATCAGCAGCTGGGTGCGCCGCGCGACCTCGTGATCCTTCGTGCTGTCCTGTGCACCGAATCTGTTACTGGCTCGCGCCAGAAGGTCTCGCGGAACGGGATTTAGAGTCGCGTACGCACCGGTCCACGACTCGAAGGGCATCAGAGCGTCGACGGCGGTTTGTGCGCTATCGAAGTACCCGGATTCGATCGTGGGCCGCGAGCCCCATCCGGAGGAACTCCTCTTGGCGCCGAGGAGCCGGAGTTCGACCACTCCGTTCGCCGCGATGAGGTCGCTGAGCTGGGAGGAGAGGAGATCCTCGTCGAGGAGGTTGTGGCGTTTGGCGGGTGGAGCTGGAGGTGACGGGGCCGATCCAGGTGCGGGTGCCTCGCCGATCTTAGCGCTTTCGCTTCCGGCGGATGCCGTCGGAGTGAGGCTAGTGGGTGTCGGGGGGGAGCCCAGGTCTTCGTCGAGGTCGATATGCTGGTCGGGTTCTTGAGCGTCCATTGGGGCAGCGCTTTCGTTCGGGTGATGTCGGCGATGACGGCTCGGAATGAGCCGCGACACCCGCGAACTTGACTGACCGCCGAAGGAACTCGCAAACGTGGATTCCATGGAATCCACGCAAAAATCCACGAACCTCTTTCATCGACTTTACAATCTAACCACCTTCCACTCAGGCCCGCTGCCGCCGTCGTCCGCAAGCAGACTCGACTGGACATAGAGCGCCGTCTTGCCCCGCTTACGCCACTGTCGGCCATATGAGTCCGCGCCAAAACTCCCGCCACGCGCCTTCCTTCCCTTAGACCGATAGGTCCGGAGCGTCTCCGTGCTCGGCGCGCTTCCTCGCACTTTCGTCCGCTGCACCCATACGACACCGCGTTCTCCGAACTCCGGCACGACCAACTGCTCGGCTATCGCTGGACTCGCATCGGCACCGCGCGCGAGACCGACTGTTTGCTTCGACACACGGAGGTCCGGAGCGGGCTCGTCAACAGCGTCGCGAGTTCGAAGCGGCGTCTTCTGCTGCAATCCACCAACTGTCTGCCGATGAGCCGTGGACGCACGGTACGTCAATTCCTCGACGCTGTAGAACTGACGCGGATTCTCCACGTCAGACAACATGTCCGCGATGTGCTCAAGAGCTCGAATCGCGTCCTCTCGACAGCTAGAACAGAGAAGTGGGCACTTGCTGAGGTTCTCGATCGCGCTAAGCGCCGGCCTATCCGGGTCGTCGCAGTCAGGTGCTGGATAGAGTTGCTTGCCTGATAGCCACGAGGAATGAAGTCTCTGCAGGGCGGAGAAGTCAGGCAGGATCTCTCCACCAAACTGGCGGCACAGGGTCTGCCTTGAGGCAAGTGCTCCCGGGATTCCGGAGAACGGGTTGTAAGGAGGGATGCTGCGAACGCGCTTGATCCACTTGCGCACGAGGCGCAAGTCGTCTGCACGGGCCGAGAGAGCCTTGGATGGAGTCTTGGACATTGCTCTGAGAGAGGGGCGCTGAGTTGCCAGTACGCACGCCTATCACGAGACGGCCCAATGCTCAATCCTGATCAAGTCAGGTCATTCTGGTTGCAACGCCCAGCTCGGCTCGAGGCGATGTGTTGCCATAGGGTCTCCGTGGATACCCAGCTGACGACCCCGCCAGGGCGGTTTCAGAATTGGGAGTACACCCCGAACTCCGGCAGCCGCGACCCCTCGACCAGGTTCGACCAAGCAAGCCCGAGCGCCATCACGCAGTCGTCATGCATCCCGACCGGCGCCTCGGTCCTGGTCGTCCCGCGCTCGGTGACCGTGTACTCGAAGGCCTCGAGCTCCTCGATCCCTTCCGGCCAAAGCTCAGCGCGCGGCAAGACGATCTGCCCCTGCTCGATCGCGATCGCGAGCCCGTTGACGAGCGCCGCTTTGGACCGAGCCGTGAAGGGGTAGGGCACCACGTCGATCTCCTCCTCGCACATCGACTCGTAGACCGGCTCACCTGCGCCGGTCGTGTCGACGAGGATGCAGCAGTTGTTGTAGCGCTCCGCCGCCGCCTTGATTCGCGCGACCTGCATCGACCAGTCGAGCCGGTGGAAGCGATCGACGAAGACGACTTTTCGCGCGCGGTTGAGGATGACCAGCACCGTGTAGTCGGCGACTTTCGCGAGGTCGAGCCCGGCCCAGTACTCCCCGCCCGGCACCGGCTGCTCGAACTCCCCCGTCGCGCATTCACGGACGCCGCGAAACACGGCGCCGGCACCCTCGACGAACTCGCCGCCGAACTCCTGTGCGAAAACGCGGACCGGTAGCCGACTACGCTCGCGGTCGATCAGCGCCTTGTCCAAGAGCGGGTTCTGCCAGCTCGGCGCGTTCCAGCTCTCGAAGTCCGGCTCGCCCTTCTGGCCGCGCCGAAACATGTCGTAGAACCAGCCCTTGCCCTTCGGCGTCGAGATCAAGAGCGCCCATCCGCGCTTGTCGATCAAGCGCTGCGAGATGTGCGACTGCCAGATCGTCGGCTTCAAGCGCGCGGCCTCGTCGATGATCGCCCAGTCGAGTCCTTCGCCGAGCAGCGACACAGGGTTGTCGGCAGACTTCGCGCGGATCTCGCTGACGCCGCCGGCCATGTTGGTGATCACAAGGCGCCGGTCACTCTCTCGCATCATCTTCACGCGGTGCTTCAAGTGCTGCGCGGCCGTGTACTGGATCTCGCGAAAGACGCGGTCGGCGAGATCGTAGGTCGGCGCAACAACCCAGCCGATCGACCGCTCGCACGGCTGCATGGCGGCGGCGAGTCCTTCCATCGACGCGCAGATTGACTTGCCCCAGCGAACGCCGCACGACAACACGCGCCTCGATGCGGTCGACGAATGCACCTCGAGCTGGCCGGGGTGCGGCACGTAGCCGAGATCGCGGAAGAAGGCCTGTTTGCTCAGCTGGCCGTGCGCCGCGTCATTCCCGAGCACGTCCGTTCCTCGTGTGGCCGTTCTTCGGCGGCTCGTCGTCCGCCGGCTCCATCCACCGCTGGTACTCGTCCTTGATCTTCTCTTCGACGCTGGCCTGGCGTTCAGTGGGCTCGCCGAGAATCAACAGCTCGTGCCGCCACGCTGTCGCAAGCGCGTTCGCCGCACGAATTCCTTTCTCGGGCGGCAGGTCACGCAGCGCCTGCAACGCTCTCGCTTGGAGAAAGCGCGCCTCCTTCAAGTGACGCTCGCGGACCTTCTCGATCTCGTCGAGCGCCTTTACCTCGGCCTTGCGACGCCCCTCCTCCTCGAGCTTCGCGATGCGCTCCTGCCAGTTCTCGCGCTTGGCCTTGTTTGTTATCGCGGTCTTCGACACGCCGAGTCGATCGGCCAACACCTGATAACTGCGGTTGGCGCCGAGCGCGAGGTAGTCCGCGTAGGCGGTGGAAGGGATGCGGGTCATGACGTCGCTCCCTCGTTCTGGCGCAGGCGTTCGCTGCGGAGTTTCGCGAAGGGCGTGTTGCTCCCCGCCTGAACCGCCTGCTTGCCGCTCAGCTTTTCCCAGCGCTCGATCGTGACGTCGACGTAGCGCGGGTCGATCTCGAGGCCGTAGCAGCGTCGTCCAAGATGCTCGGCAGCAGCCAACGAGCTTCCCGATCCGAGGAAGCAGTCGTACACCTCGGCCGCGTCGTGATTGCGCATGGGTCGCGCCATGCACTCGACCGGTTTCTGCGTGCCATGAATCGTCGCATCACCGTCGTTCGTCGACGCGATCTGCCAGACGGTCGACTGCTTGCGATCGCCGATCCAGTGCGCTTTCGAGCCTTTTCGGACGCAGTAGTACGCGGGCTCGTGCATCCAATGATAAGCGCCTCGGCTCAGCGCGAACCGGCTCTTGGCCCAGATCAATTGCGCTCGGATCTCGAACTTCGCCGCTTCGAGGCTGACCGCGACCTTCCCGCAGTACTTGCCCGCATGCCAGATGTACGCCACGTCGCCGGGAAACAGCTCCCATGCTTCGCGCCAATCCACGCGGTCATCGTTCTGCACCTTGCCCGTGCGCTTCGTGCTCGACACTCCAGCCTCGTTACGCCAAGCCGGGTCGTACTCGACGCCATAGGGAGCGTCCGCGACCATCAGACGCGGGCAGGCACCGGCGAGCAGGCGCGAGACATCGGTCGGGTTCGTCGCGTCGCCGCACAACACGCGGTGCTCGCCCAGAATCCAGAGATCGCCGAGCCTCGACACCGGCACCTCGGGCAGCTCGGGCACCGGGTCGTCCGCGATCCCCTCTCCTCTCTCGCCCTCGCCGTCCTGCAGCCCGAGCTCCGCCAACAGCTCGTCGATCTCCGCGTCGTCGAAACCCACACCGGCGAGCGCGTCTTCGGTGCGCAGCGTCCCGAGCAGTTCGCCCAGCGTCGCGAGGTCCCAGTCGGCGAGTTCGGCGGTGCGGTTGAGCGCGATCCCTAGCGCCGTCGCGGTCACCTCGTCGACGTCCACCTCGACCACATCGCACTCGGTCCAGCCCAGCGCCCTCATCGCAACCAGCCGCCCGTTGCCCCCGATGACGCGTCCGGTGGCCTTGTGGACGACGAGGGGCTCCGCCTGGCCGAAGCGCTGCAGGCTGGCGGTGATCGCCCCGAGGTTGCGCTGGTCGTGCGTCCGAGCGTTCGAGGGGTCGTTGTGCAGCGCGGTCAGCTCGACGCGCCGGATGCTGAGGGGGGTGTCCAAGTCGGCCTCCCGCCACGTGGGCGAAGGGGGTCATGCGGGCCGACTTGGAATGAGAGCTTGGGAGGGCTCAGCGCCGCAGGGGTCGTGATACGTGAAGTGTAGCCGATTGACCGCAAGCGCACCAGACGGGGATGATTGGTCAAGTTCGGTGGGAATCGCGGTTGCCCGGGGGCGTGTCGAAGTTGACCGGTGGTCAGGTCGGAGCGATCTCGCATGGGGCTCGCTGGCGGGTGTGGGGTCGTGCTGGCGGTGCGGATGCGGGGTGCCATGTAGCGGCCAAGTGCCGGTCACGCGCCCCAGGTGCGTCGCGGACGACCGTCAGCTATCAACTCTGGATGTTCTGGCCCGCCCCGTTCCCAAAACTGGCACGCCCCTACGACTTGACCGAGGGTGACCGCAAACTTGACCGGGAACTTGACCGGCGGTCACTTTGGGTCGCTGCGGTCCAGTCGGTCAATATAGTGCATGTTTGGGGCGGCGGATTCGACTGGATGCGCGCCGCCGGTCGAGCCAGCATCCCGGTCGCGATGCCTTCCACACCCTCGACGACCCCCTTCGACCTCGCCCTCCACGGCACCCTGAACGGCGTGCCGGCGGCCCTCGAGCTGACCGGCGCCGTCACCCCCGGCGAGCTGCGGTTCGACGTCCAACCGTCCTGCCCAGTGCCCCTCGTCGCGACCTCACGATCCTCGCGCTCGCCTCCATCGACGTGCCGCTGCTGGTCGCCACGGGTGCCGCTCAGCTCGAAGAGGACGCCCCGTGGTGCAGCTGGGTCGACGTGGCCCTACGCGGCGAGGGAGGCGCGCTCGTTGGAAGGTTGGAGCTGGCAGTCGAGGCGGAGTTCGCGGGCGGGAAGCTGGCAGTGCGGGTGCAGCTAACGCACGGGGAGATGGCCTTGGAGCCGGGCGAGCGGGTGACGCGGGTCGAGGATCGGGCGGCACGGGGCCGCGCTGTCACCGCTTGAGGGCAAGTGGCCGAAGGGAGTCTGCGCAGGGAGAAAAGCCAAGGATAGGCATTGGAGACTCTCCCCTCTAGATTGAGTCGAGAATCGTCGAGGTGCTGGTTCAGGCAACATCTCCACAGACTGCGAGGCCCTTGGAGTCCCCCAGCAAGATGACACGACGAAGGTCACTGAGCGAGAGCATCGAGTTCGTGTTCGGGGCAATCGAGGCGGCGGGAGTAGCCATTCCCCCCGGCTCCAGGTTCGACCTCATGAGGCGAGTGTTCACTGACTCGACTGGAGCAGCAGTCCAGACCGTCGCCCCGCAAGATCCCAATTTCGGAGTCGCGAAAGAGGCGCTAAGGGAGTTTCTCGTCTTGGAGGCCATCCTCGAGAGCGCAGAGGCCATGTCGCTGCCAGACGAGAAGCGCACACTGAAGCGCCTATGCAAAGATGCGGTATCGCCGACAAACTCAGGCAACACTCCTGGTCGAGATCTACAGACGGAGCTTCTAGTTGCAGCTACGTGTTGCCGGGGAGGCTTCTCGAACGTGCAGCTAGAAGAGCCCGACGTCACCGCGATGCTTGCCGATCGAAAATGGGGCATTGCGGTCAAGAGAGTAAAGAGCGCCGGCGCAATCTCAGACAACGTACGCGATGCCTCAGAGCAGATTAGCCGGTCCGGGCTTCCTGGCATGGTCTTCCTTGACCTGTCCGTCGCTTTCAACCCCGAGGGCGAGGATGTTGTCCGCCCGATGACCGCGGATCAGTTCCGCTCATGTCTCAAGTATGCGATGACATTGCTCCTAAGATCGCATGAGCCGACTATCAAAGCACGGGCAGCTTCTCGTGGAGTGGGCGTTGTGTATACGTTTTTCAGCTGCCTCCGTAGTGATCCCATTGATGGCTGGGAGTTTGCCACCATGCACATGGACCTTGCCATCGGAGAGATCGACGAGGCAGGCGAGGCCCTACTCGAGTTTCGAGCGGCCTACGATTGCGGCATCAAAGCGCTGACTCCGAACTGACGCGACTCACTTCTCCACCATGAAGACGTCACCGTTTAGACGACTCGCCGTTGAGGCGCAGCTCGTGATGCGCGCGAAATCCCCTTGCCGGCCGGCGTCGAGTCCGTCCAGCTCCGCCAGCAGTGCGTCGATCTCCGGGTCGTCGAAGCCGACGCCGTCCAGCTCGCCCTCGTCCTTCAGCGACGACAGCAGCAGCGCCAGCGTCTCGTCGTCCCAAGCGGCGAGCTCCGCGGTCCGGTTCAGCGCGATGCCGAGGGCCGTTGCTTGCGTCTCGCCAAGATCCAACTCGACGACGTCGCAGTCCGTCCAGCCCAGGGACCGCATCGCTTCAAGCCGGCCGTTGCCGCCGATGACGCGGCCTGAGGCTGCCTGAACGACCAGGGGCTCCGCCTGCCCGAACCGCTGCAGGCTGGCACGGATCGCCTCCAGGTTCCGCGCGTCGTGCGCCCTCGCGTTCGCCGGGTCCTGGTGCAGGTCCCCCAGCGGCACTCGCCGGATGGTCAGCCCACCCGCTGTCTTCGATGCTTCCAAGTCGATCTCCAGCAAGCGGCACGGAGCCGCGCTGTGGCCGCTTGGAGGGAGGAGTTGGAGGGATCCTCGGCCTGGGAGGACTTGCTCATTCTAGTCCCGGCGATATGCGAACTCCAATGACCGCGAGCTATCCAACAAACACCTCAGTGGATGGCCGGCAGAGTTTCCCGCCTGACCCGCCCTGTTCGGCAACTCCCGCGCGGAGAACCCGGGGCCCTTCATGCGCTCAGGCGGTATCCGGCCGGGCGTGCCATCCCACCGTCAAAAGCGCAGGGGCGAGAGCCAGTTCCACTCCGCGAGAAACCCCAGCCCGACACGACACATGAGATCCGCGATCCTCGCCTGCCTTACATTGATCCCCGCCGGCTGCACGACCGCTGGCCCTTTCGTCACATCGGTCTCCAGCGATGGACGCGGCAACCTCGTCGTCGAGAAGAGCATGGTCAAGTACAACGGATTCATGGGCACCGTCTCGAACGAGATGACGACCACCACGACGATCAAGGTCTGTCAGGGTGACCAGGCCGTGGTTCGCCGCGGAACGATTCCGAACCTCCCTCCCGACGCCACCGAGGACACCGAGTAGGAGTCGTCGCGGGCTCGAGGTCCATGCCCCTTCCCTCGAAGCAGAAGCTCCCCTGGACCGGCGTGCTGACCTTCGTGCAGCCGCGTATCCGACTGCCGCGGTCCTTCGACGAGCGCGCGCACAGCTACCTCGGCTACGTGCTCGGCGTAAGCAGCGATCCTGACGCGCCGGAGGACGAGTTCGTGGTCGCGATCGGCAAGGCCGCCCAGGCGAAGCACGAGTTCCGGCGCGGCGACCTCGTCTCGGGTGAAGGCGTCCCTGTCGCGGACGAGCGGCTCGAAGTCGCGGACCTCTTCAAGGCGAGCAAGCTGCTCGTCATCTCGCGCGCATCCTCCCCTGCGTCAATCGGTCCGCCTTGGCATGGCACCCCTCCGCCGCTCGACGTCTACCGCCAGCGAGGCCACCGCCGGCTCGACGCGAAGACGTACGCGGCGAAGTGCTCGGCCTGCATCTGGGGCTGCAAGATGGCCGTGGAGATCACGGTGGACCACTGGAACCCCGGACGGCCGAGGTACCGCACCGAGACCTTCTGCTACGGGCCGCTGTCCTGCCCGCTCTACCGCGCGGGGCCCAAGCGCACGGTGCCGGGGCGGAACGGCATGAAGCACGTCGAAGAGGACTGGGTGGACGCGGACGCGACGAGTCACCGCGGGCCGGACGAGTGAACAGCCTTGCCGCGAGGCGATCCTCGGGAGTAGCGCCGTGATCCACGCTACACCGGGGTGTCGGCAACCGGCAGCTACTCAGAATGCGAGAACCTCGGCCAACAGGGGCAACCGAAGTTCTCGCGATGGAGCGCTTGAGAGGCATTGTACGCACCTACATTCGTCCGGCCGCGTGATTGGACGGGACGGTGTAGCAAGCCCCCGATTTCTCATAGGCGCAAGACCGGCGATCCTTGTGACAAAGCCGCGTTTGCGCGGACAACCTCAGGTGGAGTCGCCGAGGGCTTGGACAAGCTCTTTTAATCGGAGAAACGGCGGGGTATCCGCCAGCGAGGGCCTTGCTGCACGAATCGCGGTGAGAACCGAGCCCAGGCCGTAGAGGTAACGGCGTTCCTCCGCTGGACCCAGGAGGCGATCCACGAGTTGAAGACACTCTTGGGGGAACCGCCCGGTGAGGTCTGTCTCGCCCAGTGCGCTGAGCGTCATTAGTGGATCTTCCGTGGCTGTGACAATCGGCAGAATCGTGTGCACCGCGCCAGGAAACGCATCCCCGGCGAAGGTTGCGGCCCACCCAAGTCGATCTCCAACATCACCGTTGGCAAACTCCTCTTCGACGGGCCAATGCTGGGACAGCCATGGGTCGATTCGGTCGCGCCAGAGGTCGGCTCTTTTCTCCACCTCCGTCGCCTCCAAGCGCTTTGCCAAGAGCCACGCGACACGCTGTCTCGATGACGAGTCCATTGTTCGGAGGCACCGACGAGTCTCCTCGGCCGTCATTCTCTCGGGAGCGTCAATCGCCAGTGAGACGAGAAGACCTGAAAGGCTCTCACCCATACCTCGAAGCTCGTCCACATGCGCGAATGTCTCCACGAAGTCGGCTCGGATCACCTCGAAGAGCCTGCCGTCCATTCGTGGGCTCCACAGGTAGCCCTGCCAAGCGCCAGCAGCCTCTTCGGTATTCTCCCACGATAGAAACGGAGCCAGCTCCGTCTTGGTCCAAGCGATGTCGAGCCACGACAATAGATACAGGCGGGAAGCAACCAATATTCGCCCGTAGAAGCTTCCGGGTTCTCGCGATCGAACAACCGATTCCAGACGGCCCTGAAAGGGTGCAGCGATCCCTCCATCTCGCTGCAGATCCGTCTTACCGAGGAGCTTGAGAAGGGCGTGAGTCGCTCGACCGGATGAGCTACTTATCGCGCCCGAAAGGTAGTCCGGCGGGCCGTTAACGAACACGTCGTCTCGCACGCTGAGGCAAGACGGAAGGATCACGTCCCAGACCCTCAGAAACACGTCGGCCGCAGATGGGTCTACCTGCTCAGAAACAATGTCAAGAAGTGCAGCGATCTCGCGATGGGCCCGACGAGATGCCTCCGCCGTAAGCCCACACAACATATGGAGCAACTCTCGACACGACTTACCATCAGCCAGATCGTCCCTGCCGATGCTGAGCAAGACACGCACCGCTTTGTCACCATCATCTAGTGTGCAGGCATGCCGAATCGCGTCTCCCCTCGACCCCATTGAGAGACCCGAGATCGCATAAAATTCGTCGCTTCCATGGGCTCGCGGTGACAGAATGCTGGCGACCACGATCTCCGGGTCCACTTCGGGCTCCACCGTCCTGACTAGCGACTTGGAGTAGACCTGTGGTTCTCTGCGCAAAACGTGCGTCTCGAGGGCTCCCGCCCACGAGGGGTGTGAGCCGAGGATCTCGCTGTGCCGCTCTCCAGCGGTTGCGCTGTCAGCACGTGCCTGTGCGCCAATTGCTTCGAGTCGAAGAAAGACTTGGTGCTCGATGGAGTCCTCGCCCAACGCCGCCCTCTCCTCATCGTCATACGCAGGACCCGCGAGTATCGCCTCGATCAGCGCGAACCTCTCGGTCGGGGTTAAACTCTGGTAGATGGTCGGTAGTGCCTCCAGCACTTCCACATCGACCTCGTGGTCCCATAGCGAGGGAACTATGGTCATGGCTGTCCAATCAAGGCGTTCAAGCGCTGGGCAGGGGTGAGGATTGTTGCCTCTGCCGCTGCCTTGATCTTGAGCCGACGATGCGCGGTGTGGGGCGAACGAGTCCAAGCGTCGTACGCTGCAGCAGCCTCGGCTGGATCATGAGTTTGGCAGGCGAGGAATGCACTCCACACCAAGTCGATGAGGACTCCCCACGTACGCCTTTGGCTGTTGACGGACAGGCCACGAATGCGCGGGACGGCGAAGGTACTTGGGTCTATGCTCGAAGTGATCTGATAGAGGTCGAGCGCTCGACCTAGCAGCGCGTTTGCTCGCCTTGCAAGCCGGGCCAGGAGCTCCTCCTTTCCCATCAACGCCTTCACAATCATGTCCACTCCGTCTCCGCATCTGAGGACCAGCTCGGCCGAGATATAGTCCTTCGTCGTCCGGTCGGACTCGCTGAGGCCGTACGCGGCCTCGAACCTCCACTTGTCCTCTGGATCTTGAATGCGCAAGTATGGCGTTAGTGCATACTCGATATCGTTGTCGATCCAAGATGACCCTTTCCACTTCTCAATGGCCTTACACGTGGTATGACTCGCATGGAAGGACATCACCTGGGACGGTGGCAGAACGATCGCCGGGCTCGTCGCAACCAACCAAGCGGTGGAGAGGTCTGCCTTTCCTGTTGTGATTGCCCGCCCGACAACTTCTCGGCGAAGTTCAAGAGCTACGTGAGGGTGGAGTGCGCCGCCCATGGCCGTAACTTTCCGGTAGAACTCAGTGCTTGGTAGATGAGCGCGTAACCAGAACAAGAACTGCAAGTCGCGATCAGATATCGGGAGACCCCATTCCGTGTCGCGTGGTCCAAAGAAGTGGTCCTTCGGCCCCCCTTCCCCCCCATTGAAACAGGCGCTGAGCAGACCAGCCTTGAAGAACTCGTCGATCCAGCTCACTGGAGCACGAGGCAGAGACTCGCCATCGGCCTTGACCGTGAGTTGTCTGGCAGGCACGCCGGACTGATCGGCGAGTGCCCAGAGTAGCCGCTCCTTCTCTGGCGGAGGTAGGTCGGGCTGCGATGAGGCCAAGGACTCGACGATGCTCGCTTTCCCTTGGCGTCCATCCTTCCAGTCGCTTGCCCAGCCCGTGAGGCATGCCGTAAGCACGCTGTGACTGTTACCTATCTTGGGATATGGGATGGGCTGAATGCCCTTTGCTCTCCAGCTGCCGAGCTGCTCATCCTTGCTCGCGTCTGGGTTGTAGCTGGCGAATGCGAAGGGACGGTACACTTGCTCATCCAGACGCATGTCGGCGTCTAGAGCATCGAGGATGTACCGCATCACAACGTCGTCCGCTTGGTAGCCGACGAAGAGGATCGTGTAGCGCCTAATGAGCTCGCTGACGAAGCGACTGGCCCAACGCTCGGTGAGGTAGGACGCTCCGAAGTCTGCGGAGGTTAGAACTAGTCTCCGGCCATCTGGGTCCGTTCTCTGGTTAATCAACCCATGGAGGTGGACGACGCTGTTCCACTTCTTCGACTTGGGGACGGGGAGCTTGGGGGCGGCGTCAATCTCGATTGACTTGTCCCCGAGTGCCTCTAGGGCCTCGGGAAAAAGATTGTCAAAGTTCGTCGTGACCAGGTGCACACCATCGGCTTGCCGCGCGATCTGCAAGAGCGCCTCGTGAACGGCGAGCGTGCTCGGACTCCGCGAGAGTCGATCGATGGTTGCAGCCCGCACCTCGTTGTTGCGGAGCTTCGACTCCAGGATGTGGAGCGCTCGGTCGAACTCCCCTTTGTCGAGGGCCGTTCGTTCCCGGTCATCTGGCACATGCCCAGGAATGGTCGAATAGATGTGGCTGACTAGGCCCCGGAAGAGTGGGAGTCCGGCATCGCATGACACCCCTGCGCCGCAGAAGAGCACTAGATTCCCCTGATCCTGCGCCTTGCGAATCTCGGCGGGTAGCGGAGGGACAAGGTCCTCAGGGCGCGGTCCAGGTTGACCGCTCATCGGGCTTGAAGCGTTGGTGCGGACATGTAGCCAGAGTCCCAATCCTTGGCAAGCCCTTCAAGCCTACGGTGCCGCCAATAGCTGCTTCCCAGGTTGGTTCCTACCTTCCATGGGAGTGCGGTTCGGGCTTCAAGGACGCCTCTGAGAATTCCCAGGGGGCATCGCGGCCCCGTACTGCTCCAACGTACAGCCGACGCCCTCCCGGGGCCACTAGCGCTCATGCAGCACCAGCCTGGGCGCATGGGCGCTCGCTCCGACGTGCGTCGGCTTGGCGCCGATGCGACGAGGGCGCGCGCTGGTCGGCTCAATCGGCTAGGAGGGTGCACCGGGCGCGACGTGCCGACTGGCGCGGGCTCCACAACCAAAGCAAGTGATTGAGCGGGCGATGGGGCTCGAACCCTCGGCGGTCGCCAACGCACGCTCAGGCTGTCAGCCGCTCTATGGTAGAGCACAGGGCTACGGGTGCGCCGTCTCTCTAATAGCCCGACAGCTCAGCGAACACGCGCCACGTCCCATCCTCCGAGCGCTCGAAGAAGTACGCAACGTAGTCGTCACCCACGACCGCGTCGATGTGCAGGTATGGGGTCCCGTCTGGAACCTTGAGGACCGAGAAGAAGTACCCGTTCCCTGGACTGTCCGGCCCAACCTCCCTGAGCGACCAGACTCATGCTCCGAGCGTGCCGCTCCATTCGCTCGATCCGACGGCGCCAATGAGGCGATCGTAGGCCGCGAGCAGTTCGTCGCGACCCACCCGGCGATCCTCCGGGGGCTTCTCGCCCTCTGCGAGCATCCCCCACTTGGGCTTCCACAACTCCGAGCCACCAAGAAGCACGGTGGGCGAGTAGCGGTTGCGCATCGCGCTGGACTCACCGGAGACAAGCGCGGCTCGGAACGCGCGAGCGTCGGCCTCGAACGCCTCCTGCTCTTCGGCCGCTGCATCCGGCTCGGTCTCGGAAAACTTGAAGTCGGACGGAGGAGCGCATGCAGAAAGGCCCGCGAGGAAACGCCGAGAAGAACGGTGCAAGGGAACGAGTTGTGCGTGAATCGGATCATGGCGATCGGTCAGGGGCGTGCTCTACGAATGCAACATGGTAAACGTTTTCGTGAGGGACACACCTGCCACGCCCACGGCGTGAGGCTCGCGATCTGCGACGCCGGCGTCGTCACGGCGCGCATGAGCACGTTCTCGATGTACCCGCCGGAGTTGGCGCTACCTCAAGCGTCCAGGATCAGGTGGACCGAATTGCGGGCGTATACCTTCAGGCGCGCGCAAGTCGCCCCTGACACCTCGCCCATCAGCTCAGATTGGAACGACCGTGGACCCAGCCCAATCGACAAGATAAACAAATGCGAACGAGGCATGCGCACCGGAATCGCGCACAGCTCTAGCCATGAGCGCCCAGTCATCCAGATCCCTTCGGCGCCCCAATGGCGCAACGACCAACAGTATCGGAGGAGGGCTGTATCCCTTGTCGGCTTTGGCCTTGACACGCTCAACGACCATGTTCCGGTTCATCGCTAGCATCTCCTTCACGTCAAGCCCCGTTGCTGGAATCCCCTCTTGGCGAATCACTGCTGCATCTAGGCGATTCTCTACAGCGCGCGGATCGAAGCAGCCGCGGCCCTCGCGAAGTGCTTCCCGTACGAGGTACTCATATCGGGGCTCAGCAACAGTGACCTCGACATCGAATTGGGAACGCAGCATGCCCCTACTCACTTCCTCCCCTTCCACCTTGATCCTCGCGTCAAACGGCTGTGACCCACTGTAGTGCCTACACCGGACCGTTCTGCCTGGCGTGCTGAACGCGCCCAGAAAGGCTGAAATGGGAAAGACCTCTTCGATAAGAGACTTTGCCCATCTAGGGCGCGCATGGAACGCCTCATCACTTAGCGCAGCATATGCACTGGCCGCCCGCATGCGAAAGACCTCGGCAAGCAGATACGACTTACCGAAGTCGTCTATAGCCTCCTTCTTCCCGGCTCCTTCAGCTGTCACGCCGCGCCTCCCGCTCTTCCAACTCAAAGCTCGTAGATCCCCACCGTACGGCCGACGCACCCATGAGGCTATGAGCGGCTCTCTGACACTGGCCTTCGCGGCATGGACGCCCGCTCGCCCCACCCTCTGACAGACGAGCTGTGCCCGCGCCGACACGAAGAGCGACAAGGCCCCGCCGGCTGGTTCGGCGGGGAAGGCACCCGCCAGCGACGGCTGTTTGAGCCAGAGCTCCACGGCCGAGGCCGAAGTGGAAGCGGGCGAAGGGGCTCGAACCCACGACTCACCCTCTCTTGCTCCGTGATCTCCTCCGAAGGACAAGGCAGCCGATGACTACCGTCCCTGCACAGGCCGAAGCAAGGAACGACAGCGTCGCAGAGACCGTTTCACTCCGACTAACGGCATGGACAAAGAACGCTCCTTGCCCCACCGCGACAATCGCCATCAACACGATGGTCAGGCCATACCGTTCCGGAGTGGCTCCCGACTGAGTTTCTCCATGCCGTGGATCGTGTCCTGCCCCTGATCTCGGCCGGACTCCACTTGCCCCTTGCAGTTGATCATCCATCACGTCGGTCGATGGTAACCGCTGACGGGCTGCGCCGGGGGCTCCGTCACAGTCACGGGCTCCGCGAAATCTGGTGCCCCTCAGGTTGTACGTACCTGCGGGCACCCGTCGGCAACGTTGGTCGCTGCACTCGCTCGCGGCGGTGCCCAGATCGAATCGACGGCGCGCGTGCGTGGCTCGATCCGGCCCTGAGGGTCAGCCAGCTCCCACTACGACAGAAGCAAGAGTGGAGCGGGCGATGGGGCTCGAACCCACGACTGGCGCCAGTGCACCCTCAGGCGTTCGGCTTAGCGTTGGGACAGTACGCAACACTCTATTTGCGTGCGAGAGCGGGGTCATCGTCGGTGCGGCCTTTTCAACGGGCTGCTAGAGCCTGAGCTCTAAACGAAGAGGAACCTGAAGAAAGGGCTCACTCTCAATCTCAAGCCCACCACTATACACCGCCTTTACCGAATAGCGGTCGCCGATGTATCGCTCGTCGATCACATACTCGCACTGAAACTCATCGTGTAGTTTCTCGCGTGAAAGCAACTCAACGCACCATTCGGTCTCCCAGCCCCCCACTGAAGACTCCACCTTCTTGCAAAGAAGCACCTTACCGGGTGCATATAGACGACGACCATCCTTACCCTCAACAATGAGACTCCTAACCTCCATTCTGCTAGCAAGGATCTCAATCGGCCCCCCCCCCGGAACGAACGCACCAGATTGACCGACCTTACACTGCCATCCGAACGGCACATTCTCGAAGCGCATCACAGAGGGCACAGCAGGCACCTCAACAGTTGCCACATCCGCTTCATCTCCGAATACGACCGAAACCAAGGAATAGCATCTCTGGTCGTTTAGGGATTGAGAATGCTCAAGGTGAAACGCGCTGAACACATTGCGAGGGGTGCCCGGCTGAGAGTACCACTCTGAAGCGTAGCCATTTGTATCGGTGCTACATATGAACGCAACAAAGTCCTTGAACCCGTCTACATCTGCTCCCTTCTGCCCAGAAAACGTCATTCGCAACGGCTGATTGACTGTGCCTGGCATATCAATCGCAGAGTCCCCTTGCATCATAACAGCGACCGGCATCAAAACCCACGACTCTCGTGAAAGCGCAAGCCCCACTGCCGCCAAGCCGTCGACGCGCGCCGACATCTCAGTTCCTCCCCGTTCTGAGAGTAATCCAAGCGGTGAGACGGCACCAGGTACGACCCTTGTAGGCTGTCCACCCGCGGTGAAGGGAATGGGATAGACACGTATCTCTGATTCCACGTGATTGCCCTCTTGGCCACCCGGCGCAGCTTCCCGCCGCTCAACCTGGCCATACCCATGAACTGCATCTGCACCTTCCAGGCTCTCGTCGCCGGACTCATCCGCGTCGGGCACACCGGGGACAACCACTCCATTGGCATCGTCTTCGCCGGAGGATCCAGGGAAGATCCGGATAGCGCAGAAGGGGACAAGGATAGCAAAGACCACAACTGCGATGCTGCGCCGCCAACCGCGAAGACTGTCCGCACTTACTCTCATCTGCTCACCACAACCTCTACGCTCAGTGCAGGAGGCACCGCCAAGTGTAGGGCTAACTTAGCCCCTTGGCGGCACCTCCGCTCCCTACTGTCTCAGAAATTGCCTCAGTAACTTAGGCACGCTTCACTCTACGGGCACGGAAGAGTCCGACCAAGCCCCGTCAACTTTTGAGGATCCGGACGAACTCACTGAGGAAATCTGAACCTTCTCCCCCACCTCGAAGTCGGTTCCATCAGTCTTGGTAATCCGGTACTGGGTAGAGGCGGTGCCAGTGCTAGGCCTAATGTGCAGTGAGGGCTGCGGGTCGACCGGGTTACCCTCATCGTCAAGGACCGTAATCGTGGCATCCTCAGGAATGGTGATCGTTTCCTCGCCGTTGGCCGGCGTAAGCGTGAGCCTATCTTGGCCTGTGATGGCGACCCCTGATGACGTCCAGTTGGTAAATGTGTCTGCAATTGCCAAAGACGCGATCAGAAGCGTGGCAACAGCGAGGCTTGCTTTTTTCATGTGTGTGTCTGCTCAAATCTAAGTGTCATTCTCGCCCCCGCGCGGTCTATGACCTGCAGATGCTAGGCACACAAGCACGCCGGGACCCCCAAGGAAGCTTAGGGCCTGTGCACTGTACTGTCCCCCGCGTGCGCCTCCAATGCGTACCCAACTATTTCCCCCCATCAAGTCTCCGCGATCCCCCTTTTGGCACCTGCGTAAAGCCTGTGTGTCCCACCGCGAAAGATGACGGATCGGGCCCGGGATTCTCACGCCGTAACTCGGTCGTTCCAAAACACCGTCCCAATCGACAGCGGGCTGCGGCGTGGATTCCATCGCTGCAGCTTAGCACCGCATCTCGAACGCTGGCCTTCGATGTGCGCCTGGGACGTGCCGACCCCGCGGGCTGTCGCTGCGACCGTTGAGCCTAGAAGCCGGCTTCTGAGCCGGATCACCGAGCCCGTACTGTCCCAACCAACTGCCGACGCCCTCCCGGGGTCAGCAGCGGCCATCTCGCGCTGGCGAGGACGTCCGCTCGCTCCACGGGATGCCGCTCAGTGGGTGCCGATGCGACGAGGCGCTGTGCGGTCGGTCACTAGGCTGGACCAGCACACGGCCCGCGACGTAGCGCGTTGCGCGAAGCTTCACGACCGAGGCAAGGATGGAGCGGGCGATGGGGCTCGAACCCACGACATTCAGCTTGGGAAGCTGGAACGGTGACGGCAAGGCACGATGGACATTGGCCGTCAGCCTGCGACTGGATGCGACTTCACCGGACATGCGCGGTCAGGCGTGGACACCGGGAGTAGCGAGAACCTCGGCCGACGGGAGCGACCGAGGTTCTTGCGATGGAGCGGCTGGGGGGCCTGCTACGTACCTACAGGCGGTCGGCCTAGCGTTGGGACAGTAGGCCCGCTAATGCCAGCGCGCTGTGCACAATCGCCAAGCACTTGCCTCACCCTTCAAGACTTCTTCCACTCCACAGGACCCGCCCTCTCTATCTCTGACCATTTCCAAGGTGTCATGACTCTGTGAGAGTATCCACGGTGATGCGGAATGTTCGCGAGTCGCAGACTCGGGAGTTCAATGATAGGGCTTAAGTCACCACCCACCACCCTGGTATCGCCGACCAGAGCTATCGCTCTCAGCGACGCCAAACCACTAATGAACGAGATGTCCAAGAGTTCGCCACAGTTACTGAGGCAAAGATACTCAAGTCGTTCTAAGGCCGCAAGCTCCTCCAGGCCAGCGACCCCCTTCAAGCCGTCGAGATACAGCCACTCTAACGCACTCAGCCCCCCCAGCGGCGAGAGACTTGCTATGCCACGACACTGGACAATATCTAACCGCCTCAATGACTTCGAACTCATCAGCCAGGACACCCCAGACAGTTTCGACTGTGCCAGCGAGAGTGACTTGAGGTCGGGAGGAGCGCCGCCGGAGACCGAGAGTTCCTGCCTAAATCTACTAAGCGAAAGCCACTCCAGCCCGGGGCACGACAGCGCAGTATCTAGGCCGGGACTCCAGTAGCAGAATAGAGACTCAAGCGAGCACATATCCGCGAAATCGTGCCGAGCCTCGATTGCAAATTGTAGAGATAGCGACTTCCAACTGGAACGCCCCCCCAAGAAGGACCAATCCTCCTGCGGTGGCAGAACCAAGTCCAAGGCTAACAGGCCGGGCACATCAGCTACAAACCCAAGCTCGCCCCCATGCCAGCCATCCCAGCTATTAGCATAGACTGTACGTACCCCCGCGCGAATCAGCTCATTAACACTCGGGGGTACGTCGCCCCTGATCCTAGCCGCCGGAAGATATTCACGCCTCCTCGGTCCAATCGGAGCCACACTCGCATTCTGCTCGCAGTAGATCAACTCAATCATTTTGCCCAGGTCTCATGGAGGCGCACAGCCCCGTTACCGATTGATGCGAGGGCACGAGAGCCACACCAGCTATCGGGAGCCCCTAGCCGGCATGCTAGCCGCCCTTCGCCCTCATTCCCAGCCCTTCTATTCGGGCAGCACCGTGAACAGAGTACTCGCAGCGGGCGCTGGGGTGCGGAACGAGGCCCACTTTGCCAGTTCAAGTCAGTCTTGGCGATCCACAGGAGCCCCCCCAAAGACTCCAAGGATGTGTAGGCGGTTGACCTCGTAGAAGAGGCAGGCAAGGAGCTCAGGCATTTTCCGCCCGAGCCCCGAATTATGGAGCCCGCCAAGCCTCGGCTGAAGCCCAAGATCTAGACTTCAGGAGTCACTCCCTTTTCAACCCACTTGCTCGGACAGATTTCGTTCCGCTTGTTATCTAGATTGTCAACGCCACCATGGCGGTTTATCCACTGCTGCTCTTTCACTCGCCCCGCAGCAGTGTCATTTGCGGGATAAGTGTCGAGAATCTCAGCACCTTCTCGATTCCGGCCATCGGCGCTCCCCCGCTTTGCGGGGTCACCAGTCTTTGTTCTTCCAATATATGGCTTTCCAGAGGGCGTGTTTTTGCCAGCGACTTTATAGATAACCCCGCGCGCACCTTCGTCCGCACCGTCAAGCCCCTTGGCGATCTTCTTACCTGCCGCGACGGCTTCATCTCCGTACTTGGCGGCAACCCGCCCCGCCGTGGCCAGCTGACCGCCAGGTAGAGCCCCGAGCCCAGACACTGCCGCGTTAGCGAGATCGCCTTCGACCAAGTAGACCCCGGCGTTTATCAAATCAGCAGCATTGCCAATAATTGGACACATCCCGGCGACATCCAACGCCGTGTGCACCCGGTCGCCCCATCGATCCCACCAGCCGGGCTCCTCGGGCTCTTCGTCTTCGCCACCCGAGCCCCCCCAATGGTCTGGGCCCACGAAGCCTTCGCCACCTGGCACTTTCGGGCCGGTTTCTTGCCACCAAGTGACCGAACCTCCGCCGCCATCTGAGTAAAGCCCCCCGGCCCCAAGAGAAACCGCGCCTCCCTCCGCGAGAAGCCCTAGAGGATCGATCCTGCTTGCAGGGTTTCCCGTCACATACTCATAGAGATTGCCGCCATCAACGAATCCCAGCGGATCGCGCGTCAGCCAGTTACCTACATCCGAGTCGAGCACCCGGTTCCTCACCGACCACATCGACCCACTAAGCCCCGGCATCTGGAAGTACCCGGCGTACCCCCACCGAGACCCAATTCCGCTCAACACGCCCAGCCCGCCGTTCTGCGCGCTGGTCGTCAGGACCATGTGCGTGATGTCCGCGGTATCGACATCGTTGTCCAGGTCGAGGTCGCCCAAGACATCGTAGGGCAGGCTTCCCCCTCTGATGTCGACCATGGTCTGCTGATCGGTGCCGGCACCACCTGTGGTGGGATCACCGTCACAGTCCATGTCGCCCGCCGGCATGCAGAACGGGACGCCGTACGCCTTGTACTTGGTCCGCTCCCACACCTTGCCGTCGTCATCCAGCACGACCACCACGTCGTTGCGCCAGTTGTGGCACAAGTAGTGACGATCGCTGAGGGCGTAGCCCGACTGCGCGGGGTCCTTGTCTGAGATCGCCACGTCGTCGATCGCCGACGACGTCGCCATGCCGATCAGTCCCGCGCGGTTGTGGATGAACTCCTCGATGAGGTAGTTCTCCTCCTCCACATAGATCGCGAGGAGTCGCCACTCGGCGTCGTAGACGTAGTACTCGGTCTCGCTCTCATCCGACGCCACCGTTCCGTTCCCGTCACGGTCGTAGCGAGCCGAGATCATGTACCCGAGACCGTTGTAGCGGTACTCGGCTACGAGCTGGTCGCTCTGGTTGTGAACGAACCGGATGTTTCCGAAGGGGTCGTACGTGAACTTGTAGTCCTCATCGTCGTCGACGAGGTTTCCGTTCGAGTCGAAGACCGGACTGAACTCAACGGCACCAGTGCTGTCCGTGTTCCGCTCCGTGATCTCGTTGGCCTTGGTGAAGGCCCGCGACTCGTCTAGCGCGGTCGCTCCATTCCACTTCAAGGAACCAGTCAGCGTCCTCGTCGAGCCTTCCCAGTTCCCGAGGTGGTCGTAGTTCCAGGTGTACTTGAGCGTCTCGTTGTTGGGCGAGCTCGTCGAGATCGTCGGAGGCGACCCCGCGGTCATCTCGCCGTACTGCGCGACCGTGACACGCTCGAGGCCATCGATGGTGTAGTCGGCGTCGTGCCCATAGCGGCTCGGACCAAGAGCGGGAGTTTCAAGGACCTTGTCGTCCTCATACTCGAGCGAAGAATTTCCGTTCCAACCAAGCACGACGTCGTAGAAGTCCAGGAACGTCGTGGACGTGATCTTCTTGCTCCACTTGGACCGGGTCACACGACCGTATTGGTCCAGTCCGTCGTAGTCGTACTCGTAACCCGTCGCTGCCACCGGATCGTAGTACCTAGAAGCCACATCTATCTCGGTGTAGTGCTTCCCGACAAGAGCATCGACACCGAGATACTCGTACTGAGTGATCTGGCTGCCGTTCTTACGCATCGCAGTGACGCGACTCACATCGTTGTCAGTGCGGTTGCTTGCAGAGCTATACACGAAGGTCAGATTGGTATCCGTGAGCCCGCCACTGGTGTATCCCGGGTAGTCGAGCTGATGAAGCCTCAACGCCTCCGAACGATGCTGGCTTGTCCCACCACTTGATCCATCGGCTCGCTCCCACGTGTAGCCCACGTCGTACTTGCCGAGCGCTCCAGCCGTGCTGGGATCCTTGTCGATCGACTGGTCGAACTCGCTGAGAAGGCTCCAGTCGTCGTACTTGAGCTCAACAAGATCCAACTGGTAGCTCGCGCCTCCGGCCGTGTTGCTGTATTGCGAGACCGTTGAGCGCCGCCCGAGATCGTCATAGGTGGTCTGGATCAGCTGCACTTCCGTACCGAAGTCGACGCCTCCCACATTGTCGTCATAGTCCGAGTCGATGGTGGACAGGATGATGTCAGTCAGCCGTCCACGCTGGTCGTACTCATACTCATGAACGTTGTCGCCCTGGTCCTCCGTGTAGGTCGGCGCTTCTTGGGCGTCGTAGGCGAACACTTCAACGTTATCAGTCGCGCCCCCATCATTGTCGGGGTGGGTGACCTTCCAGATGAGGCGGTTCGAGGCAATGGCCGACTGCCCAGCGCTCGTCCCCTTCGGCACTCCGTAGGTGTAGGTCGTGACCTGATCAGAACTGCCGGGATTCTCGTAGGTTTCCGTGATCAGTCGCCCGGATGAGTAGCCGTACAGGACCGTCTGGTTCTCGTCGTCTCCGGAACCCAAGGCGACGTAGTTGCGGACCTTCTCAGTCAGGCGACCACGCTGGTCCACCTCGTATCTGGTCACGCGAGACTCGGGATCGGTGAGTTCGAGCAACTCGCCATCCGTCCCGTACTCGAAGGTCGTGAGGAGTCGCTCCTCGGTTCCTGTCGTTGCCGATGTGAAGTACTCGCGGTCGAAGTCAGCGCCCCCGTTGGTGCCGAAATCTGCCGTCGCCGTCCGGCGAGTGAACTGGTCGTACCAGTGGGCGATGATCCGCGCGCGACGGACGTTGTCGCCCGTACCGGCTTCTTCGAGGTCCTCCGCATCCAGATAGAGCGTGCTGGGGCCACCCAGTACCCCACTGTCTTGATTCTTGTCGAGCGCGCCGAGCGTTCCTCCAGACGAGGGATCGTCGTGGTGCCTCTGCAGGGTCACCTCCAAGATGACTGCACCAAGAGTGCGGTCGTACGCCCACTGACGCTCCTCGAGCACAATGTCGCTGCCGACATCGAGGGAGTGGTCGTAAGTCGTATCGTTGTCCCACGCGAGGTCGAAGGCGTGAGTGAGCCGGTCCAGCCGGTCATAGCTGAACTTGCGCAGGACGTTGCCGTGCTCTTTCGCGACGCGCCCGCGCTTGTCGTACCAGTACTGGGTCTGAAGGTCTCCGCCGCTGACGACGGCGCCCGTGGACTGATTGACCTCTTCACTCCAACTGCGAACAACGCGACCGATCTCGTCGTACTCGAGCTGTTCCAGTCGCAGGCGATCCGTGGCAACAGATGTCGGATCAGACGTTGCCAGCGGCAAGTCCCCATACAACCCCATCGCCACCGGGCGGCCGAGGTTGTCGTACTTCATCAACGGATAGGGCGCGGTCTCCGCCTCCTCGCGAAGAACCAGCCCGCGCACATCATGCACGTACTCGACGACGCGTACGTCATCTGCAGTGCCGCCATCCGAGAGGTAGTCCTTTCGCGCGGTCAGGTAGCTGTTGCCGCCGGCAGAGCCACCATCGAACTCACCTTCGAGAACGGTAACCATATTGTTGGTGCCACCCGTGTCGCCGTGATGATCTCCGGTGTCATCGGTACCCGATGAGACAGCGACCAGACGGTTGCGCTGATCCCAAGTCTGGCGATCGACGGTACCCGTCGGATCCTCCACCCGGATCAATCGACCGATGTCGTCGTACGCGAGCGACGTCTCGTCGTAGTTGCTAGACGAGCCCGGGAGCGCCGTCGTCGTGCCGGGGATCGTGTGGTACTTGCGTTCTGCGAGCACCCGAGAGCCACTCTCATCAGTGACGATCGTAGTGAGTCGCTCAACCTTACGGCTTGTGTCCGCGTTCAACCCTGCCGAGGTGGGGTCGAGAGCAAGCAGCGGATCGCTCTTGGTCTCGTCAACGAAGTTTGCCTCATCGACCACCACGGCCGTGTCCGGATCGATTCCGACCAGAGCAGTAAGCACTTCGCGACCGCTGTGATCATACACACGATAGGGCGAGGGCCCCCACAACTCGTCAGAGCCCGGGACATGCTTTGCCACCGTGAAGGTAATCGTCCGTGCATCGGCCGTATCGCTGAGCCTCGAGTAATGGACGGTCGAACGACCATCGTCGGGGTGCACTTTCGATGCAGTTCGCCCGAGTGAGTCGTACGACCAAGAACTCGTGAGACGAATGTGATCAGCTGCCGTACCCGTCGACTGGAAGTCGTTGGGCACCTTGCCTCCGTCCGCGACGAAGTCGATGTTCTCGAAGGGCTCGCCGACTCCATCTTCGTCCGACGCCGCGTCGTGGACCTGAAGAACCACCTGTCCTCCGTCGTACTCCCACAGAGAGATCGTGTCATCCTCGTCCCGCTCCAGGATCTTCTCGCCGAGCTCGTTGTAGAAGCTCTTGATGGTGTTCGAGGTGCCCGAGCCGTTGTTGCCGGAGCTGACCGCCGGGAGAGTCACGACCTCGTAGCCGACCGTCAGCGACGAATAGGCTGTTGCCGCGAAGTAGCCGGCATCCGTGTAGTCGTAGGTCGTCTCGTTGGGACTGCCAGCGGCATCAGGCCACTCCTCATAACTGTCAACCAGCGGACGAAGCAGATTCGGCCCCATCGTGAGCTTGAAGAAGTCGTAGTCCCTCCGATTTTGAATGTACTTGGTGCCCGTCGCACCCTCGCTGTACTCCACGTCCTTGACGAAGCCCTCGAAATCACCCGTCGTGTAGCGAGTGATCCAGCTCACGTAGCCGTTTGAGTTGTCCTCGACGAGCGCCACTCCGCTAACTGTGTGTGTGTAGGAGGAGACGCTGGCCGGCGAGTGGACTGCCGAGACCCAACCATCCGAGTCCCGAACGACCTTCGTCGCCCAGACGCCCGGGCTCCCGACTGCCGGGTCCCCGTCCGCAACAACCTTGTGGAGCCCCTGACCGGCCTCGTCGAAGTAATGGACGTAGTATGTCTCGTCGCCCTCACTCGGTTCCGACTCGGGCCGCTCGATCGTCACCCGCCTAGCCCAGGGCTGCTCGTAGGTGGTGCTGTTGAACGAGTACCCGTTCTCCTCGTAGGTGTAGGTGTGCTCCCCGGAACCGGCACCTCCGCAGCCGCACAGACCATCGGCCGAAGCAGTGGCGACGCGCTTGCTGGCGTCGTAGGTGAAGATCACTGCCGCGTAGGGCTCCAAAGCGCTGTCCGTGGCCGTGATGTAGCCCTGGTCGATCTCACCATCGCCCTCTTCAAGGTCGAAGCGGCGGGCCCCTTCGGGCATCAAGCACATCTCCACCAAGCCACTCGTCGTATCCGTGTAGCGGTAGTACTCGAACGTCGACGAGGTGAGGCCCGACTGCGACAGGTCAACGTTGCGCTCAACAAGCTCTAGGTTGCCGTTGCTGTAGCTGTAGTTGACTTTGCAGATCTCACCCGTCACGTCTTCTACGGAGACGCTTGCCAGCTTGCTCGAGCTGTAGGTGTAGGAGTACTCGCGGCCCGCGGAGTCAACGGCTCGGCGAATGGCGCCTGTCGTCTCGTATCCCCGATCAGCGTGAACTGCACTCAGAGCAATCGACTTGTCCGTCTCGTGCCCCACATAGGCTGTCGCCGCTCCATTGAGGTCGACTTTCCAAAGCTGACCTGATGCCGCGCCAGCAGAGTGAGCCTGGTCGTTGAGCTCCCAGAAAGTGAGCTTCAGTCCACGAGCATCCGTCAGCTCCAGGACGTCCGCTGCACCAGCGTCCTCAACAACTTCGATTACGGCGTTTGCGCCGTTGGTCGCCTTGAAGAAGTCCGTAGTCCCCGATCGAACGAACTCGACGAAGCGGTCTGCGCCGTAGACGAGATAGATGAGGTCGTCCGCCTCTTTGCTCGAGTCTGCAGCCGTTCCATCGGCTTCCACCTGAACCAGCTCGGGCATCGAGCTCTGGAACCAGTTCCGACCCTGAGGGCCCTCACTGTCCCTCCAGATCCCGTTGTGGTCGTACTGCTGACCGTTGTACGTCCGGCCAATCACCCACGAGAACCCCGGCGCAGGGAGGGAGATGTCCACGACAGAGGCAGAGTACGATCCGGTAACGAGGTCGACGCTCTGGTGTCGCCGCCCGATCGCGCCGGCCGTCTCAAAGGGATTGCCTTCTAGGCTGAGCCCGAACAGCGAGGGGCTCGCGTAGGCGCCGTCCAATTGCACTCCGCGCTGCCAATACGTAGGCGTAATGCCCTGCACGCTGGACGCTGACTGAGGCTGATAATCAGTCAGCAGGCCATCATCCCGCGTCAGAATCGTCTGCGCCTGCAGTTCTGCGCAAACAACGATGGAAGAAGCGGCAACAAAGAGGGCGCGAAGCGCCGCCGTGGACGTGGCGGCGCTGGCGAGCAGCGAGCTGAGCATGACTCTCTCCTGGGGAAGCAGTGCGAGTACTTGGTCTCGTGGACCGAGGCCAAGTAAACCGAGCTACACCTGGAGTGTCACGGACCCAGAGCATTTGATTCTTGCTCGGATATCAACCTTCCTACCTGATGGCGCTGCACCAAACGACTTACGGCAAGCTACTGAAGTCTCAGTTGTGGGCTGCGCAAGAAGCAGCTGATCACGCGACTTCATTAGTCTCGCAATCGGGATCACTTGCTAATTGGTTCGTGACCGTCCCTGCCGATCGAGGTTATCGTTCCAGCTCCCACAAACTGGGCCCTCGCGCCCCTACACTTCTAATACCCAATCATGATTGCTCGCACTGCCTGCCTTGCGGCGCTCCTGGCCGCATCATGCCCTCCTGTGCTCGCCAGCACCTCCCCTGTCGTTGCAGTCGCTCTAGATCAGGAGCAGCTCGCCGACCAGGCCACCAGCACCCGTCTCGGTCTTGGGGCAGAGCAACTCTGCGCCGCTGGTCTCACCGCGCAGCAGTCCACGGCTGTGCTTGCGGCGCTTATGAATGAGTTGGATGAGGGCGCAAGGGCGTCACTTTCTGCCGCAGACGACGCCCTGCGCGCGGCTCGGCGTTCACTCGCCGAGCTCAGCCTCGCGACCGCGGGCGGACAAGGCAGTGAGAGCGACTTGACCGCTCACGCAGCCGCCCAGGCTTCCGTTGAGTCATGCCAGGCGTCCGTCGAATTGATCCTGACCAGCCTCTTTGAGGCCGCCACGAGCGGGCTTTCCGAGTCGACTCAGTCTGGCCTGGCGACGATGCGCGCGAACATTCATGAGGGCGTACCTGTGCAGTACACCGTTCGCTCGTTCGACGAGGGTGGCGAGGAGTGGGTCAAGCTCCGTGCCGCTCTGAACGACGAAGCCGCTGCTGCCAAGTCCGGCATCGCTGCTGATGCCGACTGCTTGGCCCTGCTTGTTGATTGGCGCTCCAACGAAGCCGTCGCCACCGCCAAGGCCAACCTCGACAGCAACCTCACGGCCATCCAGGCCGCCTGGGACGCGACCTTCACGGACTGATCCGTGGCTCTCTCTCGCCACTCCCCCGGTGGTGGCTCTTTGGTCACCTCATGGGGCGCCGCAGCGATACTCGCGCTGTCGGTGCCCCTCCCGGCGTTTGCACAGTCCTCGTGGTCGTCCATCGCCGCCGAAGAACCGCTGTGGGTCTGCCACGAAGAGTCCGTCCTCACCGGCGAGCTGATCTATGTCCTCGAGCTGGCGTCGGAGCTCGCCATCGAAGAGGACTCGAAGACCGACCTCGACGAACGCATCCCCTTCGAGCTGGGACATGGGTACACGACGCCTGACCTGTGGCGAATCCTGAACCGCTCTCTCGCCAACCAGGCGATGACGACCGTCCTGGCGCCGGACTCCGACGCGATCCTCGTCGTGCTGCTGAAGGAGGCGCCGAACCGCGCGCGACTTGAGCGTGAGTTCGAGCCCGCTTCTCCCGCCGGCTACCGGCGCGTCTTGGTCTCCGCACAGCACGCCGATGTCACACAGCTCACCGCCGCCGCGAAGCTCCTGCTTCCCCAGGATGTCGGCACGGTCTCCGAGCTCCGAGACAGCGATCAGCTGCTGTTGACCGGCCGCACGGCCCAGCTCGCAGAAGCACTCAGCATCATCTCCGCGCTCGACGTGGCGACCGAGCCTCCGACGGTCATGGCCTTCCCCGTCGCCTACATGACGGCGCTGGATCTGAAGGCCAAGCTGGAGTCGCTGGTGCCGCTCTACCAGCAGGTCTCCCCCGGCACGCTGACCGGCAAGACCATCCCCCTCGGCACGGGCCAAGAGCTGCTGGTCATGGCCCCGGCGCACGAGATGCAGCTGTGGGCCGACTTCATCGAGCGCTTCGACCAGCCGCAGCGCGCCGTCACCGCAGAATACATCCCCCGCCGCTTCGGGCTGCAGGAGACGGCGGAGCTGATGGCAGAGGTGGTCTACGGCGATGACGATCGCGAACCGTGGCGCCTGGTGACCGACCAGCTGACGGGGACGATCATCCTCTCCACGACTCCCAACCGGCACCGCGAGGCGAAGCGGCTGGTCGAGAGGCTCGAGAGCACGGCAGAGGGTGGCCGCCGGCCGATTCGAACGTTCACGATTCACCACCGGCAGGTAGACGAGGTGCTCGCACTGCTGCAGTCGCTGCTCGACGCGGGCGCGATCCAGGCGCCGACGGAGCTGAGCGAAGAGGAGATCGCGCAGGGCCTCACCGCCCCGTTGCCTCGCATCCAAGCGGGCGAGGATGGCGAGCGCGGCGTGGTGCTCACCGCCGACGCCGGCACCAACCGCATCATCGCCTTCGGTGAGGGCCGGCTGCTCGACGAGCTCGCGCCTCTGATCGAAACCCTGGATGTCGCGACGAGCCAAATCCTTGTCGAGGCGATGGTCGTGACGCTGACTGAGTCCGAGACGCGGGACTTGGCCGTCGAGCTGCGCAAGCGCGGTATGAACGACGGAGTCAGCTACGAGCTGGCCTCGCTCTTCGGTCTCTCGTCGATTGACCCCGCCATCAACGTCCTTCCCGGTGCAGCAGGCACGGGCTTCCAGGGCACGGTCTTGGACCCGGGCAACTTCTCTGCGGTCGTCCGCGCACTGGAGACGGTGAACGAGGGACGCTCGCTGACGATGCCGAAGGTGCTGATCAACAACAACGAGAGCGCCTCGTTGGGCTCGGTGGTTCAAGCCCCCTACCTGACGACGAACGCATCGAACACGGTGGCAACGACGTCCTACGGCGGCGAGTCATCGGCCGGAACGCAGATCCAGGTGCAGCCGCAGGTCGCAGACGGCGATCAGATCGTGCTCGACTACAACATCTCGATCAGCAGCTTCGTCGGCGAGTCCGCGGACGAGAGCCTTCCGCCGCCGAAGCAGGAGAACCAGCTGCAGGCGGTAGTGACGGTGCCAGATGGATTCACGGTGGTGGTCGGAGGTTTGGAGTTGGAGGTCGAGGGCGACGCTTCGACGCAGGTTCCGATCCTCGGCGACATCCCCCTCATCGGCTGGCTGTTCAGGACCAACTCGAAGTCGAAGTCGAAGAGCCGCTTCTACGTTTTCCTGCGGTGCACGGTGCAGCGTGGCGGGCAGTTCCAGGATCTGCGTTTCAGAACACAGCAGGCGCTTGAGAGCACGGGCCTGCCGGACGACTGGCCGAAGCTCGAGCCGAGGGTGATGCGATGAGAGTGGTTGGCGTGATGGCGGTGTGCGTGCTGGGGCTCGGGCTCGGAGCGTGCAAGTCGGCGAGTGGCGACGGACCGTACGAGGCGAACGGCGAGCAGCGGCGTGACGTCGCGAGGGCGCTGGAGCTGAACGGTCAGGCCGCAGATGTGCTGCAAAGCGATCCGGAGGGCGCTGAGGCGCTGCTTCGTGAAGCGCTGACTGCCGACCTCTTCTGCGCGCCTGCGCACAACAACCTCGGTGTTGTGTACCTCGGGCAGGGCAAGCTCTATGAGGCCGCAGGCGAGTTCGAGTGGGCACGCAAGCTGCTGCCGGGACATCCGGATCCGCGAGTGAACCTGGCCTTGGTACTGGAGTCGGCCGGCAAGACCGACGAGGCACTGGCGAGTTACGAGTCCGCGCTCGAAGTGCAGCCGGGGTATTTGCCGGCCATCCAGGGGGCGGCGAGTCTGGCGGTGCGGGAGCGGCGCGAGGATGAGCGGCTTGCGGGATGGCTCGGGGAGATCGCGATGCGGGGCACCGAGCCGACCTGGCGAACCTGGGCCCGACAAGAACTCGTCGCCCGGTAGCCATCGCGAAGCCGCCGATACGATCCCGACGAGCCGATCACTCCCCGCAGCAGCGCTTGAACTTCCGCCCGCTGCCACACAGGCATGGCTCGTTACGGCCGATGCGCATCGAGATTGCGGGGATCCGACCACCCGCCAGGGAGGGATTCAGGCGCCAGTCCGACCAGAAGGCGTACATCTCCAACGCGCGCTGGGGCATCTCGGTTCGCAATCGATCGAGGGGCCTGGCGAAGGCATCGATCGCAGGGACCTCTCCAACCACCGCGTACCAGGGTTCGAGCGAAGGTGCCTGGCGTCAATTACATTTCCCCACTGACGACAATTACACTTACCCATCGATCCAGGGGGTGTCGGGGGACGGAGTCCCCCACGTAAGGGGGCGTAGCCCCATGTTCTCGGGGCCCGAGTCGCGGAGCGGCGAGGGCCTCTGTCCTTGGCCTGGGGCCGCAGGCCCCGGGCCCGACCCCCGAGGGGGTCGGCGTGATGCAAGTTCCTTCCCGGGGCCGATTCTCATGTCGCGCTCGCAGCCGATCGCTCCACCGACTCCTTGCCGCTCGCGCGTCGCTTCGCCGCCTCGCTGCGGTAGCTGTCGCCGGTCATCTCCAGGATGATCGAGTGGTGCACCAGCCGGTCGATCGCCGCCGCCGTCGTCATCGCGT
>Ga0316208_1000759_pt1 | contig 35741 bp, 40 predicted proteins | sample 3monopyrite_MG_FD_204944 | JGI IMG/M metagenome (GOLD analysis project Ga0316208, IMG submission 204944) | Microbial mat bacterial communities from mineral coupon in-situ incubated in ocean water Damariscotta River, Maine, United States -... | ecosystem: Environmental > Aquatic > Marine >...
AGGTCGAACTTTTAATATTGTAATAAACGTAAAAGTACGGCAGGATATTTAAAATCAGAAATTTAATTATTAAGCTGTTTCAAAACCATTATTTATTGGTTTTTCTACAGCCTCGTTATGTGTAAAAATAAGAAAAATATAAAAAGGTAAATTTTAATTTCGTGCTAATGAAACCGTCCTTTTAAAGTTTACCAAGTCATCAAATTAAGCGGTTTAGGCATCACCTTTGTTTTACCTGAGCCCGAAGTTAAGCAGCTTAAATCACAATTTGTTCCGTTCTTTTTTGAAAAATTGTGCTAAATTTAAAATCAAAAGAAAAAGAAGTAACAAAAACAAACTAAAATTTAAAGCGAGCAAAGTCTGTTGTTAAATATTGAGTCTCACATAACAAGGCAATTAACACCATTCGCTCTCGCTCATTTGGACGCCGCAAAGCGACGCCAGTTATCTAAGCGTTAGCGGCAATAAGTTTCAACAACCATGAATGAAATACTGGCTCAAGTTATCGGCTTTGCATTATTGGCTGGAATGATATTTCTTCCGGGTTTGTTTGTGCTGCTTTCCCGAATAACAATTAAGCAAGCCTATGATAAGTCCGTTGTATATCTGTGTTCTGAAGTTTCCATTACACCTGATAGATGGATTGAAGTTAAAGCTAAAATAGAAGAAGACAATCCGAAGAATGTCCGTGCTCCTGTAAAGACGATTCTTATAAATTTATTTAACCCTATCTTGGTTGGAACAAGGAATATTTCTGCGATATGGTATGCCCTTATATTTATCCTGATGATTCTTATGCTGATAATTGGAAAAACAGGGTTACAACAAATATTTGGAAGTATATTTCTAGCTGTATTCTACCTTATTATGATAGTTACAGTATTCTTGTATTACTTTCGGTCAGTGGCATCAGATTTATACGTGCTTGAAGAGCGTAGTGCAATTACAGCAGGTTTTCTGGTTGAATTAGGATGGGCTACTATAAGTGATGAGTTGATAAAACTAATACAGGAACAGATAAAGACTGATCACGATATTTTTAAGTTAAATGTAGGGCTTGGTGGAATAGTTCTTATAATATTTTCATCTATTGTAGTTCTCTCAACGAAACTAGGTGGTAGCCTCCCCATTGCAACGGCAGTACCAATATTAGGAATAGTAGTGGCTACAATATTTTTTAAGTGGATGTATGAGAGCAATAGATCAAGGATAGTACATATTGCTCTAAACTCAATAATAATGGTTAGAAAGGAATCGTTGATAATATCTGAAAAAGCCGCTAACAATGCCATTAACTCGGACAGTTAAAAGCGGCGTTTCGCTTCGCTACACTTTGCTTTTAACTGCCTGTTATGGCGAGCGTTAGCTATCCCTCAAATTAAATCATGGAAGTATATCGGCCATGCCCAGAAGCAAAAATAGAAGAAAAAAGAATAAATCAAAGAGCGGTAAAAATAGAACTTCGCTCCAAGATCATAAAAAGGTAGGGAAGCAATTACAGTCTGGCTTCGCTGTAGTCGCTGATAAAATGACTTTTTCTTCATGGTCAAATGACCGTCTGCCCGAGATGATTTGGGCGGCGGCCATTCGTATTATTGATGACCAAGATTATGCGATATCAGAATTTAGAAGAATTCTTTCATTTATTAGCGAGCATAAATCTAAAGATGATCTATCTAATATAACACTGACTGGCATATCGAAACTTGATGAAGAGCTTAGAGAAGAATTCGTAAGTTTTATTTTAGATAATGAATCAACAGCTAACGCACTCACTGTACTAAAATTGTTTAAGCATCTTCCGGCTAGAGAAACTTGGGTGAAATTTCTTCCCGACTCCCAGCCAGAATTAGAAATTCTAATGGATGCAGTAGGATTTAATCTCCCTCACCAATCACAGGAAGCGACTGACTGTAGATGGCTCCGTTTAATGGCGCAGGTAATTTCTGGTAAGTTACATATTCCGAGAGAAACAGCAGAGGAGTGGTTTGGCTATCCGTATGAAGGTGATCTTCGAGCCATTAGACCGTCAATTAGAGCAGCAGAAATTAATGACAACCCTTTTAAAGAGAAAGACTTAATATGGCCTAATTCATTCTGGGAAGATGCTTGGAATAACACACCATGTTTAGCATTGATTGAGGAAAAAAAAGAAGAAGTTGAGGATGGTGGACTATCACAAGCTGATATCACTTCATTATTAGAAAAAATAGAGACTCACTGGTCTAAGACCCATTCAACTACTGCTATAGATGCGAGACATGACGCTGTCTTTGGGATAGCTTTGTATGCCCTTAGGGTACTAGATGAAATTCTAGAAACTGGTGTTGGAACTGGGATACTTGGAAGGCTAGGATTAAGAACTGTTCTTGAATGCCATATCTCTCTAAGATATTTAATGACCAAGGATAATGCTGATTTATGGAAAAAATGGCGTACTTATGGCGCTGGCCAAGCAAAGTTAAATGCACTGCGATTCGATGAATTAATGAATGCCCCTAAACATATCGATCTGAGCACCCTTGAAGCTATTGCAGGCGAGGATTTGTGGGAGGAATTTATAAATATAGAATTAGGAAGCTGGAGCGGATTAGATCTTAGAAAAATAAGCGAGAAATCTGGCGTAAAGAATGCCTACGATGCTCACTATTCTTGGACATCTGGATATTCTCACGGGACATGGGGGCCTATCCGTGAGTCGTGTTACGAAACATGTGGGAATCCACTACACAGATTGCATCGCTATCCACGACGAAATAGCTTGCCTGATACGATAACTGATGCATGTATGTTAATCGACTCTATATTAGATGATTTGGATAAGGCTTATCCTGAATTTGCCGATAGGTTAGGAAAAGGTGAGTAAGTCTTCATATAAAATAGCTACCAAGGCGCTCGTTCGGACGCAAACTACGCTGCGCTTCGTTTGCGCCGCACAGCTTTAACGTTATGCCGTAAGCGTTCCGTATCTCTGAACGATTTACTTGATGTTTATTTCAGAGAATAAAAGGAGAATCACAATGAAATATTCAATTGCTATAATTATGATAGTTTTATATTTTCCCCTATCAGCACAAGCTAGGTGCCCCGCGGATGATATGGGATGTACTAGTGATAACTACGAAAAAAATAAAAGACAGAATTAATCAGGGTAAAAAAGATGTATGGGATGCTAAAGGCCCTATAAATAAGGCGAAAGCAGCGGGTAAGATGGTTCAAGATTGTGCCGATTGCGGAACAAAAGTATTTACTGACCCCATTACAGGAGGAAGCTCCGCTCAAAGATAGTTCCGCACCAGCCACATGCTGGCTCTACCGGCACTGCCCATGCATTGCTTGGGCAGCCCCTTAGCACGGTGCTAGAATAATAATTTCATAATAAATAATGGAGCTAAATTATGTTTGTCATTCTTTTAAAATTTTCAGAAAATAAAAGCAAGGCGGGAGAATTCATGGAAGGACATAACGAGTGGATAAAAAAAGGTTTTGAAGATGGTACGTTTTTGTTAGTGGGTAGCCTGCAACCAAATTTAGGCGGTTCCGTCATTGCGCATAATTCATCGTTAACCGAGTTAGAAGAAAGAGTGAATCTCGATCCATTTGTTGCAGAAAATATAGTCACCGCTGAAATTATTGAAATAGAAGCAAAAAAAGCGGATGAGCGTTTAAACTTCTTGATGCCTCAGGAAACGTTTAAGAAATAGGTGTCAGAGAATGTATTATTACTAAATATAAGAGAGTATTGTCTCTAACACTATTTATCTAATAGTATCTTATTAAAGCTACAGCTAAAATTTAACTTGATCCGTCTAAATCATGGTTAGGGAAAACTTACTAAATAAGCTATGCCGACGATACTTAGGATAGGTTCACTCTGTTTCTTTGGCTCACTCTACGCGTTTTTCTCCTAAAGAATTACGCAAAATTGAAACTTTAGTTGTTGAAAATAAAGATATTTTTATGGAGACCTGGAATGAGTACTTTAGCTGTTAAATTAAACCCTCATGCAGTCAACGTTGAGTTTACTGATGATATGCTTATTGTAGAACTTATAGATGGAAGAACCATTTCAGCACCTTTAATTTGGTTTCCGCGCTTAACACAGGCAAGCAAAGTAGAACGAGAAGATTGGGAATTACTTGGTGATGGTGAAGGCATCCATTGGCCTAAAATTGATGAAGACCTCAGTGTTGCAGGGCTACTTGCAGGTGCACATTAAAAAAATCTGTTGCACTTATAACAGTGCAACATAAATCAAAACTACTCTATCCCTTCCGGCACAAACCAATTCAACTTGTCATGTAACTTCACCACTTCGCCCACAATGATTAAGGTGGGTGCTTTAACATTATTTTTTTCTACAATATCATGTAGCGTTGTTAAGTCACCAATATGTACTTTTTGTTCCTGAGTGGTGCCCTTTTCGACTAAGGCCGCTGGCGTTGAGCTGGATAGTCCATGTGCAATGAGCTCTTTACAAAGTTCTCTTACTGTTTGCAGTCCCATATAAAAGACCACGGTTTGATTAGGCTGGGCAATGGCATCCCAATTTAAATCGGTTGTGCCGTCTTTTAAATGCCCGGTAACAAACATACATGACTGAACGTAGTCGCGATGGGTTAATGGAATACCAGCATACGATGAACAACCTGCAGCAGCAGTAATGCCGGGAACAACCTGAAAGCTCACATTTTCTTGTGTCAGGGTTTCAATTTCTTCACCCCCACGACCAAAGATAAACGGGTCTCCGCCTTTCAAGCGTAAAACTTTTTTACCTTCTTTTGCTAAACGCACTAATAAGGCATTAATACCTTCTTGGGGTAAGGTGTGCTTGTTACGTTCTTTACCGGCGTAGATCATTTCTGCATCACGACGCACTAAATCCAGTACGCCCTGTGAAACCAAACGATCATAAACCACAACATCAGCTTGTTGCATTAATCGTAATGCTCTAAAAGTGAGTAGATCGGGATCACCCGGCCCTGCACCGACTAAATAAACTTCACCCCGCTCTGCTGGCGCCTCGGCATTTTCTATTGCGGTGACTAATAATTCTTTTGCCAGCTTATCTTTCCCTGCAATTAAATTTTCTGCAACCGGCCCTTCAACAATATGCTCCCAAAAAGTCCGAATATCATCGGTATTTGAGAATTTTGCTTTCACTTTTTCCCGGAACGATTCCAGCAATGTGGCTAAACGACCATACGATGATGGGATAAACGTTTCCAAGCGTGAGCGCAATAAACGCGCTAATACCGGAGACGAGCCGCCTGTGGAAATAGCAATTTGCACCGGGTTGCGATCAATAATGGATGGCACAATAAAACTACAAAGCTCTGGTGCATCAACCACATTGACCGGAATGTTTTTAGATTTTGCCAATTCCGAAACATGCACATTCACTTTTTTATCATCTGTCGCTGCAATAATGACTTTACAGCTATTTATGTCTGTATCTTCAAAGTCACGCTCAATATGGGTAATTTCGCCTTCATTTTTGCGAATAGAGAGATCCTGACATAATTCAGGGGATATCACCGATACCCTGGCACCCGCCCGTAACAGCATGAAAACCTTACGTGAAGCAACATTGCCGCCACCAATAACCAGGCAGTTTTCGCCCTGCACGTTCATGAAAATAGGTAAAAAATCCACGGTATATCCTCGAAATCACAGTTTTTAGAAACGCGTATGATACCTATCCTTTTTCGCTACGTCTTTAGCAAATAAGTAATATATCCCTACTATTTAAATGTTAATGCGTCTTTATTAAATCCGACTATACTTATGGGAGTAACTCATAAATCCGGAAACATCTGGAAAGGAGAGTCCTCATGAAACGTCGTTTATATTTCCTCTTGCCTGATATCGATAGTACAAAAACGGTCCACAATGAACTTCTTCTTGCGCGTATCGAAGAACGTCACATGCATATTTTAGCCCGTGATGATATTTCTCTGAAAGGTTTACCCGAAGCCTCTTTTTTAGAAAAAAGTGACCTCATTCACGGCTTGCAACTGGGTTTTGTTCTCGGTGGTTTTATTGGTATTGTGCTGGCAACAGCCTCTTTATTCTTTGGCATGATTGTTCCCGGCTGGGAGACCATCTCGATGGGCGGCATTATTGCCGGAGGGGCTTTTTTAGGTTCATGGGCATCAAGCATGGTGGCTATCAATGTACAAAACACGCACTTAAAAGAATTTATGAAGGATGTTAATGCGGGTCAAATTCTTTATATGGTAGATGTTCCTGTACACCGAGTAGATGAAATTACCGAACTGGTACACTCGCATCATCCTGAAGCAAAAATGCGCGGCATCGATCACACCATCCCTGCATTCCCTTAAGGATGATTTAACTTAAAATAGACATCTTAAAATGACATGGATAGGTTATTTTAAGATGTCAATTAACCCGATGTGATAGTTTACATCTACAACTTATTTAATAAGCGCATCTATCGAGAATCCTTCCTGCTCTAAAATTTCACGCAGTTTACGCAGTGCTTCTATTTGAATTTGTCGTACCCGTTCACGGGTAACACCAATATTATTGCCCACTTCTTCAAGCGTTGAAACATCGTAGCCGTGTAAACCAAAACGTCGGGCAACCACTTCACATTGTTTATCGGTTAATTGCGTTAACCAGTGTTCGATATTATGTTTTACATCATCATCCTGTAGCAACATAACCGGATCGATATTGCTTTCATCCGGGATGGCATCAAGCAATGAAGACTCTGAATCCTGCCCCAGCGGGCTATCAACTGAAGCCGTACGTTCATTTAAACCTAACATGCGTTTTACATCTTTGATGGGCTTGTCCACCATTTCTGCAATTTCTTCCGGGCTAGGCTCATGGTCGAGTGTTTGCGCGAGATGTCTTGCTGCACGTAAATAAATATTTATTTCTTTAACAACATGAATAGGTAAACGAATCGTTCTGGTTTGATTCATTATACCGCGCTCTATCGTTTGCCGAATCCACCATGTTGCATAGGTTGAAAAACGGAAGCCACGTTCCGGATCAAATTTTTCAACCGCGCGAATTAAACCTAAGTTACCTTCTTCAATTAAATCTAATAACGCCAGGCCACGGTTAAGATAACGACGGGAAATTTTAACAACCAGACGCAGGTTGCTCTCGATCATTTTTTTGCGGGAAGCTTCGCAGCCCTTTAAAAGTTTGCGCGAATAATACACTTCCTCTTCTGCTGTCAGTAAGGGAGAAAAGCCTATTTCATTTAAGTAGAGACGTGTTGCGTCTAATTGACTTGCAGGAACGGTGCCCGCTGAATATTTTTTATCGTCGTCAGATTCTTTTTCAACAACTTCATCTTCGGCATCATCGTCATCAAGTAATAAAATATCTTCTGATTCAGGACTTTCATCACTTTCAATCTGAGTTTCTTTTTTCTTACTTTGTTGCGCCATACTTCTTTACAACCTTGTCGTTCCAGTTAGCGTCGTTCCGGTAAATACCCCAATGGATTAACCGGTTTGCCATTACGACGAATTTCAAAGTGCAACTTCGCTTTATTCGAATTTGTATTACTCATATCGGCGATCCTTTGCCCTAACTTTACTTTTTCTTTCTCTTTTACGACCACATCTTCAGTGTGGGCATAAGCACTAAAATAGCGCTCATTATGTTTAAGGATGATGAGGTGGCCATAGCCGCGCAAACCACTACCGCTATACACCACCCTACCCGCTGCTGCGGCCTTAATAGGTTGCCCTTTTTTCCCTTTTATATCAATACCTCGCCGGCCAGGATCACTCAATAAAAATGTACTCACCACTTTGCCCTTTGTTGGCCATGCCCATTTCAATTTGCTCGGATATTTTTCTGGCGTTGTAGTGGTCGTTTGTTTGCGTGTCCATGATGAACTAGAGGCCGTTTTAACGCGTTTAATTTTCTTTGCATCACTACGAATGGGGATCACACGGAGCTTTTGCCTTGGGTAAATCGTATAGGGCTTTGAAATTTTATTCCAGCGTGCAACATCTTTTGGATCCCGGCCGTATTGAAAAGCAATAGAGTAAAGTGTTTCGCCGGCTTTAACCCGATGGTGCGTATAACGACTATACGAACCAGAGTTAGTGCCTTTGTATGATTTATGTTTTGCAAAACGGATACAGCCAGAATTTAAAACAAGCACTATCATTAATAAAAACAGCTTGTAACGAGTAGGCAACATGGGCGATTCGCGGTTATATCAACTTATATATGAGATAAGCTGTAGCGGCTAAAACAACGACGCTCCAGCCAATGATATCCATATACTTTCTTATTTTTGTTTCCATTAGTTCGCCCCCCCACAACATTAAGCCTGAAACAGCATAAAAGCGTATCCCTCTTGCAAAAAATGAGATAAGAATAAAGGGTAATAATGCCATGCTCAAGGCACCCGCCGTAATGGTAAAAATCTTATAGGGTATAGGCGAAACACCCGCTAATAAGACAATCCATATACCCCACTCAGCAAACGATGCAACCGCTTTTTGATAAGCGTCCCAGTAACCTAAGGTATGTAACCAGGGTTCAATTAAATCCATCGCAAAATACCCAATGAGGTAGCCAGCAACACCGCCAAGAACAGAAAAAAGTGTCGCAATAAAAGCAAAGTGCCAGGCTTTATCAGGCTTTGCCAGAGACATGGGAGCCAGCATGACATCAACAGGCACAGGGAAAAATGAAGACTCGGCAAAGCTCATACCGGCTAAATAACCCGACGCATGTCGGTGTTTCGACCACTTCAAAGCTAAATCATACAAACGAGTAAAAATACGCATTGTTAACTTTCTCTCACTAAGGGTACAAAACTGACCATATCTAAATCGGTTGTCGTTAATGTCTCAGCATTACGCTCGATAACACTTAATCGTTGTTGTGCACTCGATCCATGCGGAATGATAAGGCGACCCCCATCCGCTAATTGTTCAATTAGCTCATGCGGAATTTCTTCTGGTGCAGCGGTTGCAATAATCACATCAAAAGGGGCGTGTTGTGGCCAGCCCCAGCTTCCGTCACTGAGCAAATAACGTATATTTTTTAATGCCAGCGCTTTATGTCGTTGCTTGGCTTGCTCTAAAAGCGGTGCAATTCGCTCAACCGTAAACACCTCTTCAACAAAAGGTGCAAGAACGGCTGTTTGATAACCTGATCCCGTCCCTACTTCAAGCACGCGTTTTAACGAGCCCCTCGATATCAGTAGCTCGGTCATCCTGGCCACAATATAAGGTTGAGAAATCGTCTGCCCATGACCAATCGGTAACGCAGTATCTTCATAGGCACGGCTCGCTAAAGCCTCATCGACGAAAATATGCCGGGGTATTTGGCTCATCACTTTCAGCACGTTTTCGTCTTCAATGCCCTCATCACGCAAGCGCTGAATCAAACGATCACGGGTACGTTGCGAGGTCATACCAATCCCTTTTAAGTCATAATTCATGATTGTTGCAACCAGTCGGCCAGTCCATCACACGCTTCGTATCGGGTTAAATCAACCTGCAAAGGCGTTACTGAAACAAAACCATTTTTAAGCGCATAAAAATCGGTGCCTTCTCCTGCATCTTGTTCAGCACCCGGTGGGCCCACCCAGTAGATATTTCGCCCGCGTGGATCTTGCGCTTTAATCACCGGTTCAGCCTTATGACGATGGCCTAAGCGGGTCGATAAAATACCTTTTACTTCGTCCCAGGGGCAATCAGGAACATTAACATTGAGCACGGTATTAGCCGGAAAAGGCGCATGTTCAAGGCGCTTTATAAGAAAACGAGCAACCTGAACAGCGGTATCATAGTGCCTCAGCGGCGCATTATCAGCATTACTCGCCAGAGAAATAGCAATTGAAGGCAGTCCAAGAAAACGCCCTTCCATAGCTGCTGCAACCGTACCAGAATACAGCACATCATCCCCCATATTGGCACCAGCATTAATCCCGGAAATCACCATATCGGGTTCATTTTCGAGCAAGCCGGTAATGGCTAAATGAACACAATCGGTCGGCGTGCCGTTGACGCGAATAACATTTTCGCTCATTTTTTTTGCCCGGATAGGACTATCAAGTGTCAAGGAATTACTGGCACCACTGCGATCCCGATCCGGAGCGACAAGTACCAGCGAAGCCATGTCCTCCAGACCGGTTTTTAAAGCCTGTATTCCCGGTGCTTCAACACCGTCATCATTACTAATTAAAATCTGCATACTTCTCACAATAATAAATACGATTTTCTAAAATCACTGTGCTTAATGGTACACTAAGCACTTAATTAGCCAAAGTATGAATGAACTATGCCTGCTAAAAAACCCATAGCTAATCGCACTATCAGTAAAGAAGAGCACCAATCTTTCCTTGAGGAAATGAGTGATGTTCGGCCATTAGTCGTAGAAAAACGTTTTCAAGAAGTTAAAAAAAAGCCTTCTCCAAAACCCATACATCGTCATGCACATGACGATTCAGAATCGGACACGGATAAAAACCTGCTCTCTGATCCGGCAGATTTACGTGATGCTGCGGTGGATGATGTGTTATTTTTTGCCCGTGCCGGCATCCAGCAAAAAGTACAGAAAAAACTACGCCGTGGTGAATTACCGATTGAAGAAGAACTCGATTTACATGGTTACACCGTCAACGAAGCAAAAATCGCCATTCAAGATTTTTTATATGAATGTAAAAGGCAACATATTCGCTATGTTCGTATTATTCACGGCAAAGGTTACCGTTCAGAACAACAAATTCCGGTATTAAAAACACATGTGGCATACTGGCTGCCCCAGCTGAATGATGTACTCGCATTTTCATCTGCGCGTGCGAATGATGGTGGAACAGGTGCCATTTATGTTATTTTAAAATCAGCAAAAAAATAAAAGAAAATCAAAATGACAAAAAAAGATACCACACAACGCTCTTACATGGCGCTTGCACCTTTAAGCTCACTTGCAGGAATATTTATAAACCCCTTTGCCAGCACGATAGCCCCTTTTATTCTCTTTTTTATTTTTCGCAATAGTCGCCCTGCTGTTAGTAAAGTGGCATTACAAACTGCCGATCTGGCCTTTAGTATTCAGTTGTGGATTATGCTCATTAGCCTGACATTGATGCTGGGAATGTCACTTGATTGGCTCGTAATCAGTGATGCAAAACAAATAATGGGGCAAGCCACTTCAATCATTTTAATTATGTTCGTTGTATCACTTCTGTTTGCGGTTTATCAGGCGCTTAACGCAAGAGGTTGCAGCCATATTTTCTCATTTAAAATAGCAGAACGTGTTTTTAATTTAGTCAACTCTCGCGACAAAGAAAAAAGAAAATAACTTAAGATAAAAAATCACCCAGACGCGCATTATCATTTTCCGCTATCGTAGGTAACATTGCCAAAAACAGTTCTGCGGTGGCAATCGCATCTAATAAAGCATTATGCGCTTTATAGGGAGGTAGTTTATAGGCTTTGCGAAGATTAAATAAACGTAATTCTGCTGGCTTGTAGGAATAACCCTGGCGATCAAAACTACGTTTAGCTAAAACCTGCGTATCAATTATCTGCATAACAAAATTTGTTTGATAAAGTTTTTGACATACCTCATTAATAAAGCCTTGTTCAATATTCGCGTTATGTACCAGAACAACCTTACCTTTTAATTGTGCAAGCAACTCTGCTATTGCATTCTCAATAGTGATTCCTGCGGCATTTTCATCATCGGTTATATTATGTATAACAACACTTTTTTCAGGAAGCGCTTTGTTTGTTTTAATAATTTTATGCCAACAAGTATTGAGCTTAATACCCAATTCAGATATTTGAACCAGACCTATACTGACTATCCTGTCTTTTTTTGCATCCAGACCTGTAGTTTCAATATCTAAAGAAATGATTTCTGTTTCTGTAATCAGTTTTCGTTTGCTAGCATAAGCTTGTTGCAGATAATCCCGCATTACCGCAGAATGGGTTTTTTTTAACCAGTATTTACGGGCAACATTTTTTCCAAAAAGATTATAAAACATGGTTCATATTACGAAATTCGACTTTCAAAAAAATGCTGCATGGTTTTAATAATTTCAAATGAGTCTTTCAAATGACTTTTTTCTAACCCTGACAGCTCTTCGATGGGTAAAAAATTATCTGCAGCAGTGCCTTTTCTAATTTGTTCAGCCTGATGCCGAATCCGTAACGAGGATATAAATTCAAGTGCATCGATTAGATTACCATGCATTTCACGACTTAAGCCTTTACATTCTAAAGCAGCATCCAGTCTTTCTACCGTGTTTGTTTCTTTTAAACCGTGTTTAAGTGCAACAACGCGGGCAATATCAACAATGGGAACAATGCCACGGTGTTTAATATTGAGCGCTTTTTTATGACTGTCATCCTGTACCATTAGAAAATTTCTAAAAAAACCCAAAGGGGGTTTATGGGTTAACGCATTGGCAATCATGTGAGAAATAAACAGCTGGTTTTTTTTAGTCTTACTGAGCATTTTACTCTGTAACTCATCAAATAAAGATGTGTCACCATAAACAGGGCGCAGGTCAAAAAAGATACTCGAAAGCATTAATGACTTGGGTTCTGGTTCAGATATCCAGTTTGAAAAATAACCATGCCAGACTTTAACGGGTTGACGCCACTCATTATTACTGGCCATTGCATTACCAGGGCAATAAACATAACCACAGTCATTAAGCCCGTCACAGACAAAATTTGCCAGCGCTTTAAAATAATCTGCATGTTTATCTTTATATTCATCGGACAGGATAAGTGCATTATCCTGATCGGAATGAGAGGTTTGTTCATTGCGTGCCTGCGAGCCGCCTGCTGCCCAGACAAATTTTACCGGCGCAGCCCCCAGCTCAGCTTCAGCCAGCACAATTAAGCGGCACGTTATTGCATCGGTTATTGATGAAAATACTTCACCAATATGTTTTGCTGTTGCACTTGAAAGTGACAACTGTAATTGTAATTCTGGCAAGCGGGAACTGATTTTTTTTAATGCTTTAATTGAATGTGCTTTAACGATATCTGTTGCTATAAGCGTTGGATTTGTTGTCAGGTGACGAACTATATCCGATGAAGTTAATATACCAACTGGAATTTGTTTTTTTAGTATAGGTAAATGCTGAACCTGTTTTCTTGTCATGGCTAACAAGGCTTCCGAAAGCAACGTGCTATGTTCAACCGTTTCAAGCTCAGTTGTCATAATTGTACTAACGGGCTGAGTCAAACTTAAATTTTGTGCAACACAACGCGAACGAATATCCTGATCAGTCAAAAGACCTTTTAGCGCATTATTTTCCGTAACCAAAATGGAAGAAACCTGCTCTTCGCTCATCAATTGTGCAGCTTTTTGAATACTTAACGAAGCATCAACAATAACCGGCTTCCGATCGGTGAGACTCTTCACTTCAAGTTGCATTGCACTTAAATCACGCATATCTGCAGCATGCGTCAGTTCAACCGCACTTCTTAACCGTTCATTGATTGATTGGTTAAAATGTTGATCAAACTCTGAGTTTTGTTGCCTGAATTGATTGAGTTTTTCAACGGGCAATAAATAAAGTATCGTATCTTCAACACTAACAGATTGTTGCTGTTTTATATTTTCATTTTGTTTTTTATCATCAGAATAATAAATATCACCTTCTGCTAATTTATCACTTAACTGATTGTCTTTATCACGAAACTCGATTGCCCCGCTACGAATAATATAAAGATATTTATTGGTTTTATTTAACTCAGAAAACAAAGCCCCCCGCCGCATATACTTTATCGTTAAGGCCCTGGTTATTTCATTTAGTGCAGTTTTATCGAGCACATCAAAAGGTGGATGCGCCATAATAAAATCACGGATTTCTATGAGCTCTATTTCCATACCACTATCTTATATCCTTTTTATTAATTTCAGAAATAAAAAAAGCCCCGTAAGAAAACTTACGAGGCTTTTATAACTATCATCAAATCGTATTAATGATCTGACGCAGCACCGGCACCGGCTGGAACACGGATGTCTTCAACAAGGTGTTGAATATGATCCGGTACAGGCGATGTCATTTTAGAAACACCAATTGCAACAGCAAAGTTAGCCAGCGCACCAACACAACCAAATGCATTTGGCGAAATGCCAAAGAACCAGTTAGGTGACATGCCACCGAGGAATGATGTACCCGGGATAAACATAATGCCTTTATGCTGGAATACATAAAGCATTGTAATGCCTATACCTGTCACCATACCGGCTACTGCACCGGTACGATTGACCTTCTTATTAAAGATACCCATCATCAAGGCAGGGAAGATAGATGAAGCCGCTAAACCAAAGGCAATGGCAACCGTACCTGCGGCAAAATCGGGTGGATGAAGACCAAAGTAACCCGCCATACCAATAGCACCCGCCATGGCAATACGACCTGCCAATAACTCTTGTTTCTCAGTAATATCAGGCTTGAAGATACCCTTCAGTAAATCATGAGAAATAGAGGATGCAATCGCTAACAATAAACCCGCAGCCGTTGACAATGCCGCTGCTAAGCCACCCGCCACAACGAGTGCAATGACCCAGTTCGGTAAGTTTGCAATTTCAGGATTTGCCAATACCATAATGTCACGATCAACTTTGACCATTTCATTACCCTTCCAGCCGAATGATTCAGCTTTCGCAGCAAAGTCTTTGTTCTTGTCATTGTAGTATTGAATACGGCCATCACCATTCTTATCTTCAAACTTCAATAAGCCTGTGTGTTCCCAGTTTTTAAACCACTGAGGACGTTTTTCATATTCAATATTTGCCGTGACCTCACCAACAGGTCCTGTTTGAATGGTGTTCATAATATTCAAACGCGCCATTGAACCAACAGCCGGTGCAGTGGTGTACAAAATAGCAATAAAGACCAGCGCCCAACCTGCTGTTGAACGTGCATCTTTTACTTTAGGTACAGTGAAGAAACGAATAATGACATGCGGTAAACCTGCAGTACCGATCATTAATGTTAGTGTGTATGCAAACATATTGAGTTTGCTACCTAACACCTGGGTTGTGTATTCATTAAACCCGAGTTCGGAGACCACCAGGTTCAATTTATCCATCATATAGGTATTGCCGTCCGCCATGGTACTCAATATACCCAGCTGCGGAATAGGATTACCGGTAATGTTTAATGAGATAAAGATGGCCGGTACAGTATAGGCGAATATTAAAATACAATATTGTGCAATTTGCGTATAAGTGATCCCTTTCATACCGCCCATTACTGAGTAGATAAATACGATACCCATACCAATGTAAAGACCTGTATCATAATCTGTTTCCAGAAAACGAGAGAATGCCACGCCGATACCTTTCATTTGACCGATAACATATGTAATCGAAGCCAAAATCAAACAAATAACCGCAACGATTCTTGCCGTACGAGAGTAGTAACGTTCACCAATAAATTCAGGAACTGTAAACTTGCCAAACTTGCGCAAATAAGGTGCTAAAAGTAAGGCCAGTAATACATAACCGCCGGTCCAGCCCATCAAGAAAACAGATGCACCGTAACCATTAAAGGCAATTAAACCCGCCATTGAAATGAATGATGCGGCGGACATCCAGTCGGCCGCCGTTGCCATACCATTGGCAACAGGGTTAATCCCCTTACCGGCAACATAAAATTCACCCGTTGTTGCCGCACGCGCCCAGAAGGCAATACCAATATAAATGGCAAACGTGGCACCAACAAACCAGTACGTCAGTGTTGATAAATCCATTATATTAGTCCCCCTAGTCTTCTTCGTGGACGTTATATTTACGATCTAAGGCATTCATTTTTTTCGTATAGACAAAAATCAATGCTAAGAAGGTATATATAGAACCTTGCTGCGCAAACCAGAAACCAAGCCCAACGCCCCCAACCCTAATCGTGTTTAATACATCAACCAGGATAATCCCAAATAAGAATGAAACGGCAAACCATATTGCAAGCAATATTGTGACAAGCCGAAGATTCTCCTTCCAGTAGTCAGATTTACTCATAAAGACTCCTTAAAATATTTATTAAAGAAAGTAGGTTCCATTTTTATTATCGATTTAGTAGCGGTGAGAACCCTTTTATCATAATTAGAAAATACTAATATACGATGCTACCAACCTACTTGATGAAAACTATGCACCACTATGTGGCAGAAAATCTGCACACGTAACAATATTGCCCATAATTATGAATTCAAATATAACAACTTCGCATATGAAAGCAATAGCCTACTAAAAGCAAATAGATATATTAATATTTGACCATATACTTAACTAAAAAATGAGTCCTGCTGTCCCTTCCATGTTGTTATATCGACATCATTATTGATTGATTTTCAACCAACTAAATCTATGTCAGCTAGCTTTAACTGAATGGACTTTTCAGAATATTAAAATAATGACACTGTGGATTAACAACTACTAAAATCATGAGGGTAAAAGAAAAGAAAGTCATCGTAACAACGGGATTTCTTATTTAATTCAACATTTCTGGTTAATTGTTACAAAAAATAAATTACCCCTTTGGTTTCTAAAGTATTTCACTGCTCATCCGCTAATACAATTACAAAGGTACTACTTACATACGTTAAAAAATGGACCTAAAATTAGTATGAATATCAAAAAGAAACTTATTATTGTTGCTTCGAGTCTGGCGGTGATCCCCCTCATTATTGCAATCGGAGTGCTTGAACACATTGTCTCTAATGATTCGGCTGAAGCACTGGAAGATGCATCCAAACGCCAATTGATATCGATACGAGATACGAAAAAAACCCAGATTGAAGATTATTTCAAAACAATCCGCGGACAAATATTAACCTTATCGAGCAGTCGCATGACGATTAACGCCATGCGCGAATTCAAAACATCATACGATTTTATTACCGAGGGTGCCGACATTAATGCGATGCGTAACGAGCTGGAAAAATACTACAGTAATGAGTTTGGAAAGGAATATGCAAAGTTAAACAACGGTAAAAATGCCAATACTAAACATTTACTAAACAAGCTAGATGATGAATCTGTTGCACTGCAATATCACTACATACAAAATAATGAAAACCCATTGGGTAATAAACATAAACTCAATGATGCCAACGACGGTTCACGTTATAGCCGTATCCATAGCCAGTATCACCCACCCATTCGTCAGTTTCTTGAAGAGTTTGAATATTATGATGTTTTTCTTGCCGACTCAGAGTCTGGCGATATTATTTACTCTGTCTATAAAGAACTTGATTTCACCACATCACTAAAAGATGGTGCTTATGCCGAAACAGGCATTGGTCAGGCCTTTAAAGCAGCTAATAGTATGCAACAAAACGGGGTTTCACTTATTGATTTTAAACCCTATACCCCATCTTATAGTGCAGCAGCATCATTCATTGCTTCACCGATTTATGATGGTAAAGAAAAACTAGGCGTACTCATTTTTCAAATGCCCGTTGGCCGCATCAACCAAATCATGACCAGCAGTGAAAAGTGGAAAGAGATGGGGCTGGGTGATTCTGGTGAAACTTACCTGGTAGGGAAAGATAGTAAAGCACGTAGTATGAGCCGTTTCCTTATTGAAGATAAAAAAAGCTTTATTGATTTAATGAAACAAGTCGGCACTTCATCGGCTGTACTCGCTGAAATGAATGCTAAAGAAACCAATATCGGTTTACAAACGATAGATACCCAGGGTACACGAGCAGCATTAGCAGGCAAAACGGGCTATCAAATATTTAAAGATTATCGTGATATCAGTGTGCTATCGGCGTATGCCCCGCTCAAAATTCCCGGATTAAACTGGGTACTCATGAGCGAAATAGATGAAGCCGAAGCATTCGCACCAGTATCAGCACTTAGTAACCATATAGTTACTGTCTCCATTATTTTATTTTTTATTATTGCCAGCATTGCAACCGCTATCGGTATTTACTTCGCCAACTGTATTACTAAACCGATCACTAAACTCAGTGAGATAATGAGTAATGTTGAAGAGAACAATGATTTAACGATTCGTTCATCTCTCAACTCTAAAGATGAGGTTGGCATGATGTCATCTTCATTCAATAAAATGCTTGAAAAATTTGAAGCCTTAGTACAACAAATTGGTAGCTCAAGTTCGCAATTAGCTGCTGCCTCTGAAGAAGTTTCTTCCGTTGCACAGGAAAGCAGCAATGGCATTATGCAACAACGCTCAGAAACCGATATGGTGGCAACGGCAATGAATGAAATGGCCGCAACCGTGCAGGAAGTTGCCAGCAGCGCAGAGTCTGCAGCGGGTGCAGCACAAAGTGCGAATAATGAGGCGCAAAGTAGCAGTCAGATTGTAAACAGTACCGCACAAGCCATTGCACAACTTGCAACAGATGTATCCGAAGCCTCATCGGTTATTCATCAATTAGAAAACGACAGTGAAGATATTGGTAGTATTCTTGATGTAATTAAAAACATCGCAGAGCAAACGAACCTTCTTGCATTAAATGCCGCCATTGAAGCGGCTCGCGCCGGTGAGCAGGGTCGTGGTTTTGCAGTAGTTGCTGATGAAGTTAGAACCCTTGCCAGCCGTACACAAGAGTCAACTAAAGAAATTGAAGATATGATCACTAAATTACAAACAGGCGCGAAACATGCTGTTGAAGTGATGGGCAAGGGACGCGCTCAGGCAGAAACGGGAGAAACTCAGGCCAAAGAAGCCTCTGAATCAATAGCGAGTATTACCCGTGCTGTGGCGACGATTAATGAGTTAAACACACAAATTGCAAGCGCCGCAGAAGAACAAAGTTCGGTGGCTGAGGAAATGAATCATAATATTGTTAATATCAGTCAGGTTGCTGAGCAAACCGCTAATGGTTCAGAACAAACCACTATGGCTGCGAATGAACTGGCAAAATTAGCCAGCGATTTACAACAGCTTATTGGGTAATTTAAAATAGGCTAATAACTATTAACAAAATAGCCGGTAACGACTTAATGCCAATCAGTTAAGGTGTTGAATTATTATTAAATCATGATGAGTTCCCTCCCCCTAGCCCCCTCCCTGAGGGAGGGGGGATAAATACAAAAACTTAAGTTAACAGTATTAGCTAATCAGCGCCTTTAAATTGTTATTTAGTTTTGATTATTTCTCTCAACACTGCTGTCGCATAACCACCCGCGGGCAGAAAAAAAGACAGCTCAAGTAATTTATTCTCCTCATCAAAATACCATTGCAAATCGTCAACAGATAAACGTAAAGAACGACGCTCCTGATCCACTCTGGCATTTTTTAAACCACGATCAAAAATTTTAAATTTATTCACCAACTGAGATTCCAGTTCAGCGACATTTCCTTTTGAAAGTAAATCCCCTCTGCCCCACAGCGGTCCACTGGGATGGATATCGTGTTGTTTTAAACGTTGAACTATTTCATCATCAATATCCATTGCTAAAAAATAACTATGGCTGTTATCCAGCAACATCACATCACCAGGTATTCCACTTGCCCATTTATCCATTTCGACACGCTGTGATAAAACATCATTAAACATGGCGGAACGTGCTGCGGACAAATAAATAGAACGTTTAAAACGATCTTTTTCACGCTTACCGGCAAACATGATTTCCGCTTTTTCCAGATTGCGACCTTCTATACCAAAACGTTGTTCGCCAAAATAATTAGGCACACCATCTTCGGCAATGGTATCCATTTTTTGTTTTAGCTGAGAAACATCACCTTCAACATCACGTATGTTCAGGGTGAATTGATTACCGCGTAAACTGCCACGGCGTAGTTTTCGATTATGACGAACAGTTGCTAATACCTCGACATTTTCAGAGTTAAGCTGTGTCCAGTCCGGATCAGGCTTTCCCGGCAACCAAACACTGAACCATTGTGTTGTGATGGCATTACGATCTTTCAAACCAGCATAACTTACATCCACTTTTCGCACACCCGCAAGCCGGGAAATTTGACGTGATAACCAGTCAGTATTAGTATTTTGTTTTTTAATATGCAATAAAGCATGTTCACCTTCACCTGTTGCCTCAAATGCAAACTTTTCATCCACTTTAAAATCTGAAAAATGTGTACGAATTGCGCCAGATAGTTCTGGTTCAGCATAGGCATAGGCCAGATTGTTCATATCAAACATTAATGGTTCTCATCTGTCTATTGTGAGGAAATAAAAGCACTAAATAACGTGAATTCAGGTTGCAGGCTTAGTATTAGTTATTGCCAGAAGCCATTTACTGCCAAGATAGACGCAGTTTGACACAATTATTTTGCAGCTAAATTTAATTACTCATTATTGTGCAGGAATACTCAAAATGAGCGCTTATAGCCTCAATTTTAGGTTATTATGGACGATAATGAAAATGACAAAATTTTATTTTTAACCCTACTTATAGGTAGCACAGCATGAAAAAAAGAATCACGACGCTGGCCATTGCCAGCTTAATTACTCTGAGTGGCTGCACAACATTTGATGCATATACCGGTGAAGAAAAAACCTCCAACACCACAAAAGGCGCGGGCATTGGCGCGGGTAGCGCACTCCTCCTGTCGTACATAGCCAATAGAAACGTAAATAGTAAAGAACGTAAAAAACGCATGCTACGAGATGCGGGTATTGGTGCCATCGTAGGCGGTGGTGTCGGTTATTATATGGATACTCAGGAAGCTAAATTAAGAAAACAACTTCGTGGTTCAGGCGTGAGCGTGCAACGAGACGGTGACAATATCAACCTGATAATGCCAAGCAATATTACCTTTGCAAGCAATGGGCGTAATCTAAACTCCGGTTTTTATGATGTGCTTAATTCTGTGGCATTAGTTATTCAGGAATATAACAAAACGACCGTTGTAGTATCCGGCCACACTGATAGCGTTGGCTCCGATGCTTATAACCAAACGCTCTCTGAAGACCGCGCCAAATCTGTTGCCGATTTTCTGGCCAGTAAAAAAGTGAATCCTGCACGACTGGAAGTCGTCGGTTTTGGTGAAAAACACCCGATTGCAGATAACAAAACTGAACAAGGCCGTAGTTTGAACCGCCGTGTAGAAGTGACATTATTACCCATTACTGAACAGCAGTAGTCGGCAAAAAAAATTTAGGGGCAACCATAAATGCTACCCCCTCGAGCGCTTAAATTCTTAGTTTAAAAAAATTTTGTTATGACTGACTTTGTAATCCAACAACTATTTTTTGCATCAGCTCTTCGGGGATAAATTTAGTTAACATATCATTGGCACCGGCTTGTTTAGCTTTTTCAACATTGATATCACCATTTAACGAAGTATGTAAAAGAATATACATATTCTCAATCCCTGCTTCCTGACGAATCGTTTCAGTTAAGGTATAGCCATCCATTTCCGGCATTTCGATATCAGACACCACCATTGCAATAGCATTACCGGGTTCGGAATCATTTTTATTCGTTCGTAAAATATCCAGCGCTTCTTTACCATTTTTCGCTGTAATATAAGAAAGATTAATGGCTTCTATCGTTTCAGCAATTTGTTTTCTAGCTAAAGCTGAATCATCAACAATAAGAATTTTTCCTTGCACAACATCTGACACATCTAAATCAGTAACAAGATGGCTGGTATCAACAGGAACAACTGTCCCCAGAATACTTTCAACATCTAAAATTTGTACTAACTTTCCATCTATTTCTGTTACGCCAGTAATACAAGCCGATGAACCCAGACCTTTGGGTGGTGGCAATATATTTTTCCAGTCACAAAGAACAATGCGATCAACTCGCTCCACTAAAAAACCTTGTGATACACGGCTAAACTCAGCAATAATAACAGTGCTATCACTTTCGTTCTCAGCATTATAAATTGCTTTTTTACCAAGCGCCCTGGAGATATCAATAACAGAAAGCGCTTCGCCACGTAATCTCGCCACGCCACAAACCGAGGGATGGCTATCAGGTAGCTGCGTTAACGCCGGACAGTCGATAATTTCCTTAACTTTAAGAACATTGATACCAAATTGTTGTTCTGAGCCCAAATGGAATAACAATAGCTCAAGTCGGTTATCATCTTTCATTCATACATCCCTAACTTTGCATATTACTAAATAGCGTCCAAAACCCGGTGAAACTTTAGTTGAATTTTTTGCTAGACTAACAAAATAGTCGCCTGAACGGCTATACCTTCGGCTCGGCCTGTGAAGCCCATTTTTTCCGTGGTTGTTGCTTTCACACTCACGTTACTCATTGCAGTAGACATGTCTGTCGATAAAACTTCCCTCATCGCTTGTATGTATGGCGCTAATTTAGGCTCTTGTGCGATGACCGTAATATCAGCATTACCTAATTTCATGCCGTCATCACGCACTTTGTTCATGACCTCTTTCAACAAAATACGACTATCAATGCCTTTGTATGATTGTTCCGTATCGGGAAAATGCTGACCAATATCCCCTAAAGCCATTGCGCCGAGCAAGGCATCACACAAGGCATGAATAACAACGTCGCCATCAGAATGCGCTTCCATGCCTTTTTCATAAGGAATTTCAACCCCGCCTAAAATAAGTTTACCGCTATCTTTAAATTTATGAGCATCATAACCCTGTCCGATACGCATGATGTTTATCCTTATAATGATTAAATATTTGACTGGCTTAAATAAAATTCTGCTAATGCAAGATCTTCCGGTCGGGTAATTTTTATATTATCAGCATGACCTTCAACTAACACCGGATGTAATCCGAATAATTCGATCGCAGATGATTCATCGGTAATGATATTATTTTGCTGTAATGCAGATTCTAATGATTTTTTTAATAAATCATAACGAAACATCTGTGGTGTCAAAGCATGCCATAGACCTTCCCTGTCAACGGTTTCTTTAACTGTATTGTTATCGCCTGAACGTTTCATGGTGTCTCTGACCGGAATAGCTAAAATTCCACCCACATCATGCTGTTGTAAAGTATCAAGCAATAAAGTTAAATCGTCGTTGCGTAAACAGGGGCGCGCAGCGTCATGCACCAAAACCCAGTCATCATCAGCCGCCTTGTCACTCAAGAAAATTAAACTATTCAATACTGAATCACAACGCTCTTTACCGCCCTTCGCAATATGAAGAGGTTTTGATAAATGAATATTCAGCGAATCCCAGTACTCATCGCCTGCTGAAACCGCCACAACAATTTCAGAAACAGCATCATGTTGATCAAATACAGCTAAAGTATGTTCAATGACTGTTTTATTATTTAATGTTAAATATTGTTTAGGCGTGTTGGACTGCATACGTTTACCCACACCTGCAGCAGGAATAACAACCCAGATTTTTTTATTTTTATTCATATTTATAAGCTGATTTTATTATTGCAAAAATATCGCACGGATAGCGGGAAGCTCGAGAACAAGGCGAAGTCCGACGAAAAAGCGCAGCTTACCATAAGGCCGTTCTCGCACTTCCTTGTGCTTCACGGCATAAGAACATCCATGTTCAAATTCATGAGCATTTTGAAGAAGTTTTTCATCGTGCCCCTCACCGTGATTATAACAGGGGGGGGTAAACGCCGTTCTCTAATTTCTCACTATTCGTGCGGAGGTTTTTTGATGACCTGTATGTAAGTCTCACCCTTCTTAATCATCCCCAGATCATTCCTGGCGCGCTCTTCTATCGCAGCATCACCTTGTTTTAAGTCTTTCACTTCAGCAACCAGAGATTCATTTCGTTCAGCTATTGTTTTATTTTCATTTTTTTGTTCTGTAATATCTTGTTTTAAACGCCAAACGGTCGCTAAACTTCCCTCACCAAACCAGAGATCATATTGCAAAATAAAAAAAAGAAGGCCAAGTATGACAGCAATAATTCGCATCAACTTACCCTCCTTTTATTTTAAATTATAAATACAGTTCCCTCCCCCTTGAGGGGGAGGGTTAGGGTGGGGGGGAAATACTGCCCTCACCCTCGGTAATTGCTCCTGCATTACTCTATCTCCTGCGTCCTTGCAGTCGTAGCCCTCTCCCAGAGGGAGAGGGAATAAAGTCAAATGACTTTAAATTATAAATACCGTTCCCTCCCCCCTTGAGGGGGAGGGTTAGGGAGGGGGGAAATACTGCCCTCACCCTCGGTAATTGCTCCTGCATTACTCTATCTCCTGCGTCCTTGCAGTCGTAGCCCTCTCCCAAAGGGAGAGAGAATAAAATCAAATAAACTTCAATACAGTTCCCTCTCCCAAAGAAAGAGGGAGTAAAATCAAATTACTTTAAATTATAAAAAGCATCTTTACCTGGATACACCGCCGCATCACCTAACTGCTCGTTAATACGAATCAACTGGTTATATTTTGCAACACGATCAGACCGTGACATTGAACCGGTTTTAATTTGTCCGGCACAGGTTGCCACTGCGATATCCGCAATAGTGGTATCTTCTGTTTCACCAGAGCGATGAGAAATTACTGCGGTATAACCGGCTTTTTTCGCCATATCAATGGCATTAAATGTTTCCGTTAAGGTACCAATTTGATTTACTTTGATAAGGATTGAATTTGCAATCCCTTTTTCAATACCTTCTTTAAAGATAGACGTGTTCGTGACATAAAGATCATCACCCACTAGCTGCACTTTTTTACCCAGGCGTTCGGTCATTTCTTTCCAGCCATCCCAGTCGCCTTCGTCCAGGCCATCTTCAATACTGATAATAGGATACTTATTCACCCAGTCTTCCAGTACATCAATAAATTCAGATGAGCTTAAAACTTTACCTTCAGACTTTAAATTGTATTTGCCGTTTTCATAGAACTCACTACTGGCAGCATCAATGGCAATCATAATGTCTTCGCCTGCTTTGTAACCTGCTTTCTCGATAGCTTCCAGAATAACGGTAATAGCAGATTCATTGGATGGTAAATCAGGCGCAAAACCACCTTCATCACCCACTGCTGTATTTAAACCTTTGGCAGATAACACTGATTTTAAAGTATGGAAAACTTCTGAGCCCATACGAATGGCTTCTAATATATCTTTAGCGCCAACCGGCATGATCATGAATTCCTGCAAATCAACACTGTTATCTGCGTGCTCTCCGCCATTGATGATATTCATCATCGGCACAGGCATTTTAAAATCATTTTCAGTCGAGAGATATTTGTAAAGTGGCATCTTCGCTTCGTTAGCGGCAGCATGTGCACACGCCATTGAAATAGCGAGTAACGAATTTGCACCTAACTTCTCTTTGTTATGCGTGCCATCTAACTCAATCATTAAGTTATCAATAGCGGCCTGATCGCTTGCATCTTTACCGATTAAATTTTCACGTAAAATACCGTTTACAAAAGCAACCGCTTTAGTAACACCTTTACCCATAAACTGTGATTTATCGCCATCGCGTAATTCTATCGCTTCACGTGCACCTGTTGATGCACCTGAAGGAACAGCCGCGCGTCCCATGGTACCGGATTCTAAAATTACGTCGGCTTCCACCGTTGGATTACCACGTGAATCAATGATTTGACGACCAATTATTTCTTTAATAATAGCACTGCTTACTGACATTAACTTTCTCTCTTAACTTTCATTTTTTAAATTTAGGTCATTGCGAGGAAATAATGAAAAGTATTTTTCATTATTGACGTGGCAATCTCTTAGTCTTACCTATAAATCATGAGATTGCTTTAGTCACTTTGTTCTTTCGCAATGACAGTATTTTTCTAACTCGCTTTCTTTTGCTTAGTTGATGACATCTTTAACTCACGCGCTTTTGCAACATAACTTATGAACAAGGGATGTCCATCACGTGGTGTTGAGGTGAATTCCGGATGAAACTGACATGCAATAAACCAGGGATGTTCTTTTAACTCAACCACTTCAACCAGACTATCATCCATTGAAGTACCTGAAATATTTAAACCGGCTTGCTCTAAGGTTTCACGATAGTTGTTATTAAATTCATAACGATGACGATGACGTTCAATGATCACCTCTTCACCATAGACTTCACGCACATGACTATCGGCTTTTAATTTACATTCCTGTCCACCCAGACGCATCGTTCCACCTAAATCAGAATGTTCATCACGCTGCTCTAACTGCCCTTCAGAGGTTGTCCACTCGGTAATTAAACCAATAACGGGATCTTTTGCGGCCTGTTTAAACTCGGTACTATGTGCATCTTTTAAACCGGCCATGTTACGGGCATACTCAATAACCGCAACCTGCATACCCAAACAAATCCCCAGATAAGGCACTTCATTTTCACGGGCAAAACGCACCGCTTCAATTTTGCCTTCCACACCACGTAAACCGAAGCCACCGGGAACTAAAATCGCATCCATTCCTTCAAGACTGGCTGTGCCGTTATTCTCGATATCTTCTGAATCCACATAGGTGATTTTCACTTTTGTGTGCGTGTGTATGCCGGCATGAATTAATGATTCTGATAATGACTTATACGCTTCCGTTAATTCAACATACTTACCGACCATGGCAACATTAATTTCATCTGTCGGACTGAACAAGGCTTCAACCACGGCTTTCCATTCCGACAAGTCGGTGGCCGGTACATCGAGTTTCAACTTATCAACAACAATGTCATCAAGATGTTGTTCTTTAAGCAACATCGGAATTTCGTAAATACTCTTCGCATCTAATGCTTCAATAACGGCACGTTGCTCAACATTGGTAAACAAGGCAATTTTACGCCGTTCATCCATCGGAATAGGTTGCTCAGAACGACACAATAAAATATCCGGCTGAATACCAATCGATCGCAGCTCTTTAACCGAGTGTTGCGTGGGTTTGGTTTTGAGTTCGCCTGCGGTGGGGATATAAGGCAATAAGGTTAAGTGCATGAATAAGGTATTATCATGCCCTAACTCAACGCCCATTTGACGAATCGCTTCAAGGAAGGGCAGCGACTCAATATCACCCACGGTACCGCCAATCTCAATCATTGCAACGTCAGCATCGACACCATCTATCTTAGAGCCTTCGTGCACACAGCGAATGATTTCATCGGTAATATGTGGAATAACCTGAACGGTGCCACCTAAATAATCGCCACGACGCTCTTTACTGATAACCGTTTCGTAAATACGACCCGTGGTGAAGTTGTTCGACTGGCGCATTGGAGTGCGAATAAAACGCTCGTAATGGCCTAAATCTAAATCGGTCTCTGCCCCATCTTCAGTGACAAATACTTCACCGTGTTGAAATGGACTCATGGTGCCGGGATCCACATTTATGTAGGGATCCAACTTCATCATGGTGACTTTTAGGCCGCGGGCCTCGAGAATTGCAGCAAGAGATGCTGAAGCGATGCCTTTGCCCAAGGAAGACACAACACCGCCGGTGATGAAAACAAATTTCGTCATTAATACGCCAAATAATGTGGAGATGGTAACGCGCTAATACCTGTCTTTAATAGAAATTAACGTGCCTTTGAATTGAGCCCTATTGTGAGTGTTTTTACCTTAATTTTCAATCCTTAAGCGGAAAAATACTCATCGAAAATCCAGCTTAATTCGTCGTCAGCTGCAGCATAGGCTTCACTATGGCAGTACCCGACCACCGCAGCCAATTCACCATTGACATAAATTAAGGGAATCGAAGCACGTTTCCAGGGCGGAATTTGCCATTCCTGAAAGAGTTTTTTCAACTGCTGTGTATTTCCCCGCCCCGTAGGACGACAGCTTTCTCCGCCCTGACGAAATCGAACCGTAACATCAGCATGTTTAAGCTTCGCCTGGCTCAAACCCTCTCCGCTAGCCGCTTTTGCCGACAGTAGTAATCCAGCCCCCAGCTCCATCGGTTTCTCAAGCTCGGCCCAGCTCAATACCTTTGAGTTATCTTGCTCAATATGCTTTTCTTGCGCATACAACATACCCTGATAACGACGCACTTCACCGCCACGCCAAATCACTTCTGGGGTGGCATCATCTGCTGCTGTTAAAACTTCATCTAAAATACGCTGTAAATGAACCGTATCAGGCAATGAAACCTGACAAACAGTGGCTAACCAATATCGCAGCACGTTACGTTGTCGTTTTTCATCCAATGTAGTCAATAGGCTAATTTGAATTTGCTGATCATTTTTTATCGTTAGCCAGTCTTGTGCTGCAAGGCCGCTCAGTAATTGATCCGCCTCTGCAGTATGTGCCGCCGTACGCGACAGTGTTTTCTTTAATGCCGGCCAGCGAGTTTCAAGTAGTGGCACAATATCATGACGTAAAAAATTCCGATCAAAATCGGTATCAAAATTACTGGGGTCATCAATCCAGTTCAGTTTTTGCTCTGCTGCATAGGCAACAATTTCTTCACGTAAAAACCCCAGCATGGGTCGGGCAAGCAAGCCCTGAGAAAAACGTTGTTGTGCTGGCATCGCCGCCAGACCTTTAACCCCTGAACCGCGTAAAAGTTGCAGCAAAACCGTTTCCGCCTGATCATCCTGATGATGGGCTAACACAATCACCTCATCTTTCTTAAGTAACTTCGTCCACTCAGCATAACGCGCATGACGCGCCGCCTCTTCCGGGCTTTTATTCTTGCTACTGGCATCAACTTTAATGGCGGTGTAAGCAACATCTAAATTTTCACAAATTGTGCGACAGTGTTGTTCCCACTCATTCGCCAGCGGGCTTAAACCGTGATTGATATGAATGGCTTTAATTTCAGCAGCAAGTTCTGCACGAAGCGCCACTAAGGAATGCAATAATGCATGAGAATCGCAACCACCACTATAAGCCACCCAAATCACTTTGGCGTGGCTATACTGCGTAATATTTTTTTTTAATAACGCAGCGCTAAAACTCATAATAATTTTTCGCTAGAAAAGAAGATAAAAAGTGCCAGCAAGAATTGCAGGCATTGATAAAGGTTTATTCTGAATAATTACCATACGCCATCAAGTGCTCATAACGTTGTTCAAGTAATTTATCAATCGAGGTAGAAGAAAGGTTATCTAAACTTTTAATTAAAGCGTGTTTAACACTTGTCGCAATAGCATCAATATCACGATGGGCACCGCCTAAAGGTTCATCAATAATTTCATCAACCAACTGAAGCTGTTTTAAGCGCTCCGCCGTTAAGCCCATTGCTTCAGCGGCTTCAGGTGCTTTTTCTGCACTGCGCCAAAGAATAGTGGCACAGCCTTCCGGAGAAATAACCGAATAAGTACTGTACTGCAACATCATCAGCTTATCACCAACCCCAATCGCCAGCGCACCACCGGAACCCCCTTCACCAATAACAGTATTAATGATAGGCGTTTTAAGTTCAGACATTTCAAGTAAGTTTCGTGCAATGGCTTCACTTTGACCACGTTCTTCTGCACCGATTCCCGGATATGCGCCCGGTGTATCGATAAACGTTAACACCGGTAGTTTAAAACGCTCAGCCATCTTCATTAAACGCAATGCTTTGCGGTAGCCTTCAGGTCGCGGCATGCCAAAATTACGTTTAATTTTTTCTTTAGTATCACGACCTTTTTGTTGCCCCATAATCATCACGGGACGGCCATCTAATCGTGCCATTCCACCAACCAGCGCGGCATCATCTGCAAAAGCACGGTCACCATGCAGCTCTTCAAAGTCGGTAAAAATACGCTCAACGTAATCCATAAAATAAGGTCGTTGCGGATGACGTGAAAGCTGTGCAATTTGTGCTGCTTTGAGATTAGAGAAAATTGACTTGGTTAAATCATGACTTTTACTTTTAAGACGATGGATTTCATCACCAATATTGATTTCATTATCAGAACCGACATATCGCAACTCCTCGATTTTAGCTTCAAGTTCAGCAATGGGTTGCTCAAAATCAAGAAATTTTAAATTCATAATAAATACAATATCTTAAGGTTAAAAGTACAAGTTAATAATATTATCTGATTTTAACGAATTCTCACAGTGACAACCAGCAATTTGTCACATTTTGCCTGATTTTAACCTGGCTACGCTTTTCGCCCGGCCGTATACGATTCGTACATCGCTGCAGAAAGGACGATTAGGCCACCGACGACGGTTGAAAGCTCCGCCCACTCGCCTAATAACAAGGCAGCAAAAATCGTCGCATACACAACTTGTACACAGGCCACTAAACTGACCGTTTTTGCTCTTAGATTCAACAAACTAAAGGCAAATAAAGTATGCGGTAACGCGGTAAAGAACACACCTAAAAGTAACAGTTGTCCCCATTGAAAATGAGTAACTTGCGGTATCACCGCATATGAAAAAGGCAGCAATACTACAAAGGTAACAAGGGTTTGATAAAACAAACTGTGCTTCGCGGAGTAGCCTTTAAAATAATGGCCTTGCATAATATTTCTTAATGCAAAAAACAAGGCTGATAAAACACCCCAGAAAATACCAAGTGTTGTTTCATTACTTAAACTAAATTCAGGCACCAATAAATAAATACCAAAGAGTACTACCAAAGCACTTACTATATCTTTTATGTGCGGTCGTTCTCCATGAAATAAAGGTTCAAGAAAAACGGTTATTACAGGAAAGGTATAAAGCGCTATCACCCCTACCGCAACGCTTGCGACCTGCATAGCATGAAAATATGTGACCCAGTGTAAAGCCAGTAAAATCCCCAATAAAATAACAATGCCATAGTCTTTAGGCTTTGAAAGCAGAATAGATTTTTTTTGCCAAACAAATAAAAAAAGAATTACCAGCGCTGCAAAAATACTGCGAAGCAATGTAATTTCTAATGCGCTTAAAGTAATAATCTTAGAGAATAAAGCCGTTAAACCAAAAATTAGAACCGCACTATGAACGGCAACAAGGCCTTTAAATGTGTTGTTTGTATGATTAATAATTTAGTACCACTCAATAGCTAGCTTCAAAAAGCGCTCATAATTTTCGAAAGCTAAGAAAACAAAGGGTTAGCATTAGAAAAACCGAAGATGTAATTATTGTTACTTATTCTATAGAAAATAAGATTCCATTATTATTTTCAGACAAAAATTTTTTACCCTTTGTAAAGTATTTGAAATTACGATCCGTTTGTTAATTTCACACCTCATCTTGTAGTTAGATTAAGGTGTCTACTTTATCGGGGGAGGTTCAGCGTCCATGCTGATTTACTTATTAGCATTTTTTTGGTGTAATACATATTCATCGAGTAGTTGACGAATGATTTTTTGATATTGCATGTGATGTTTTTTAGCTGCATCTTTAAAATATGCAACACTCTCAGAACTTAACGAAATAGTTACTTTAGTGTTTTCTTTTTTTAGAGCCAGCTCTTCTGGCGATGGCAGAAAACCTGGAATGAACTCAATGTCACCCAGTGACTCATTGCTATATTGAATTGATTTGCTCATAGCTTTTTTACCTTTACGCCAATAACCTGCACCGAAGATCCGAATTGCTCCAGATCTATATGTAAAGCGAACAGTGAGAATTCCATTTTTCTCTTCGTTTAAGCCAAAACAATAATAACGCTGCTCCTCTTGGCTATGAGTGGCGACTTTAGCAACAATACGCTTTATATCTAGAAAGACATGCTGAGCTTCATAGAAGCTAACCCCATATTTTTGTTAGTTTTCTAGATTTTTTGACTCACTCCACTACTCCACTTGAAATTTGATTCACTCATTGGTTAAGAATAGCAGAGGTATGGCTATTTAGACATATGGTTTTGACTTTGGGGTGCTAGCGACATAAGTAACCGGTGCGCGGTTTTTTGCGCATCCGGCGTGTGGAACACGGGAAGTTTACTGTCTTGTTATGCAGCGATCTCATTATTAATATTCCAACCAGGGAAAACTAAAACGGCTGGATGGCATTTTAATGCTCGAGCGAGAACTTTAGCTCTTTCTACACCGAGTTTGATTTTATCGTGCTCAATGGCTGAAAGGGTAGATTGCGGTATACCTGTTATTGAAGATAATTCATTTTGGCTTAATTCTTGTAATTCACGAATGATACGTACAGATTCACCAATAGATACATCAGTTCTTTTTTTTGCTTCTTTATAGTCTTTCATATTACTTCCTCCGGTAGTCATGAGCTGTTATTTTGACTACTTTCACAAAAAATTGTTCATTTTCGATTTTGTAAATAATGCGGTATTGAATATTGAGACGAGATGATCGATAACCTTTCCAATCACCTCGAAGTGCTTCATCATTAAAGCCTTTAATTTGCTTTAGACCTTTTGGCCCAGATATAACCACGATATCCTTCCATTTTTCATATCGCTTAAGTACATCAATAGGCAGTGATTTTAGTTGTTTTATCGCGTTTTTATGCTCATATATCCTCCACATACTAAATATAGTATAGATACCATATATGGTATGTCAAGTTTTTCTGCATAACGTTTTTCTAAGGGGCAACCAGCCCGAGCAAAGCGAGCAGTTGGTTGTGATCTTCCCCCGATAAAAGAGACCATACTAGATATCCCGTCCATATGAGCCATACAATACCTGCTGCCCACCACAAAGGAGTGAGCATTTTTTGAATATTCGAGTAGGTGATTGCGATCTTTTGGTCTGTTTCCACCGATGTTACATTCTTACCTCTCTTTCCAAGCGCAAGAAATATAAACCCCGTTACAAATACCACCCATAACAAAGGTAGTAATATAGATAGCACATTAAGTTCTGCGTTTTTCCAATCAGTGCCATAAAGACCATAAGTTGGAAGCACAATTGCTACGATGCTGATCAGAATTGCAGCATAATGTTTATTTACAGGCTGATTTAGCGAATTCTTAATTTTCTTCATATTAGGCATAACGATCAAGCTAGGGGGGGAAATAAAAGACGACAGCCTTTTATTAGTCCCGCTTAAGTGTAATCCTGTGATTAAAGTTTTTTATAAGCGTTTAGTGGCACAAGGAAAACATAAAAAAGTGGCGATAACCGCCTGTATGAGGAAGTTTATCACCATCTTAAATGCGATGGTAAGAGATCAGGTTGAATGGGGTTTATAGGGTAAAGTTAATAGAGTTGACACCACAGTCGCTTGTTAAGTGCATAATATTTAATTTTTAAAAATCAAATTAGGGTCAATTTTTGACATCGATATAGCCGGCTCCATAACAATTTGTGCTGCTAAAGATGGTTGTATAGCCTGCTTACCTAATATTATTAGATCTTGTGCGACTAAGGCTATTTCCCAACTCCACATCAAAGGATTGCCTCCTTTGGCTTTTAAAAGTTTTTCAGTTAACCCCCAATGAATTTTTATTGCCTCAATAGGGTGATGTTTGGGTTGATGCTTTTTAGATATGTTTAATTTACCATAATTTTTTGAACCAACGGCTTGTGTGTTTAATTTAGCTAAATTATTTATATTAGGTAGAGATGATGCACCTGCTTTCTGCGCGCCACCGGCAATTATTGCCCATACCGATATTTTACCTTTGCGGGTATCATAGAGTGGTTGATCAAATATACTTCCAAAGTAATATTTGTCACCATTTTTAGTTTTAATTATGGTAAACATTTTGTTTTCTGGTTTTCCTTGTTTTTTTATTAATTCTTCTCTAATGCCTTGTTGTAAAGCAAAACCAGATAAGGCTCCCAGAGCCGAAAGAGCGGATTCAATATGTACACCTTTTTCACCTTTGTAAGTTGTAAAAACATACTCTCTTAAAACGCTCCTAAATTTATCTTTGTCAAATTTTTCATTGGGTACTGCGATGGTATCGCCACCCCAAGAACTAAAAATCACAAAAAATGACATAACTACTATGAAAAATTTAGTTTTAAGATATTTAAACATTATATTTCCTTGCTGCACTTAACGTTGAAGCTGTGCGGCGCAAACGGAGCGCAGCGTAGTTTTCGTCCGGACGAGCGCCTTGTTATACCCATTATTCCAATGCACCTTCTGGTATACCTTGAAAAGATGGAATACCACCATAAGGCTCGTGCCAAGATGCTTTTGATTCGGTGTTTGCATGAGCAGAGGGGTGAAAGTCAACAGGGGTATCCACTGTTGAAAGAGCAATAGCAAGATACATTGATTTATCCGGTGCATAGTTCATCAATCGAGTGCCACAGTTAGAACAAAAAGCCCTGTAACCACCTAAATCGTTTTTGTGTTCTTTTAAGCTCTCTTTTCCCTTTTTGATATTTAATGTGTCACCTTTAGCAAGTGTAAGTGTAACAAATGCTGCGCCATGTGCTTTTCTACAATAAGAACAATGACAATTAAATGTTTTTTCAGGAATAAGCTCTACTTCATATTCAATCTGCCCACACAGGCAAGAACCTTGCGCCATATTCTACTCCTTTGGGTATAACGCCCTCATCAGGGGCTTTCAGAAGGGGCGCGATTTTTGCGTTCTTTGCAAAAAATCGTGAACCTTCTGAAAGTCCCTCTGGATGAGTTTGTTAGCTCAATTTTAATATGTGAATAACTCTTGCAAGGAATTACACAACTCTATTTGAGTATTTTCATTAATCGAACCTAATTTTTTTACCAATCTGCTTTTATCAACTGCTCTGACTTGATCTAAAAGTATTAATCCATTTTTACCTTTAAAACTACACTTGATTCTGCATGGGAAACCAAAACCTTTGGTAGTCATAGGAGCAACAAGAACTGTTGATAGTGCTGCCATTTCATTTGGTGAAATGACAACACAAGGCCTTGTTTTGTTTATTTCTCTACCTTTGGTTGGGTTTAAGCTAACGAGCCAAACTTGAAAACGAGAAACGGATACCATCACCACTCCAAGTCATCATCTGACGTTAATGTAGCATCTAACCACTCATTGTCAGTTTGTTCTGTTCCCTTGCTTGCAAGGATTGCTTCAATAGCTTTTTTCCATCCTTCTCTTGGCTTTTTGCTAGGCGTAACAAGAATCCCTTGATTTACAAGCTGTAGATCAAGTTCTTTTCCCTCAAGATGGGCTTGCTCTATCAGCGGTTTAGGTATTCTTATACCTTGAGAATTACCGATTTTAACTAAATGTGCCATTGTGCTACCTCGATAAATGAATATACATTACAGTAATTATAATGTAATTACATTGAATTGCAATAGAGGTATAAGTTGATGATTTTTAAGAGCTAACGTTTGGCTAAGGGGCGCGGAGCCGCATAGCGGCGGAGCGTCCCAGTGAGCGATAGCGAACGCATTTGAGCCACTTGTTAGGCAATGTATCCATATTCCTTTAGAAGAAGCAGGAGATACGATGCCACAAGCAGGATGAAACCCAGTGTGTATATGGGGCCTTTGGGAGCCTTATATAAAAGCATAAAAAACGGGTATTTTATTAGAAGGTTTGGTGCCTTATCCAGATTTTCAGTAAACGCCCTGACAGCAAATGAGAATACAAGGAGCAGTAGAACAGACCAAATCAGCAAAAAAACTAGACCTATACTAAACATATTGTATTTGGCCAAGAATTCACTTACTACAGGGCCGACTTGGCCAAGAGCATACACGGCTACCGTAGCAGCAATGAATATTACCAAGTACGTGGCATCTCTTTTTAGGTAAGAAGCTTCATATATTCTGTTGGAATGCTCGGCATGCTTTCTGATGACTGAATTTAGCTGAATGAGCTTTTCCTTGGAGATCACTGCGTCAGCAGCCAGCAGGGAGGCAGCAATGAATTGCATCCATATAATAAGTTTACCGATCATGTCGTCCTTTCTTGCCTAACGTTTAGATAACTGGCGCCGCTTTGCGGCGTCCAAATGAGCGAGAGCGAAGGAACCTAACCCGCTTTTGCACAGGCCCCATTGTTAGTTCAATATTCTACACTCAAATTCATCGGGAGAGATATACCCAATTGATGAATGTGAGCGTTCATAATTATAATAACGCATATAT
>Ga0316208_1000760_pt1 | contig 35712 bp, 25 predicted proteins | sample 3monopyrite_MG_FD_204944 | JGI IMG/M metagenome (GOLD analysis project Ga0316208, IMG submission 204944) | Microbial mat bacterial communities from mineral coupon in-situ incubated in ocean water Damariscotta River, Maine, United States -... | ecosystem: Environmental > Aquatic > Marine >...
AGAACCGGCAGAGAATGCGCAATTTATCGAATGAATCCGAAGAGATGGCGTCCAGGGGGCGCAGCAGGAGCCAAGCTGAATGGGCCCGCCGGACGGTGGCCGACTACAGCAGCGTCCTGCTGGAGCTCGCCCGCGCCGAGCGTGGCTTTCGCTTTTACGGTGAAACGGACCCACGACGACGCTCTCTCGCAGACCGCGCCCACCGCGCGCTCGAGAGCGAACTCGCCCGGGCGGGAGCCCTCGAGTTTCGATTGGCCGATCGAGAAGGAGCTGGATTCACGTTCCCCACCGAAGAGCGCCACCTCGAGTCCACGGGGCCCCTCGCCGACTTCGAAACGAGTCTTCGGCGCCACGGCATCGAGAGCCTGAAATTCGATCCCACGATCACACGAACGGCGCTCGCCGGGTTCTTTGCGCTGCTGGGCAATGGGCAAGCGCACGCTCGAGAAGCTGACCCGGACGCGCTTGCGCGCACCCTTGCCGCTCGCGATAGCGCGGGGCTTTGTATCAATGGCCTCGCTGTGTCGGAAACCGAGATAAAGAAGAAGGCACTCTCTTCTACGCCGCCGCGCGCGAGCGTTTCACTTTCGCGGACCTCGATCACGCCACCGACAGCAATCCAACCGCACACGAGCGACAAGACGCCGAGCGAAAAGCGGAAGCTTCATGAGGCGCCGCTCCACGCCCCCGCGAGCGATGACAGGGGGGATCGGATTCGAGCGCGCTTAGTCGAACTCGACGCAACAACCGAAGACGCCGCCTATCTCGAACGTGTCCGGGACATCGTCTTCTGGGCGGAAGAGCTCTGGAATGCCGAACTCGAAGACGAGTGTTATCGGGTCATGCTCGTTCTTGCAGATCATGCGGTGGGCAGCGGTGGCCGTTCCGCTGCGCAAGCGCGCGCGGCGACGGGCAGCTTCCGGGGCCTGGCTTGTGGCGACCGACTCAACGACCTGATCGATCGCGCAACCGATGAGGGAATGGCAGGAGTGCGCGCGGCACAGCTGCTTCTCCAGCTCGGCGAAGATGCGGTTTCGAGCATCCTCGAACGCCTCGCCCGAGAAGAGAATCCCGATCGGGGCGCACCACTCCGTGCGCTGCTCCTGACGCAAGGGGAGCGGGCCCTTCCCGCACTGATCCAGGCGATCGAAGGACAGGACGACGCCCGAGCGCGACTGGGTATTCAACTCGCGGGGGAAATGCAGAATCCGGAGGCGCTACCGGCGCTCCTGCGAAGTCTGCAGGCGCCGGAATGCGGCCGAAGAGTAGATGCGATTCGCGCACTGAGTCTTCATCCGGGCCGAGAGGCCTCGGGGGCCCTACAGATCGCACTCAAGAGCGAACTCGACGAGATCGCCGGCGAGGCTGGACGGGCCATCGCGCGTCTCCAGCAGGGAGAAGCCCTGCCATCGCTCCTCAATCTCCTCGAGGACAGCACCCAGAGCGGGCGCACCCAACTCAGCTGCATGTTGGTTGAAGCGCTGGGCAGCATCGGCGACGAGCGCGCGGTTCCGCGCCTCTGCGCCATCCTCGAACGCCGCCCCGTTCTGCGCCGCGCACATTGGCATGCGCTTCAACTCTCAACCGTCAAAGCGCTCGCCGTTCTGCCTACGAAGGAAGCGCGGCGATGTATCGATCGCGCGGCGCGAGACGGAACGCAATCGGTTCGCTCTCGGGCGCGGGAGGTCGTCGAGCGGCTCGCCCAACAAGACCCGCTGGCCGGGATCCAACCCAGCGCATCCGACCCATCCGACCCATCCGACCCGTCCGAAAAAGATTCATCGCCCGGCGCGTAGCTCCGCCACGATATCGGCCCACTGTGCAGGGTCCGGCGCTCTGTTATGCGTGAGACTCACACCGTCCGCGATTCCATCGAGACGCGCTTTCAGTTTCCCCGCGATCTCATGGCGCTCGCCCACGACGGCGATCGTCTCGAGAATCTCGTCCGTGATGAGACTTGTCATGTCGTCCCAGAGATTCTGTTTCGACATCCGGTTCAGCTCGAGATGTACGTCGCCCCAGCCGTGTTGATCGAGGGTGGGACGATAGGCCGGCGTTGATCCGTAGAAGGCGAGCTGTTTGCGCGCCGCGAGTTTCACGCGCTCGAAGTCTTCCTCGGTATCCGCGGTCACCGTCAGCGTGGCGAAAATCATCTCGAGATCCCCGCGCGTTCGGCCCGACTTCGCGAGCCCCCGCTCGATCGCCGGCACAACGATCTGGGACAGCGACTCCCGCGAATTGAAGGGATGACCGAAGAACCCATCCGCCACCTCCCCCGCCACCTCGGTCATCCGCGGGCCGACTCCCGCCGTATAGATCGGTGGCGGGCCGTACGGATTCGGCCCGGGATCGAAGGCCGGAATCATCAGCTTGTGGCGATAGAACTCACCTTCGAAGTCGAGCTCCGCCACGCCCTCCCAGCGCGCAAAGATCGCCTTCATCGCCATCACGATCTCACGCATCCGCTTCGCCGGCTTCGACCAGGGCATGCTGAAGCGATTCTGGATATGCGGCCGAACCTGCGAGCCCAGGCCCATAATGAAGCGCCCGCCGCTGATCGACTGCAACCCGTAGGCGGCGTTCGCGAGGGTCATCGGCGTCCGCGCGAAAGCGATCGCAATCGCCGTCCCGAGCGTGAGATGCGTCGTGTTCTCCGAGGCTAGGACGAGAGGTAGAAAGGGATCGTGCTTCGCTTCGAAGCTGAAGGCGCCGTCGTAGCCGATCTCTTCCAGGTGGCGATAGCTCGTGCGCGCCTCACGCGGGTCTTCCAAAGGGGCGGTCGTGTAGACTTTCATGATGCCATGATAGGTCCCTGGCCCCGTCTGAACAGCGTTCGAAACGCGAGTGGACGAGTCCCGCTACACTCGCCGCCGTGCGAATTCTCGGCGTTGACCTCGGAAGCAAGCGGATCGGCCTCGCCGTCTCGGATGAAGGCGGCGCGATCGCGTTCCCGGCCGGCACGCTCGACAGTCGCGGGCGCAAGAAAGATCTCGCCGCGCTTCGTGCGATGATCGTCGAGCGGAAGATCGAGCGCGCGGTGATCGGCCTGCCCCTTCATCTCGATGGCCGCCATGGCCCCGAAGCGGATCGCGCGACTCGATTCGCCACGGATCTTGAGCGGACGGCCGGGATTCCGGTGGAAACCCTGGACGAGCGATGGACCTCGATGGAAGCAGAGCGACTCCTCGCGCCGACCACGCACAAAAAAAAGTCGGCACGTCGGTCAAAAGGCACAGTCGACGAGATGGCGGCGTCTATCCTGCTCAAGACCTATCTCGAACAGCGGGCCAATCTCGCGCACACCGAGACCGAGACCGAGACCGAGACCGAGACCATGAATGAACCGAGCGATGGGGAGTAACGAGGGGTGCTGAGAAAAGGGTTGATCGCTTTGGGCGTCCTGGGCCTGATCGCGCTCGGTGCCGCTGGCGCGGGTTGGCTTTGGCTTGAAGAAACGCTGTCGCCCGTCGCCGCGGAAGACGGTGCGCGAACGATCGCCTTCGAAGTCGAGCCAGGTGATTCATTCTGGCGCGTCGCTGCAACGCTCGAAGACGAAGGCATGATCCGCAACGCGAAGGTGGCGCGCTGGTTCGCTGAATCAGAGAACCTCGCATCGAAGCTGAAGGTCGGGGAGTACGAGCTCAGCGATGCGCAGTCGACGCCGGAGATCCTCGACGTCCTCGTCCGAGGTCGGGTTCAGACGCATAAGATCGTCATTCCCGAAGGCCTGCGCGCGACGGAGATCGCGCAACGCTTCGAGGACGCCGGCCTCGCCGATGCGGACGCATTTCTCACGATCGCCCTCGACCCGGATTCCCCCGCACGCTTCGGCGTCGAAGGGCCGTCCCTCGAAGGCTATCTCTTTCCCGACACCTATCGTTTCGCGCGCGGCGTTCCCGAGGAGCGAATCATCGCGGCGATGGTCGACGAATTCCTGCGCGTCTATCGCGATCTCGTGCCGAACGAAGACACGACCACTCTCTCCATGCTTGAGCACACGACCCTCGCTTCGATCGTCGAGAAGGAAACCGGCGCCGCTGCCGAGCGGCCCTTAATCGCCGCAGTCTTTCTCAATCGCATGAAGAAGCGGATGCGACTCGAGACGGATCCGACGGTGATCTACGGGATCAAGAACTTCGATGGCAACATCAAGCGGATCCATCTCGAAGACGGGAGCAATCCCTACAACACGTACAAGATCAGCGGCCTACCACCGGGCCCCATCGCGAGCCCCGGCCGCGACGCGCTGCGTGCGATCCTCGAGCCGGCGGACTCGCCCTACCTCTTCTTCGTCTCGCGGAACGATGGAACGCATATCTTCGCGACGAACTATCGGGACCACGAACGAAACGTCGATGAGTTCCAACGACGAAGGCGAAGGCGTTGAGCGAGACTCCGGAAACGTTCTATCGGGAACGTGTCCCCGCGCAATTCAATCGCACGCTCGCGGACCAGCGTCAGACTGCTGCCGAGAACGAAGCCGCTGCACGGGTGCTCGAAGAGATGGAGGCCGTTCGCGCATCGATCGTCGTCGAAGTCGTCGAGGGTCCGGTTGCGGTGGTCGACGCGCCATCTCTTCGCGTCGCCTATGACATCGATCGCGGTGAGATGCGCTGCGTGAACGCCCCTGCGCGGCCGCCCTTTCTGCTTCTCGCCCATTCGAGGGGCGACTTCGAAAACCTGCGACGTGAATGCGGTGATTCGCTGCTCGGCTTTCTCGGTGGACTCGCAGGACTCGGTGATGAGATGCGGCTCACGTCACAACGCGTGCGGAGCCTGCGCGAACTCGAAGGCGGGATCGTCTTCGACCGCATCGGTGCCGGCGGATTCGCTCTCCACGCCCACTTCGGAACGGAGAGTCAGCGCACGACTCCCCGCGCCACAATTCGGCTCGACGAATCGACCTACGCACGTTTGCGCGCGGGCGAACTCGACCCGCAGGACGCCTTCCTGGCGGGAGACGTCGAACTCGAAGGCGACGAAGGTCTCGCCATCGAGCTGGCGTTGACGGCGCTCGCCCCGGACTAACCGCCCGACGCCAGCGCTTGGCCGAACCCGTCGCTCAGGTCAGCGCGACTTCTCGCAGCAGCGAAATGTTGTCGAGGGCCTTACCCGCACCGTGAACCACCGCGGTGTAGGGATCTTCACTGCGCAGGATCGGCAGACGCGTTTCCTGGCGAAGCAGATGATCGAGGTCCGTCAGAAGCGAACCGCCACCGACCAGCATGATGCCTCGGTCGACGATGTCCGCGGCCAGTTCCGGCGGCGTCTTTTCGAGCGTAAGGTGCACCGTCTCGACGATCGCGTGGATCGGCTCGACCAGGGCTTCGCGCATTTCGTCGCTTGAGGTGGTGACGACCTTCGGGATGCCGGCGACCAGGTCGCGGCCCTTGATTTCCATCTCCGTGACCGCGCTCTCGGTCGAGGCCGTGCCGACGGTCATCTTGACCTCTTCCGCCGTGCGCTCACCGATCAGCATGTTGTACTTGCGCTTCACGTAGTTAATGATCGCTTCGTCCATCTTGTCGCCGCCGGTTCGAATCGAACGGCTGGTGACGATGCCCGAAAGCGAGATAACGGCGACGTCGGTCGTGCCGCCGCCGATATCGACGACCATGTTGCCCGTCGGTGCGGTGACATCGAGTCCCGCGCCGATCGCGGCCGCCATGGGCTCTTCGATCAGGAAGACTTCACGTGCACCGGCCGAGAGGGCGGATTCGCGAACCGCGCGCTTCTCGACGCTCGTAATGCAGGGCGGCACGCAGATGACGATCCGCGGGCGGGCCAGCGTGCGACGGTTATGCGCGCGCTGGATGAAATAGCGAAGCATCGCTTCGGTGATCTCGAAGTCGGCGATCACACCGTCCTTGATCGGACGGACGGCATCGATGTTGCCCGGCGTTCGGCCCAGCATCTCTTTCGCGTCGTGACCGACCGCGCGGACGCGAGAGCCCTTGCCACCGGAATCGTTCGTGACGGCAACCACCGAGGGTTCAGAGCAAACGACGCCCTTCCCCTTGCTGTAGACGAGTGTATTGGCCGTACCGAGGTCGATCGCGAGGTCGTGCGAGAACATTCCGGCGATGGCGTCGAGAATCATGCAAGTCTCCGATTTCAGGGGGCCGCAGAGCGGGGGCAAGCGGTTCCCGTCTACTTGAATCGGCAAAGGCGCGCAGAGATTGAGCCCAAATAGTCGGCCGGTAAGGGATTTTTGCCCCGGCGCCTCGTGAGCTTCGTCACACGCAAAGAATCGGGCCGACACAGTTCTCACAGGCGATCGCGGGGGACGGTCTCGAGCGCGCGTCCGCGTCGATTTGCCCAAAACGCCTCTCCCAGCGTGAACTAGCCCACACAACCCCTAGAAAGACCGGGGTGTTTCTGAAAAACGTGATCCGACCCGTCCGCATGCCCCGATCGCCTCTTCAAGGAGGAACCGACATGACGGTCCAATCGATTCACCACCCAGCCCAATGCCGAACGGCACCCGCGCCTCATCTTCGAGGCCCGCTGCAGAGTGCCTTCATCACCCTGCTCACGATGCTTCTCATGGCCCTTCCTTTCGCGGCATCGGCTCAGTCCGCCGACGCAGACGGCGATGGCGTGATCGACGATCGCGACAATTGCGTGCAGGCCTACAACCCGGATCAGCACGACGACGACCAGGATCTCTACGGCGACGTCTGCGATCCCGACCTCAATAACGATGGCAGCGTCGATCTACTCGACATCGCCGAGTTCAAGCGGCTGATGGGGACCGGCGATCTTGAGCCGGACCTCTCAGGAGATGGCCAGGTCGACTACCGCGACCTGGGGCTCCTCAAGTCGATGCTCGGCTCAATGCCGGGCCCGCGTGGGGTCACCGCGGCAGAGCTCGACCCGATCTATACGTACGACAGCCCTAACGTCGTCCCCATCGTCGCCGAGATCGATGGAATTGACGGCGGCGCCCCACGAACCATCGGACGCATTCAGGATTCGAACGGTCATCTCGACGTCGTGACGAGCGAGCTCATTCTGATCTCCGAGAACCCGAGCGACGCGACCGATCTGATGAACCGCTGGGGCGGCACGCTCATGGCCTCCTTCGATCCGAACGCAAATACCGGGATCGCGGGCCCGACCGTCTACTTGATCGAGATCCCCCCGGCGATCGTCGAAGAAGCGGACATCATCGCCGGACTCAACCAGATCGCTCCCCAGATCCACGGCGGCCTCACGGGAGACGGCGATGACCTCGGCGCGCTCCTCGGCGTCATCGTCGAAGAACGCGTCGTCCACGGCCTGAACGTCTCCTTCAACTCGCTGATGCCGCGCAATGCCTTCATCGACCGCACGACGACCGAATCGGACATCGCTTTCGCGAGCCTTCCGGTTTCCTATTCAGACGACGCCTACGAGTGGGCGACGATTGAACGCGACCCCGACATCGCGGGCGATAGCTACTGGCCGAATGACACGCGCGTGGGCGAAGCCTGGCGCGTCATGGATATGGCCGGCCTCCTCAACCGAACGAGCCGCGCCATGATCTGGGACGGCGGCTTCTGGCCCAACGCCGACTTCCCGCCGTTCTCCTCATTCGGCGCAATGCGCTCGCCGAATACGGATCCGACGGGCTGCGGTTCGGGCTCGGTTGCCCCCTTCGGTTCGACCTGTGAAGCCCATGGCACCCATGTGGTCGAGGCGGGCTTCGGCATTCCCGACAACGCCTTCGGTGTCGCCGGTCCCGGCGGTCCCGTGGCGGACTTAGGGCTCTTGTCTTCCCCCGAGATCGACGTCTTTGCGATCCTTCGCTTCATCACGAGCACCATGCCCGCTGCACTCTCCGAGCGACCCGACGTGATCAACATCAGCGCCGGCTTCGAGATTCCCGCCGGCTGGTGTGTGCTTGCATGCCCGCCGCTGAACCTGATGACGCAAGTCCTCACGAATGCGGGCTCCCTCATTGTCGCGGCAGGCGGCAACCAGAATCGCGACGTCGACCAACAGGACTCGTTTTGCATCGTCTCGGCGTGCGTCTCCTTCGAGGCCTTCACCTACGCGCCGTGCGAACTCGACGGCGTGCTTTGTGTTGGCGCGACCCAGCACGAAGAAAGTTATCGGGCCAGCTACTCGAATTGGGGAACCGCAACCGATGCGAATTCGATCGACATCTTCGCACCCGGGGATCTCTTCAGTGTCATCGCGCGAAACGCGGATTCGAACGCGACCGAGATTTACGACACCGTCCAAATGGTGAACGGCACGAGCTTCGCAACGCCCTTTGTCTCGGGCGTCGCCACCCTCGTCAATTCCGCTCAACCCGCCTTGAACGCGCATCAGATCGCGGATTGCATTCTCCGCAGTGCGCATACAGAGAGTGGTTCCTTCCTCGTGAACAAGCGCATCAACGCGGTCGGCGCCGTCAGTTGTGCTCGAGATGGACGGACCCACCCCTTTGTCGAAATCGTGAACCCCGTGGCGTCCACGAGCGTTCAGCAGGGCATCGAACTGCTGACGCTTCGCGCCGATGCGCATGACTACGAGCAGGGTGCCGGGATCTCCATCCGCTGGACCAGCAACGTCGACGGCTTCCTGATGAACACCACGCCGGGCGAAATCATCAACATTCCGACGCTCAACCTAACTCGAGGGACCCACCACATATCTGCTCTGGTGTTGGACAGGACAGGTCTGTCTCATTCCGACACGGTCAGCATCGAGGTCACCAACCCACTCCCGATCCTGACGCTTCTCGCGCCAAGCGGCCCCGGCAGCTACTACGTGGGATCACCAATTACGTTCACGGGATCGAGTCTCGATCCAAACGAGACGCCCATGAACGGGCCCCTCGATGACAGTCAGGTCCGATGGCTCGTGAACGGCAGCCAAGTCGGGACCGGGCACTCGTTCATCTGGACGCCCACGACGAACGGCCCCCGAAACATCTGCTTCGCCGGAACGGACGACGATGGCGAAGACGGCACCCCCGACTGCACCTCGATCTGGGTCGATTCGGTTCCGACGAACACCCCCCCCGTCGTGACCTTCACGTCGCCGACGGCGGGCACGTCCTACAACTACGATGGAACACCGATTTCGGTGCCGCTCGCGTGGACGACCACGGACGCAGAGGACGGAACCATCCCCTTCAGCCAGCACAACTTCTCGATCTCGAAGAATGGCGGCCCGTTCACGGACGTCACGGGGGATATCGAGTCCTTCACCTACTGCAGTCAGCCGGAGCCCGCTCCGATCTTCTGCAGTGGATTTACGACGACGTTCAGTCTGGACATCGAGCCCTTGGGCACGACGTCGACCACGAACGTCGTCCTTAGGGCAACTGCCACGGACTCCGGGGCGCAGACCAGTTCGCCCGCCACCACCAATATCACCATCTTCAACCTCTTCTAATCGATCGAATCCGCAAGGAGAATCACCATGAAACGCTTCATTCTTCTACTGGCCTCTGTCCTCCTCTTCTCGAATAGCGCGCAAGCGCAGGACAGCCTCGATCTCTCACCGGGGACGAACACTGTGCCTCCCGGCACCACGCTCGAACTGGAACTCGACGCGGACTTCAGTTCGAGCGTGATTGGAGGCGAAGTTCGAGTCGAATACGATCCCGCCGTACTCCATCTCGAAGCAGTCGACTGGGACGTGGCCTACGGAGATGATCCGCTGCTGCGCTGTCCTCCGCAGGCGATGGCAATCGGAGCCCGAGGATGCGAGGGACGGACCGACTTCGTCGCGATGGGCAATCTCAATGGCTTGCCGACGGGGAACGTCGGAGACCTCATCTTCACGACGATTGCCGAGGGCACGACCACCGTGCGATTAGTCGCGGCGTCTCCCTTCGCGGACCTCGGCGGTGGTGTCGTCGGCGTCACCCTCGGCGAGAGTCAGGTCACGGTTGTCCCTGAACCGGGACTCGCCATCGCGCTCGCCGCCGGCGGGCTGGCAATGGGGGTCGCCAGCCGGCGACGAGATGCTCGAGGACGTGCCTAACGAACGACATCAGGCAGCGAGCAAATGGGCCCGTCCAGCGCTGCTCCCGCTGGACGGGCCCGGCCCATGTCCAGATTGCGCAACGCTGCGGCAGGCCACGCGCGGGTCGCGTCTCCTGATCGGAAATACGCGAGTCAATGAATCAACATTCAAGGGGCCCGGGGACCATTCAGTGCGGGAATCACCCCTTTCACCCACCCAGCTTGTTATTCTTCCTTATCCGCAGACGACGAATCCAGCGATCTCCGCTGAGTCTCGATTCGGGCAGATCTGCCACCCCCAGCGAAAGCACGCCGTGATCTACCCTACCCAAAATTCTGTCCGAGACACCCGCACGATGCTTTCGGCTGCAATGCTCGCCGTCGCATTCGTGCTCGTCGCGGCCCTGCCCGCCCTCGCCGTCGACGGTGACATCATCGAGACGAGTGTCGAGATCACACCCGCCGCGGCCGGCAACGGTGATGCGACCGGGGAAGCGCTCGCGCTCATCGAAGACTTTCCAAACCTCCAGGACAAAGTGCTCGCCGTCGGTCGCCCAGTCGGCGTCGGGTCTTCGGGCACAGGCGCCGTCGACCTTCTCCTTATGTCTGCGTCCGGAACCGCCACGCCGCTGAGCACCCTCACCAGCGGTGGCGTGATCAGCCTCTCGAATAACGACCGTTTCGGAAAGGCCATCGCCTCCCTCGGCGACATGGACGGCGATGGGCGAATCGAAATCGCGGTCGGCACAAGCGGAGCGACCCTCTCGACGGGCGAAGTCTGGATCATCGACCTCACGCCGGGAACGGGACTCCCCCATTCCGCCGTGACCATCGACGCGACCCACTTCCCTGCGAATACGCTCGCCACGAATGATGAGTTCGGCACAGCCATCGCGGCGATCGGAGACTGGAACGAGGACACGATTCCGGACCTGGCCGTCGGAGCACCCGGAGATGATGACGGTGGGACCAATCGCGGTGCCGTCTACATCCTCTATCTCAACGCCGATGGAAGCGTTCAGACTCATCAGAAGATCAGTTCCACCCAGGGTGGCTTCAACGGACCGATCAGCAACTTTGCCGGCTTTGGTCGTTCAATCGCCTTGATCGACGACCAGTTTGCGGATGGACGTCCCGACCTCGCCGTCGGTCAACCTTCGGGCTTGAGCGACAGTTCCGTTTGGCTCCTTCAAACGTCTCCCGGTTGTTTCGAGTTCACACCCACCACCTGCGCGATCGATGCGGAAATCGAAATCACCACCGGCACCGCCGGACTCCCGAGCGGCGCGGCCAATGGTGACTTCTTCGGCGACAGCCTCGCCTTTCTTCCCGCCGCCTCTCCAATCGACAACGACCGACTCCTCGTGGGCGCGTCCGCCGTTCCCTCTGAAGGCGTGATCTATGCATTCGATCTCGCCGAGGGCGTGATTAGTTCCGCCCAGGAAATCGGCGACCTCACCAATTGGGACATCGACCTCGTTCCCTTCGAAGCGCTCGGCTCGGGACTCACCTCGCTGGGCGACCTTAACGGTGATGGCGTGGGCGACTTCGCAGCCGGCGCGCGTGGCACCTCCGGGACGACCGGCCGCGTCTTTTCGGCGCTGATTTCAAGCTGCCCAAGCCTGATTCTTCGCCCGGCCGTCTATTCCAGTCCGAGCATCCCGCCTGTCCGAACCTGCTTCCCAGAGGCCGTCCCTGAGACGCCGACCTCAGACTTAACGCTCTACATCGAATCCGGCGGCGTGAGTTCGTCCCCCCTTGCCGTCTGCGACGCTGCAGCCGGCGGCGGCACAGAGATGTGCGCCTGGGATATCCGCCTGTTATTCGAGACCGGATTTCAAGCGCTCTCCTTCGTGCCGGCGGATCCGCTCATGGGTCTCGAATGGAGCGATCCCGCCACCAACCCGAACGAGTTGCGCATCAACTGGATCGGACCCTCAACACCCCAGAACGGCCCCATCGCGATCGGCACGGTCACCGTCTCGAACGATCTCTCCGGAAACGGCATCGCACGCATCGCCCCAGGCAGTGCCGCCGTCGGTGCCTCGCTGCAGCTTCAGACGATCGGCGCACGGACCGTTGCGGTTCCTGAGCCTGAGTTCGCGAGCGCACTCACGACTTCAATCCTCGCGCTGCTCTCCTTCGGTTCGCTTCGGCGCCGTCGGCTGCACGGCGCGCTCGGTCTCGCTCTGATCTTGACCCTCGCCATGAACCTCGGAGTTGCTCTCCCGCAATCCGCAAACGCGGCGCAGAGCATCAAGACGCAGGTCCGCATTTCAGAGGGCGAGGCCTTCTTCCCCAGCACCTCAAGCCCCGGGACGGGGCTCGGGAAAACCATCGCCGCGCCCGGCGATGTCGACGCGGACGGCACACAGGATCTCGTGTTCGGATGTTGCAACATCTGCGGCTTCTACCCCCCCGCGCGACTCTTCACTGAATTTCTAAACGATGAGGGAAGCCCCGCCGCGGCTCCGCAAACCTCTCCGCCGATGGGCGGCGGCTTCTTCGTCGATTCGATCACGGCGATCCCCGACCGAGACGGCGACGGTCGAAACGATCTCCTGATTGGAACCCATCTCGAAGGAAGCTGCGTAGCGGACCGGGTTTGGATGCTCTTTCTCAACGCCGATGGATCGGTCAAATCGAATTTCGTGGAATACGGTGACGGGCTTCCCGGCGGCTTCCCCGCTGGCCTCCTCGACCCCCTTGATGCGGATGCCTTCGGGTCTGAGATTGCCTGGCTCGGCGACATCGACGGCAATCCCGCGACGATGGAATTCGCGGTCGCGGCGCCAAACGACGACCACGCGTTCATCAACGGCGGCGCCCTCTGGATCGTTTCCATCGACGCCACCAACCAGGTCGTCGCTCAGCAAAAGGTCACCCCCGCTTCGGTCGGCCTGCCGAATTCCACCGCCTTCGCCGACGCGATTGGAGTGCTTGGGGACCTCGACGACAATGGTACGATCGATCTCGCCCTCAGCGACCCGAACTGCTCGGGAACCGACGGCGGCTGCCTCGATATTCTTATGCTGGAACCGAGCCCCGGCCCCGACCTCGTTCAAGCCGTCTCGAGTGTCGTCATCAAGGAAGGCATGAATGGGCTCCCCGCCTCCCTTCCTTCCGGTCATTTCCGTCTGGACTCCTTCGCCTGGCATGTTGACCTGGGTCCGGGTCGCGGGGGCGTACTCGCCGCGGGCGATCAGGATGCGGGGAGCGGCCAGGTCTGGATGATGCACCTGCTGCCGGACGGCACGGTCCGAGATTTCTACACGATCTTCGACGGCGCCGGCGTCGGCGAATCCCTCAATGTCACCTCGACCGACGTAGACTTCGGGTCTTCGGTCGTCTCGCCGGGCGATCTCGACGCGGATGAAGTGCGCGATCTCGTCGTCGGCTCAGAGGGTAGTCAAAGCGCAGTCGGCGGCGGCGGGTCTTCCAGCGAAGGCGCGGTCTTCGTCTTCACGATGATCGACAGCGACTTCGACGGCCTCGACGACAACCTCGACAATTGCCCGGGTGGGCCGGGCATCCTGCCTGCACTCTCGTACAACCCCGACCAGCTCGATAGCGATGGCGATGGCGTCGGCGATCTCTGCGATGTCTGTGTCGATGTCCCCGACCCGCTTCAGGCCGATGTGGACGCGGACGGCCAAGGTGATCTGTGCGAACCCGTCGTGTTAAGCCTTCGACCAACAGGAACGGTCCTGCTCCCGGAATGGGATCTCTTTCTCGAATGCGGCGCGTTTGATGTCGATGAACTGAATATCGCGGTGATTCCGCCGGAGAATTCAGTCAGTCCCCAGTTCACGTTGACGTGCCCCGCAGTGCCTCCGGGTGGCCAATGCGCATCCGTGGATGCGATCAACTCCACCGTCTCTTCGCTCGGACTCGCAGTCCCGGTCGGCGTGCGGGATGATGCCTTTTATCTGCATATCGAAGGAGACGGCGCGAACCCGATCTGCAATGCGCTCGATGTTCCCTCGAAGATCGGCGAGCTTACGACCGGCGGCTCGAACCTCGCCGCGGCTTCACTCTCCGAAGAGGGCATCGAAAGCCCGGGCTTCAACCTCGAAATCGCGGAGACGACGCTCGCGCCGATTCCTGACCTCAACATCGAGCTCGCCGTCGGCGCTGCGATTCCCCGCGCGCGGATCGAACTGGGCCCGGCGATCATCGACGGCGGACGAACGCGCTGGGACGTGCTGCTTCGTGACGCTGGCGAACGTTTCCATCGCGTGAGCTTCGGCCTCGTCGCCCCCGTCGGCACGACCGTGAGTGACTTTGAATTCGTCGGCTGCACGACGCTCACCGCTGAACCCGGCGATGTCCGAAGCTGCAGCGCCGGCGTCGGTCCGACGGTCCAGGCCGCGAACAGTTGGACGGTGGGTCCCACCGCGCAGGGCAGCACGCCCGCCGGACTCCGTGACCATACGATGTATGTCGTTCTCGAAGGAAATCGATTCTTTGGCGCCTTGCCGCGCTACTTGAATCTGCCCGGACAAACGATTCAGCTTGGCACGATCGAGCTTTCGGGCAGCCCGGACGTCGAACCGGCTCTCACCCTCGACGGGATTGAATCGATCGACGATCGCTTCGCCGCCGGCACGATCACGCCCTTTGAAGTTTCCGATTCGGGCGCCGTCACGCCGGTTCTCGATGAGATCGAGTTGGTCGGGGAGTTCAACCCCGCGGAAGACATCGACATCGATGGCATTCAGGACCTCGCGGACAACTGTCCCTTCGTCCCGAACTCGGACCAGGCCGATGCGGGCGGTTTCCTCTCGACGGATGCTGACGCGCAAGGCGACGCCTGCCAATGCGGAGACGGCAGCCTCAATGGCGTCGTCGACGAATCGCTCACGCCGACCGAAGACGACCTGATTCAGATTCGGGACTTCCTACTCGGACGCAGTGATCCCATGGATGCTCCGATCATCGCGGAACGATGCAGCGTCGCAGGCACCCCCGATTGCAACATTCGCGACCTGGTGCTCCTTCAGCAGGCCTTTGATGCTTCTGTCGCGGCGGAGTCGCGATGCGATGCGGCGCTGGCCCCGGCTCCCTGATTCGACGCTGCCCTTCACACGCTCGATTGATTAGGCTCCTCGCTATGCCGTGCATCCGCGCCCGTCTGGGTCGCCTGTCGATCGCCCTCGTGACCGCGATGATCTTCGCAGGTACGGCAGCGCATGCGCAAACGGCGCTTGTCCTCGATGGGACCCTTCCCAACGGGCGAACAGACGACCTAACGGTCACGCAGTCGGGCCCGCTCTACGTCATCGACGAAACGATGGGCGAGTCTCGCGGGCCCAACCTCTTCCATAGCTTTCGCGACTTCTCGATCGGCCAGAACGACACGGCTCAGTTTCAGGCAGGACAGCCCTTCGACCGCGTTCTTGTGCGGGTGACGGGGGGACAGCGCAGTGATGTTCGGGGAACCCTCCGTTCAAGCGTGACCCGTGCCGGCGGGGGCGGCGCAGACCTCTTCGTGCTCAACCCGTCCGGGATCCTGATCGGCGGTGGTGCTTCGATCGACGTCCCCGGGAGCCTCTACCTTTCGACGGCACACACCCTCTCCTTTGACGACGGCCTAACGCTCGACCTGATGAATCCCTCGGCGCCCGTCCTCAGTATGGCGGCACCCGAATCCTTCGGCTTTCTCGGCGGTACGCCTGCGGCCGACGTGGCGTTCGTCGAAGAGAGCGGAAGTGGCTTCCTCTCTCTCGCCTTCGCCCCGGGCGAGACGGTGGCGGCGATCGGCGGGCAGGTCCGCATCGAAGGCACGGCAAGTTCGAGCGTCGACTTGATCGGAGCCGGCAGCCGCATCGGGCTCGTCGCGACGGGCAGCGCCAACTCATCGGTCGATGTTGGGACGCTCGAAATCACTACCGCGGAGCCGGCGCAACTCGGGCGTATCCGTATCGCCGACAACGCACGACTCAACGGGTTCGATTTCGGAAACCCCAACGCCGACCAGGGGCAGCTCATCATTCGCGGCGGACGCCTCGAGATGGACGGGTTTGCGGCGGCGGAGTTTGGCGGAAACGCCGGAATCGATACGGCCATTGATATCGAGGTCGAAGAAGCGATCTTGATCGAAGGAACGAGCTTCCTCGTCGTCGGAAGCCAGGGCGCAAACCCGGCTGGCAAGGCGCGACTCGAAGCGAATCGAATCGAAATTCGCGACGTGGCTTCCGGCGTCTACAGCGGAAATTTCGGGACAGGCACCGGCGCGGACATCGAAGTCCGCTCCGAGGTCTTGATCCTCGATGATGGAGCCACCCTCGAAAGCAGCGGGACCGCGCTCAGCCCCTCCGGATCAATCCTGCTCGACGTTGCGGACGTCGAGGTCGACGACGCCTCGAGCATTCGCCTCCTCGGCGATGCCGACAACGTGACTCCCCCCACGCTTCGGATTGGTCGTGGACGCGGAGCCGGCCAGGTTCTCGTCACGGGCGGGAGCGTCATCCAAAGCCAAACACGATCGTCGAGCGGCGGCGCCCCACTTCGGATTGAGACCGGCCGACTCGAAGTCGTCGATGGAGGCGTGATCGAATCATCCACGGTCGCGGCGGCGAGTGGCGATGCCGGCGCAATCACGATTGACGCCGATGAAGTCCTCGTCTCCCGTACTTCACCCAGCAACACACCCGGATTCATCGCAACCGCTTCCCAAGCCGGTTCCCTCGGAAACGGCGGCGACATTTTCATCGACACGGACACATTGCGTGTCGAGAATGGCGGCCAGATTTCAACGACGACCGAGGGCCGAAACGCAGGCAATATCCAGATCGACGCGAACGCGGACGTCGTCCTGACCGGCGACGACGGGGGGACCAACCCATCCGGCCTCTTCAGCCGGGCGCTCGCTCCTGGCAATGGAATGAGCGGCACGATCAACGTTGAGGCCACGCGCATTCTTGTCGAGAACGGAGCCACGATTTCAGCGATTAGCAGCAGTGCCGGCGGGTCGGGATCCATCCTGCTCGATGCCGACGAATCGATCGAGATTCGCGGTTCGGGGACAGTGGGCTCCCTGGTCTCGAGCCAAACCCTGGACGGCATCGGCGGAAATATCACACTCGAAGCACCCCGGGTGATGATCGAAAATGGCGGGGCGGTCGACCTAACGACACGAAGTAGCCAGCTCGGCGGTCGCCTATCGATTGACGCCGATGAACTGCTCGTGCGAGGAGATGGCGCCGGACGCCCCGGGAGCGCCACCCTCGCCGCGATCTCCGAGAGCACCGGAGACGCGCAGGGGATCGACATCCAGGTCACGGGAAACGTCGAGATTCGCGATGGCGGATTGATCACGAGCCGTGCCGAGTCCAGTGGTGAAGCCGGCGACGTTCGGATTACTGCGAATGACCTCATCATCGAAAGCGGCGGGCAGATCGAGACTCAAGCGCTGTCCCCTTCGACCGCCAATGCGGGAAGCGTGCTCGTCGATACGACCGGCGAGATCCTCATCGATGGCGCAGAGAGCAGCATCACCACCGACGCCGCGCTCGCGCTTGGGGGCAATATCGATTTGCGGGCAGGCCAACGCGTCACCCTCAACGATGCCGAGGTGACCGCAAGCGTCGGCGCAGGAACCGGCAATGGCGGGAACGTCACAATCGAGTCGCCGCTGATCATCCAAAACGCAGCAGCGGTCTCCGCCACCGCCGCGGCGGGTAATGGCGGCGACATCACCTACACGACGTCCCTCTTTGTCGAGAGTGCGGATGCCGTGCGCGACGCGAGTTCGATCGCCGGCGTGGATGGCGAAATCTCGTCGAGCGTTCCAGCGGAAGACCTATCGGCTCAGCTCATCATCCTCGACGCGGAGCTCCTCGCAGACGAGGACCGAATCCGACGAAACTGTGCCAGCAGGAGCCAGCGGATCGGTAGCCTCACGATTCGGAAAGGCGTGGATACGCGACGTTTTGATTCCGACGAGCTCCAGATCGGGTCTGAACGAGATAACCACGAGACCGATCGCGCGGAACCAAGTGGAGAGAACCCATGCGGCGCGCGTTAGTCGGGCAGAGGACATCGCGTCTGACGCTACGATCTTTGGCCGCCCGCGTAGGCCGGGGGATTCTCGCGGCCCTTTTCGTATGGATCCTCTTCATCGGGCACGCCTCGGCGCAGCAAGATGAGCGTCCTTCCAATCGACGCGCCCCCCTCCCCCTCCCAACGTCCCCGTCGCCCGCCCCACTTTCCACTGACGGAGCGGAAACCACCGAGCCCTCCACCGATCGGCTCGCGACGGGCCTTCGGCTCCGCGTCACGGGCTTCGACTTCGAGGGCAACACCGCATTCTCGGATGATGAACTTCGCACAAGCCTGAATGATCTCGTCGGTCAGAGTCTCGACACCGAGCGCCTGTTGGCCGCCCGAGATCGCCTGACACAGCACTACGTCGACGCGGGCTACGCGACCTCCGGCGCGATCTTGCCGGACCAGGTTCCCGTCGATGGTCGAGTCCGATTCAAAATCATCGAAGGGCGACTCAGTCATATCAGAGTTGAAGGAACCGATCGGTTCTCGAGGAGCTACTTCGCCGACCGGCTGAGCGAAGTGGGCCGCGCACCTGTGCTCGTCCCGCGCCTCGAAGAGGCGCTCCGATTCCTTCAGGAAGACCCGCTCATCGAGCGTGTCACGGCGCGCCTCGAACCCGGGACGACACGTGGCAGCAGCCAACTTCATCTCACGATCGAAGAAGCGCGCCAGGAAAACTTCGAGCTCATCGCTGCGAACGACCGATCCCCCTCGATCGGAGAAGAGACGGGGCAGTTCCGGCTCGCGGTCGCCAACCTCACGGGACATCGCGATCGATACCAGATCACCGGATGGTTCACCGAAGGCCTACGCGACATCGAAGGCCGCTTCGCCCATCCGATCAACCGCTGGGATACCCGCGTCGAAGCGAGAGTCCGGTACACCGAAACCGAAGTCGTCGAGTTCCCCTTTGACCCATTCGACATCGAGAGCAAGTCACTCAGCGTCTCCCTCGGTCTCTTTCAACCCGTCTACCGAACGAAGAACCACGCGGTTGATATCGGGATTCGCGGAGATTGGCGCCAAGGCGAGTCTACGCTCTCGGGCCGTTCCTTCTGCTTCCAGCCGGAAGTCACCGACTGTGACCCGACCATCGCGGTCCTTCGACTCATCGGCCAATGGAATTGGCGCGACACAACGAACGCGCTCTCCTTCCGTTCGACACTCTCGATCGGAACCGATGCGCTCGGTGCCACAAAGAGTCGAGGAGGCCGACCCGGCGGCGAGTTCGTCGCCTGGCTGGGACAAGCTCAGTACACCCGTGCGATGCCGCTCCGTTCGCTGCTGATCTCGCGGATCAATTTTCAACGCACGGAAGACGCGCTGCTCTCCTTCGAACGAATCGCGGTGGGCGGCGCGAGAACCGTCCGCGGCTATCGACCGAATCAACTCGTGCGTGATTCAGGCCTGGCCGCATCGGTCGAATGGCGCGTGCCCGTCTGGCGCCGCGCGATCGGGCCCAGCTACCTCGACGTCATTCCCTTTATCGATGTAGGCCACGCCTGGAACGAACGCGACGACCGTGGCGATAACACACTCACGAGTATTGGACTGGGCCTAATCGGTCGGCCTCATGAACGGGTCGAAGCCTCCGTCTATTGGGGCACGCGACTCCTCGGCGTCTCCCGCATCGGCAATGGACTCATCGACCATGGCCTCCACCTTCAGGTGACCATCGATGCTTGGTAGCCTCCATCGAATCCCCGGGCGCTGCCGAAGAATGCTCGTGCTGAGCCTTCTCTGCGCACAGACGTTGCTCGCCTCAGCAACGATGGCGACGGAGCTAGCTCCCACTCAGGCCTTGTCAGATGGGAAAAGAACGGAGCTGGCCCGAATCACCGAGAGCGCTCGATCGGTCCGCAGCGCGCTTCGGCGCGACATCTCCCCCGACGCGATCGCAGAGCTCTCGAAAATTGCGGACGTCGCACTCGAACTTCCCGAGGATCCCCGCCTCGGGCCGCTCCTCGTTCACCTTCATCACTCCGCGCTCTTGATCGCAAACCCACCCATCGAAGGCGCCCCGCTCCCCCGACTCGACTCACGCCCGTGGCTCACCCGCGCAATCGAAGTCGCAGGGAACGATCCGGGTGAGGCCGTGCTTCGCGCCCACGCACGACTCGAGCTCGCCCTTCTCGACGAAGCGGCCGGCAACACCAAAGAGGCCCTCGCCGGCGCGCGAGCCGCGGCCTTCGAAGGGGCGTTTACGGAACACGATGACACGCTCTACCGCGCTCGTTGGTTGATCGGGCGGCTTCATCGCGCCGCAGGCGAAGAAGCCGCGGCACTCTCCGCCTATCGAGAAGCCGTCGCGACCCTTGAGAATATGAAAGCCGAGATCGTCGTCCGGGCACAATCGGACGTGTTGTCTTTTCGGCGCGAGGTTGAGCCGGTCTACCGCGGCCTCGTTGATCTCCTCCTCACCGAGGCGGCGCAAGCGGACGAAGAAGAGGGCCAGCGCCTCCTGCACGAAGCGCGTGAGACGATCGAAAGATCTCGCGAAGCCGAACTCCGCGACTACTATCAGGACGAATGTCTCGTCTCCCCCGACAAAAGCCGAACCGACACAATCCCCGGGAGCGTCCTCATCCACCCGATCCGCCTTGACGACCGCGTCGAGATTCTCGTCGGGAGGCAGGGTCGCCTCAGCCGCCACTCGGCCAACGTCTCCCCGGCTGAACTCGAAGCACTGGCTGGACGCTTCCGCCGCGATCTCGAAAATCGGATGACGCGACGTTATGTGCGGACGGCGGAGGCTCTCCATGAGGCGCTGATTCGCCCGGTCGAGAGTCGCCTAGCCGAAATTCCGGTCGATGCCCTGGTCTTCTTCCCCGGCGAGCTATTGCGCAAGATTCCGATTGGGGCACTCCGCGATCCGAAGACGAAGCGCTTCCTGATTCAGGACTACCCCATCGCGGTCGCCCCAAGCCTCGCGCTCACCGATCCACAACCGCTCCAGTTGAACGAAACACGCTTGCTTGCAGCGGGGCTCACCGAAGGCGTCCAGGGCTTTGCTCCGTTGCCGAACGTCCGTCGGGAGATCGAGGCGGTCCGCGGAGAATTCGAGGGGGAATCCTTCGTCGACGAGGACTTCCGAACCCCCGCCCTCGAGGCAGCCATTCAGAGCGTCCCCTACCGCGTACTTCACATCGCCTCCCACGCTCAGTTCTCAAGCGATCCCAGCAAGAGCTTCATTCTCACCTGGGATGACCGAATGCCCCTCGCACAGCTCTCCGACCTTCTCGGTGCTTCACGATTCCGTGCGGATGAACCCATCGACCTGCTCGTCTTGTCGGCGTGTGAAACCGCTGCTGGCGACGATCGTTCAACGCTGGGACTGGCGGGAGCGGCGATCCAGATGGGAGCGCGTAGCGTCGTGGGGTCATTGTGGGCCGTCAATGATGAGGCGTCGTCGCGCTTGATGACGCATTTCTACCGTGAACTCGCAAAGCCTGGAACGAGCCGTGCCGCTGCCTTGCAGGCTGCCCAGGTCTTCCTGCTGGAACAAGATGCCTACGCGCATCCGGTCGACTGGGCCGCCTTCTTGCTGATCAGCAACTGGCTCTAGGCAACCGGCGCCGATCTCGACGCCTATGGCTTGTAGTTTGGTAGCCTCTCCCTGTGGCACCCAAGCCAAGCGAAACCGATGGCGGTCGTTCCGCCCTGCCCCCGACGAGCGAAATCGTCGAGCGCGCGCTTGCGGGTGATGCGCACGCCTACGCGCGACTTGCGCGAATCGTGACGGGCTACCTAACACGCTGGCGGGCCTATGACTTCCAATCGGATTGGGAAGACATCGTTCAGGAGGTTCTCATCTCTTCGATCACGGCCTGGCGAGAAGGCCGCATCGAGACGGATGCCGCGTTTCAAGCCTACGTTCGACAGGCTGCGCGGTTCAAGTTCGTTGACCGAATCCGTGCCTCGAACAAGGTCAGCTCCGGAGTCGACGCAGAAGAAACACTCGATCGTGACGCCGGGGCGGACTCCGACGGTTGGCCGCCGGGTCGCGCCGAGCGAGAGGAAGCCTCCTATGAAGCGAGAGCAGCGGTTCAGTCGGCGCTCAGTCGCCTCTCGGATCGCGAACGAAGCGCCGTACTCGAAATCCATTTACGAGGGCGAACCTACGAGGAGGCGGCGGCGGTGACGGGCATTCCGCTCGGAACGCTGAAGCGGGATCTTCGCTTGGCCCTCGGGCGCCTTCGGCGCGTGCTTGCGGAGGACCGCGATGCGTAACCGTGGTTCAAGGCGATTTCAGATCAATCAAACCGCCAATCGCGCAGCGATTTTCGCATTGCGAGCGAATCGGTTGGACCGATTTGGGCGCACTCGTCGATCGTATATACACGAGCCGGCCCGTCCGTCTGCGTTGGGCTTCGAAGGGAACGAGCAATGAGCTGCAGACGTGCTCATGAGATCGATGTAGAGGACTTTCTCCTCGATGGGGGTGCGCCCCACTTCGACGAGTTCCGTGCCCACTTCCCCACGTGCTCGGCCTGCAGCGACGCCGTAAATGGCTGGGCCGTGCTCGAAGATGCCCTTCGTCGTGAATTCGAACCCGAACTCGCCCTCGACGATGGTCACCCGACACCAGCTGACTTGGCCGGCTATGCGCGCAACCCGAGCTACGAGGGTGGAACTCTCGCGCCTGAAACTCGGTTGATTGCCGCGCACGTGGATCGATGTCCGGCCTGCCAAAATGAAACCGCACTCCTTCGCTCCTTCGATCCGTCCGCGCTGCGGGCGGCGACCGGGGACAGCATCGCTTCGGCTCAAACCGCTCCCGAGCAATCTGGCCTGCTGGATGGGCTTCGCGAGTGGGTCAGCTCGATCGCGGGAGCGCTCTTCGAGCCGGGTCCCGTACGTTGGGCCGCGCCCGCGATGATCGTGGTCGTTGCCGCGATTGGCATCCTCACATTGCGTGCGTCGGCTCCGACGGAGCGACAAGAGGGTCCACTCGTCGCGCGAAGCGAGGTCGTCCCGCCGAAAGATCCGCCGGCCCTTCCACCGGACGAACCCTCTCGCATCGCTCACCAAGAGCCCGCGCCCGTACCGACAGAGCCTGAACCGCTGCCTAACACGGGCCCCTCCGAATCACCCCACCCACGCCCGATCGTCGAAGTTGCCGAAGCGCCGGTCGCCCCGCCGCCGGAAGAGGTACGACCGGATCGCCCAACACCACAACTTCCCACAGCGGAGGAGCCCTCCCACGAGATCGTTCTACTCGCCTCACTCGACGCGCTTCCGCCTGCCTATGCAGCACGCGCGGACGGGCGTGTGGACTGGATGGCGCGTTTCGGCGAAGTCCGAACCGCCAAGCCAGCGGGAACGCCTGAAATTCTGCCCCTCGCGCCACGCGATCATGTTGGCGAGAGCCTCGATCACTCGCCGCGGCTCTGGTGGCGCATCGATCAACCGAGCGACGCCAATGTACTCATCACGATCACGACGGCGGACGCAATCGACCCGGCCTTTGAGAAGGTGATTCTGGCCCCGATCGCTGCGGGCGAGCAACTGCTCGATCTCGCGGCGGAGGGGATCTCGCTCGAACCCCGAATCGACTACCGCTGGCTCATCGCCCTCGAACTCGACCCCGATCGCCCCAGTCGAAACCCAATCGCAACCGGTGCACTGCGCGTGCTCCCGGCAGACGATTCTCGCCGCGCCCAACTCGATGCTCTGCCCGCGGCGGAGCGTGGGCACGCGCTCTCGGCGGCCGGAATCTGGTACGACGCGTACGACTTCTTCGCGACGCTTGCACAGTCGCATCCCACGTCGAGAGCGGCGGCACATCGCGATGCGCTCGCGGCGTCGATCCGTCCTGCGCCCTGATCAGACCCTACGGCGGTTCGCTGCGAGCGTCCCGAACGCGACGATGACCAGGCTCACGGCGAGGATGAACATGCCGGGCGATGTAAGGCCCGGAACGAGCTGCGGTGGCCCCGGACGGCCCGGGACAGCGACGATCTGCCGGACCCAGCCATCCTGCTTGTTGAGCACGAAGATCTCGCCGCCAGGCCCCTCGCCCCAGCGTAAATCCGTGCGACCGAGCCCCGCATTGCCTGTCGCGTCGCGCAGAAAAGTTCGGAAGGACTTGTCGACGCCGCCGTCGCGAATCAGCACCTCTTGGTAGGGCGCGAGACGTCCGTCGTCGAAACTCGCGATCGCGGTCAGATCCTCGCGTTCGACCAGGTCGTTTACGTGGACAGCGAAGATTGGCCCCGGGCTATTCGCGAAGTCCGCAAAGAGGAGCGATCCAGAGAGCGCCGGCAGCGCCGCTCCCCGATAGATCGGTCCGCCCACGATGGCGGCGTTGCCCGTCAGCCCGTCGCTGAATTGATCGTATTGGGCGACCGGGTATCGATAATCGTCGGTTGGATGCGTGGGCGGAAGCGGGGAGACCGTTGTCGTGCTCACGTACGTGAAAGCCCCCTCACGATCACGCCAGCCGTAGTTCCCCCCTCGCCTAACGATCGAGAGTTCTTCAACGACGCCCTGCCCAATGTCCGACACGTAGAGACGGCCCGTCAGGCGATCCCAATTGAATTTGTGCGGGTTCCGGAAGCCGTAGGCCCAGATCTCTGCGAGCCGATCCGGTGTCCCCGCAAATGGATTATTCGTCGGCACGGAATACGCGCTCCCCCCCGCGGCGAGGGGATCAATCCTGAGGATCTTGCCGTGCGGATAAGGAACCGGCGTCGCATCGATATCCTGGCCGACATCGAAGGGGTCGCCCCCTCCCCCGCCATCCCCGAGTGAGACAAAGAGCAGACCGTAGTCGGGATGGCCCGGAGTCTTCGTCGGGTCGAATCCCAGGTGGCCCGAGTTGTGGTTGCCGAAGGGTTGGCCAACGCGCATGACTTCGCGATAGGAGCCGAGATCGACCGCACCGTTCGGAAGCAGCGTCCATTCTGAGAGGATCGTCTGATGTTGAATCGTGCTGGGGGAATCGAACTCGGCAGGTCCCCCAACAGGAAGGGAAGAAGCCGTCCGGCTGAGCGTGACGTAGAGCTTTCGGTATCCCGCCGCAGCGGGGTCATCGATGTCTGGATGGAATGCGATCGACCGAACACCCGCCTCGAATCCAAAGTAGAAGTCGGCGACGGCGGTCGACAGATCGAGAAAGACGTTGGGCGTCGGCGTTGCCGCGGCGGGGTCGAAGGAGTAGATCGGGCCGCGCTGATCGATGACGTAGGCGAGTCCCGTGACGTCGCTGTAGACGACCTGTTCGAGCCGAGGCGGAGACGAATCGCTATCGGGAATCTGAACGACATCGGCGAGTTCGATCGCCCAGCTCGCGACGGGGGCCGAGATCGGAATCGGGTGGGTCGTGCTCTGAGCGTGGGACGAACCCGCGAGCAGAAGGAGGCAGGCTGCCCAGACCGCGATTCGCGCGGACGGTCTTCGACCAAAGCCGATCGCACCCTCGTCGTTGACCATCAGAGTTCCGCCGCCTCCTGGCGTCCGCGGTCGCCGAGAATTCCCTGACAGCCTTCGATGCCATCGTCGGTCGCGAGTCCCGCCGGCCGCAGCACTGTGGCGACGTTCATGTCGGCCACGATCCGGCGAAGACCGACCCGGAGCTGGCGATCGTTCGTAACGCCGGAATCCGGATGCGCGATCCGGTCGCGCTTCGAATAGCGCAGCAGCGGCTTCCCACTCAGGGAATCGCGAAAGAGCATCGTAACGACGAGGTCCACAAGATCCGGAGCATGTGCGCCCGTCTCAAGATCGAGCGCATCGACATCCATCTCGACCTCCATCACGCATCGATCCGGTGCGTCCTCCATTGGAACTTGCGCCGCTTCCGTAGCCGACACGAGTGAACCGGAGAGCATCGAAAGGAACGCGCTTTCCGCCGCGCGCGTGAGCCGCATGGAGCCCTCCCGATAGTCGAGTCGGCTATCGCGAATCAGCAGCGCGTCGTAGCCACCGATTCTGTGGTCGCGGAGGAGTTCGAGTACTCCGGGGATGGGGACCTCAACGCGATCCAGATCCGGAAGCGGTCTGAGTCGGATGCGGTCCGACGGGAGATCCGCGGCTGGGTTCGACGTCGAGTCCGCTGGCATCGAAGCGCAGCCCAAATGGACGCTCAGGGCGACAACGAGGAGTCCCAAGCGAGCAGGTGAATCCGAAACGGCCATGCCTCACCTCCGCGTGATGAAGTGAGGATACGACTGAGTCCCGCTGCAGTCATCTGCAAGCCGCACCAGACGACAAACCACCCTTATTCCTGTGACAATCGTCGCGCAATCGAGCTCGTGAGCCCTTTTTTTCGACCGTCAGGCCCCCGTCCACGGGGACGTCATCGCTTCAAAATCGGCCCTGTGCGGCTCATCAATTTGCTCGGGCGACACATACTCCGCGGCGTAACGCAGATAGACTTTCTCACGAACGAAGAGCTCGTGAAGATCGGCGTCGATATGCCCTTCGTCAACCATCTTTGCGAGGATGTCCAACGTCTGAGACAGAGTCTTACCGGGTTTATACGGGCGATCCTTCGCCGTAAGCGCTTCGAATACGTCCGCGAGGCCCAGAATCCGGCCCTGAAGACTTAGGTCTTCATGGCCCAGTCCGTGCGGGTACCCCGTCCCGTCGACATGTTCGTGATGAGCCCCTGCGATCGCGGGGACGTTCCGCATGCTAGGCGGGAAGGGAAGTCGCTCGAGGAGACTGATCGTCGTCACGACGTGACTGTTGATGATCTCGCGTTCGGCATCGTTCAGTGTCCCGCGGCTGATCTTCAGATTATCGATCTCGTCAGTCGTCAGGAAGGGCCGCTCCTCGCCCGCATGATCTCGCCATGAGTAGTGTGCGGCGATTGAATCAACTTCGACCTTCCGCTCGTCACTCATATACTCACCACCGACATTTGTTTTTTCGATGAATGCAATCGCCTCATCGAGTTCGCGCAATCGTTGGCCAACGGTGCCAGATCCTTGAATTCGCTTTGAAGCATCGAAGCCCAACTGCTGAAGCTGCAGATCGCGCCGAATAATCTCTGCGCGAAGCCGGACGAGCTCGACTCGATCAAAGATCTTCTCGAGCTTTGTCGCCTTATCCATCACGTGAATCGGTGTCGCGACCTTGCCGCAATCATGGAGCAGTGCGGCGATCTTCAGTTCATACCGCTCTTCATCGCTGAATGAGAAGTCCTTGAACTTTCCTTGCCCATCTTCGCAAACGGAATTCGTCAAGAGTTCGGCGAGTACCGGCACCCGACGACAATGATCCCCGGTATAGGGACTCTTTTGGTCGATCGCCTCGACCGTGAGCTCGATGAGTCCTTCAAAGAGCCCGCGCATGCTCTCGATCAAGCGAATATTCTCAAGGGCCGCGCCCGCCTGAGCGGACAGCACATAGACCAATTCGAGCTCAGTCGACTCGAGATCCGTGACTGAATCGCGATCGCTGAAGACGACCTCGAGAACCCCTCGCAGCCCATCACTGCCGGCACGAAGCGGAACCAGGAGAACCGATTCCGCAGTGGTCCCGGCGAGTTCATCCACCGCCGACCAGTAGGCCGGCTCGTCCCCTTCGATGCGTTGATGGGCCTGCGCCTCCTCCACCTCAGAAATTCGGCGCACAAACGTCATTCGCTCTCGAAGGGACTCGGTTTCGGTTCGGCCCCCTTCGCCGGTCACCTGCGTGAGCGTCCGCCGTCCCGTTTTTCCATCCTCATCGACCACGAAGAGCGCGACCGCACAAGCCGCCTCCAATTTGAGAATGGCGGGGATGACGAGTTCCGCGACGGTCTCGGCATCGCGCGCTCGAAGGAGCGATTCCGCGGTTTGCCTAAGGCGCTGCATTCGCGCAAAGCTCACTTCGAGTCGGCGGGCCATCGAGTCGATCGATGTCCCCAGGAACTCCAATTCGTCTCCGGAGGAAATCCGTGAGCGGGCGCGGAAATTTCCGTTCTCGATCTCACGCGCGGTCGAGACGAGCGCGGACAACGGGCCTGTTCGAATCCGAATTTGTCGAATGCCGATCACGAGACTGCCCAGAATCGTGAGCGCAAAGATCGTCAGGAAGATCTGTGAGAAGTTCTCGAGGGGCCGGAAGATCGATGCATTCGTCCGCGAGATCCCGATCTCCAGAGGCGGTGCCCCGAATGGATTTTTCAAGTAGAGCGGCCAGACGACGCCGACGCCGTCACCCAGTGTTGCATTGAGTGCAAAGGGCGTGCGGTGGTCCACACTCCCGGTCGGCGCAACATCGATCGGCACCGTCGCCCCATCGAGCCCGGGTGCAACCCCGAAGATCAGTCGGCCTGCGCTGTCATTGATCCAGTAGGCCTCGCCCTCTCCGACTCGCTCGGGCGCGAACAAGAATCGGTTCTCGAAACGCCCGGAGACGACCACTCCGGCGGAAAGACGAGACAACTGGACGCCGCGCCCCTCGGCACCCTCAGTGAGAGAGGCGAGAAAAGCTCCCCTCGTTAGGTGCGATCGTTCTTCTGCCGAGAGTGATACGGACTCGAACTCCTCGATGAAGACGTGATCAAACGCCTTGAGGATCGATCCACGGGACTCATCGAAGCTCCGTGAATCGATCGTCTCCAGCTGGGCGGCACCAATTGAAATTCGTTCGAGGATCGCCATCGACGCCGTTTTCGCATCTCGGCGAAGCGCGGCAAGCGCGTCGTGTTCGAGCTGCGATCGCGTGCTTATGTACGACACCGTCGAGAAGGCGAGGATCGGCACCGCCGCACACGCCATGAAGACGACCAGCAGGCGCACGCCGAACCGACCGCGGTCTCCAAGGTCGCCGTTCGCAGACTCAGTCATCGCTCAGAATTTCTCGGCCAGGCCGTAGAAGGCGCCGTCCGCAGCTCGAATGATGTCATCTCGACTTGCGGCCGCATTGAGCGGAGGGCGCGACTGACCATCGGGCCCGACGCTGTACAAGTCGTAGTCGCTGTTGATGGGGACGAGGAATCGATCCTTGCGCGCTTTCGCGATCGCGGGTGCCCCGCCCCCTCCCCCGTCGCCTCCGCTCTCCTCTCCCGATGACGATGCCTGCGATTGGGCGCTGTTCCCGGGTGCAGAGACGTGGGGAAGCGACGACCCGCGTGAGGCCATTCCAGGGGGCAGATCTCCCTGAATCTTCAAGTACTGGTACGGATTACCCCACGGATCGACCGTGGCAATTCCGAGCGCGGAAAGGGAGTCGGGAAGCACAGCATCGTCATCCCCCATCGGATCGAGTTGACTCGCAATCCCCCGCAATTCGACAATCGCGCGGGCGGTCCGAGCCCGATCAAGAAACTTCGAGTACTGCACGCCCGCCGTGCCGGCGAGCACGCCGATGATCGCGATCACGATCGAGAGCTCCACCAACGTAAAGCCATCGATCGTCGATCTCCTGGACGAACCTCGTCGCGATGCTCTCACGTCTGGACCTTCGGCGCGGCCGCCGGGTCATCCTCCGACACGCCTTTGAGAACCGCTTCGACTTCGGCAAGGATCCGATGACTCGCTCCCTGCGCGGACAGGTCGTGGAGAACGTCTTCAAGTTGTGCCCAAGCCGCCGCCCGCTCCTGCGCTTGTACTTCGAGGGCGACGAGCATCCGGTTGAGCGACTCGGCCTCTTCCGAGAGATAGTCCGTTGCCCGAATCACGATGGGGTCGGGGATGTCGCCTTGCGAGACCGCATCGAAGGCACGCATGAATCGGACGAGCGGAGACCGCATTCGCACGAATAGAAACGTCGCCGCGGTGATGCAGGAGACGAGGGAAACGAACACGAGGGGCCAGAGAGCGGAGTGAAGGAATAGGAAGTGATCCGCGAGGCCCACGATGCGTTCGCTGTCGATTGCGGCTCGGTCGAGCTGTGCTGCGAGCGGAGCGAAAACCGCGACCGCGATGACCAGCGCGAATCCCGACGTCGCGAGACAACAGGTCAACAAGAGATGCGTTCGCAGCGCGGTGAGCGTGCGCCGATTGGACGAATTCGCCTCAAGACTCATTCGGACCCCCTCCCTTTACGCGGCGCCAGGATTCCGACCGGTTCGCAAACTGCAGCGTTGGTTTCGGGGTCGCCACATAGACGAGGCTCATTTCGCTGGTCTCACCGTCGCTCTCTCGGTAGGAGACAATCCAAAGGGAGTCTTTCGCACCCTCAGCAGGAGGCGTGACCGAGATGATCGAATGGATTTTCGGAGCACCGAACTCGCCGGTCCCAAAAAACAGCTGGTCGGCGCGAATCTCGAATGTCCGGTCCGCATAGCGCGGATCGTCGGAACGCCAGATGCCGATCAATTCATCGGGGGTCGCACGCACCTCCTCAGCGCACGCGAACAGATACAGACAGGCGACCAACGCAACCGCCCATAAGTGGAAATCGGCGCGACGAGATACAGGATTCGAAATGAACACATGCATGATTGGAAACGAATCGGCGCAGACCCTCACCTGATTGAGGTTTATGTCCTTACCAACCCGCTATCACGAATAACATGACAGCACGCGCAAATGCGTCTACAGGAAACTACCAGAACGGCTGCGGGCATATACCCTCGACCAGCGAGTCATTGAGCGATTTCACGGGCGAATCGCGAGCCCACTCACAGCTCTTATTTCGGGGCAATCCGCGCGTGTCCGGCTTCACGCGAGCCAGAGTGCGCGGCCGCAAACGGCCGCACTCGACGATCATTGGGCGGTCATGAGACTGAATGATCCACCCGCGTCGACACACGCGTCTTTCCGAAGATTCGTCTTCTGAATCATGCGTACGAGTTCCGCCACCTTCTCCGTGGCCGTCCCCAACGGAACGTCCACTGCAGGCTTTCGAAGCGCGGTTGCCGAACGGTGTGGCGCGATGGGGGCAAGACGCCCCTGAACGCTCAGAACGAGGAGTCGGCTGCCGCCGGTCGGGCAGCCGAGCCCGGTCCCCCAACGAATCGAACGCCATTCAAATCGCATTCAAGATCGACCGTAGATCCGCTCGTCGGGTCCTCGAGCGTATACGTCCTCGCCCCCGCAGACTTGTCCGATACCGCCCCGAGAACGAATCCGCCGCGACTCTGCCCAAGGATGTCCTCAGTAGCGCTCGCATCCGGGCACTCCCCGTGCATCATCACCGCTTCAGTCAGATACATCCGGACGCCCATCGCCTTCGAAAGCGTATTCGCACGAGTCGCGTTCGCGAGTGCGCGGCGCGAGATCAGCAACTGATCGATTGCGCGCTGTGCTTCGGCGACGCGCTCTCCGCGATCGTGATTCTCCGCCTCAATTTGACGGTAGAGATGTTCGGCGCGACTCATCAGGGCGCGACGCGTTCCTCCACCGGGTGACCCCATCACACTCGCGACGTCATTCATCAACTGCTGCGCTTCGAAGGCGGGCAGTCCGTATCGGAGTTCATCTTGCGAGAGCTCGTCATAGACATCACCGCCGTCAGCGGGCGAATCGGCGAGCTCGCCGAAGAGCCGACGCGCGTCATCGAAGCGACGGGATCGCTTCGCTTTCTGTGCGCGAGCGAAGAGCGCTTTTCGTTCAAGCGAAACATCCTTGCCCTCAACGGCCTCGACCGCACTCCCGAGCACCCTGGGAAGCTTGGGAGCCAGTCTCTCCGCGCTCGTCCGCCCGGCGTGCTCGAAGGCTTCGTAGATCCCGCGATAGTCAAGACGCGCCACTGAGACCGCGGTCGTGGCGACGGCTGTGGGCTCACCCGGCAGGTCGAGTCGAATCGTGAGCTGCAGCGTTTCGGCTCGACCGATCAATCGAACAGAGAATCCGAGGTGACCGATCGCGGGATCGCTCTCCGCGGCGGAGTCCACGCGATCACCGACCCGCAGACGTCCCTCGTCGGACAGCCGCGCGAGTGCCGCGTCGATCGACGCGCGCTCCATCTCTTCGGGCTCAATCGGAACCCAATCGCCGTGGGCCACTTCAATGGAATAGTCAACAGGGATCAGCTCTGTCGTGGCGAGGGCGGGGCTATTCGCAAGCGTGAAAATCGGCACCCAAAAAGCCGCGACCGCGAAACGGAGGATCCAGGACGGAATACGCAAAATCGTCATGCTGGGATCATCGGAAAAACGATCCGACGACTTGGGCTTCCACGTTCTGGTTCGCGTGACTCGCTAGGACTGAATGACCAGCTTCGACAGACTCGTCTTGCGCAGATTCGTCTTCTGAATCGTGCGTACCAGCTCCGCCACCTTCTCCGTATCCGTCTCGAACGGGTTGTTACAGATCACCCGAACGTTCAGCAGGTTGCCGAGGCGGATATTCGACCAATCGAGGTCGTACTGGATCGAGTTCTCGCGAGCGAGCTTGATGAACTCACCGCGCATCTTCGCCCGGGTATCCGGCGGCGGCGTGTTCTTCGCTGCATCGACTTCTTCGTCCGTAAAGAGACGATCGACCGCCCCCTTCCGTTCGAGGAGGTAGTACAAGCTTCGCTCGCGGCGAAGATCGTGGTACTGGAGATCGAGCATCAGGACGCGCGGGTCGTTCCAGGTCGTGTTGTGCTTGTCGACCCAGGACTGGATCAGCTTGCGCTTGATCACCCAGTCGACCTGGCGATCGAGCTTGTCCGGATCCGTGTCGAGGCAATCGAGCGCGTGCTGCCACATCTGCACGGCCTTCTTGTGATCCTCGGTGACCGGGTACTGCTCGATGTACTTCTGCGCCATCTCGCAGTATTCGCGCTGAATCTCGATCGGCGAATACTCGCGACCGTTGTCGAGGCGGAGGCGTCGCTTACACGTCGAGTCGTAAGTGATGTCCTTGATCGCTTTGACCGGATTGCGGAGTGTGAAGTCTTTGTTGATGTAGTTGTCTTCGATCATCTGGAGAACAACGGAAGCCGTCCCCACCTTCACGAAGTTCGTCCACTCGCTCATGTTCGAGTCACCGACAATCACGTGCAATCGGCGGTACTTCTCGCGGTCTGCATGGGGCTCGTCGCGGGTGTTGATGATCGAGCGATCGTTCGTCGTCGTGCCCGAGATCTTCTGATAGATGTGCTGGGCGCGCTGACTAACACAGTAATGGATGCCGTCCTGGGTCTGGAAGACCTTGCCCGCGCCGGTGTAGATCTGGCGCGTAACGAGGAACGGAATCAGCTGTTCGGCGAGGTAGTAGAAATCCACATCGCGATCGACGAGGTAGTTCTCGTGGCAGCCATAGGAGTTCCCGACGAAATCCGTGTTGTTCTTGAAGATCGAGAGCTTCCCCGGAATTCGCTCTTCACGGATCTTTTCCTCAGCGTAGATCTGAAGATCTTCGAGGATCCGCTCACCGGCCTTGTCGTAGATGATCAGCTGGCTTGGCGAGATGCATTCCGGCGTCGCGTACTCGGGATGACATCCCGTGTCCTGATAGAATCGAGCGCCATTCTCGAGGAACACATTCAAGAAGTGTTCGGTCGTGATGAGCTTCTCGAAGAGAAAGCGAATTGCCTTCTCAACGGGGAGCGTCTTCCTGCCTTCCGGCGTGAAGATAATCCCGTACTCGGTTTCGATACCGTAGATGCGCTTCTGCACGTTTCCGCCTGACGGCCATCAATGAGGCCGCTACGACGATGCCGGGGGCGAGGACACGCCGTTAGCTACCGTCGAGCATACCTTGAACTTCATCGGCAGAAAGGCGGCAGAACTTGCGACCCGTCCGATCCCGATCCAATAGGCAGACTTCGAGAGTGCCTGCGTCCAATTCAGAACTGCGTTCTGCTCCAGCACTTAGAGCTCGGCGACCTAGATTGGCCACCTCCCCCGCGGGCATGCCGTCTCGATAGTCATTCTTGAGTACGGACTCGACCTCTTCGACGTTTCCGCCAATCGCACAGAATCCCGGGTGATCGCTAATGAACCCGTCGTACTTGATGCGATAGAGCGCGTTCGCCTTGTGATCCTCGTATCGATCATCTCCGACTTCAGCGACGATGATCTCGAGTTCCAGCGGCTTGTTCTCTCGGGTGAACACCTCACCGATCACCTGCGAGAAAGCATTGGCGAGACCGCGGCCGCGAACATCTTCGCGGCTGTACGCGTATCCCTTTGTGTCCGCGAAGCGCACACCGACTTTCCGCAACTGATCGAACTCGCTGAATTTCCCAACCCCCGCGAAGGCCAGGCGATCGTAGAGTTCGCCGACCTTGTTAAGCCGGGTCGCATTCTCCGCCATCAAGAGGATTCCGCCCTGATGCTCGAGAGCGACGATCGATTTACCTCGGGAGATTCCCTTACGAGCGAACTCGGCCTTGTCGGCCATCACCTGTTCCGGTGATACGTAGAACGGCATCGACATTAGAGATTTCCTCCGGCGGCTCGCGCATCGAGAATGGCGCGGTAGCAGGCGGCGATTTCTTCTTCGCTCGCATCGCTATGTCCGTCGCCTGTGCAGACTTTGATGATCGGGTAGATCCCGCGTTCGAGATCGACTCCACCAGTTGCGCGGTCTTCGTCCGCCGCGGCCGTGAGCGCAGCAACCGCCACGGTCACCGCTTCGTCACGGGTAAGATCGGCGCGCCAACCATGCTTGAGCGACTCACGTGCGTAGAGACCACCTGAGCCCGTCGCATCGAACTCGCCTTCTTCGTAGCGACCGCCCGTGATATCGAACTTCCACAAGCGCCCGGTCTTGCGACGCGTGTCATAGCCCGCGAAGAGTGGGACCACCGCGAGGCCCTGCATGGCCGCCGGCAGGTTCGCGCGAATCATCTGTGACAGCTTGTTCGCCTTGCCCTCGAGTTCGAGCTGCTCGCCTTCGAGCTTCTCGTAGTGCTCAAGCTCAACGGAGAGAACGCGCGCCATCTCGATGCATGGCCCCGCCGCGCCCGAAATCGCCATGATCGAATGGGGATCCGTCTCGAAGACCTTCACGACGTCGCGTGAAGCGACTGAGTGGCCTGCCGTCGCAAGTCGATCGCCCGCGACGAGAACCCCATCGCCGAACTTCATCGTCAGAACAGTGGTGCCATGCGGAACCATCGCCGCTGCACTCTCACCCCAAGCCGAAAGATCCGGCACGAGATGTTCGTGGTCGGTTAGAAGAAGCTCGAAAAAACTCGAGCCCTGGTAGCTGCCTTGAAACGGCACTGTTCCCCCCTCAGAAAACACGATTGTGTGCGCCTATCAAACGGAGCACTTCTTGTCCGCCTCGAACGGTGCAGGACAGAGCCCGCACCGGTCGAAGCGATATAGAGCCTATTCTCCGCCGCGCTGGACGTAGTTCTTCACGAACTCTTCGGCGTTCTCTTCGAGAACCGAGTCGATCTCGTCGAGGAGGTTATCCATATCCTCCTTGAGATCCTCACCCTTCTCCTTGAGCTTCTGCCCGCCTTCGCCCTTCTCACCGCCTTCGTCGTCGGAGCCGCCACCCTTATTCTTCTGGGTTTGGCCGCCGCCCTTCTCCGCCGCCATATAGAGCGGCAGATCCGTCGTCGAGTCATCGCCATCGCGCGTACGCGTCAGTCGTTCAACAGTAATGAAGTTCGCCATCTGTCTTACCTCCGGTCCATTCGCCTAATCGTGACTGATCAGCTTCCCGGACCTTCCTGTCATCGCACTCAAAGGGTGCGAAGAAATGCCGCGTCCAAGGGACGCGATATCGAGTTCTTAGGATCCCATGTTCTTGAGCAACGCCGCAGCCGTCTCGGACTTATCGAGCAGCTCGCCCACAATTTCGTTCGTGCCCTTGAGTGGCTCCGCCATCATGACCCGCTTGATCGACTCGTCTTCCAGGCCGAAAGA
>Ga0316208_1000761_pt1 | contig 35702 bp, 36 predicted proteins | sample 3monopyrite_MG_FD_204944 | JGI IMG/M metagenome (GOLD analysis project Ga0316208, IMG submission 204944) | Microbial mat bacterial communities from mineral coupon in-situ incubated in ocean water Damariscotta River, Maine, United States -... | ecosystem: Environmental > Aquatic > Marine >...
TTTTTTTCCAATCATGCTTGTTACTGATTGTTGATGTGAAAACAAATTCAGGCTTAACAGATTCACATATTTGAGCTAATACAATTTCCGCCCCACCAATATCTTGCAATTTATCGGTTACTACTATTTTACCTTTTGCGAACAACTTCATAAATTAAAACTACCTTAGTTCTATATAAATAGACATGACAAACGAATCAATTAAATATTTTCTTATACATAAACAATAAATAGATACGGCATTTTTATTTAAAAACCGCATGTAAATCATTACAATAATTATTACCGTCAAAATCCATAATGACTTTTTCACAGTTCAGGGATAACATTTCAATATTTGCAATACATTCCTGAACAGCATCATTTAATGCCTCAGATGTAAATGACTTTGCAACCACCCCGACATTATATTTTTTTACTATTTTTGCAGGATAGCCAATATCAAAACAAACAACTGGATTATAGTTAAACAAAGCTTCAAAGCATACTAATGAAAACGTCTCCTCTACTCTTGACGGGAACACTAAAACATCAATATCAGTATAAAATCTTCCCTTGTTTTGACCAGTTATATAATCAAGGTAATGGATATTATTACTTGTTGTATCTTTTAATGGTCCTGTGCCGGCCACAAGCGCATTTAATGTGTTAGTTTTTTGATAACCTAAAAACATATCAAAACCTTTGTGCGAGCTTAGACTGCCAATAAAACCAAGAGTAATTTTATCAGGCTGAATTTCATTACATTGTTGTTTTGATTTTGTAATTTGAATAGGGTTGGTGATTACTATTGTTTTTTTATCATAATAATCTTCAATAGCCCCAGGAATTATAACCGTGCTAACAAAAAACTTAAGCCAACTGAAAACCTTAGCGGGTTTATAATGCTGATGAAACACTATCGCCGTTTCTTTTTTAAACATTTTAACTACAACTGCTAATATAAGTGCTTTTGTAGTGGTTGGATAAAGAATTATTTTAGCGCTAGCATCGAGCGATTTAAGAATAACCGCTACCATAGATGGCAGCCTGTAAAAGAAACGAGAAGTGCTTTTTAAGTTAAAAAAATTAGACGATATATTCTTTTGCAGAACCTCTGAGCGAAATTCATTACCACAACCAACATCATATAGGGAAATATTGTTTTTCGCTTCCGACTGCAAACAACTTATTGTTTCAAGTGTTATGCGCTGGCCACCACCTAAATCGTACCTTGATGAATCTTCTATTATTACTATCTGAGTCATAAATTATTTATTTAAGCCATTGAAAGAAAAAACTGAAACAAACCAGTTTTTGAGCGAATAATTATGAGAACACCTTATTTAATAGTCTTTTAGGAGCAGACACTAAAACATCATATAAGCACTTGAATATGACGTAAATATAAAATCTTGGAGTGAGCTTATCCGATAAAATCATATAATAACGTTTAACTTTGAGATCTTTAATTAATTCGAAAAATGAAGTTTCATCTGGAATGTATGGTGCTGTATAGCAGAGTGCTTCATTACAAACATAAAATGTAATTGATTTTAATTTATAAAGATAAGAAGCAATAAGGTCTTCGTTATAAGCCTTACCCTTGAAGGGGAAATAATCATCATAAATTAAATTGCTCCTATGATGCAGAACACAACAGCCCGCTAACCACTCTACTTCTTGTATGGAATCAGCAGCACCAAATCCAGGACCAAAACAAGTACCAACTTTTGTAATAGCTCCAGGCTTATACAAACTCATGCCATTTGCTATAAAATTCTTAAAAGTATTAAAGGGAGATTTAACACCATCATTTTCATATATGGATCTCTTTGTTTTCTCATTTAATATAGCTGGAGCCACAGCACAAGCTCTATTGCACTTGATTGCCGTTTCAAGAAGTATTTCTAAGCAATTTGGCGAAAGATGTGTATCATCATCCAATTGCAAAACAAACTCAGACTGTGCATATTTAAAACCTTTTGCACGCTGTGCTACTTGAGATCTTTTAGAGCAATATATCAAGCGACTGTTTGAAGGTATTTCAAACTCCAACTCAGTACCATTTGGTATACATATTAAAATCTCATCAGGGACAATAGTTCCAGCATTAAGAATATTTATTATTTTTAATAAGTTTATTTTGCCAAGAGATGGAATAACAACAGAAACTGTATTCATTTATACATTGCTCTCTTACTTACATTCATATAATTTTCATCAGATATTTAAAAAATCATTCGATACATTTTAGTCTTGTTAATACCTTCAATCAAAGCTTCAAGTACATCTCCACCCAGTGAAGCAATGACTACTTTTATTGATAATGTATGGAAAGCATATAGTTTATAACTATTCACTATTATACAGTTATAATTTTGTTACTTAAACTTAGTCAGTTAATGGGAAACATTATATTCCCAATAATTCATTCCAGCGCGGCAACTCATCATCTAAATAAAAGTAAGGTTCGGGTCCCATATGCTCACGGATTTTGTAATTATTTAAAGACTTTATTAACTCATTTGGGTTTCTAACATACTCTCCCCCTTTCAATCCACGAAGAGGACTCATATTGAAACTAAAGCCATCCAACATTTGGATTACATGAATACCTGAGTAGTATGCATCTACTGAGGCGGAAGTGATGTTGCTAGTAAAAACCACATCACATACATCAAATAATTCCGTAAAATTGGCTTCAGTTATATGTAATGATAAAGTTGGAAATTTTTCAGTATTTAGAGGGTAAGCTGGATGTGGTTTAAAAAAATATTTTGTACCGGATGGCAGTGAATCTGCCGCAATCACTAACCACGATAACATTTTTTCACTCGTGGATGATAAAAAGTCACCACACACTAACACCGTTAATGTACTGTTTGTTTTTTTTGTTTTGTTATTTTTACTGCAATGTTTCCCTAAATGTAAATACCTCAAGGCTTCGACCTCTACAATATTAGAAGCTGGATATCCGCCTTCAAGATAGCTATTTTTTGCCACAGGGCCATTTACAGCTACTAAATTGGGAGTTGGTAGAAAGTTTTGTTCTGTGTGCTTATAACTACGAGAATCATAAAAGTAGCGCATATCCCAATAACGAACTGTGGTATGAGGTACTCCGATTAATGTACCATGTTTCGCTTTTTTCCATGCATAAATTAATGCCATTTCCCAAGGCTGGTTTTCCTGTATATAAACACCTTTTTTTTGAAATGGAATAGAACTTAATGATTTTTCATAGAGTGAAACTCGCATACAGTTTACAACTGCCGTTGATCCTCTAAGCGAAGCATACCACTCATCTTTGAAAAGAGGCCAGAAATCTAATGATGAGTTAGATGGCTTAAAATGAAAGTTAACTGGTGATAATTTAAAACTGATTAACAATAAATAACAATAATCTTTCATAGTCTTAAAGAGTATATCACCACTTAAATTATTTTCTAACAAACTATGATGTTGATATTTAGAGTCGTTCGAATTAAATCTTTCCAGTAGTTTCAGAGCTTTAGTTGGAGTTGGAATTTTTTCCTGATAAAAATAATTATGAAACCAATTTGTCTTAACTTTCGATTGCTTTAGTTTATCAACTAATTTTGTCCAGTAATTAGATTTAAAACTACCAGAAGTAAATGCCCTCTTATTCAAGTGTACCAAGATATCAATGAATGAAATTTCCCCATCATGTGAAATATTGTTCTGTTCATTTCTACTTATAGAAAAAGATTTTAATATATTCCATAGGAATGTAATTAGTGCTTTTATAGGATACGGCAATATTTCATATATACCTGACAGTCTAAATTTATTTTTACTCCTATCACGAACCAATTCCCACTTAAATCGTATATCTAGTTTTTTTGTGAAAAGTTTGAATGTTTTTATTAGTTTACGATTCTTGGAAATAAAAAATATTTCTACCGGTTGATATTCAGAAACTACTTGCTCTAATACTAAAGCTTTAATAGCATTATTAATTTGAGAATTTTCTGATGCATTAAATTTTTGTGACATTAATGTCATCCACCAGTAACTCAAACCTGGCCGTACAATCATGTGCTCTACTACTTTTTTACCTTTTATCTTTATTTCACCAAGCTGAAAAATCCAGTTTAAATATCTTGCTCTAAGTGTTTGAGCCTGCTTTTCAACTAATTCTGGTATTGAGATAAAGTCAGAACTAGATGAATAAGGATAGTCACTCCACAGTACTGTAATCCAATCTCCTGTAGGAGGCTCTCCTTCGTCATCCCAAATAAGAAATGTTCTTTCATTTTCTGTCAAAATATTTTTAAAACCTTCAGACATTAAGAACCTTCATTGACTTCTCAATTTTCACTAAATATTCTGGTGTGTCTACAGCTTGTGTATCATGAATAACTGGAGCCATCTGCGCTTTCATAGCATGTTCTAGAATCCTAAACATATCAACAGATCCTGCTATTCCAAGTGGGGTTAGTTTTAGTTTTAGTTTTAGTTTTAGTTTTATATATACCAGAAGAAAGTCACGGTGAAAAGGAATGATGCAAACTTGTTTGTCCATTCGAATACCATCAACTTTATAACTTGTCGGTGTCATTATCGGCTAATATCTTTGTAATACCAATTGAATCACTACTGCCCATATTTACTTTGAACAAACTATTAGTGAGAGAAATTTTATTTCGGTAGAATGAAACAGTGTTATCTTCATCGGAAAGTGCAAAATTATAATAAGTTACGTTATCTATAGGAGTATTTGAAAGTACGTAAAGCTGATTTATGGTCATATGTATTAATGTACCAGTTCCATCTAGGGAAGTTCATTGAAAAATATAGTTCGTGTTTTTGTTTCACTTGTTGAATCATGCATGAGTGAATTAAATAACCTTAAGTAGTTATACTATTTAAATGTGTAACTGTTACTGTGGACATTCGTTTTTATAATCTCATGGGAGTTTATTGTCATCTAACCCATTAATAGCAGCACGACCCATTGCTAATATAGCTTCATTCGAACTTCCACCTATATGAGGTGTAACTAAAAAGTTTGGTAGCTCCAATAATTCCGTATCTGTAGGCGGCTCTATATTAAAAACATCCAAGGCTGCAGCAGCCAACAAATCATCTTGTAACATTCTTTTAAGTGCTAATTCATCGATTAATCCACCGCGCGCAGCATTTATCAAAATAGCAGTTGGTTTCATTAAAGCCAGTCGTTGAGCATTAAGTAAACCTCGTGTGCTATCATCCAGCGGTACATGTAGAGTAACAATATCAGACTGCTTTAAAAGAGATTCCAAGCTGACAGATTCAATTTCTTCAGATGCATAAAAATCCGGGTATTCTTTAATGTCATTAACAATAACCTTGCAACCAAATGCTTTAAGTAGTGGCACTAAATCTTTACCAATATGGCCGCATCCAATAATACCAACGGTTCGTTCTGATAAATGGCTTCCAACATGTTGGCGCCATATACCCGATAGTACTTCTCGATGAGCTGCAGGTACGTGACGTAACATAGCAATAGCAAATGAGATGACCAATTCAGATACTGATCGGCGATTCACTCCACCAGTCCAACCTAACTTAATGTTATAAGAATGCATCGCAGCCATGTCAATCATGTCTACTCCAACTCCATACTTACTAATAACCTGAAGTTCTGGTAACTGTTCAAGAATATTTTCATTAATGGTTTCAAGAGCAGTAATCGCTTTATCATGCCCCTTTAAAAATTCGACCAAACTATCACCGTCTAATTTTAAGCCTGCATCATTGAAGGTAACCTGAGAATATCTTTCAAGTAACTCTTTACGCAAAATTGGATTCTTTGAAAAAGAACGGGAACAAACTACTACTTTATTTTTAGTATTCATAATATTAAATTTCGTGACGTTCAATAAGAAGTTTATTACTTGCAAAAACATCAAGCGCATATTCAGTAGAACGAGGGATAAAATGTACCTCGCCTCCTGCGCCTTGAACAATTGCAATACCTGCAGCCACATCCCAAAGCATAATACTCTGTTCGCTATAGACATCAGCTGAACCTTCAGCAACATTTAAAAGAGAAACTGCTGCAGATCCAATCATCCTTACTTTGGCGTAAGGTTTAACCAAATTCCAAAAGTTTTGCATACTGTTATCACTTTCAACATCGTACCTTACTGGAAAGCCGGTACATATTGAGGCACCGACTTGACTTGACGTAGATGATACGGATATAGGTTGATTGTCACAATATGCCCCCATAGCATCCCCTCCCCAAAAGAGTTTCTTGTCTATGAGATTATAGATTACGCCAAAAATTGGTTTTTGGTCTTGCCAAAGAGCAATAGATACAGCACATGGGCCAAGGTTCTTAACAAAATTAAAAGTACCATCAAGAGGATCGATGATAAACATATACTTAGAATCAGCTTGGCCTTCAACAAATCCAGCTTCTTCACTTAAGATTGGAATACCCGTAGGAGTAAGCTTTTTTAAAATTTCTTTTTCTAACTCAGTATCAGCTACTGCCTTAATCTCTTTTGGCAGATCGGAGCAATGAATATATTCTTTATAATTAGCTTTATTGTTTTTTAATAACTTTTCGCCGGCTTGTCTCGCGACAGATTTTGTTAATTCTAATAATTGATTCAAATCAGACATTTTTTATAAATCGCATCAAATATGAACTAACCAAATGATCAAGAATCATATGAGCATCTTCAGCAGGGCCATATTCTTTTGCTTCAGTTGGTACGTGAATTCCTTCATTAGCAATAGACTTCATCTCACCACCATCAAAAGCAGTTAAGGCAACTGTTTTTATGCCTGCAGAATTTGCATAATTAAAAGCATTGATTAAGTTAGCAGAATTACCAGAAGCTGAAATACCAACCAATACATCCCCCTTTTTACCGCACACGCGTAATTGCCTGACAAATATTTCATCGTATCCAAAATCATTACCTAGAGCGGTTATTACCGGAACATTGTCCGTTAGACTAATTACTCGAAAAGGTTGTTCATAATCATTTGTCCCAATGGCTAAATCATTTGCAAAATGACTTGCTGTTGCGGCACTACCTCCATTACCAATAAAGTAAATCATTGCTCCACGGCTTCGTGCATCTAACAATGTATTAATGAAAGCTCCTATTTCTTTGGTATCAATATTCATTAATACTGATTTAAGATAATTTATATATGCTTCTGAAAATGCTACTGGATCAGGAGTATAAAAACGATCAACGTTATTCTCTGTACTTTTATTATTCATTGATCTCTGGGTTTGGGATGTCATAAGTGCTTCTCCAAGTGGTGTCTGCATAATAAATTTTAAAAACGAGTTGCATAGTGCGTAATGCATCTTCGGAAGTACCGCTAAGTATCGGCTTGTTATTCAAGATACTATCCGCGAATGCGGTAATTTCTTCATCCCATGAAGGATCACGGTTATAACGTGTTATCTGTTCTTTTGGATCACCGCGATCATTATCTGGATCAGCTCGCACCACAGTCAGAGTCTCGGCGCCATAACTCTTTGTACCAGACAGGATACCTCCTAAAATAAGACTACCTCGCTCGAGGTTAATATCAAGATGAAAACGATGTCGCCATTGAGTGGCTGAAGAGTTCAGCATTCCAACAACACCATCATTGGTTTTCATGAGAGCATAAGCATTATCTTCAACGTCATAACCCCAGTGACTATTAGAGATAAAACTATGAACCTCAGTAAAGTCTCCACCAAATAGTCGCATAAGATCAACCATGTGAATGCCTTGATCTAGTAGCACTCCTCCACCTGCAATCTCACGTTTAGTACGCCAGTCCGGTTGGTTAAAGGTGATAAGTTTTGCTTTGCCATACATCCCACGAATATTAATGACACTGCCAAGTTCACCAGTGTGTAATATTTTCAATGCGTCTTGAATAGAATCATGATAACGGTGATTAAATCCATACATTAGTTTGAGAGTTGGGTGTTTCTTTTCATGCTCTATTACTTGCAGGATATCTTCTACATTCCTACCTGGTGGCTTTTCACAAAAAACATGCAATCCAGATTCCAAACCAGCAATAGTCACTTCGGCTGCAATATCATTTGTCAGACAGACAATCAGGATATCAAGATCTTCGTTCAATAAATGATGGTAATCCTGATAGTAGTTAATATTTTCGTCAAGGGTACCTTCATCATCAAAAGTCTGATCACAGACAGCCACGACACGCAATTGTGGATGGCGATCTACACACTCTTTCCGACGTTTACCTACAACACCAAATCCAGCAATACCTACTTTCAGTTCTGTCACAAATAATTCCTAATTATTACAGCCAAGAATTTGGCTCATTACGGACAACCTAATATAGCGGTTCATTAGAAGTTCTAATTTCATTTTACTTATCATTTCAAATACTGAGTTAACGTTGGATCGTCTTTCATTAATAGCTCAGCATCGTGAAGTTCTTGTTGGGTATCAACACCAATGGTGATCGCATCAGTAGGTACCATACGAATACGTCCACCAGTTTCAAGTACCCGATTCATATCAACCGATTCAATTTGTTCCAGTCGAGTCTCTTCCATACTATTAAAACGTAACAGTACATCACGGCGAAAAGCGATAATGCCTGTCTGCATAAACATTGGTATGCCCTCTAACCCATTCCAGGGAGATGGGATAGTTTCGCGTGAAAAATATAGAGCATCGTTATTTTGATTCACCACTACTTTGACATTATTTTTATCAGCAAACTGTTCATAGGTTTGAAGGCGTGACATGATATTTACAATTTCGACTTTCGGGTCACTAAAATGTTTAAGTGTTTCTGATATTGTCTCAGGTAAAATTAGCGGTTCATCTCCTTGCACCATCACAACTACATCACATTGTTCCCCTGTTTCTGACTCGATATGTTCCATCGCTTCAGCAGTTCTTGTAGTAGCCCGGGTGTGTTGGGGCGAAGTCATTATTGCCGAACCACCAATACCACGTACGTATGTAGCAATTTCATCATCGCAAGTCGCTACATATGTTGAAGTGATCCCAGAAGCAAGTCGTGTACGGTGATAGCAATGACCTACCATCGGCATACCATGGATATGTGCCATAGGTTTACCTGGAAAACGTGTTGCCCCTAAACGAGCAGGAATTATTCCAATAGCTTTCATTCTAAAACTGCCTTCAATTTAGATACCCCTTGTCTGGCACTAACATCAATCATACGAATATCCACACTATAGGCAATAAAGGTGTAACCTTCCTTAATTGATAACTCAAGCCGTTGCGAGTCAGGTTCAACAATGTGTAAACCTGCAGGACAACCAAGTCGTTGCCCTGTTTCTCGTATATGCGTCATGGCTTTGATGAACTCAGGTTGTTCAAATTGACCTGGAATACCCATAGAGCATGACAAGTCATAAGGACCTATAATAAAACCATCAACACCTGGCACAGTTAAGATATCATCTAGTTGATCAATCGCATCTTTATGCTCAATTTGCACAATGACTACAGGCCCATCTTTCTGCCACTGCAAGTAGTCGTTAAAATTCACACCATAACCTTGGGCTCGAGCTAAACCAACACCACGAGAACCGACTGGTGCATAACGTGTAGCAGCAATAGCTAGTGCTGCATCTTCTGGGGTATTCACCATTGGTACGACAATACCGTGAGCACCTGCATCCATTACACGCTTAATTTGATTTGGGTCGTTTGATGTCAGCCTTACTAGTGGAGCTACGCCACACAGATCGATGGTCCGAATTAATTCTCCAGCCACATCAATACTAATAACACTATGTTCTAAATCAACAACAAGCCAATCAAAATTTGCTTTAGCCATGATCTCAGCAATGGCTATATTCCCCAACGTAATCCAGGAACCCAGAGTCACTTCTTTGTTACGTAATTTTGATTTAAGCACTTGGATTTCCCGTTCTCAGCCGGTTATTAACATAAATAACATCAACCCAATCTGTTCTGCCATTCATAGGATTTTTAGCGATATGGTTAATATCATAAAGGTGAAAACCAGCAGGAAGTAAAAATTTTTCAATATCTGAGAATGATAAACTTCGTTCATAATAATCATAAAACATGAGCTCAGTGATGACGACATCAACATCACTGAGTCGCTCGCCAAAACCCTCAAGCACTTCAGGCTCATATCCCTGTGTATCAATCTTAAGTAAATCTACATGTCCGATGTCTGATGATTTCATATAATCATCAAGACGTGCAATCTCAACTTCTCGTTCATGATTTAAGGTTTTTTCGTATTTTTTAACAGCACCGGAATCTGACAATTTATTTAGATGAACTGAATCGAGACTATGAGTATTTATTTTATTAAAACCTGACTGGCCACTGGTTATATCATGTGAATAAAACGTCGCTTTAGTATTGGAGGTACTACCAACCGCATGTTTATTAATTATTACTTCACTATCTGAATATTGACTAGCTTGTTGATCAAGAGACTCCCAGCATTCTTCTTGTGGTTCAAAGCAATGAATTGTTGAACCTGGCCACCACTCTTTAAACTCAGCAAGTGTAGAGCCCACATTAGCACCCACATCAAAAATAATAGGTTGCGTATCTTTGATCAAATACTTTAACGTTTTTTCTCTATCAAATATTTTAAGATAGTCTTCAGTTCGCTCTTGATTTGTTGAATGATTTTTCATGGACTTAGAACCTTTTAAATAATTTTATTTATTAGTTGGGCGAAACCATATTTGATTGAAACAGACAGTTTTATTAAACTCTTCTGCATGACGTTTTTCTTTGAATACAAGTCCTGCTTTATTAAGATATTGTGCTGAATCCACTGTCTGCTTCTCAAACTCTTCGTTAATTTCAATCAAAATTCCTTTAACAAATTTTAGAACATCTGCCCCTCCCTTAAGAATCAAGTGTTCAATTCCATCGACATCCATCTTAATATAATCAGGTTGGGGGATTTTAAGATATTCCATAGCATCAGTCATTGAAATACCGAGCGTCTGAAATTCAAAAATATTATTTAGTTCCTTACCATCTTGGCCATATGTCTGGCCAAATGTCGATAATGCCCCCCCCCAATCCATCGTACTCATATTGAGTTTACTTATTGATAATTTATCAGTAAGAGGTAATGGGACAATGGTTATTTGTTCAGTAGCCCCATTAATAAAGATATTTCTAGCAAGAAATTCTAAGTTAAATACAGATGGTTCAAAAGCAAAAACTTTGCACTCACGAGCTTTAGCCGCATAACAAGAATATAACCCTACATTTGCACCTATATCCCAAATAACAGATCCCTTAGGTAGACTATCATACCATTCCAATGTTTCTGGTTCCTTCGTCGAAAAAGTATCTGCACGATATTTATTTATTGCATTAGGAATGGAGAAAGATAAATTCACCCCCTGATGCTCAATTTTTTGAGTTTGGCACATCGCATTATTTATCATCTGACGGTAGATATAACGACCAACTGATATTTTACCAAGGAAGGATACTGTTACTTTAATTATCCATTTAAGGGAAGAGCTTATATTTTTTTTCATATTTTTAACTTAACTATATTTAGTCTTTTCAACTGTTTTATACAACAATCTATTTTAAGGTTTATTTATTCGACATTACCAACGCCAAAATCAAATCAGTGACTTATTTATCCTTGATTCATTATGAAAATTTCAAATATGCCATTAAATAAATATTTCTGCACCAACAATAAATTATTGAAGTTGCTTCCCTAAAAATTTATCAAGTCAATGAGCACTAATTTAAAAAATATTTTCATTTTAAAATTGACATTAAAAAACTTGTATCAATTTCACTAATTTATATACTATAAAAACAATCAATTATTTAAGGCATCCTGAATATAATCAAGCTTTAGTAAAACCTTTTGAAGTCCTTTAACATCTAAGCGTTCAGTGTTGTGAGATGTATAATCTTGTATATCAGTTAATTGCTCACCTTCTACAATATATTTATTGTAATTAAGATCTCGATTGTCAGCTGGAATACGATAATAACGTTCCATTTCTTCAGACTTAGCCATTTCCTCGCGGGATATTAATGACTCATAGAGTTTTTCACCATGTCTAGTACCAATAATTTTATTCGGACAATTACTTTTGAAAATGTTTTTAAGTGCTTTAGCAAGATCTTCGACAGTAGTTGCTGGCGCTTTTTGTACGAAGATATCACCTTGGTTAGCATGTTCAAAAGCATGCAATACTAAATCTACTGAATCCTCCAATGACATCATGAATCGTGTCATAGTTGGATCAGTAATCGTCAACCCTTCATCATTTTTAATTTGTTCAACAAATAATGGAATTACAGATCCTCTGGATGCCATAACATTCCCATACCGTGTTGCACATATTACAGGCCCAGTTTCGGGAATGATTCTTGATTTCGCTACCATGAGTTTCTCAGCCATAGCTTTCGACATACCCATTGCATTAATTGGATATACCGCTTTATCGGTACTAAGTACTACTACACGTTTCACACCGGAAGCAACAGCAGCATTAAGTACATTTTCAGTACCTATGATATTTGTTTTCACTGATTCCATTGGATAGAATTCACAAGATGGTACTTGTTTAAGAGCTGCAGCATGAAAAATATAATCAACATCTACCATTGCTTGAGATAAGCTGTCGTAATCTCTTACATCTCCAATATAAAACTTAACCTTATCATTAGATAAAGCAATCCGCATTTCTTCTTGCTTTTTTTCATCACGGCTAAATACCCTGATTTCTTTAACATCAGTATTAAGGAATCGCTCTAAGACAGTGTTCCCAAATGAGCCAGTTCCTCCCGTAATCATTAAAACTTTATTATCAAACATATTTATCCTTATTTAAAATCACCTACGTTTTTAATTATAGGTATTTACATTATATTTATTTGAAACAGAACACTAAAGTTAACTTAACATAATCAAATGTATTATAAAATTGTATTTTACCTACAACATATGTAAACAGTCATATCGGCATACATATTTTTACTTCATAAATCACTCATTACTAAATTGTGATAATACTTAAACTTCAAGTAATGTTTTGTGTTTAACGTTCAAAGAAACCCACTCTTTTAATTCGTTAGAATTAGATATAATAGGAATACCATGCGCAGCACGATCATCTCTCTGCAACAGCCCCGTTGGGTCATAATAAATAGAAGGCTTCCCCATCTCCCTGGCTATTAATGCCGTTGAAGTAAAAGGCATGGAAATCACAGCAAAACTTGATTCAATAACGCGGATGGCGGAGATATCTGGCTCAACTAAAACGATATGCTTATTCTTTGAAAGCTGATTTGCTAACTGTCGATAATGAGGGTGAGCGATACGCCCGATATTTCTTTTCCTTTTCCACAACATCAAAGCACCATGTTGTTGAATTACTTCACTCACTTGTATCAAAAATGGGTTAGCCACTGCTGGTGTATAAAATTCACTATCCAATCCCAACATGCAGTAAATTGACCATCGGTGGGGAGTTACATCAAAAACAGCCACACAGGGTTCATTGAGTATAGGCATCTTAGCAGCACTGCTCTGGAACCAGATCGGTCCAACAACACTGATGTTTGCCCTTTTCCCAATTGCTCTCCTCAAAAAATCTTCCTGGTATATATCCCATGCAAGATAATGAGGCCAATTCATTGCTTTATAGCCAAAGAAAATCGATGGATAACCACTCTGTTTCTTAAACGATTCGCAATTGGTGGAGTAAAAATACAGTGTTATTGTAGAACCATGCTGTTCTGCTTCATATGTCCATAAGGGACGATAAATCCATCCGGAATTATGAAATAAATATTCGCGAGCTAAAGAATCGACAGGCAACATTCTTACTTGGTTTGCCATTGCAGCCTGGTTCAACAATAAGGCATGCCACCATCGCCCACGTAAACAATCTAGTACAGCAATTACACTTACACCGATTCCCCAAGCTAAATAGTTAATGATAATCCGCCACCCAGTTAAAGTTGGCAATGATCTATTTTGTGGTAGAACTCCGATGCCTCCCACTTTAGTCGGAGATGAATTGACGACGCTATGATGTATAGCTTCAATGTTCGGGTTTCTCTCAGGCCACTGTATAAACCACGAAACCACATCATGACTTTGACTGCCATTAATTATCTGGGGTAAATTTCCCGGTGCAAGATCAATAAAGCAAGCATATGGTTTCTCATTTGGATCTTTTTTTATTCTGTAGATAATTCCGGTGAAAGCTATTTTGACAATTTTCACTACACCATAAAGCAAAAAAACACATACATAAAATTGCCAAAGTATAGCTGACCTAAAATGCGCAACTTCAAAGCCATGTTGCACCAATACACTGCGCCACATCTTTGGTAAAGGAAATATGACTCGACCGTTGACTTTACCCAAAGCAAGTAACAAAGCACGATTCAGATTAATATAACCAATTCTAACTAAGAGATACTGCCGCAAAATTATCTCGCCACTTTCAACACCAGCCCCCATAACAAACGAAGAAAAGTGTTTTCTAGTTAACCCCAATGAATATTCTGTAAGATCTTGTTTAACTAGCGCGATCAGATCCAAATGACCTGACTGCTTAAGAACGCGATACCCACGCATCATTCGACGCAAACGTACTCGATGAATACGTTTTCTCAAACGGTCAAAAGGGGAAAATAATTTTTTAAACAAATTGGATACAACTTAATTATTTAAGGAAGTAACATTTATAAGCGCCAAACCATCGTCATATCTTCAATCATAACTTTTGGGATATGTTTAGTCACTTCCTCGATAAAACCAACTTTATGGTAAACACGAACAGCAGCAGCATTTGCACGACTTACGCCCAAGACAATTTGATTTATATTACAGTTCTTGCGCAACCATTCCGCACTTGCCAAGAGTACTTCAATTGCTACACCTTTGCCTCGCCAGTCGTTCTCACCAATAAGAATACCCATAATGGCATAACCTAACTCAGAGTTAACAGGTTCATATTTGATATTTCCTATGTGCAGTCCTGTATTCTTTTCGAATATACCAAGGAACAACACATTTTCCTGACCACTAAGCTCATGCACATATTGTCGAAGATCTGCAAGATTAAGCTTAGTCGTTATGTATTGACTCGTTGTTTTATCACTTAACCAACTAGCATATCGATCACTAACGTCATCGACTCTAAGTGGCCTTAGAATAAAACGTTCAGTAAGAATTTTAGTGGGTGATGCTAACATTATCAAAATAAACCTTGCTCAAACTCAGTACTTTCACCCGAGCAATTCCCATCCTAACGCCGTTCCCCGCTTAATATCCTGTTGTACTGTTTTTCCCAGCACCACTTCCAGATATTTCGTAGGTAACCCAAGGCCTGGTCGTATTGCTCGTAGATTTTCTACTGTCAGAACATCCCCTTTTTTAAGATCTTGCACTACATATAATGAACGACGGTACTTGAGAGAATTCATTTCAGCCTTTGTAGGACCGTAGCTTACCTGCCCAAGACCTTGCCAAGCACGTTCAGTCTCTACTACCAACTGTCCCATTTCGAGTGGTTCCATAGAAAAAGCACTATCAACTCCACCATCATTGCGATCAAGGGTGAAATGTTTTTCGATGACAGAGGCACCCAACGCAACGCTGGCTACTGACACACCAACACCCATTGTATGATCGGATAATCCTACTTCGCAGCCAAATAATTCGCGCATGTGCGGTATAGTCAGGATGTTAGTATTCTCTGCTGTAGCAGGATAAGTGCTAGTACACTTAAGAAGAATTAATTCTTTGCATCCCGCTTCGCGTGCAGCGCATACACTCTCATCAAGCTCAGCTGCCGTTGCCATACCGGTAGAAATAATCAGTGGCTTGCCAGTGGCAGCAACACGTCGGATTAGTGGCAGATCAGTATTCTCACTAGAGGCAATTTTGTAACACGGCACTTCAAGACTTTCCAAAAAATCCACGGCCGTATCATCAAATGGAGAACTAAAAGGTATCATCCCTAACTCACGTGCTCTCTCAAATATTGGTTTGTGCCATTCCCATGGTGTTTGTGCCTCATCATAAAGTTTATAAAGTGATTTACCGGCCCATAAACTTTTAGAGTCACTAATATGAAATTCCCGCTCGTTCAGATCAAGCGTCATAGTGTCAGGTGTATAGGTCTGAAGTTTCAGAGCATGTGCACCTGTCTTTGCAGTTGCATCAACAATTTCCAATGCTCGTTCAAGCGACTGGTTATGGTTACCTGACATCTCAGCGATAATAAAAGGTGGGTGAGTCTTGCCAATATTTCTACCAGCTATTTGAATTGATTTCATAGGACTATTCTTCAAAAAATTAATACCCTCAGAACGATTTACTAATAATTTTCTTAGCCATCAAACTTGACTCCATGTTCACCCAAGATTGCTTTTATTAATGGATAGTTCAAAATCTCGACTGTCTGCTCAACAGATAATGTAATGTCAAACTCCTGTTCAAGAGCCAGAACTAGATTCAAATGCTTAAGTGAATCCCATTCTTCAACAGTATCTACTGAAGTTAAATCATCAATAGTTGATACATCAATATTAAAAATATCCGCTAAAACCTGTTTAAGTTTTTCTTCACTGACTTGCATATTCAACCTCTTGTTTAATATTTATTTTTATCCACTGCGGACCTGCTTTAATGTCGTTCTCTAAAGAGAAACGCCAATCACTACCTTGTTCGCTTTCTTTTATTTGAACAAATCCCAATCGTTCATAAAATTTTGATACTTGTGCGTTTTTTGCTGTTGCCTTAAATTGTCCCAAGATATATTCGCAGCCACGAGACTCAGCCATTCTTATTATATTTATCATAAACGCATCTTCAACACCTCGCCCTAAAGCTCGGCAACTTAACAACAATGTATCTATTATTGCCTGGTTATCATTATATTGAATAATAGCTGTCCCAACCAAACCGATATCAGAAACATGATCAACTAACTTAAGATATAAAACCTGAGTTTTCGAGTCAGTTACGAAATTTTGAATGTCTGCTTCAGTATAACGATTTGTTGTTAAATTGAACTGATTGGTTTTCTGAGTTAATTGTGCAATCCGGGGAATAGTTGCATCATCAGCCAAGCCGATCTCTGCAATCATATTTAAACTAGATAGATACTCTTCCATCGTATCCATTGATGCAATCATATTCTTACGTTCACTTTCCTCTCGATACATTTGATTTCTGCGTTTGTCCTCGTCAGAAATAGTAAGCGTGTCAAAATATCCTTGTTCCTGTAATTTTGAATTGAATAACGATGGATCACCAGACATACACACCACTGCGACTTCTGGTAAACGCTCGCGTACCAAATCACATTCAAACGGGCTATCATCGACGAAAACCAAACTATCAAGTCCTATGTTAAGTTCTTTGGCAATACGCTTTAAATTAGTTACCTTGTCATCCCAATTGATTTGCCAAGCAGCAATATGCTTTTCCCTTAAAACCATTTCAGGTTTATCTTTTAGCACGTCAAGAACATCTTGTTCATTATTTTTGCTGCATAAGGCTAAAATTACCCCCCGGTCATGAAGGTTCAGAACCTCGGTTTGAAATACCTGATTGACACTCTTTATCCCTTCTTCACCGAGGATGCCACTCCATAAAACATTATCACAATCGAGCACTAAGCATTTGCGTACCCGGCCAAATAAAGCACGTACAAACTTTCCAAATTCACGTCCCAACGGAACAAGTGCATTTCGGCCAATGGGTGCACGACCAAGTTGCCAATAACGTTCATCAATACCCTGTAGACTGCCAAGCCGTGCCATCAAGCCCATAACATCGATCAAATAAACATCAGGGAACTCTTTTGTAAGTTCAGATAGCTGTAAATTTAACTTGATGAAAGCTTGCATTTGATGTGCACCAGATTGAGCATCTAGTATTCCTAATGTTGGAAAAGCAGGTAACACAAAATTATTAAAAACAATTGGGGCTTTTGTATTGTTTCTGATCGCGGAAATAAACTGACGGACTCCTAATACGATCCGTTCAATCTCTTCATTTATATCAGATTCTGAAAGTGAAGAAAATCGTGTAACTAAATCGGGACCTAAAGTTTCCAGCCATTGAAACAGAAATATTAGTTCCGGTTTAAATCTATACAACTCACTGTTGGCATCAAAAACATCCTGAGCAATGGTGTCATATCCACCTAAATATACTTGAGGATTAAATCCTGAAAGTGAAATCTCACCTTTAAACACTGGTACCAAAGGTTCAAGTGTAAAGTTGCGTAATACAGCTAGATTTAAAGTATTGAAACCACTATCTTTTGAAGTTAGCTTATCTAATACATTAGCTACTTTTGTATACGCACTATATGATGGGTCCTGCGTTAATATCTTCATAGCAGCATCCAACTGTTCTTTATTCATTTTCTTTTTGCCAAAATACAACAATAATTAACCGTAACAAGTTCTTCTTCACATCGCTCTTCTGGCACATCTTCAGCAGGTAAAGACACTTCACTTAATATACAAAGCCCTGCCTCATGAACCAGGTCACGGACCTCACCTATATTATGAAAATGATAAACATGATCCAAAGCTGGAGCATTGGAACAAGTAGACATAAAAATTCGTCCATCATCTTTAATCAAACTACATGCACGTTTCATAAATCCCAATGGGTCATTAACATGTTCAAGGACTTCTCCCATCGAGATAAAATCAAACTCTCCACCATCAATTGGGACAGTCAAAAAATCTCCGTTAATAAATTCAAAGCGCGAGGGATCAATCTGAAAACTATCAAGAATTTCACCGGTAACTTGTATGGATGTTGCGCTGATATCGAGTAATGAAGACTTAAGATCCGAAAATTTTTGCATGGTTTCAACAGCGAACAAGCCGTGTCCCGGTGCCACATCCAAATATCGTTTTATTATTGGTGAAGTTTTAAGATAATCCTTAAAAAAACGTAACATCTTGTAGTGATTCGGCCACAACAAATATGACATACAAAGTCCAACCATGTAATAACGCATTACTGTCGGATTGTCGTATACACTCAACTGTGCATCGTTGGCATCGTTTAATAGATAGGTACCTGTCTTTTTAAATCTAATTTGTTCTTTCACAAAATCCATAGTCATCTGGTTGTATGCTTTGGCAGATGCTAAACGTCCTTCTTCTGTTTTAAGGAATGATCTCCCAAGAACATTACAGAGTGATTCAGCATATTCCCAAAATTCTTTATCTTGTCCATCTATAAAACTCTTAATTCTTTTTCTTTGAAATGGATTTAGGCTAGATGCTAATTCAACCATCTCCATAAATTCTGGGTATGTATTAATAGCTTGTGTCATTAAATTCTCTCTTTACTTTTTTATTACTCTAGAGCATCACTGATCCGCCACAAACTCGAAAGGTCTGTCCGGTTATATGTCTTGCTGAAGTACTTAGCAAAAAGACAATGGTATCTGCAATATCTTCAGGTTGAGCCAAACGGCGTAATGGAGTTTGCATTTTCGTCAACATTTTTACCTTGTCTGGTAGATCGGCGATCATTCCTGTCTCCGTCATACCTGGCGCAACCACATTGACACGTATATCCGAAGGACCATATTCAACAGCTAAACATCGTGCAAAAGAAGTTAATGCAGATTTGGCAACAATATAACGGGACTGTTGTGGTGGTGGCACTCCATCTGTATAAACTGTGCCAATGAAAATTAAATCTCCAGACTTTGCTTCCACCATTCCCGGCAATACAGCCTGGGCACAGTTGAATGCTCCTTTAAGATTCACATCCATTTGTTCCTGCATTGCTGCCCAGTCAAGCTTGTCAAAAGTGCTTGGTGTGTTACTAGGAGAAGCACAATGAACCACAGCTTGTACTGGTCCAAATTCTTTATTCGCCTCTGTTAATAGTCGTTTAATATCTTCAGCATTAGCAATATCAGCTTTTAATGCAATGGCTCTTCCACCAGCCTGAATAATTTTATCTACCACCTGCTCTGCATTTACTGGAGATGAATGATAGTGGACAATAACAGCATGTCCCTCTGCCGCTAACTTCTCGGCTGCTGCAGCACCAATCCCACCGCTAGCTCCAGTTATTAAAACCGTTTTTTCTTTAATAAGACTCATTCGGTCCACCTTTTTTTTAAATTCCAATACTTTAACTGAAGACTCGCCTTTAATGAGTTCTTCACCATTTTGATTAGAGACAACTATGTTTAAGATCAATACTCGTGTAGCAAGAGATTTTTGTTTTACGTTTGCCAAAACTCGAATTGTATCCCCAATGTGTGCGGGACGAAGGAATTCCAATGTCTGGCTCATCCATAGTGCCCCGCCTCCAGGTAATATCGTACCAATTATCGTTGAAATAAAAGATGCGGAAAGCATTCCGTGTACTACGGGCTTTTGGAATAATGTTTTCTTAGCAAAATCTTCATCTACATGCAGTGGATTAAAATCTCCTGTCAAAGCAGCAAATGCCTGCACATCCTCTTTAGTCAAAACATGTTTTAACTCCGCAATATCTCCACTTTTGATATCGTCGAAGTCCGGCATACGTATTGTTATATCTTCTTTGCTATATGCCATAGTTTAGTACCAGCGTACAACGGTCGAACCAAATGTAAAGCCCGCCCCAACTCCCGAAATAACCACCAACTGATCCCGTTTTAAACAACCTGCCTGCATCGCATCACACAAAGCAATAGCCATTGAAGCATCCGCTGTATTTCCTATTGTGGCTACATTATTAAAGGTTTTGTTCATTGGCTGCTTCATTTTACCCATTAGATATTCAATCAATCTAAGATTAGCCTGATGAAAAATAAAAAAATCAACATCTTCTGTTGTTTTATCTATCTTTGCCAGTGAACGTTCGATAGCCGTAGGCTGATATTGAACGACCTGTTTCCAAACTTCTAGACCATTTAATTCATAATACTGCAGGCCTTCATTCACATTATCAGCACGCATCGGATAGCTCGAGCCACCTCCGCGCATTCGTACTGCATCAAAAACTTTACCGTTTGAAAAAACCTCACTTGCTAATACTCCATAGCCAGCAGGGACAGGCCCCAAAACTACCGCACCTGCACCATCTCCAAAATACAGAGCACTATTAGGATCAGACCAATTGATATACCGTGATTGTAAAGCAGTACCAATCACCAGAGCATATTTTATCGTCGAATCACACTTCATTCGGTCTGAAGCCACACTTAAACCTACCTGAAATCCTGTGCAATTTGCCATGAGATCAAAAGATCCTGCATTAGTGGCATTAATTAATTCTTGGACTTTGCATGCCATGGCGGGATAAACATAGTCACCAGTAAAACTACAAACAATAATTAATCCTATCTCGCTAGCATCAACTCCTGCTCTTTCCATTGCTTGTCTAGCTGCAGTTGCAGACATTTCTGAAGCAGTTTCATGATCCTCTACAACAAACCTTGTTTCAACGCCTATACGTTCAACAATTTTCTCAGCCGGAACACCTGTCCACTCTTCCAGCATTTCATTTGTGATTAACTTGCCTGGCACATAACGCCCAGCACCAAGGACGCCAACACCATTACTATTTTCAAGCATTATTATTCATTAAACCTCATTTTAAACCACCAAATTCTTTATATTGAGGGGGTGACTTACGAGCAACCCGCCACCAGCTTTTGGCCTCAGCAATAGTCCATGAACGGCCATGACCGGGAAATATCACTGTATTTTCTGGTAACTCTTTTAACAAAAGATCTACAGATAACACTAACTGTTCAAGATCTGCTCCAGGAATATCAGCACGTCCTACATGCTGATACAAAAGTGTATCCCCTGTAAACACAAAACCATCAAAGTAATAACACACACTCCCTTTTGTATGACCTGGAGTATGGATGCTCCGTATTACCCATGGCTCAATTAATACACCACTTTCTTCTTCAAATAAACAGGCTTCTGTAAGCGGCTTCATATTCTTTCCCGCAAATGACAAAGCATAAGTATGTGCTTGCCTCATAAGACGATAATCATTCTTATGCAAGTAACATGGAACATTATAATATTGCTGTACTCCGTCAACAGCCCCAACATGATCATGGTGCGCATGTGTCAGTAGTATAGCTTTAAGATCACTTTCCTCATCACGCAGAACTTTAATAATTCGATCAGCCCCATCACCAGGATCAATAAGTAAAGTTCGAGATGAAGAATCATGCCGTACAAAATATAAATTTTCCGACCACGGGGCATCAGTAACACGAGTTTCAACTTTATAATTTGAAAAATTCATGCTCATTGATATCTGGGTATTTATTAAAAATGTTAATCAATTAAAAACATACTGTTTGATTGTTGTGCCGTAGCAATTGATGATTATTGTGTAATGCGTTGTTCGAGTTATATCAAATTAAATATTTCGAATTTAATATCAACATAAAATATTAATATTATAAAGCAAGATAAATATTTATTTAGAAATAAATGATGAGCATCAAAAAATAGATTTTTATAACGTTTAACTTACTAAGCCCATATTGATAACTTGACCTGTAATAGGACTACTTTCGGGAGATATATAGAAAGATATAACATTACAAATTTCCGCAACGGTCACAGTACGTTTGATAGTTTGCTTTTCTAATAGACGTTCTGCCCAGTCTTGTCCCATAGATTGTGCTGCTTCTGTCATAAAAAGTGCTGGTGAAAAAACATTACACGTTATTCCTACTGGCGCTAATTCTTTGGCCAAAATCTTTGTCATCTCGATAATTGCACTCTTAGTTGCAGAATATGCAGATGAACCTTCTAAATGCATCGGCACACCTAGAGAAGATACCGTAATAATACGTCCATATTTTTTACGAATCATAACCTTAGAAACTTCACGACACACAAAATAGCTTCCGGCTATGTGAGTATTTAAAAAAGTTTGAAGTACATCACCAGGAGTTAGTGTCATTAATAGCGCAGATTGCACAGATCCAGCATTGCAAATTAATACATCGATACCACCAAAATTATTTTTTATTGTTCTTACCCAACTACGCACCTGCTGCTCGTCGCTGACATCAACCTGACTATGATGGTATCCTTCTGAAGTTATTGTTGATGGCCCTCTACTACAACCAACCACAAGATATCCTTGTGTCACAAAATATTCAGCCACAGCGCGCCCCATGCCTTTGCTTGTCCCAGTAATCACCATGACTGGGAGATCTGCTGTGACAGTCACTTTATGATTCGTCTACTAATTTAATAATATGCTTTGCCAAAGTAGCAGCAGTTAAGTTAAGTTCATTAATATTAAATTGTTCAATTTCATTAACAACCAGATAAAGGTCTTTATCTGCTTCAACACTAATTCGCTCTTCTAAATCTGTCACAAAACCAACAAACTCTATCGAATCCAATGGTGATTCAACACCTAAGAGAATCACATTTTCAAGAATCACATCATCCTGGGTAAATCTTTCGTTATCATCTAATGTTGCCAATGAAGCCGCAATTAGCTCAAGTGCACGTTCTTCTTTCATAGTTATTCATCTCTTTTAGTAGGTAGTAAGCACCAAACAAAAGTACTTGGGATTTTGTTTCCATTTTTATCGGGGGCTTCGTCAAAAAGTTTTTCTACCACTAAGGTATAGTCACTTTCAGCGATTACATCTTTATATTGTTGCCACTTCAATATTCCTTGTCCAGATATCTCATGGAAGAATAAATACTCAGGTAGCAAGCTTCTGGCATTATTACTTAGTAATATGTCTTCACTCTGTTGGACCACTTCTCCAATTACAAGCGGTGATGATGGGAATGTCTTATGAACTTGACGAAGAAATTCTATCAGTATTTCAGGTTTATTCCTTGAAATCTCATGAAGTAAAAACCACATGGAAATCGCAGTCTTTCCACCATTAGCAAATTGCAACGCTTCCTGACTCCACTTTTCAACATCCAGAGCATCACAACATATAGTAGTAAGATCTATATTCGGATATTTTTCTTTAAGGTTACTCTCTGTTGCTTGGGTAGATAAATTCGAAAGGTCAATTCCTACAACTCTTTTATCAGGAACAGCTTTAATAAATGTTGATAAAAAATGTCCATCCCCACAACCAATGTCAATCAATGTATCAAATTCAACTTTACGTTTTAAAAAAGATACTGCTGGTGGAAAGTATCTCAAATGCGTAATACCACTACCAATCACATTTTCTAATCGTTCACACTCAGGTTTGATTGTTCCAGATTCATCCTGAATCATGTCATGGAAATGATACATGTATTCAAAATAAGAATGAGGTACATAAAATGAATTAGCACGACGAAATATTTCTGCTCCCAATTCGGTAGCTCGATATTCATGTTCTTTTCCATCTACATCTTCAACCAAACCTAGCCGAGTCAAATATCGTAATGTATCTTTCAAAAGTTTCTTATTAGGGAGATTGCTAAAATCATCTCCTGTAAAACTCGGAGCTGTTCTCATTTTTTCTAAAACTCCAAGTCTGCCAAGACTACTGATGATCGGAGCAGTAAAAAAACCTCTCAACAAAATAGCAATATCTTCGACAACTTCACGCTTTAACATACATTCCTCTTATGAAAAATAATTTAATCAAACTGAACGATATCACGTTGATATCTCTTTTTTTCTAACCACGAGTCAGCCAACAACTCTATAAAAATAACATCGTGAAAATGCCCATCCTTCAAAACATGCTCTTTACACACTCCAACTTGACGGTAACCATGAAGCTCGTGGATTTTGAGTATATTAGCATTTTCGGCAATAACCTCTCCATATATTTTTTTAAATTTCAAAACCTTAAATACATAATTGTACAAATAAGGGGGGATCACTCCTCCTAAACTGCGGTAGCTCATATCCCCAATATAATATCCAGCGGTGCATCGGCGATTCTTCCAGTCAATCTCTGCAAGGTTAACAAGGCCGATAGGTATCTCATTGTATAGAATGACCCAGTAACGGTATGAATCATCCAAGCTTATTTTATGGAACCAGGTGCGTTGCTTCTCAATATCCTGCTCAATATCTGTAAACATGTGCTTAGCAACTTCAGGATTAGCTCTCCAACTCATGACCAATTCCAAATGCTTTTCTTCCAATTTAGCAAATCGAATCATGACTTTCCGGCGCAATTTAATAATGCTAATAAATCTTTGCCTATCGTGCCGCTACCCATTATCGTTTTGTGATTTTCTGTAATCTTCAACATAGATTTATAGTCATTTATACAAGATAATATTTTTTTTTGTACTAGTTCTTGTGTTATATCTTCATGCCAAACAAAATCAGAAAAGAGTCCCTTATTTGCAATCGAGCCAAGATAATCTCGTTGTTCACTAGTTAATGCAACGGCTAAAAAAGGAACGCGCATATAAATCAGTTCCCACATAGTACTTCCACCCGATACAATTGCAAAATCAGCTTTATCCATTTCTTCAGCTATGTTTTTACTGGAGGTCCCTGCGAATACTGTCACTGATATTTGTTCGGATAATTTGGAAAACCCCTGTGAAATCATTTGATTTAATGCAGCAGTTCTATCAGAACTCCCACCTAAACTAACCATTACATTAAATGGCGGCTTTTTTCGAATAGTGTGTTGTGCATGATTCTTATTTCTAAATTCTCGCCTTAACAAAACATACTGTAGTCCAGCTAGAACTTGAGTGTACGATTCTGTTGAATATTTAAATTCATTTGCTCCAAAATTCTGATTAAGAACGATGTCCGCATAATAATGTCTAGTTGGAATATCATCAACTCGCAATAAATTATAACCTGCGCGCTTTATTTCTTGTTCATACGACTCACCAAATTGGTAGCCATCAAGAATCATCCATGAAGGTTTAATTTGATCAGCTAAACTTAATAATTTATTTAGATCAGTAGATTGATCCAAAATAGTGCCTTGTTCGAAGCAATAAACATTAAATCCTTCATCCCTTAAGCGATCTACTATTTCAATATTAACTGCTATCGTCATAAAATGAATTTGATATCCCTCATCAAACAATAACTGTCCTAATGCCAACATCCTCATCACATGTCCTGCACCAATTTTCGGCGAGGCATCAGCACGGATTAATACTTTTCTAATTGCGTTGTTCCTTAATTTGTAATTTTATATTTTTTTCAAAATGAATTTTTTCGGTTTTTGAATAAAACAATTACTTTCTTTTATCTTACTTTGAATATTGGTTTTAATGTATCCGCTTTCAAATTTTCCAATAACGTCTTATTTTTAACACTATCAACAATAATTGGTAATATTTCATCATAAGCCTTTAACAATTTTTTAATATCATCATCAGTATGCGCATAGCTCATATTATGACTTCCAATAAACAATATCCCGCGGCTAAATAGTTCCTGAAGTAAAAATGTTTTAATTTCCAAACTATTATATGGTTCACAATCTTTAATCGTTAATATTGACCACGATGGATGTCCACTAATTCCAAATAGTGATTCAGCACCATATTTTTTAATTTTATTATCAAGCTCATCAACTATCTTCTTTCCTTGTTTTGATAGTTGCTCAACAACATCCGTATCTCTAATTTTTTCAAGAACAACTTTTGCTGCCGCTAAAGATGCTGTTTCACCTCCGAAGGTCCCAGAAAAGAAAATTTTCTCCATAAATTTCATTATCTCAGCTCGACCGACGATTGCTGACAATGGAAATCCATTAGCAAGACCTTTACCAAAAGTAGCAAGATCAGGAGTCACGTTAAATGATTCCTGTGCTCCACCACGAGAAAAACGACATCCTGTAATTGTTTCATCAAATATTAGTAACGCACCATTTTCGTGACAAAGCTTTTTAGTTTCCTCTAAAAAATCTTTTTCTGGCCATGCTATATTCATTGGCTCCATGATAACTGCTGCAATTTTACCTGGAAACTCATCAAAACGTTGTTGTAAGCTTTCAAGATCATTGTAGTTAAAAGTATGCGTTAACTCCCTCACTGCATTTGGTACACCTAAGTGACGAGAAGTTGAACCAATATACCAATCTTGCCAACCATGATATCCGCAAACAAGTACATGCTCTCTTTCTGTATATGCTCTTGCAAGACGAATAGCCGCTGAAGTTGCATCTGTGCCGTTTTTACCAAAACGAACCATATCTGCACATGGAATCATTTCAACCAATAATTCAGCCACTTCCATTTCTAATATATGAGGCAGAGAAAAACTCACCCCATTTTCAATTTGCGATTTAACTGCGTTAGTCACATCTAAATCGTTATAGCCTAAGGTAACTGATGCAAGTGCATTTACAAAATCAACATACTCGTTACCATCGACATCCCATACACGACTACCTTTACCATGAGATATAAATAAAGGTGATACTCCTAAAGGATACTGGGTGATGCTTTTACTGAAAGTTTGGCTGCCAAGAGGAATGGTTCGAGTAGCGCGCTCGAGCATTTTCTCAGAATTGCTATAGCGTGACATAATTATTTTTATCCTTTTTAAACTGTATGTAATTAATTAAAGCCATCGATGTTTTTGCTATTTAGTTAAACGATAAAGTCGTTCGGCATAAGCAAGATCTTCTGGCGTATCTATATCTATCGCTCTTTCAGGAGGAAGAACATAAGACAACACTTGTCCATCTAGTGGGTTATCTTTCTTAAGATGTTCGGAACGCCAGATAGTGAACGGGCCACATTCATAATATGCATCTTCGAGATCCTGTGAACGTATCTTGGTGCTTTCGGGGGAAACAGCTGTCATTAAGCCATTTTCACTTCGACGGAAAGCCCATTCAATGGGTTCCGGAAATTTTGCTACCACCAGTAAAGGATAACGAGATTCATGTTGAGTAAATAATTTATATGCGTCAATAATATCTTGGCTACTTAACAATGGTGCAGTTGGCATAATGCAGCAAATTTGTTCGTAATCCTCCCCCCTTAAACGATATTGTTCTATAACCCAATTTAGAACAGGCGCCAAACCAGTAAAATCATCTGCCAAAGCTGCATCACGTTTGAAATCAACTGTGTATCCGAGATCTTCTACAACTCTACAAATTTCTTCAGAATCTGTTGATACGTGGATTTTATCGAACATTCCCGAATTAGTTACCGCTTCTAACGCGTAGGCAATCATCGGTTTACCGCAAAACGATGCGATATTTTTCTTTGGTATTCTTTTACTGCCACCACGGGCAGGAATTACGGCAAGTCGCATTAATCTAATCTTTTACGTTACGGTTGTTAATATACCGCCATCAATAGCGATGCATGTTCCAGTCATGTATTCAGCTTTGTCACTAGCAAGAAATGCGACAAGTGAACCATACTCTAGTGGATCACCGAACCGACCCAGAGGCGTACCAGCCTCAGCATCATGTTTCCATTTTTCAAATGAAACCCCCATATTATCAGAGGCGATCGTTCCTAATTCTTCTACTCGATTAGTCATAAATGGCCCACTTAATAGCGTGTGTACCCTGACACCATCTCCTGCATATTCCATTGAAAGAGTTTTAGCAAAAGCTGTAGCCGCACTTCGAAATACATTAGAAAGTGACATGTTTGCCATCGCACATTTAACACTAGTACTTTCAACATTTATTACTCGACCCCATTTATTTTCTACCATCGATGGAACGACACGACGACAAGCGCGAATTTTACTCATAAGTACAAGTTCGTATGCAGACTGATATTGTTCATCAAGTAGCTCTATACTTTTTCCAGTAGGAGGACCGCCTGAGTTATTCACGAGGACATCTACTTTTCCATAAGTATCAAAAACTTGATCAAAAAAACTATCTAATGAAACGGCATCTGCTACATCAACAGTTTGTGCAAGAACCTGTACTCCGGTTGATGTTCTTATCTCTTCCGCAACTGAATCAAGACGTGATTTATCACGTGCGCAGATTGCAAGATTACATCCTTCTTGTGCAAGTACTGTTGCAATACCGCGTCCTATTCCAGAACTTGCAGCAAGTACAACAGCTATTTTATCTTTAAGTCCAAGATCCATAGTGATTTATTTCCTATAATTTTTAATTAGATTAAGCTAGGTCTTCTAGTTGGAGTTGATGCTGCTCCGGAAGATCATGAGTGATTTTTCGACCTATGAGTTCATGAATCACTCGTGGATCCATACCACCTTTACCTGGTCGTAAAACATCTAAATCGCCGGCAACAATTTTATGCCCAGCGGTTAATGCAATTTTCGTATGAATACTCCGACGATGAATACTACGGTCCTTAAATTCAGCCTGTGAAATTTCTTTCGATTCTCCATTTGCCTTCACTGTGTAATCCAGCATTATTTTTGCATCTTTCCATGATTCGGGGTCAAGACACACTACCGAATCCGGTCCTTCCCAATCCTTTTCCGGAGCCAGGTGCTTCATTACTAAAGCAGCACCCTTTGCAGCAGCTAATGAAGGTACAAATTGAGTCGCAGTGTGATCAACGAATCCGGTTACCAAACCATAGCGTCGTTTAAAAAGTTCAATACAATCTAGTTGAAGCAGTTCTGGTGGAACGCCCTTAGATGTATCTGAAGACATTACATGCTGACCATGTAATAGACCTATATCTGAATTGGAACGTGAAATAGCATATTCAACAGCCCAATCTATTTCTTCCATAGTTCCCATTAAGGTCGCAAGCCAAAAAGGTTTTCCAGTATCGATTACAGCATCAATGATTAGGGGGTTTGTAAGATCAGTCGCATTAACGCAAAATACATCCGCTCCTGCTTCAGCAGAAAGTTCAATTATACTTGGTGACAATCCTGCCACTTGAAAAAGCAGTCCTTCGTCATGACTAAGAGAAATTAAATCTTTAATTTGTGAAGCAGATAGCTCACTTTTTTTATATATGGCATAACCTGGTTCGTTTCGAATATACATATCATCAGCAAGAAAAAATTGGAACTCAATTCCATCAGCTCCCGCTTTTGCTACCTTCTTACACATACTCAAAGCAATATCAATATCACCTTGATTGGCTTGCCCTTCTTCAGCAAACATCAGGGTATTACGCCCTTCACCAATAATTTTATTTCCAATTCGCATCAATCCCATTCTATTTTTCCTCTTTACAATCTGTCCAGTCTTCTATGCCTGCATGATGCATCGCTTCGAGGACCTTAATACCCGCGTCAATATCCAAATCAAATGAAGTGCGACGTGATTCAACCATCTCAAAAAAATATTTCAACTCTGATGAATACGCATCATTTCCAGAATATTGTAATGGTGATATCTCTGGGTTTGGATCATACATAACGCCGTCTTCAAGTATTTTGAAACAGTCCCGCTCATTAGTGCATGCTTTCTTATCCCCAGGAGCAAATCGTTTTTTGCGTGCATCCCATACTCTAAGAGTTTTACGATTAAAATCAGCTTCCATGTAACCATGTTCAGCATTAATACGCAGGGTACGCCGGGGACAACGGCTAAGAAAATCTTCAGTCATTGTTACGATAATTCCTCTAGATGTTTGCAAAGTGCAAATGACCGCATCATCCACATCGATCTCGAGATCGCTAAGCTGCATACGTGCTCCAGTGATCTTTTGTATATCACCAAAGAGCCAGGTAGCCACATCAAACATATGACTAAAACCTGTTAGCATGACTCCTCCTCCAAGTTTTTTTTGTCCTGCATACTCAAATCGATAGTCTTCGTGTATATGCCAATCAGGCAAATACCAACCACCCATAGATTCAGCGCTATAAATGCGCCCCAGTAAATTCATGTCTAATATTCGTTTCATCTCTACCCATTCAGCACGAAAACGAAAGGTATGAGCCATCATAAAAACCAGACCGGAATCACGAACAAGTGGTTTAAGTTCAATTGCCTCTGTTACTGATGTACAGAGGGGCTTTTCCATCAGGACATGAATTCCGGATGAAAGAAGAGCTCTAGCTGATTCGATATGTAAATTACTTGGTGTAGCGACTATAGCTGCTTCACATCCAGAATGTTTTGCTGCCTCTTCAAAATTAGTGAAGTATCCTGATGCCTCAATATCTTCACCGAAGTCATGCATGCGCCCCTCATCTACATCACACAATACAACTTCTGCTCCTAATGCGTGAGCATTACGAGCATGACGACGGCCAATAGAGCCACAACCTAAAACAAGAACTTTCATATAAACATCCAAGCAACCATTATGATAATAATTCTTTAATGTTTGTAATTATGTGAGCCTGTTGTTCATCTGTAAGTTCATAAAAGAGAGGGATACTTAATGCCTCTTGATAAAACTTTTGTGAATTAGGATAATCAGTTTCTTTAAAACCTAGATTTTGGTAGTAAGGATGAGAAGGTACGGGTATATAATGTACTTGGCTACCAATCCCCCGAGATTTTAGTTCATTCATCAACTGCCCTCTTGTAAAATTAATTGAATCAAAATCAATCCTAATTACATAGAGGTGGTGACCACTTTGATCACGTCCACTTACTTGTGCTGGCCGAAAGTTTTTCATATCAAGAAAAGCTTCATCGTATTTTTTAACTAATTCAGAGCGACGAACGACAAATCGATCAAGTTTTTTTAATTGTGAAAGTGCTAAGGCACATTGAATATCTGTAATGCGAAAATTATACCCAAGCTCTTGCATTTCGTAGTACCAAGGATCTCGAATGCCTTGCTCATTAGAATGTTCAGAAAACTGGAATAAATCATCAAGTTTGTTTATGCCATGACTACGAAGACGTATTAATTTTCGATAAGTGGTTTCATCATTAGTTGTAACCATGCCTCCTTCTCCTGCCGCCATCGCTTTAACAGGATGGAATGAAAAAATCGTCATTAAAGAATTTTCACAACAACCCACTTTTCGCCCATTAGGATATTCCGCACCCAGAGCATGAGCCGCATCTTCGATAACAACAGCACCAATAGAATCTGCAGCAGATTTTATTGAAACCATATCACAAGGTAAACCAGCAAAATGAACTGGCACTATAGCTCTAACATTAGGTGTGTTTTGTATAGTATTAACTAAACAATCTGAAGACATATTTACTGTATTCGGATCTATATCTGTAAATACGGGTGTACCTCCAGCATATAAAGCTGCATTAGCACTTGCAACAAAAGTCATAGGAGAAGTGATCAGTGATGTTCCAGGTTTAACTCCAGCAACTAAAGTTGCAAGATGTAATGCAGCTGTACCGCTTGAAACTGCAACAGCATATTTTGAACCAACATAGTCTGCAATCGCGCTTTCAAAAGCCTCTACTACAGGGCCTTGAGTTAACATACCCGTTCGTAAAACATTTACTACAGCCTGGATATCATCCTCATCGATATGATGTTTACCATACGGGATCATAATTTTATTAATTCCTGGGCAAGCCCATTTTTTTCTTGCTGATGAAGTGTAGCTATATGTTCACTTACACTACCAAGTTTTCTATGCAGTAATTTACAAACTTTTTTATTAGATAAACTCATATCATGAGGCCTTTGTACTAGTGAAGGATTGTCTGCAATATTGCCAGGCATAATCAAATTTATGTCTAGGTTAAATTCTTTTGCAAGTTTCAACCCAAATTCATATTTTGAGATACGCTGATCTCCTACAACATGAAATATTCCATGAGCTTTTGCATTAATTAGTTCGTGAATAGTTTGTGCCATTACTTCAATAAGAATGGGAGTATAAAAAACATCGTTAAATAGAGTTATTTTTTTACCGGCTCGAAGCGTTTGAATAATTATATCGCTAAAAGAGCTTCTATAACTTGTGCCCCATCCATAGAAGTTAGTTCTTAAGACGATAGCTTTTGGGTTCACTTCAAGAACACGGGATTCTGCTTCTGCTTTTGTACGAGCATATGTATTAATCGGTTGAACTGAATATGTTTCATCTACCAGTGAGAATTCCCCAGTAAATAAATGATCAGTAGAAATATGTACTAGCCCTATTTCCTTTTCGGCACAGACTCGAGCGACATTAACCGCAAGCTCTACATTAATATGATAAGCTAACTTCTGATCAGCATCACACTTTTCCACACTTGTAAGGCCAGCAGTATGAATAATTACATTAGGCTTAACTAAATCAACTACAGACTTAAGATTTTCTATTGAATCAAGATCAACTGTTATCACTTCGACTCCATCAAGTGAAATATCCCTTGAGTGAAGACCTAAAGTAACCGAATAGTAATCACGCATAGCCAAAGCAAGGTTGGTTGCAAGTAAGCCTGAACCTCCAGTAATAAGAACATTAGTACTCATGTAGAATTATATATTCTCCAAATTTAATTCAGACTTAATATGCACCGTCAGGGATCTACAATGAATTCTATTTATAAATTTCAAATACATAAATATAATTAAAATCACCCTGACTTTGTGATTTCTTGATAGTCTGCAATTCGCTTAATACCACCATCCTCTAACTCTACGATTTGCGAACAGTTTTTTAAAGTGCTGAGTCGATGAGCAATTATGAGAATAGTAAGGTTCGTGCTGAGTCCTTCAATAGCCTGCATTACAGCCTGTTCTGTTTCGTTATCCAGAGCACTAGTAGCTTCATCAAAGATAATTACATCAGCCCTTTTATATAAAGCACGTGCGATACCGATACGCTGTCGTTGACCTCCCGATAAACAAATACCACGTTCGCCAACAATTGTTTGATACTTCTTAGCCCATGATTCAATAATGTCCGCAATCTGAGCTTGGTTAGCGGCTTGTCTAACTCGATCATGATCAATATTGTTTTTAGGTATACCAAAAGCAATATTCTCTTCAATAGTACTATCTGTAAGAAAAATTGACTGTGGTACATGTGCGATATGAGATTGCCAAGAACGTTGATTATCTATTGTAATAGGCTGTTCATCAATTTCAAGAGTGCCTTCAGTTGGCGTTAAAAGTCCCATAACAATATCAAGTAATGTACTCTTTCCACTACCCGTCGTACCAATAAACCCAATGCGGCTGCCTTTATTAATACAAAGATCAATATTTTTAAGTATCCATGGTGTTTCTTGACTATAACGAAATGATAGCTGTTTAAGATTTATCTGTTGCTGAAATGTAAGAACTTCAGATGCAGGCATATCAGCGTAATCAGGGAGTGGTTGCTCAAGTAATTCCAGAGTATCTTGTAGAGAAGCTTGTCCACCTAGAATATAAGACCAAGCCGAATATGCTTGTTGTAATACTGGCAACAAACGCTGTGCACCAAGTGCTAATGCACCAAGAATAGGTATTGCTTTAGCTATACCATCTGATTGCAGTGCGAGTATATATGCTAACACTGCTATCAGAACCATACCCAATGCCTCCATTCCATATCTCGGACTACTGCTGATAAAAATACTGCTACCTTCTGCGTGACGCAAGGAAAGATCTGATTGACGGTAAAGCTTACAATATGCATCTTGAGTACCGTCAAGAAGGATATCTCGAATACCACCTAGCCCTTCTTGCAAAGATTTAATTACCTGAGTAGATTCGTATGCAATACTTTGACTATTACTCAATTGCTGATTCCGAGTTAGCCATATAATGAAAACATATATCAATCCAAATCCACCAAAAGCCACTAAAGCAATAAAAGGATCAATCGTTAATAAAGCTAATAAGATCGAAATTAGCATTACACTCGATCCAATCAAATTAAGTAGCATCATGATATTTTTAATAACAGCCCTTGTTTTATTTGAGATAGTATTAATTACTTCACTACTATTTCTGCCAACATGAATAGCATAAGGTTGATATAAAGTTCGACGATAAATATTAATACTTAGATCTGCTCCGGTCGCAAAAGCAAGGCGTGTACTTGACCATAGAAGTAATAAACGCATTATACCAGCCAAAAAGGCAGCCAACCCAAAAGCAATAGTCAGAGGTAATAACAGTTGTTCAGGACCGGTAAGTTCCATAATTTGAATGAAAGGCTGGGATATTGGATGCTCAAAAACTCTAGCAGGTGATGTCAAAACACCTAAAAATGGTAGAACAGCACCAATGCTGATAATCTCAGCAAATGATGCAAAGATCATAAGTATCAATAAGAGAGCAAACTGTCTTCGTCGTAGTGAACTTATGTGATACCAGAGTCTTTTTAAGAGTTGAATAATAGGTTGTGTTGTTTTCATTTAATTCGTTTAGATTTATGATTCAAAAAAGTAATTAAATAATTCATTTTTATTTACCAACAAAGCTCTTGAAATATATTAAGGATTATTATCCACTCATCTTTTTAAATGCTTTATAGAACTTAATATATCTAATATATTAAAAACTAGATCCTCAACTTTTCTATATTTTTATTATTCAGAAAATCACATTTCTTACTTTGTTAAAGCTAATAATATTGATATGTATATTAGGTTGTTTTTTAGGCATGTAACAAATAATTAACAATTCTATTAACATTTAAAAATCAATTATAATTTATATTCATAACGACGCTACCGCCCTACCGTGCATAAAAGCAAGTATAAGAATTGTTGTGTCATCATATTCATGATGACTGGATTCCGGCTGAAAAATTGCCGGAATGACGTTCTATGCTATTTCAAGCTCATGCACACTCAATGTCACTTGAGTATTTTTTCCCACAATATCTAATAATACAGAAACACGTTCTGTGCTTTTCATTTTTTGGTATATCGCTTTGTGCCCTTCAAAAGGGCCATCAATAATTTCAACTTT
>Ga0316208_1000762_pt1 | contig 35630 bp, 34 predicted proteins | sample 3monopyrite_MG_FD_204944 | JGI IMG/M metagenome (GOLD analysis project Ga0316208, IMG submission 204944) | Microbial mat bacterial communities from mineral coupon in-situ incubated in ocean water Damariscotta River, Maine, United States -... | ecosystem: Environmental > Aquatic > Marine >...
GTCCTCAACACGGGCATGATGCTCGAACACGTTTCGAACGGGCGTCTTCCGACGGGCATCCATCGCGTCGTCGCGCCGCCCGATCAACCCGGCGACCGGCTGAGCGTCGTGCAGTTCTGCCACCCGACCCCGGACACGATTCTTACGCCGCTGGCAAGCTGCATCAGCCACGAAACACCTCAACGCTATGAGAGCGTCGTCGCCGCGGATTGGCTCGACGAGGTGCTTCGTGAAATCGGGCTCGCCTAGAAATCTTCGCGGTCCGGACGAATATCGAGTTCGAGGGTCCAAGCCGTCGTCGGCTGGGTGTGGAGCATCCAGTAGGCCTCGGCGATGTCATCGGGCTTGAGCATGCCGCCTTCCCCGAAGTGATCTTTCACGCCGGGGAATTTCGTATTCACGATCTCGCCGTCGATGACGCCGTCGATCACAATATGGCCCACGTGCAGCCCCTCTTTGCCGAACTCCCGAGCAAGGCCATGAGCGACCGCGCGCAATCCGGCCTTCGCACTCGCGAAGGCGGTAAACGGAGGGCGGGAACGCAGGGAAGCCGTCGCGCCGGTAAAGAGCATCGTCCCGCCACCCGCGGGCACCATCCGGCGCGCCGCTTCTCGGCCAACCAGAAAGCCGCCGAAACAACAGACCCGCCAGGCCGTCTCGAAGAACTCATCCGTCATCTCGAGCAAAGGGGAGGCCATGTTATTTCCCGCGTTATAGATCACGACCTGGGGCGCGCCGCCGATTCGCTCGGCTTCATCGAAATAGTGCGCGACGCCTTCTGCCTCTGTGCAATCGCCGACGGCATGGCTCGCCTCGTGCCCCGCGCCGCGAATCGCGTTCGCGACCGCCGCGACTTTCGCCTCGGTCCGACCGCAGGCGATCACGTGAAAGCCTTCCCGAGCGAAGCGGCGACAGAGCGCGCCGCCCACGCCGTTTTCCGACCCGACTCCGATGATCAAAGCGATCGGTGCGTTCTCTGCCATCAACGTCCATCCTTTCACGCGACGCGTGCGCCGCAACACTTCGCTCGCTTAAACGAGCCTGAATTCAACTCCGCCGAGCGGCATCCGCTCGCCGGCTCTGGCGCGATCCGATGCGTGAAGCTCGATCGCGCAAAGTCCCTCGGGTTCGTCCGGCCCCGCGGCCACGAAACCGATCACACCCCGATCGAGTTTCAGATGAAGCCGGCCCTGATCCTCTTCCAGCTCGCGCTCAAGCACTTCCGCCCAACGTCGTGCGAGCGCGTCCGGATCCGGCGAACGAAGCTCGATGCCCGCTAGACCATCCACGACGTCCTGTCGGATATGCTCGCGCCAAACCGGTCCGGCCCCGGCCCAGGAGTCGGGCGGATCGGGCTGGTCAAGGGAGATCATCATACCGCCGGTGTCCCGGGGATGAAGATGAATGCCGCTCCAGTTCTGACCGTGCTCTTCGTCGGTCGACGTCTCCTCAAAGGCGATTCGGAGACCGAGGTCTTGAATTCGCTCCCGCCAGGGCGTGAGATCGCGACTCTGCAGGATCACCATGTATCCGCCGTCGCCCCCTTGTCGGTCGAGGTGACGGCCGCCCGGCGTATCGGCGCGCTTGGGTGAGAGGATCTCGATGAAGGTCGTGCCCATTGGCAGGACGATGTTCTCGAGGCCCCAGAGATCGACGCTCGGATCGTGGAATGCCACTTCGAGTCCGAGGGCATTCGTGAACGCCGCCTCTGTCGCAGCGAGGTCGCGCACCACAAGGGTGATCTGCAAAAGGTCCAGCCGACCAGTGGTTCTCATCGAAGCTTCGTCCTCTCTTTCCAAAGTTCGGCCATCAACCTCATCATGAGTCGCTCGCATCCTCGTGCGAGCTAGAGTCCCCGCGCGAGATTACTCGTCTGAGGAGCGCAGCGCATGAGCGATGAAATCGGTTCGACGGTTCTCTTTGAAGCGGAGGGCGGGATCGCAACGATCACCCTCAACCGCCCTGAGGCGAAGAACGCGCTCTCGACCGCCCTTCAGCGAGACCTATCTGCCGCCTTCGATCGGGCCAGCGAACGCGAGGACGTACGCGTCGTTATCCTGACCGGCGTCGGGACTGCCTTTTGCGCCGGCGTCGACCTGAAGGAGTTCGGCTCTCTCGATCGCGCGCCCAGCGAGGGGGTCCCGCCGAGTGCCTGGGATGCGATGGGTCGATGCCCGAAGCCGATTCTGGGCGCTGTAAATGGTCCCGCCATCACGGGGGGATTCGAGATCGCCCTCGCCTGTGATCTTTTGATCGCCGGCGAAAGCGCGCGCTTCGCGGATACACACGGACGTGTCGGCGTCCTGCCCGGCGCCGGCTTGAGCCAGCGACTCTCCCGTGCGATCGGGATCTATCGTGCAAAATACGTCTCACTCACGGGCAACTTCGTCTCCGCCGCCGAGGCCGCCGAATGGGGACTCGTGAGTCATGTCGTGCCCGACGAAAAGCTGCTCGAAACCGCACGCGGCATCGCCGAAGACATGCTCGGGCTCGTGCCCCACATGCTGCCGGGACTGAAGCGCATGATCGACGATGGGTTCGACCTGCCCTTCGGTGAGGCGATGCCGATGGAAGCGGCGCGTTCGAGGGAGCAGATGAAGACGATGAAACCGCAGAAGGCGGCGAGCGCTGCTTTCGCGGGAGTCCGTGAGCGCGGACGAGCGCAGAAGGATTAGGCGAGTGGCGTTTCTACGAACGATCGTGCTCGCTGTACTGGGGCGCTACGGCGCGCGACTCCGCTTTCCCGGCTTGCTGGGGTTGGCGGCGCTTTGTTTCGTGATCGATGTCGTACTGCCGGACGGACTGCCCTTTCTCGACGAGATTGGCTTCGCCCTCGCGACGCTGCTCTTCGCCGCGTGGCGCCGGCCGGAAGACGACGAAATTCCTCCGGCCGTCTAGCCCCCGCCCGATCCCTAGCCGATCAGCACGTTAGGCTCACCGAATCCGGACTGCTTACACGCCGCGAGATAGAACTCGAGGGTCGTCGAAGCATCAACGACCGAGACAACATTGTCATCGTCATCGAGATTCACGTTCGCCCCGTACATCTGGAACCAGACCCGCGTATTGTCCTCGACACATTGCAGCGTATGGATCGATCCGGCCGGCTCATACAGGAACGAGCCCGCGCGATTGACGTAGTCGTATTCCTTGTATTTCCAGGCGCCAGAGGTCGTGTAGCCGAAGACGGGGCCCGTGTGGCGATGGCGGATGACTTCGTAACCCGCCTGGAAGATGTTCTCGATGATCCAGAGGTTCTCGCCGAGTTTGACCTGTAGGAGCTTCAGCTTCGCGCCCTCGCCGATATCGACGAAGGGGAGATCGTCCGCGCCAATATGAATCGAATCGGGTGGGGAGAATGCGTCCATGTAGGGGACTCCTGTTCAGGGTTAAAGTCGGAGATGAGCGCGCCTCGCATCAATCGCGTGCGCCGCACAGTGGTATGCTGGTCGACGCAAGATAAATCACTCCCCCTGCTTGAGCGAGGCCGCAAACCGTGACGACGAACGCCCCCGAATCGACCGAAGACCTCGACTTGCAGCCCTTCCTGGCACGCGCTGAAGCCCTCTCGCCGCGCCTCGTCGACTTGCGACGCCGCATTCATGCGGAACCCGAGCTCGGTCTGATGAATCCAGCGACCCGGGAAAAAATTCTGGTGGAGCTCGACGACCTCGATCTCGAGATCACCCTTCACGAGAAGACGAGCGGGGTTGTGGCAGTCCTGCGCGGCGCGCGACCCGGCCGAAAGATCCTGCTCCGCGGTGACATGGACGCGCTTCCCATGCCGGAGAACACGGGCCTCGACTTCGCGAGTCGCCACGCGGATCGAATGCACGCATGCGGGCATGATGCGCACGTTTCGATGCTGACCGGGGCGGCGCGAATCCTCTCCGAACGAAGGGACGAGCTCGCCGGCGAGGTTGTCTTCATGTTCCAACCCGGGGAAGAGGCCTGGGGTGGTGCCGAGGTCATGCTCGAAGAAGGCATGCCTGAGGTCGACGCCGCTTTCGCGCTTCATGTGGCGCCGCAAATTCCGACGGGCATGATCGGGACGCGCCCCGGGCCGATGATGGCTTCATTTGACGACTTCGAAATTGAAGTTCAGGGTCGCGGTGGCCACGCCTCGATGCCCAGCGATTGCCTCGACCCGATTCCGATCGCCTGCGAGATCGTGCAGGCGCTTCAGTCCTTCGTGACACGCCAGATTCCCGCGACGGATCCGGGCGTACTGACCGTCTCGCAGATTCATGCGGGGACCACGAATAACGTCATTCCCGACTCCGTCGATCTTTCGGGCACGATGCGCGCGCTTTCGGACAAAACCCGCGCCAAATTGATCGAGGCGCTCCCCCGCATCACAAAGGGCATCGCCGAAGCCCATGGCGCGACAGCGAGCGTCAACATCCAAGGGGGCTACCCGGTTGTGATCAATGACGCGGAATTCGAGGCCTTCGCCGGCGACGTCGCGCGGGACCTTCTCGGATCGCGCGGAGTGATCACGCTCCCCGCCGCGGTCATGGGAGCTGAGGACTTCGCCTACGTGCTGAATCGCGTCCCCGGGGCCATGGTCCTCTTGGGCGTGCGCCCGCCGAACACGCCCGAACCCGCGCCCTGTCACTCGAGTCGCATGATGCTCGACGAAGAGGCGATGAGCCTCGGGGCAGCCCTGCACGCCTCGGTCGCGATGCGCTTTCTCGCGGCATAGTCGCGGGACAGTCGCGGGACAGTCGCGGCATAAACACGGCACAGTCACGGAGCAGTCACGCCGTAGTCGCCGAATAGCCGCGCCTCAATCTGGGACTCGCCGCGAGCCGAATCGACGGAACCGCATGCCGCGCCTGCTGCTAGACTCCGCCGCCCCCTCCCCCAGCCCATGCGACGGCGCGGGGGTGGAAGAATCAGGAGAAGCATTGTGGATTGGAATGGCGTGATCGGGCTCGGCGTCGCCGGCAATTTTGCGGGTCACCTCGAACAAGCGGGCGAAGCGAGCGACTTCAAGGACCTCGTGATCGAGGACGCAACGGCGCCCAAGGGTGTCTTCCCCTTCTACGTTCCCGCGGAGGGCGACCATTTCCTGCACACCTGCCCGATCTCCTCCTCCCGCATCCGGCTCGGCTCCGCCGATGAGAATCATCAGATCGAACCCGAGATCTCCCTTCTCTGCGACCTCACCTGGGCGGCGGAGCGTGTTGTCGGTATCGAGCCCCGTCGCGCGATGGCGCATAACGATTGCTCGATCCGGCGCGAGGGTGCCAAGAAGATCAGCGAGAAGAAGAACTGGGGCGCCGATTCGAAGGGCACCGCCGATCAAGCAATCGAGATCGATCACTTCGACGCGGACGGCATTCTCAGTCGCTACCGCATCGCCTCCTTCCTGCTGCGCGACGGCGCGCTCACGGACTACGGCGTCGACTCCTCCGCCGATTCCTATAGCTACAACTACGCCAAGCTGATCGACTGGCTCATCACGAAGCTCAACGATCAGGTCGACGAAGGCCCCCTCGAAAACATCTCCGAGTGGCTGCGAATCGCCGGACGGCCAAGCCAGGCCCTGATCAGTATTGGGGCCACCCGCTATACCGAATTCGGCGAAACGACTTTCCTTGCGCCGGGGGACCAATCGATCGTGGTGGTCTACGACGGCACGCTCTTCGACCTCGACCAAATCCGGTCGATCGCGCGCGGCAAGGCCGCGACGCCTAACGCCGGAATCTCACTCCTTAGACAGGACGTCGTCTAGCGTCCGCCCCCCACAACCAACCTCTTCCAACCTTTCCTCGTCCCCTCGACCGCCCCTTGGAGCCTCGTGTTCGGAATCAAGCTCCTTCTCCTGATCGCGATTCTCGTCGCCGGTGCGATTGGTGGCGCGCTCCCGCTCTTGCGGCGAAGCGCGTCCGCAAGCGAGCGGCTGCTCGGATGGGGAAATGCGTTTGCCGCGGGGGTTTTCCTCGCCGCCGGCATGGTACATATGCTGCCCGATGCGGACCGGACCTGGACTTCGCTTGGCTACGAGTATCCCGTGGCCTTCGCCCTAGCCGGCCTCGCCTTTACTTTCATGCTGCTGGTCGAGCATGTGCTTCTCCCGGAGCATGCTCATGAAGAAGTGCATGCACCGTCGGGCGAGCGCTTTGCCCGGATCGCCGAAAAACATCACCACAATACCCACAAGCACACCCACAAGCACACCCGCGAGCAGGCCCACGAGCACGATCAGCAAGACGCGGTTTCCGCCTACGCTGTCCTGACAGCGCTCTCGATTCACGCCTTGCTGGCGGGCCTCGCGCTCGGTGCTGAGGACGATCTCTCCCGCGCGCTTGTCATTTCCCTTGCGATCGTCGCGCACAAGTCGGCGGCGGGCTTCGCGCTCGGTGTCTCCCTTTCCCGAAGTGGCCTGCCCTCGCGCCAGTCTTGGACGCTCATCGCGCTCTTCGCGTCGGCCACGCCTCTCGGCGGAATTCTTGGCGCAATCGTGGGCGAGGCCTTCGAAGGCCGCCTCGGAACCAGTCTCGAAGCGACCTTCCTCTCGATTGCCGCGGGCACATTCATCTACGTCGCGACCTTCGACATCCTGCGCGATGAGTTTCCCGCGCCCGGCGGACGCTTCGCGAAATGGTGCGTGCTGACGGCTGGCGTCCTCGCGATGTCGGCTCTCGCGCTTTGGACCTGAGCGCCCATTCGCAAACCGCGCGTGCGGACGCGACTCGCAGTCGTGTGATCTCGAAGCCCCTGTGCCAGAGTCCTTACTTGATTCAAGCCTGGAGAATTCGATGAATCGACCGTTCCGAAAGAATGCCCTGCGTGCGGGGCTTCTCTTTGCCTGCGTGGCGATGTTCTTCAGCGTCGCCGCCTGCGCGACGAGCAACGCCCCCACGGATGACCGACCCGAGGGTCTTCCGGATGGAATCAACGAGAATTTCCTCGACGAATCGATGAAGGTTGAGAAATTTGTCGAGATGTTCGAAGGCGAATCCCGGGCGGTCTACGCCCAACGACAACCCATCGTCGACGCGCTCGATCTCTCACCCGGCGATGCAGTCGCGGATATTGGCGCGGGCACGGGCTTCTTCAGCTACTTGATGGCGGACGCCGTCGGGCGCACCGGCCAGGTCTACGCCGTTGAGATCTCCCCGCGATTCCTCGACCACTTGCGAACCCAGGTGGATCGTCTGGGCCTCACGACGATGCAGGTCGTTGAAGGAACCGCGACCTCCGTCGAACTCCCCCGAGCCTCGACCGACCTCGCTTTCATCTGCGACGTTTACCACCATTTCGAATCTCCCTCCCGGACCCTCGCCAGCCTCTACGACGCGATCCGACCCGATGGCTCTCTCGTCGTGATCGAGTTCCATCGCATTCCCGGCGAGACCCCGGACTGGCTACTCAAGCATGTCCGTGCCGGGCGCGAAGTCTTTCAAGCCGAGATCGAATCCGCGGGCTTTGAATTCGTCGAGGAGATCAAACTCGATGGCCTCGACGACAACTACATCCTGCGATTTCGCCGTAACTAACAACCGCCTATTTTCCCTCCTGGAGAATCTCTCATGGCCAGCGCACCCAAGACCGACTCTGCTCCTCAAGATGAAGTTCTGAGCGAACGCGTCGGACACGTCCTCAAGCTGACGCTGAACCGTCCCCATCGAATGAACTCGATCGGCGGAGGCCTGCTCACGCAACTCTCCGAACTCTTCCTGGCCGCCGAGGCAGACAACGACGTTCGCGCGATCCTCATCACGGGCGCCGGCAAAGCCTTCTGCTCAGGCCTCGACCTAAAGGACGTCTCGAGCGGTGAGACCAATGTTGAATCCGGCGGCGGCTTTCATATCTACGAGACGCCTCCCTTCGTCATGCGACGCATGGATACGCCGATCGTCTGCGCGCTCAACGGGGCGGCGGCGGGCTACGGCATGGATCTGGCGCTCGGGTGTGATTTCGTCATCGCCTCAGAGCGCGCAAAGTTCGTCCCGCCGATCAAGCGCGGCGTCGTGCCGGAGAGTGGCGGCACGTGGCTTCTGCCTCGACTCGTCGGTTGGCAGAAGGCCTGCGAAATCGTGCTGCTCGGCCGCATTCTGGAAGCGCCGGAAATCGAGCGCCTAGGCCTTGCCAATCGCGTTCTGCCCCACGACGAGTTCCTCGAAGAAGCCATGAGTTGGGCCACCGAACTCTCGAATAACGCCCCCCTCGCGGTCTCTGCAGCGAAACGTGTTATGCGAGACGGACTCGACGCAACCTTCGAGTCGAACTCGAACGCGGTGATGGCTGAGCTCAACCAGCTCTTCCATACCGCCGATTTCCGCGAAGCCATCACGGCCTTCATGGAGAAGCGCCCGGCCGAGTTCAAGGGCCGTTAGGCCTCCGTTTTCCGCTTCGCTTGAACGGATTCCGCTCCCATCGGAATCCGCTCGCGAAGCCGAGCTCGATGCACACCCAAACCGCTCCCAGGCCTCAATCGGTCTGGCCGAACGTCCGATTTCTTCTTTGAAATCAATGGCTCACGCCGCCCCCTGCGCTCGTCTTGCAGAATGCCTGCGCACGGACGAGCGAGGGATCTGCGTGCGCCTCTGGACGAAGGGCCGTTCTGATGCGGGCTCGCGTAAAATTGCGAGCGCTGCTCGCTTTCGCGTGCGCGCTCCTATGCCATGAATCGACGGCCTGGGCACAACCTGCCCCGGACGAAGAGACCATCTTCATCGTCGAAGAAGGCGCACCACCGGGCTTCGAAAACCTCGACGTTCCCCAGCAGACCCTCGTCGATGTCTCCTACGGCGGACGTGAACTCAGCCCGGCCGCTGCCATCTACACAGAATCGAGTATCCGCTTCGTCGCCCCTGAAGCAATTGTCGACGAGATCGACGGACTCCTCTATCCGGTCCGCGTGCTCGAGGCTCTGTCGGGCCCGCTTCCCTCGAACGTCGATCTCGCGTGCCTCCAACCGGGAGTCCCCGCCGGATGTGGCCTCCTCGAACCCGACGCGGCGGGGGTCATCTTCGATGCGAGCCGTTTTCATGTCGAGATCTTCGTCAGCCGTCGCCTACTCCGGCTCGCACGCATCAATGATCAAGAAAGGCTTCCCCCCGCAAGAGATGAGTGGACTGGGCTCGCCACTCTCGGCGGATCGGTCGCCGGTAGTTCCTCCGGAGATCCCAGCTACAGCTTTCGTGCAGCGACCCTCGTTGCGAAGGGCGCGACTCATCTCGATTTCGTGAGTGACGTGCAGACCGACGGAAAATACATCGTCGATCGGCTTGCCGTCCATTCAGACTGGAACGACTGGCAGTTCACGGGCGGCCTCTACCGATCAGCACCCTTCCGCGTGCTCGGCGAATCGGAAGTCGTCGGCTTTCGCGCGCGCTCGTCTCTGCGAACGAGAACACAGCTCTACCTGGACCGCGCCTACGGAAGTCGCTTGCGTCTCTTCTTGACCCGCCGCTCCCTCGTGCAGATCTTCCGGCAAGGGCGCTTGCTCGTAAGCGGGGTCTACGATGTCGGCAATCAAGAACTCGATACCTCCGAGTTGCCCGGCGGCGCCTACGAAGTCGAAATCCGCATCAAGGATCCAATCTCCGGCGAGCGCACGGAACGCCAGTTCTTTGCGAAGACCGACGATCTCCCGCCGCTCGGCCAGATCCACTTCAACGTCGAAGCGGGCTTCTTGCGCGACCGGCGCGACCCGAACGTCCCTCTCGATGTCTCGAGCGCAGCGGTGCTTCGGGGCGGGACCGCCGTGCGCGTCACGAAGCAATTCGGTCTCGACTTCGACATGGCGCTCATCGACAAGGACAACATCTTCACCGCAGGAGCGCTTTGGCTCGGTCCGAATACGATCGTCCGTGCGGGCCCGATCGTGACCAGTCGCGGCGCCGCTGGGGGTGAGTTTTTTGGCGCCTTCGAAATGGGTTCGTTCTACATGAACGCGAGCCTGCGTGGCGTGTGGGGCGACAGCGACTCCCGCTTCGTTCGAATACCGTCGACCGACTTCAACTACTCCTTCGCCTACGCCTGGCGCAACGTGCGCCTCGGCTTGCGTGGCGATGTACGCGAACGAGCGATCGACACGGAGCCGCGTTATTCGATCACACCCTCGATTCAGGTCCCCCTCTTCCGTCGCTCGAAGTTACGCGGGGATCTCCGCGTCGAATACACCCGCGGCGACCAGGGCAATCTCTTCTTCGTGAAGGTCGACCTCGTCGAGTGGATCGATGATTTCCAGTTCACTCAGTCGGCTACCGGTCGCTACGAGGATACGCGCGGCGGGCCGGCGGGTGTCGCCGAAGCCGACCTGCGTGGGCGATGGCGCAGCCCTGCCTCTATGCCCCTCGATGTCCAGGCGGATCTTCGCCTCGCCCGTCGCCGCGATCGGACGGCACTCGGGGCAACCGCGGACCTGCGCAGCCATCGCGGCTCGATCAACGCCTTCGCGGAATACAGCGTCTACGACGAGGGCCGCGAGCCCGAAACGTTCTACGGAACACAGTTCAGCGTCGGCGTGGTCGGAGATCGATCCGGCATCGTCGCCCTCGGCGAGAGCACGGGCTCGAGCGCCATCCTCGTCGAAATCGGTGGCGACTACGATGACGCGCTCTTCGAGGTCTACGTCGACGATGCGCGGGTCGCGAATGCGCGTGCGGGCCAGCCCGAGCTGATTCCGCTGCCTCCCTTCGGTGACTATCGCGTGCGGATCGCGTCGCGCGTCGGCCAATCCCTGGCCTACGACTCAAAGGCCCGTCGGGTCGTGCTCTACCCGGGCAGTAGCGCGCGGCTTCGCTGGGAGATTCAGCGCATCTTCGTCCTGATCGGCGCGGTGGTCTGGCCCGACGGGACCCCCGTCGCACATGGCTTCGTCTCCGGCGGCGTCGAGGACGCGACGACGGACGAGAGTGGCTTCCTTCAGGCGGACGTGACGTCGGGCGTTCGGCTCAAGATCCGCACACGCGATCGCGACGAGGCGTGCTGGATCGAGGTCCCCGAGAACGCCGAAAAGGAAGATTTCGTCGTCCTCGACGAGATCACCTGCCTGGACCCGACGTCTCTGGGAAGTCTCGGAAGCCGGCCTAACGAGGTGTCCGCCGAGACACCCGCGGTCAGTGAACCGTGACGCGGTTCTCGCTCTTGTACGATTCGTAGACGCGAACCGGGCCGTTCGTCGGCAATTCGACGTCCCAGACTTCGCCCGCGTAGAGGCGATTGCCGGGGAGTTCCTCACAGACATCGGACGCGTCTGCTGAAGGACCGGCGGAGCAGGCTTCGAGTTTGCGGAGGAGAACGCTCGAGTTTCCCCCATTCTCGAAGTGAAGGTTCCTGCCGTCTCGAATGATCGTGAGCTCCGGTCGGCCATCCGCCGGGCGAATCAAGACGAGCACCTCGTAGCCGACGAGCACCTTGAAGGCCATCGCCTTGGTCGTCGAAGTCTTGTTCTCTTTCGGCACGAACGCTACGCGATAGACCAGGTCCTCCTCTGTCGGCACCTTACGGGCGACGAGGCGGACTCGCTTTCGTTCATCGGGGGCGACCGCGAGACGCCTGGGCGAAGCCAGAAGTCCCGCCGTGCGCGGATCGTCGAGCTTCTCGCGGATCGTTTCGTCGGTCGCTGGCTGTGTAACCTGCGCCGCGTCGATCTCGACGAAGAGGGTCTCGGTTCCCGAGTTCCAGACTTCGATGTCGTGGCGCATCTGCCCGGGTGCTTGTAGGTCGACGATGATGTCGCTGAGCACCATATCGGCGTTTGCCGAACTGCCAACGAACGCGAGCGCAAGCACACTCACGAGTGCCGTGCGAAGGTCGAGACGATCCCATTTGAGCTGCATGTTCCACTCCCCCCCAGTCGCGGATGATCGATACGGGTGCCCAAACTAGCGCACGCCCCGAGACAAAGTCCCGAGGCGCGCACTCAGCTTCAAAGCGAGACCAGGCTCACTGCGGTGCGATGAGCACCGTCAGCGTGTCGCCGTAGTTGCCCGTCGGTGCGGCCGTCATCTGGGCCACACTGATATTCACCTGAACCGTCGCCGGCGTCGCGCCGCCACAGTTCGTCGAAACCGCATCACCGGTCAGGCCCGCGAGCGGGTTCCCGTTCGTGACGCCCGAGAGACCGCCGACGCCATCATTCCACTGTACGGAGTAGTTGATGAAGTTGAGGCCGTCGGTGAGTCGGAAGACACCACCGATCCCGTTCGAGCTCGTAGCGGTCATCTGGTAGCTACCCGTGCTCGTGTAGACACATGCGGGGGACGTCCCAGCCGGCGCCGGATCACCCGTCGTCCAGGGCACCATGACGATGTCCTGAAGGCCCGTGATCTGGGCAGTGTCGCCCTTGATGATTGAGATGTCGGTCGTACCGGTTGAGGTAAGACCCAACGCACCATCGGTCGCCGCCGTAGCCGTCGTGCTGAACAGAAGAGCACCCAGGCCGACGAGACCGATCAACCACTGACGTGAGAGAGTTCGTGACATAACGTCGATTCTCCATTTCTTTTTCAGTTCGTTCATCGATTTCAGTCCATGGCCCGGCATCCCGGGCTCCCTTGGCTTCGGCCCTGACGCCGACGACCTAAAGGTTTTTCCCCACGAAATTCGCTGCGAACCGCGCTGTGATCGGCAGCACGTTCTTTGAATCGGCCGACCGTGCTCATGATTTTACGAAAGTGACGATTTCAGCCGCAAAAATGCGGTTTTGCGGTCGTTCTCGATTATTCCGCTCAGGCCACAATTCGCGCAGAATCCACGGGAATGGCGAGCCTCGAAGCGTGACCTAGTCTCTCGCGCCACCCCCATGTCTGGGGTGAAGGCCAGAGGAGGAACCGAGCAGGATGGAGAGTCGAATGGCAACGCGTGGAATCGATCGAACGCGAAGGGTGACCCGTCCGAGCACAATTTCCCGACGTGTCCGCACTGGGCTGGCCGTCCTCGCAGTCGCATCGATCGCCGCTGTCATCAACCTCGCGCCGGACACGGCCGCCGCCGAGAACCGCTCGATGATCCTCGCCACGACGACGAGCGTCCGAGACTCCGGACTCCTCGACGCACTCCTTCCGGAGTTCACGAAGCGAAGCGGTATCAAGGTCAAGGTCATCGCGGTCGGAACCGGCGCGGCACTCCGTATGGGACGCGAAGGCAATGCCGACCTGCTCCTTACCCACGCCCCCGCAGCGGAGCAGAAACTCGTCGACGACGGCATCGTCACGCGACGCACACCGTTCATGGAGAACTACTTCGTGATCGCCGGCCCCGCCGAAGATCCCGCAGGCCTGCAAAGTGCGACCTCGCCCGAAGACGCCATCGCGCGGGTTGCCGCAACCAAGGCCGCCTGGGTCAGCCGATCCGACGATTCGGGAACCCACAAGAGAGAGAAGGCGCTCTTCGAAGCCGCGGGGCTCGCTCCCGACGTGAACTGGAAGGGACTCGTCCGAACAGGCAATGGCATGGGACAGTCGCTTCAGATCGCGGGCCAGCGACGATCGTATATTCTGTCGGACATCGGAACTTTCCTGGCCTTCGAAAAGCGAATCGATCTCAAGGTCCTTTCCCAGCCAGGACCATCTCTGCGCAACATCTACTCCGTCTTGCAGCTCGCAGGCGATCGTTTCGAGCGACCGCTGCATACGCGGGAAGCCGAAGAACTCGAAGCCTTTCTGATCGACCCCGAGATCCAGCGCGAGATCGGACGATTCGGGCTCGAGAAATTCGGTCGCGCCCTTTTCACGCCACTCGTAGTCGCGCCCGTCCGCGCGGATACAAGGAACTAGAGTCGACGATGCTCTCCGTCGAGGCCGAATCCGTCGCACAGATCACGATTCGGACCCTCTGGGTCTGTGGATCAGCGCTCAGCCTCGCCCTCGCGCTCGGTGTCCCGATCGGCATCGTTCTCGGATCCCGCCAGTTCCTCTCGCGGGGCCTACTGATCTCCTCGGTCAACGCCGGAATGGGCGCCCCTCCGGTTGTCGTTGGCCTGATCGGATCGATCCTACTCGCGCGAAGCGGCCCCTTCGGAGAGTGGAATCTCCTCTATACGCCCTACGCAATGATCCTGACTTCAACCGCGATCGCGCTGCCACTTGTGATTGGCCTAACACTCGCAGCGGTCGGGTCCCTCGATGAGGAGTGGGACCTTCAGGTCCGGACCCTCGGCATTCCCCGCGGCTGGCGGCTACTCCTGCTGATTCGGGAGATTCGCATGGGGCTGCTCGCCGCGGTCATCGCGGCGATGGGCGGCATTCTGTCGGAGGTCGGTGCCGTCAACATGGTCGGCGGCAACATCGAAGGCGAGACCCGCATGCTCACGACGGCGATCATGATGCATACGAGCATGGGTGAGTATGAAATTGCGCTCGATCAAGCCGCCGTGCTCGTCGGCAATATGCTCGTACTCGCCGGCATCCTGACCTGGATCCAACAAAGCGGAAGGCGTTCGTGAGCGATCCCTCGGTCGACCCCGCGCAGAATACTCCCGATGGCGACGCGCTCGTGGCCCTCTCCGCCCGCAACCTCCACTGCACCCGCGGACGAGGCTCCGAACGCTTCGAGCTCACCGTCGATCGTCTCGACCTCTTCGCAGGCGAGGTGCTCGTCATCCTCGGGCCTAACGGCGCAGGCAAGAGCACACTCCTTCGCGCCCTTGCAGGGCTCGACCGAAGCGTGAGCGAAGGCGCTCTCACGGGCGGCCCGGGTCCACGAACCCTCGTCTTCCAGAGGCCCGTCGCGTTGGCGGGTAGCGCCGAGGGCAACGTGCGCGCCGCGCTGCTCGGTGAGAAGATCGGCGCCGATGAGCGCAACCGTCGCGTCTCGCAGAGTCTCGCCCGCTTCGATATCGGATCGCTCGCCCGTCACGAAGCCCGGACCCTCTCCGGTGGTGAATTGCGCCGCCTGGCCCTCGCTCGCGCCTTCGTTCTGGAACCCGAAGTCCTGCTGCTCGACGAACCCTTCGACGATCTGGACTCGGAGGGGCAGCGATTGCTCTCCCTCGACCTCAGACAAGCGATCTCAGAAACGAACGTCGCGGTCGCGATGGTCACCCATGATCTACGACAGGCACTCCTTCTCGCGGATCGCATCGCGGTTCTCGGCCCCGGTCGTCTCGCCCAGCACGGCCTGCGCGACCATGTCCTTCAGCAACCGGATAACCCCGAGATCGCGCGAACCGTCGGCATGATCAACCTCGCCTCCGGCCGGGTGACGCGAAACGACGAAGGCGTTGCCTGGGTTGAGCTCGAGGACGGTTTCGTCGTCCCAACCACCGCAGAGCTCAAAGTCGGACAGGACGCCTGGATCGGAATTCGCCCGGAGCACTTGAAGATCGATGTCGGTCGCGGGGACGGGCGCGCGATCGGTGAAGCCGTCGTCGAAAGTCTGCTCTCGGATGGCCTCGCAACGGTGCTCAGCCTGCGAATCCGTGACCGCCTCTTCACGACCCATCTTCTTTCCGGGCGAGGATTGGCGCGTACCCTCGCCCCCGGCGACACCGTCGCCCTCGCCGTGCACCCCGATCAGGTCCACGCACGCGCGCTCTGATCTGAACGGCCAGGTCGGATCGGGCCAGCCACATCCGAAGCCTGCGCCCCGCCTGCGCAGGCGATGTGCAACTGCGCGGCAAGCTGCGCCCTGTGTCCGCATTTTCCCTCATGCGTGTCCGGATTCGACCCGATCTCCCCCCGTGAACGGCCGACCTGCGGCCCAGACCAACACGAGACAGCGAGAGGGTCGCCATGACGACGGCATCTTCGATGAACGACCGACCGGAATCCCCCGAAGAGCGCATGCAGCGCCGACGCGCACGTCGCTGGAAGCGACGCGCACGCATGGCGGGCCCCTTCCTTGGGATTCCGCTTCTATTGGGCACGCTCACACTGTCTGTCGATTTGATCGAGTACGACCCGCAGCCCGAACAGGACCGTCCCAGCGATCGTCCGATCCCGGTCGCCGTCACCGATTCGGAATCGACGCGGCAGACACCGTCGCACCTCAAGGCGGCAGTCTCAAAGACGTCTGTCGTTTCCGCAACGAGCACGGGCTCGGATGTCGATGACCTACTCGATGTCACCCTCGCCGGCGACGCGGCCCTACCGAATACGCGAGCATTCGCTCCTCCGCGACCGCCCTACAGTGGCGGCTCGCGACGTTAGGTCTCTCTGGCCTCTGGCCGCGAATCAGTCGCTCGAAGCGACCGCCGCGACCAACGCAAGATCGCTCTGCTTGACGGTCCCAACGTCGAATTTCTTGGCGGAGGCCGCCATTCGTGTCAACGCTGATGCGATCGGCATGGCCGGCTTCGTCTCGCCCTTCTTGGCGCGATGGAAGCGAACGGGATTGATCCGAGCGACCACGTAGGTCCGCAGATAGGGCGACTTGAATCCTCGCGCCTGCAGTCCCTCGATGATCCGCCCTACTTCGGCGTTGATCTCCTCGAGGCGCGCGGCATAGCCCTCGCGCTCCTTGAGACTCGCCGCGAGGGTCTTCGTACTGAAACGATCGACCTTCTTGAGCACGGGGCTAAAGGCCGCGCCTGCGAAGCGTCCCTGCCGCTCGTAGATGATGCCGAGGGTCAAGAGTTCGGCGGCTTCAAACTCGTTGGCGAAGTCGATTTCCTTCGCGCGGGGCCGCGCGGTGGCGAGGGCGCGCGCCATTCGGATGACCTCAAGACTACGATCCTTCAGGTTGTGCGCCTTCTCGGTGTTGAGCGCGAGGATCTTGTAGGACAGCTCATCATCGGGTGAGATCAGCGCCGTGATCTGTCGCAAGCCGAGCACCTTCGCGGCGGCGAGACGATGCCGGCCGTTCGGCGTCCAGAACCCGCCCTCCGCGCCGCGCACCACGATCAGCGGATCGAGGAAGGATCCACTCTCTTCGATCTTGGCGGCCAGCCGCTTCACATGGGTGGGTGATAGGTCGCGTTGAAAGGGAGTCGGCTCGACCGCTTGAAGGGGAAGACTCGCCAGCAACAAGGGTCGCCCCGAGAACGGCTCGCGGTAGGCCGTGAGCGGCGCGCCTCCGGCGGCGCGAATTTCCGCGGCGAGGGGCGCGACCGCGGCGTCCTCGAGCGAGAGTGCGACTTCGCCGGCATCGAGTCCTCGTTTTTCTTTGCGAGGCGCGATGCTCTTCTTGGCAGCTGCCTTCTGGCGAGCGGTTTTCTTCTTCGCCGCCTTTTTCTTCGAGGGCTTTTTGGCCGGCTTCTTGGCTCCCTTTTTCGCTGCCTTCTTCTGTGCGCTTTTCTTGACGGCTGCCATACGAAAAAGTCTAGCAAGCATGACGAGCCCAGCAGGCGGGCGCCGGGAGCGATCGTTTCACCCCCGACGCGCTGCTGTGTCGCCTAGAACGCGTCGAACGCGTACTGGATTCCCGCGGTGAATAGCCAATCGGTCTCAAGGCCTGGACCATCGAGACGCTGATAGGCAGGAATCCCCGCTTCAAGCGCGAGGCGGATCCCTTCGAGCGGACCGTCGTCCATGATGAAGTTGATGCCGGCGAGAACATCGAGACGCATGAACGCGCGCTTCCCCTTGTCTGCCGTCGGCACGACCGTACTCGGACCGATCAGATTCGCGTCCTGCCCACGATGATTGAGCTGATGTTGCCACTCCGTGCGCAGGCTGAGGGAAACTCGATCGGTCAGCGTATAGCTGCCCCAGGCCGTCAGCGCGTACTCGTTTCCAAGGCGATAGTTCGCATGGTTCTTGTTCAAACGAACCTCCCCGCGAGCCTGCGCTCCCCAGGACAAGGCGTCCCGATGACCGTTGTAGGTCAATCCCGGGAGCAGATCGAAGCTGCCCGAACCGATCTGCATCGGATAGGGAAGACGCACCTGCGTCCCCCCGGACATGGGGTTGCGCGCGACTTCGGATATCGAACCGGTCGGGAAACTCAGGCCGAGATTCGCATGTACGCGATGCCCCTCCGATTCCCAGAGATCAATCAGGGCCGAGGCCCTCACATCACCGACGCCGTCGGACTTCGTCCGAAACGTCGTCCCCATGCGGGTTCGGTGATCCATCTCGAGCGTCACAAACGGCACCATGAGCATCAGCGTCACGCCCTCAACCGGCGAGACCATGCCGCCGAACATGTGCATATCCATTTCCATCCGCGTCGGCGTGACCAGATAATTGAAACCCGCCGGGTCGACGACGGCGCCGCGGGAAATTCGCTCGTCATCGTCACGCAGACCGTTCATACCCATGCGCATAAATCGGTACGAAAGCATCACTTCACCGACTTCGTGCGTGTGATCTCCCATCACGCCAATCGGCGCGTGGCTGGCAGGGCCTGCGCCCGCGATCGATTGCGTCGCGTGCAAGCACACGATGACCCCGAGAAGAGCGACGCGTACGCCCCTCTTCCCCCAACTGCAAAAATTCATCTCATCCCTCATTCACAATATTGTGTCAATGCGCATACGCGCGAATCCGGTCGATTCGCGAACGTCGACACACAAACGCGAATGCGTCAGCACTCGAGCCGTCCTCCCGGACGATCTTGTGCCTTCGCATCCCACTCGATCGGCGCCACTCAAGAGGCAACCGATCCCATCACGCGAACCGAGGCCCGCGTGTCTTCCCACCGCTGCAGCGCTTCCACCGCAGCCGTGCTCCAGCCGCAGCGGCGCTAGATGGGGAGTGGGTCTCGGCGAGGGTCGAGGGTGGGAAAGTGTTCTTCGGAGGCGGTCGGGGATGGGGCGGTCCCTGCCATGAGGAAGGGGCGAACTTCGGCGTCAACCGCTGCGGCGGCGAGACTTACTGTCGCGCTCGGTGCCAGCGCTTGGGTCTGACTGCAGCCGCACATGCACGTGGGCACCAGAACGAGCTCGAGCGCGTTCCCCTCGCCTCCGACTCGGGTCTCGGCTTCCCCCGTGTTGCCATGCGCCGCGTGCGTGGAGGGCGCTGCGTGCGCGGAGGGCGCCGCGTGCGCGGAGGATGAAGCGTGCGCTTTCGCGTCGATGCCCGCTTCCATCTCGTTGTGCAGATGCGCGTGAAGATCGGACTCGGATTGAGCGGGCTTTTGTTCGTGCTGCGACGCGTGTCCGTGCTCAGCCATCGTCATCGGCATCTGAGCCGTCGGCGGCACCGAATCGGAAAGTGGAATCGGAGCAGGCGACGGGTGAGACATCACAACTGCGACGCTCCGAGCGGGAGCGACATCCGGCCGCTCGCACTCCACACCGGCCGCCGAGAGATAAGCGACCACGCAGAAGAGGGAGATCAGCGCGTTCGTGATGGGGGATAGACGAAGCACGACCAGAAGCTACCGCGCTTGGGGCGGCGGCTCTAGCGAATCGCGGTCAGCGCAGCCCTCCGTTGCGGCCGGGCGGCACGCCCTCCCCTCCGTTCATTGTCCGACGTGGCGTCTGATGTGTTGTCCGATGCGTGGACGACCGGCGACGCGCAGGCTAAACCGACGTCCCGGCTCATCTCCTCGAGCCCGGTCGCCCTCTCGCTTTGCCCCGGCCCCATGTGCCAAGGAGTCCCATCCGATGACCGCCGCCCAAATCGTCAGCGAAACCCGTGCCTTCGGAGGGCGCCAGCGCGTCCTGTCCCATCACTCGGAAGCGACGGGCACCGACATGAAAGTTTCCGTCTTTCTACCGCCCCAAGCAGAGCAGGGCCCGGTCCCCGTCCTCTACTTCCTTTCCGGACTCACCTGCACCGAAGAAAACGTCACGGTGAAGGCCGGCGCACAACGTCGCGCCGCAGAACTCGGGCTCGCCTTCGTCGCCCCGGATACCAGCCCGCGCGGACTCGACCTGCCCGGCGAGCACGACGATTGGGATTTCGGAAGTGGCGCTGGCTTCTATGTCGATGCGACGCAATCGCCCTGGAAGGATCACTACCGGATGTATTCCTACGTCACGGAAGAACTCCCTGCCTTGATCGCAGCCAATGAACCGATCGACACGGACCGCGCCGCGCTCACCGGCCACTCGATGGGCGGGCATGGGGCTCTCGTCATTGGGCTACGCAATCCAGAACGTTATGCGTCGATCTCGGCGTTCGCGCCGATCGTGTCACCGACGCGATGTCCTTGGGGCGAGAAAGCGCTGTCGAATTATCTCGGCGACGATCGCGCGACCTGGGCGGACTACGACGCCTCCCTGCTCGTCGCGGAGCGGCCTCATCCGAGTGAAATCCTGATCGATCAAGGCCGCGCGGATGGATTCCTCGAAGAGCAGCTGAAGCCGGAACTCTTCGAGGAGGCCTGCCAGAAGTCCGGCCAGGCAGTCAGTCTGCGAATCCACGACGGATACGACCACTCCTATTTCTTTATTGCGACGTTCATGGCCGACCACGTCGACCATGCGGCCCGCGCGCTAGGACTGTCGGCCTAACCTCGCGCAGCCGACTGCGCCCCCAAGAGTTCAGCCGAGCTTCGACAGAGCCTGCAGATTGGCTTCGGCGTCAGCGGCGATCTCGACGAGGCGGTCGACATCGAGCCCGAACCCCGCGGCGGCCTTGACCACCGATTCATCGATCTCCGTCACATCCGCCGGCCAGCCCACTTCGATCTGGTTCGCGATGTGATGTCCGAGTTCCATGGCCCGGGCCAATAGGGCCGCGTCTCCCTCTGCGAGATCCGGATCGTGATGCGCGTTGATCGCTTCACAAAAGGATTCCGGAAAGCCCCACGAAGCAAGGACCATCGCGCCCAGGGATGCATGGGTTGCGTCGATCATCGACTCGACCGTCGCAGGAGATGGTTCCGCGCCATCGTCCTGCCATGCGGGGAGTTCCGCGACGAACGCGAGAACGACGAGCTGGCCCAGGTCGTGCAGCAATCCCGCGAGAAACCCGCTGTTCTGCCAGGGCGGAATTTCCTGGGCGAGATCCTGAGTCGCCGAGGCCGAAAGAAGAGAATGTCGCCAGAGTTTTTGCGCGAGATCGCCAAGCCCGGGCGATCGCAAGAGTGTGGATCGCAAAGCGACGACAACCACGAGAGTACGCGCCTCTCGGATCCCCATTCGCATCAAGGCTTCGTGAACGTTCGGGACTTCGGTCGCACCCCGAAAATAGGAACTATTCGCAACGCCCATGATGCGCGTCGCGAGGACCGGGTCCCCGCTCACAGCCTGCGCGAGAGAATCGACGTCGACATCCGGTGATTCGATGAGTTTGATGACGCGATGGGTTGTGGGAGAGAGTGCGGGTAGCCGCAAGCGCTTGCGAAGGATTGCGCGCACGAGTGGATTCACCCATCGCTCCTGCGTCGGATCAAACCGGATCAGTGCATGCGCCCCCGCGACGGCGCCATCCGCGTAGATCTCACTCGAGTGATCGCCGAGACCCTCGTCCCCTGCGTCTGCGATGTCTTCACCTTGAAGAGACATTCCACCCCCATGGATTTTTGCGGTCGCGCGCCATCTCGACTTGATCGGGCGAATCCACCGAGTTGACCGGGGCGAATCCACGACACAAAACGCCTCACGCTCTCTCCAAACGCGATTGGGCGTTGAGAATCCCTGAAGGAGCGTGGGATCGGCGCGCCCACGGTCAAGCTACGCCGACGCGTCGCCGATCGAGGGCTCGGGGGAAGGGCCTCTCCGGTCCGTCGAATCTTCATGCGCAAAGTTCATTCGAAGACCGAATCGCTGATCCGGGTCGCGGTCATACTGAGCGCCATCGCGCTGAGCAGCGGTCAGATCTCCCTCGCGCCGAACTCCCCGGGTGATACCGCGCAAGAAGCGCGCGAGACCGAATCCATCGTTCTCTCTCGAACCGCCGACAATCCCGACGCAACCGAGCCTGTATCCGGCCATGAAACAGACCATGAAACAGGCCCAGCAACCGAGTCCGCCGCGGCCTCCTCTGAACCGACCCAAAGCCCAATTGCCGCACTCGAGCACGAGGGGCGGGGACCGACGCTCCGGCGGGCCCTCGAAGAGACCCTCGAGATCGTCTCGGAGGCGCAGCCCGTCGATCTTCGCCCCCGTGTTCTCGACGCGATTACGAGGGACGGAAGTGTCCGCATCCTCTTTTCGGTTCTGCCCGACGAGATCCGCGCGACGCAGGCAGGCCCGGCCCTCGCTCGCTGGACCGCCCGAACCCAGACGACGGAGTCGTTGCGCGTCTTCCCTCGCCTTCCCTTCGCCGCAGCGACCGTCGACGGAGACGGGCTGATCGAACTCATCGCGACCGGCGCGACGGATCACATCGAACTCGATGCAATCCATCGCCCGACCCTCGACTCAAGCGTGCCGATCATCACCGCCGACCTGCTTCACGACGATGGGTTCGACGGCGATGGTTTCGCGGTTGCGGTGCTCGACACCGGAATCGACCTAACGCATCCGATGTACACTGACCGCTTGATCGAGGAGGCGTGCTTCTCCTTGTTAGGCAGCTGTCCGAACAATCAATCTCAGATGCTCGGGCCCGGATCCGCTGCCCCCTGTCCGATCGGAGGATGTGGCCACGGTACGTCGGTCACAGGAATTGCGGTCGGACGAGATCCGGGGAACGGCCTCCGCGGCGTAGCCCCGAATGCCAACCTGATCGCGATCCAGATTTTCAGCGTCATCGGCAGCAGCCCGGGCGCCTACTCCTCGGACATTGTTGCAGCACTCCAGCACGTGCTCGGCCTCGCCGCCTTCCATGACATCGCCTCGGTCAACCTTTCCCTCGGCGGCAACACATTCTCGACGGCGAGCGACTGCGACCTGAGTGGGCGCGCACAGTACTGGGCCATCGAGGCCCTCCGCAATGTGGGCATCGTGGTCGTGGCCGCCTCGGGCAATGATGCCGAGACGGATCAGATCGCTTCCCCCGGCTGCCTTTCGAACGTACTGAGCGTCGGCGCCATCCGGGATGACGGGACGATTCCGAACTTCTCGAATTCGGCCAACTTCCTCTCCGTCCTCGCCCCCGGTCAATCAATCGAGAGCTCCGCCGTCGGTGGCGGGACCAGCTACGTCAGTGGAACGTCGATGGCCACGCCCCACGTCGCCGGTGCGATCGCCGCACTGCGCGAGGCCTATCCAGACGCCAGCGCGAGCGAAGTCGAGAATGCGCTGCAGCTCTCCGGCGTTCCGATCCTCGATCCGCGAAACGGCCTCGCGGTCCCGCGAATCGATGCTTTCGCGGCCGAGACTCTCCTCGCGACGCTTCCCCCCAGTAGTCCTGGAGGGGGCGGGCAACCGGTTCCTGCCACCGGCTCAGGTGGGGCGAACCCCGCTGCGGCCTCCGCGGGTGGCGGCGGTGGCGGTGGATGCGGCCTGGTCGGAATCGAGCCTTTCCTTGCCCTCGGTGCAATCCGCGGCGCACGCTGGCAGCGACGTCGACGAGGGATGGTCAAGGGATAGCCGACTCATCGAGGTCGACCCGCTCCCTCGCTGTTAGGCCCCCGGCGTTCGGATGACCATCATCCGCACTTCGGTCATGTCCTCGATGGCGAACTTCACGCCCTCGCGCCCAAGACCGCTCTCCTTAACGCCTCCGTAGGGCATATGATCCACGCGCCAGGACGGCACATCCCCGATCACGACACCGCCCACTTCGAGACGATTCCAGGCCTTCTGCGCCTTATAGAGATCGCGCGTAAAAATCCCCGCCTGCAGCCCGAAGACCGAGTCGTTGACCTGATCGAGGGCTGCATCAAAATCGTCGAAGGGCGAGAGGATCGCGACGGGACCGAAGGCCTCCTGACAGACGACGTCTTCGCCCGCCGGGACGCCTTCCAGAAGCGTCGCTTCGAGCATCGCCCCTTCACGCTGGCCACCGCATAACAAGGTTGCCCCAGCCGAAACCGCAGATTCGACCCAACCATGCAGGCGAGAGGCTTCCTTTTCGGAGATCATTGGCCCGATGAAGGTTTCCTCATCCTTCGGGTCCCCCATCTTGAGCGCCTTCGTCTTCGCGACGAGTTGATCGCGGAAGCGGTCGTAGAGCGAGGCGTGGACGAGAATGCGCTGGACACCGATGCAGCTCTGGCCGCTCTGATAGAACGCGCCGAAGACGATGCGTTCGATGGCGTCTTCGAGATCCGCGTCCTCGTCGACGATGACGGCGGCGTTACCGCCGAGCTCGAGCACAACGGGCTTCTTGCCCGCTCGGGCCTTGAGATCCCAACCCACTCCGGGCGAACCCGTGAACGAGAGCAGCTTGAGCCGATCGTCCTCGGTAAATCGTGCGGCGCCATCTCGCGAACAAGGCAAGACCGAGAACGCGCCCTTCGGAAGATCCGTCTCAGCGAGCACCTCTCCGATAACGAGAGCACCGATCGGGGTCAGGCTCGCCGGCTTGAGCACGAAGGGACAACCGACGGCGAGCGCCGGAGCCACTTTGTGTGCCGCCAGGTTCAGCGGGAAGTTAAAGGGCGAGATAAACGAACACGGACCGATCGGGACCCGCTTCCACATGCCGCTATAGCCCCGGGCACGCGGGCTGATATCGAGGGGCATCACTTCGCCGCCGATCCGTACGGACTCTTCGGAGGCGATGCGGAAGGTGTCGATCAAGCGCCCGACTTCGCCGCGCGCATCCTTGATCGGCTTGCCCGCCTCGATGCAGAGTGCCATCGCGAGCTCTTCGAAGCGCTCGGTGAATCGGGCGACGCAATGATCGAGGACCGCCTGACGTTCGTAGGCCGCCATCTCGGCCATCGGCTCCGCCGCGTCCGCCGCCGCCTGAATCGCCCGATCGATCGCGGCGTCATCCGCCAGCGCGACGCGGGTCGCCACTTCCCCCGAGAACTTGTCGACCACCTCGAGATCGCGATTCGGCGCCTCGGGCTCATTGGCGAGGTAGTACGGATAGGACTCGGCGAGCGACATGGATTCTCCCTCAGCGAAGGGGCCATCCCGCGGGGAATGATCGCGCGGATCCCAGCCCCCTCCGACAGGAGCAACGCTAGCTCAGGCCTCCGCGAGGATGCAGCGGGGAAGCGTTGTGCGCACTGTAGATTCGAGTCGAACTTGCCGATGAATCGCACATGGAAGAATCCTTCACACTCCCGACCTGGGCCCGGAATGCGCTGATCGGCGCCGGCCTGTTCCTGCTCGGCGGGCTGATCGCCTTCGGGTATTCCTACCGGCCGCTTCACGGCGCGTTGGCCTGGAAGGTGGATCAGCTCGAGGCACGGATCGATGAGCGCAATCTTGAGAATTTGAAACTCTCGGACGAGATCGCCCGGCTTCGCGCGGACGAGTCGACAAAGGTCGACCCGGATGCCTTTGCGAAGACCGAGACCGAACTCGCAAAGATCAGGACTGAACTCGAACAATCGACCAAAGACCTTGCCCGCGCAGAACGCAAGCGGAAGGACGCAAACGCGAGTGCCAGTCGATGGCGCAAGCGCTACGAGAAGCTGCGCGACGAAACGGCGATTGCCGCAAAATCAGCTGAAATCGAAGCGGAGAGCCCCGCTCCGCCCATCGCGCAGGCATCCCCTGCCCCCGCGACGGCAACCGAAGACACGTCCGCGCCAACACAGGCTCCCGCCGCCCCATCGCCGAGTCCGACAGAAACCGGCATCCTCCCGAGCGAACCCGCATCCCCGAGCGCGCCCTGAGCTGACGAGGGACGCCGCCCGGTCGGAGACGCCCATGTCCGTGCACGGAGAGTTCGGTCGCGCTGTCGAGCGCGTGATCGCCTGTCTCGAAATGATCGATCGGCCCGAGGCCCGCGCCTGGCGCGAGACCGTCGAGGCGGCACGAATCTCAAATCAGCCCGACCTCTCGACCGCCGCCCGAACGGCCCTCGACGCCGTGGACACCGTGCTTCGCGACCCCGCCTGCCCCATCGACAGCGACCTCCTTCAGGAGGCAACGGAGCATCTTCGGGCCCATTGCCGAGCCATCCTTGGCCTCAGGGACCCCGAGTCGGCGCCTCAGCGGCAATAAGGGTGCCCGGCACAGAGAATCAGCCGTTCTCGAAGTCCATCGTGATAGGATCGCTCGACGATCTTCTTGAGTGCGATGCCTGATGCCCCTGCTCCTCCCACAGTTCGCTGCGCAAAATTCCGCAGACCCGACGGAGCGCCCGAGCGGCGTCGCCGCGCGCGCACGACGCGCGGCCGCCTCAAAATGGGCTTCGCGCGTTGCAAGCACGCTGGCCGCCCTGCTCTTCGCGGCGACCGCACACGCGGTCCTACTCGATACCGTCGATGGCTTGGGCAATACGACGGCTCCGACCCAGGATCCGGGCTTCGACAATGTCGGCGTCATCAACGGATTGTCGGGGGTCTACGTCCGAAACGGCTGGGTGATCACCGCAAATCACGTCGGCGAACATCCGATCGTGCTCGACGGCGTGACCTACGACCCGATCGTCGGTTCGCTTGTCCGCATCCAAAATCCGAACCTCACCTTCGCCGATCTCGTCGTTTTCAAGTTGCAGGAAACGCCGCCGATCCCGGACCTCCTGATCGCGGACAGCGCGCCGACCATCAACACGCTGATTACGGTGATCGGGAATGGGCGCAACCGTGGCCCCGCGACCAACTGGATGGGCGTCGATGGATACGAATGGGGGACTGGCCGTACCATTCGCTGGGGCACGAACCGGATCAATCTCATCAATCAGTTCGATCTCAACACGTCCTCGTTCTGGGTGATCTTCGATGACCTCCCGGGCGGCGGCGGTGGTCAACATGAGGCCGACGTCATCGAGGGCGACTCCGGCGGCGGCGCCTTTACCGGCAGTGGCGCGAGTGCCGAGCTGATCGGCATCTCCTTCGCCCATGCCGGCTTCCAGGGACAACCGGCCTCGACCTCGCTTTATGGCAACGCGGGGTTGATCGTCGACCTTTTCGCCTATCGCTCGGAAATCCTGTCGATCATCGATCAACCGGATTGCGCAAACGGACTCGATGACGATGGGGACGGTTTCGCCGATTACCCGAATGACCCCGGCTGCACCAGCGCCTCCGACCTGAGTGAGCACGAGCCGAGCGTCATCTGTGACAACGAGATCGATGATGACGGGGATGGATTCATCGACCTCGACGACATCGGCTGTAGCGGCCCGGGCGATTCAAGCGAACGAGGAGCGAGCGTCGAATGCGACAATGGCCTCGATGATGATTCGGATTTCCTCTCGGACTATCCCGACGACCCGAGCTGCCTCCACCCGACGAATCTCTACGAAGCACCGGAACCCGGCTTCTTGACCCTGCTGGGACCCGGCCTGCTCGGACTCGCGAGCGCCTCGCGAGCGCGTCAGGCCCGGCAGACCTAACACGACCACGAGAGCGACAAAGCCTTCTTCGGACTAGTCGTCGAGCAGGTCGACCCGGTAATTCCCGCGCTTCTCGTCGTACTCGAGCTTGACGCAACCTTCGCGCTCCGCGTCCTTCAGGAGCTCCGCGAAGTTGCGGTACCCGGCGGAGACCTCATTGAAGTCGGGATGCACCCGGCGCAAGGCTTGCTTGATCATCGAGCCCCAGACCGCGTCGTAGTCCTTGGAGAGGTTCTCGACGATCTCGAGCATCAGATCGATCGCGTCAGGCTCATCGCTCGACATCGGGATCGGGTCCTGCTCACCCTTTGACTTGACCGCCGCCTTCGACTTCGAAGCCTTCTTTTTCGCGGCAGCGGGCTTCTTGCTCGTTCGATCCGCGCGCTTGTCGGCTTTGACATCCGCCGCCTTAGCGAGATCGTCGTAGTAGATGAACTCGTCGCAGCTTCCCATCAAGAGACCCGAGGTCGAGTTCTTCACGCCGCAACCGATCACCCGTTTGTCGTTTTCCTTGAGTTTCGACGCGAGCGGGGAGAAGTCGCTGTCCCCGGTCAGGAGCGCGAAGATCTCGATGTGCTCCTTTGAATAATTGAGGTCGAGCGCATCGACGACCATGCGAATGTCGGCGCTGTTCTTCCCACTCATTTTCGATCGGGGAATATCGATCAACTCGATGCCTCGCGCATGAAAGTCGCGGACATCGGTTCGGTACTGGCTCCAGTCACAGTAGGCGCGCTTGTAGACGATGCGGCCCTTTTCGAGCAGCCGCTTGAGGATCAAGTCGATGTTCAGCGTGCGCCACTTCGAATCCCGCGCTCCGAGCGCGAGGTTCTCGTAGTCGACGAAGACAGCGATCAGGGGTTCTTCGGACATGGTTATTTCTCTTTCTTCCGCGCAGCCCGCGCCACGCAACAGCGGACGACGGGTCTGGGGCTGATATCAGGTGGGCTCGGGGTTAGTCGGCAGGTTCGCCGAGTCGAAGCTTCCAGGCAGTCGTGCTGCCGTGTTGTTCGATTTCGCCCAGGTAGGTTTGAGGAGCATCGGGCATCGGCCGCAAGAATGCTCGTCGCGGCCGACTCCGAGCCGAGAAACGCCAGCCAGGCGTCGCTCCCGCCGCTTCCTCTTCCTTCTCAGGCCATCCCTCAAGAACAACGATCCCATCATCATCGAAATACGAGATCAGGATCGCGTCCGCCTCGACCCAAACCTCCGCGTCATCACACTCGAAGGCGTCGATCTCCTCGCAGCCTTCAATCTCGACATCGCATTCGGGATGATGGACCCGACTCATCGCGTCCCCGAAAATCCGCCATCAACCGGAATCACCGTCGCATTGATGTAGGCACCGGCACGCGAGGCGAGGAAGATCGAAATGCCGGCCATGTCCTCGGGCGACCCGATTCGGCCGATCGGAATCATCCCGGCGACCGCGTCTCCCGCCGATTCGAGGGTCGCTTTCATCATGCGACTCTGAAACGGACCCGGCGCGATCGCATTGCAAAGGATGTTTCGAGGCGCGAGCTTCTTGGCGAGCACCCGCGTCATGTGATGCACGGCGGCTTTACTCGCCGAGTACGAGTAGGTCTCGAGGCTAGGGGCCGTCAGTCCGTCGATCGAGCCAATGTTGATGACGCGGGCCGGGTTCTCGGCCGTACCGGCTGCGGCGAGCGCATCGGTCAGGCGGCGGGTCAGCTGGAAGACCCCCTTAACATTCACATCCAGCACCCGGTCCCAAGCCGATTCGGGAAAATCCTCGTAGGGCTGACCCCAATTGGCTCCCGCGTTATTCACCAGGATGTCGAGCCGTCCATTCTCACGGGCCTCGATCTCGTCGCCCAACCCGCGACAGCCTTCGTCGGTGGAAAGGTCGGCCACGATCGCGGTCACGTCCCCGCCATCGCCGAGCTCCGCAATCCGCGCGTCGAGTTCGGCCTGCTTTCGCGAGGCGATGTAGACCTTCGCGCCAGCGCGGGCATAGCCCTCGGCGATCATCCATCCGATGCCGCTGCCGCCGCCGGTGACCAGTGCGGTCTTGCCTTCGATCGAAAATAGGTCCTGCATGCCTCTCCTTATCGGGATTGTCGGTGCTGTCGGACGTGAAGGTACGACCGGTTTGCGCGGCCGCGAGTATAGAGTCGTCTCCGTTGCGCCAAAGGGGCTAGGCGTGACGCGGGGTGCGGGTTAGCCTCGGGCGCGATGTCCCAAGACGTGTCTCCATCCGATGCCCCACTTCCCGGCCGGGCGACCACCGCGGGCACGCGGCGCTATGCCGATCGGATTGCGACCTCCCTGGGCGAACAGGAGCGCACCGCCGCTCCCGACCACTTCCAGCGCCCCGATGACCTCTGGCTCTCCTCTCTCTCGCTCGGGACGCTGCGGGGCGATCCGGGAGGAATCGATGACCTGCTCTACCGGAGCGTCGTGGGAGACCTCCTCGAGGGCGGCGTCAACGTCTTCAATACGGCGCTCTCGGACCGAATGCAGACGAGCGAGCGGGCGATCGGTCATGCCCTGCGGCGTGCCGTTCGCGAAGAGCGGGTCGCGCGGGACGAGTTCGTGGTCGTCACGAAGGGCGGCGCGCTGACCCCCGATCCCGATCGTGCGACCGATTATGTGACCGCGCAGCGCGACTTGATTTCGACCTATATCGAGAGCGGCGTCGTCGATCCCGAGGACATCCATCGCGGCCACTCTCTCGCCCCCGGCTTCCTCGTCGATCAGATCCTGCGTAGCCGACGCAACCTCGGCCTCGAAACGATCGACTACTACTTGATTCAGGAACCGGAGGTCCATCTCAAGGACCTCGGCGTCGACGGTTTTCGCGATGCTCTCCAGCGCGCCTTCGAGGCGCTCGAGCAGGCGGTCGAGCGGGGCTGGATCGGCGCCTACGGCCTCGCGACCTGGGAAGGCTTCCTCGTCCCCGATAGCGACCGAAATCATCTGGGGATCGTCGAGATCTTCCAGGCAGCCCTCGACGTCGGCCAAGCCGATCACCATTTGCGCGCCATTCAACTGCCTTACGGTCTGGCAATGGGAGAAGGCGTCGCGCTTGAAAGTCAGCTCGGACCCGATGGCACAAGCCGTGCGCTCCTCGACAGCCTGACCGAGACGGGAACCGCGGTCTTCGCGAGCGCCCCACTCTATGGCGGACGCCTCGTCGGCCAGGTCCCAGACTTCGTTCGCCGCGCGTTTCCCGAAACGCCGACCCAAGCGACCGCCGCCCTACAATTCGCACGGAGCACCGCGAACGTCACCAGCTGTGTCGTGGGAATGCGCGACGCCGCGCACGTCGAGGAGAACCTTCAGCTGGCGGCGATCTCCCGCGCGCCCGCCGAGGTGCCGAGGCGACTCTTTGCCGATGCCGCCCGGGCCCAATCCGCCCAGGCCTGATCGATCCAAACCCGCCGAATCGCGGAACCGAGCCCTCGGCGCGCGATTCCCTACAATGACCCCATGGCGGACGAAACGATCGGAACGGGTGAGGTCACAGGCCTTCTGCGCATCGCGAGTGATGATGCGAGTGTCGCGGATCGACTCTGGGAGATCGTCTACCCCGAGCTGCGACGCCGCGCGGCGAACCTGGTCCGGAATGAGCGAAGTGACCACACGCTCTCGGCGACCGCAGTGGTGAACGAGGCCTTCGTGCGGCTCTCGACGCGGATGGCCCACGAATGGGAGGACCGCTCCCATTTTTACAATGTCGCCTCCGGCATTATGCGCCACGTGCTGATCGACCACGCGAGAAGCCACCGCGCGGACAAACGCGGTGGCGGGGCGACGAAGCAGGAACTCGATGAAGCGATGTTTCCGAGTGTGGCCGCGGACGACGAGGGATTTCAAATCGCAGAGAAGGCGCTCGAAGTCCTGGCCCAGGAGCATGAGCGCGCCGCGCTCGTCGTGACCCTCAAGGTCTTTGGTGGGCTCACGATTCCCGAGATCGCGGCGGAAGTAAAAGTGGCCGAGCGCACCGTCAAGAATGACTGGGCCCTCGCCCGCGAACGGCTCGCGGAGATTCTCGGCGAGGAGTAGCTCCCCACCGTTTTCCAGCTGCTGCGACCGCCCTGACCGCGACGACCGCGGCGGTCGCTTTGATCGATGATGCGACCTATGCGATCTGCTGGATGTCGCGCTCCGCAAGCCGCGCTTCCATCGCGCGCCGTGTTCGGAACAGGCTGATCTTGACCGCCTGGTTCGACTTACCGAGTTCTTCCGCGATCACCTTCGTGGGCTGATTCTCGCCATAGTAGAGATCGAAGATCTCTCGCTGGGCTTCCGAGACGTCCTCGTCGAGGGCGTCCGCGCAGACTTCGAGAACCTGAGCCGCTTCGACCCGTCGGTCGCTTGAGGCTTCCGGCGCCGCCGGCGGCGTCGCTTCGAGCTGCTCCATCGGAATGCCGATGGGCGTCTTCTTGCGGAATCGCCGGCACAGCTGATGATGTGCGATGCCGAACATCCAGGTCAGCAGCGCCGAGCGGCCCTCCCAGGAGCCTAGACATTTGTGGACCTCAAGAAAGACGTCCTGCACAACGTCCTCCGCTTCCGAGGCATCGCCGAGTCGCTTGACGGCAAAGCGGTAGAGGCGCTGGCTATAGAGATCATGAAGTCGCGTAAAGGCGTCGGGGTCACCGGCCAAAATTTCGTTCACCAGCTCGCGGTCCTCACGGCGGCGTTCAGCGACCGCGGGATCGACGGGACGGCCCGTGGCGAAAGACAGCACCGGGGCAACAGCGTGGGTCACGGTCGGGTTCGAGATGGCAGCACTCATCGGATTTTCCTCTCCAAGATTCCGGCGCGGTTTCGATTGGGTTCCGCGCTCTTTCCCTTGAAGGCGAGAGCCGTGCAGAAATCGGGCAAAGAGATCCGTCGATTTCTCAGATTTTTCGAGATTTCCTTCGCGACCTATCCCCTTGGGGTAATTCTCCTAGGAAGTCTCGATTGGATCTCAAGCCGATTCCCCGGTTCGGACGATGGGGGTGGCAGTGATCACGTCCCAGTGTGGCCTTCTCACCGCTCTGCAAGGAAACAGCTCCATGTCCGATCCAAGAACTCCCGGCTTGATCCTGATGGGCCTCGCTTGTGCCGCCTTCGTCGGGTCCAGCTCTGAAATCCTCCCGCCTGCCACGTTTTTCCCGGCACTCGGTCTCTTTCTCCTGGGCGCCTTCAAGTTCGTGAAGGTAAACGGAAGCGAGATCGCCAAGGCCGACAAGCGAACAGAGCGGCGCGTGAACCCCACACTGCGCCAGAACAAGCACTCGCAGGCGCATGCGGAACGTCTCGCCGCGAAGCGGGGAGGCGCGCTCACTTCGCTCAGCGATGCGGACGCGGAGGCGGCGGCTCGCCAGGCATCCGGACGGATGCCTGTGGCTGATGTGGCTCCGGGCGGAGCAGCGATTGACCTCGATGCCGAGGACACCGATTTCGTGGTCACGACCGACGTGTCCTTCCCGGTGGAAGTGCAATCGGGAGACGCCCTCGCCGATCAGCTTCGAAAGCTGAACGAATTGATGGGTCAGGGCGTACTGACCGAAGAAGAGTACGCAGTCGCCAAGGCGAAGCTGCTCGACTGATTCAGACATCGGAGCAGCGCGCGTCTCCCATGCTAGGGTCCGCGCATGCCATCCGGCGCGGTCAAGCACTGCCCCCAACACCGAGAAAGAGCTCGCTGGATCGAACTCGCGTCCGACACGAGCCAGCTCGAATTGTCCGATGCCGTGCGCGCGGGGCTGACGAAGCCCGGAAAGACGCTGCCCAGTCAGTTCTTCTATGACGCCGAGGGCTCGCGACTCTTCGAAGCGATCTGTGATCTGCCCGAGTACTACCTGACCCGGGCGGAGGCCGAGATCCTCGACCGTTTCGCCCCGGACCTGGCAGCGCGCGTTCCCGACGTCCATACGATCATCGAGCTGGGCAGCGGGAGTTCCGTCAAGACCGAGACGCTCTTGCGGGCCTTCGAGGATCGGCCGGGGCTGTGTTACGCGCCGATCGATGTCTCCGAATCGGCCCTTGAGCAGAGCATCGCACGCATTTCAGAAACCCATTCCGAGCTTGAACTCCGTCCGGCGATCGCGGAATACGAAGCGGGATTCGCGGAGCTTCGACGCCTCGAACACGGCCCGACGCTCACGCTCTGGCTCGGTTCCTCGATCGGCAATCTCGAAAAGCCCGCGGCGGTCGGATTCCTTAGGGCGATCCAGTCGGACATGCGCGAGACGGATCGCTTGTTGGTCGGCATCGATCTGCGCAAAGATCGCGGCACCCTCGAGGCCGCCTACAACGACGCCCAGGGTGTGACCGCCCGCTTCAACCTCAACCTGCTGAGCCGGATCAATCGCGAGCTTGCGGCGAACTTCGACCTCTCAAGCTTCCGCCACGTCGTTCAGTACGACGAGGACTCCGGTAGCGTGCAGAGTTTCGTCGAGAGTCAGGTCACACAGACCGTCGCCATCGACGCGCTGGATCTCGAGGTCGCCTTCGAGACGGGAGAGCGAATCCATACGGAGGACTCGCACAAATACTCGATCGGCGAGATCGACCAACTCGCCGCGGACGCAGGGCTCCGAGTTGAAGAGCGCTACTTCGATCTCGAGCGCCGCTTCGCGCTGAACCTCTTCGCACCGATCCGCTGAACCGCTCGCTTGGACGAGCTTCGTTCCTTACGGCCCATCAGATCCCAGAGTCACGATCTTCGCTCCAGGCTCCATACGCGCTGTGTCGTGCGAATGCGCGAACCGAGCCCCAAAAGCACAAAACCCGGAACATCAGAGTTTGATGTTCCGGGCATCCCTGGGAAGGGGAATTCGGCTTTTGTACTAAGGAAGTGGGCGCTCGACGGAAGATGTGTCACGCAATCTTTCATCCGCCGCGCTTTTTTTCGCTTCCCGTTTCGATGCTGGTTCCCGTCCGGTCACTCATCACAAAACTGCATCCGGTCTGCGACGTCGCGAAAAAGCATTGCCGCCTTCTTGCTCAATTGGGCACCTGCGCCTTCGCTGCCGGATCTCTACGCAGCATGGCTCAGTGCGCCTCACGCCACGTCCCACCGATCCCCACGTCCACGGTCAGCGGAACCGAAAGTTCAGCGACGCCTTCCATGTGATCCCGCACGAGCGCCTCAAGCTCCGGCCGCTCCGCCTCGGACGTCTCAAAGACGAGTTCATCATGCACCTGCAGAATCATCGTCGCCGAGAGCGAGGACGCACTCAGCGCACGATCCACATCGACCATCGCCTTCTTGATCAGGTCCGCCGCCGTCCCCTGGATCACCGTGTTCGTCGCCATCCGCTCCGCCGCCTGTCGCAGTACGCGGTTGCGTGAGGAGAGATCGGGCAACATGCGCCGCCGCCCCATCCATGTCCGCACGAAACCGTCCTTCTTCGCTTGCTCCGTCGTCTCATCCAGGAAGCGCCGAACCCCGTCGTAGCGAGCGAAATAGGCATCGATCTGTTCCTGCGCTTCGCCGGCGGCGATGCCGAGCTGCTGCGATAGACCGAAGGCCGAGGAGCCGTAGATGATTCCGAAGTTGACGGCCTTGGCGCGGGCTCGCTGATCGTCGGTGACCTCGGCGAGCTCGATGCCCGCGACCTCGGCGGCGGTGCGTCGATGGATATCGTCGCCGTCCCGGAACGCCTCGATGAGCGATGTATCCCCCGAGTAGTGGGCGACGATGCGCAGTTCGACCTGCGAGTAGTCCGCCGCCATCAGCACGCGTCCTTCGGCGGGAACGAAGGCCTCGCGGATGCGTGCCCCTTCGCTGCCGCGGATCGGAATATTCTGCACGTTCGGATTCGAGGCCGACATGCGCCCGGTCGCAGCGCCGATCTGGTGGAAGCTCGGATGAATGCGTCCCGTCGACTCATTCACGAGTGGGGGCAGAGCGTCGATGTACGTGCTCTTGAGCTTCGAGAGTTTGCGCCAGGCGAGAATCTGTCCGGGCAACTCATGATGCTCGGTGAGTTGTTCGAGCACGCTCTCCGCCGTCGAGTAGCCGGTCTTGGTCTTCTTGAGGACTGGAAGCCCGAGCTTCTCGAAGAGAATGACCTGAAGCTGCTTCGGACTGCTGACCAGAAACTCTTCGCCCGCGAGTTCGTGGATCTTCTTCTCGATCCGCGCGAGTTCCTTTTCGTACTCTGCGGAGAGATGACCGAGATGCGCTTCATCGACCCGCACGCCCGCGCGCTCCATCTTCGAGAGCACGAGGGTCAGGGGCAATTCGACGTCGCGATAGAGGCCCGCCAACTCGTCGGCTTCAAGGCGCTGAGAAAGCACATCCGCGAGCCCGGAGATCGCCGCCACCTGGTCCGCGGCCCATTGCGCGACCGCCTCGACCCCGAGGTCTTCGGGCGACTTAGCCTTCGCGCCGCGGCCAGCGAGATCCTCCCAAGAACGAACCGTCCGACCGAGATGCTCCATCGCCAGCGACGGCAGCTGATGGGAGCCCGTCGAGTCGATCATCTGACCGGCGAGCTCGATGTCGATCTGAGGAAG
>Ga0316208_1000763_pt1 | contig 35613 bp, 26 predicted proteins | sample 3monopyrite_MG_FD_204944 | JGI IMG/M metagenome (GOLD analysis project Ga0316208, IMG submission 204944) | Microbial mat bacterial communities from mineral coupon in-situ incubated in ocean water Damariscotta River, Maine, United States -... | ecosystem: Environmental > Aquatic > Marine >...
CGAATCCATCGTGTCGATGAGTCCTCGGAAAACAAGAATCGTTCCACCGGGCAAGGCCAGCGCATTGTCGACGTTAGAATCGACAATCAGAACGTGATAGTTCACGCCACGAAGGGCCGCATGGGGGGCCAGGCGGTCGACGATCCCTTGAACTGCGTCGAGGGCTTTCGGACTCTTAATTTCTTCACCGAATTCAGAAAGAACTGCCGGCAGCGCGGCTTCGCCGATTTCCTGGTCGACGACTATCGGCACGGATTTGATCGCGACACGAGCTAAAGCGACGACTCCGTAGTAGGCGCCGACCAGCGCGACGGCGCACACCGCAAGAGTTACCCACAGGCCCATTCTGCCGACCCATCGCTGACGGTTTCCCGCGATCAGTATCGTGTCGACCTGCTCGAACAACTCGCCGACGGCGGCACGCTTCAATGCTTCGGGGAAGCGGCGATCCTCGCAGAAGAACGTCAGGGTTCGATCGGTCGTTCGGCAAAAGACCATCCGACCGCTGTCGCCGCCGAGTTCCAAATCGCAGTCGGAGTAGCTGATGACAAACTCACGGCCTTCGGATGTGCGAGCGGTGATGCCTCGATCGCCGAGCCGAATATGTGCACCGGCTCGCCCTCCGTCGATTTCGTCGGAGAAGACGCCGCCGGGAAACTCGTCATCGTCAAGCAGATCACCGTCAAACATGAATCAGGCCTGTGCGTCAGATTGGAGCTGCACTCGTTCCTACGCTCTGCGTGGGAACGGCGACGTTGACGCTCTGCGTCACGGAATGACAATCGACTCTTGAGGTGCAAGGACGCAGAGCGTCCAGAAGGTGCGTTCCCACGCGGAGCGTAGGAACGAGATAAGGAAGTGAACACGCCAATCGTGAAGGCCACAAAAACATCCACTGCGAAACGGCTGGCTGACCATCTCGCAGTGGATGATGAAGTTCCAATCCGGGGGAAGCAATCGATAACCGACTCGATCCGAGTCTACATGCCCTCAGCGAGTGCTTCGAGATGTCGGCTGAAGTGGTCGGCGAGAACTTCGGTGTAGGTGTCCGGGTGAGATTCCAGCACGGACCGAACGGCTGGTCCGAGTTCCGGATCAGTCAGCGTCGAGCCGAACGTGCAGTGCAGAATCTGTCGGCCAGGCTCGGCGAATCCGAGACCTTTCGGGACGTCAGCCCAGCATTCCAGGTAAACCTGTTCGAGCTTCTTCGCGTCGAGATCGTCTCCCGGCGGAACGGCTTCGTTGGTCGCTGAAACGTGGTACGTGGCTTTGTCGACAGGGTAGCGTTCTCGGCCAAACTGAACGATGCGGCGGAACAAGGCTTCGTCGTGACGGGCGACGACTCGCAGTGCTTCGAGGTAGCTCGTCCCGGCAGTCTTCACGTGGAAGCGGCCTTTGGTCGCGCGAGCCAGAGCGGGGTACATCGAGACTTTGTCCGAACCGGAATGCAGGCTCAGTTTGTACGGGCCGATGAGTTCAGCGATTGCGGCGTGATCGTTGAGCGATGCTTCCAGTGCTCCGACGTCGCCTTTGTAATCGACGCCTTTTTCCAGTTCGCCGATGAACCTCGGAGCCAGGCTGACAAGTTTCATCCCGCCGCCGATGCATTGATCGGCGATTATGTAGTGTTCAGCGAGCGTTGTCGGCTGGTCGGTTTCATCGACCGAGAGTTCGATCTCGTAGTCAGTGCCGGCCGATTCGTTGACGCTGCGAATGTGGTCGCCGAGCGAAAGGGCTCGCGAGATCGCCGGGCCATACTTCACGGCCGCTCGCATGCAGGCTTCTTCGGTCAGTTCGATCTTTGCTCCGGTCGAAAGACCAACCGACTTGCCGAGGTAGCTGTCGTACCACGGGGCGGTTTCTTTGGCGGAGCTGAACTTTTCACGCAGAGTCGACTCGTCGTAGTCGTCGGCTTTCTGGTCGACGTCGTCGGATGGGTCGATCGTGAAGAACGTAAATCCAACGGCCTGAGTGACGTTCACATCGTCGGGAGTTTTCAGGTGGTCAGCGTCGGCTCCGATGCGGCCGGTCCAGCCGGCTTCGCGAGCACCGTTCATCGCATCGTCCATGACCTGCTGAGCCGTTCGCTGGGTGCGGGTCATTTCGCGGATGGACTGCTGAGGAAAGATTGGCTCGATGCCGTTTGCCGATCGCTTCATCGACTCAACATGGCCGGGAGTTGCGAGTCCAATTCGGTCTCCGAATCCAAAGCTCGGAGCAAGACCAAGGGGGACGCATTTTGATGGAGTGTCTGCATTCATTGCTGATTGTCTTTCTGTTGTCCCGGAATTTTCGTTCAGGAGTCGTTAATGCCGGTTGTGTGTTTGACGTGGATTTTCAGAAAGCGGAAGCGCCGCTCTTCTGAAAATGTCACCTCTCCCGCTTGCGGGAGAGGTCGGCCTCTCAGGGCCGGGTGAGGGTTTCTGTTTCGGAAGAATGCGGGCAACTGAGTGAGGTGAAAATGAAAAATTCCCCTCACCCGCGGCTGAGACCGCGACCTCTCCCCCAAGGGGGAGAGGTGACGATCGTGTCTTGCGTCTTCTAGTTTCGTGTACTGAAACAGCGAAGCTGCTCGACTATTTCAGGTACTTACTATTTCAGGTATTTATTGAACGCTTCGATCGTCTTCTCGGCGGCGGTGTCTGAGTCAGGAATCGGGAGCGATTCTGCGGACGCGTAGTCGTCGTAGTTGATGTCTTTCAGAGCGGCGGCGATCGGTGCGTAGTCCATGTGACCGAGGCCGGTTGCCTGGCGGTTGGAATCCACAAAGTGAACATGACCGATGTGGCCCTCGCCGGCTCGTATCGCGTCGGCAATGTTTGCTTCTTCGATATTCATGTGGAAGAGGTCCGCGAGCAGCTTGACGTTGTCAGTCGACAGCGTCTTCATGAACGAGACGCCGTCGGCGACGGTTTTGATGAGGTTTGTTTCGTAGCGGTTGAGCGGTTCGTAGATCAGCGTCACGCCGTGCTTCGCGGCGTACGGGCCGAGTTCGTTCAAGGCTTCTCGAAGCAACGCCAACGCTCCGTCGAGATCAAGATCGCCGCCCCACTTGCCCTGCATCGAGCCGATGATCGCGGGTGCTCCGTAGGGACCGCCGAAGTCAATCATCGATCGGATGAAGGCTTTCGCGGCGTCGCGTTTTTCAGGATCAGGATCGGTGAGGCACAAGCCGTGTTTCACCATGCCAGCACCGGTACCGACTGCGGCCACTTTGAGATTGTGTTTTTCGAGCAGGGCCTTCAGCTCGTCAGGATCAACGGCGTCGGGAGACGGTGCAAAAATTTCGATCGCGTCAAAGCCCAGCGTGGCTGCCTTTTCGCAGGCATCGGCCAGGCCGTTCCAGAATACAAACGGGCCGCCGCGAGCTTCTTCAACAAGGCTGACCGTAATTGCTGACTTGATCATCTCGGATATTTCCTGACGTCCGGTTCGAGTTTTGGATCTTGAAAGTGCTGATTCCTGGTGCGTCTGAAGTCTCATCTCCAATGAGGAAGTCAGACGCGTCGCGAGTCACCAGCACGGTGAGCTGCACATTCCGCAGCACCAGCCTGTCGAGCGTGGCGTCGCTTTGGGGACGCGATTGCCGTGCGAGCGGGACGTCGATCGTTGTGCAATTACCAGAATCGAAAGCCTGGTTTCGCACAAAACGCCGGAAATCCCAAATCATCGGCGGCTGGCACTGGCAGGATTGTTGTCGAAACGGCTGAAACTTTCATCTGTGACCGTTTTTGAGCGTTGAGAAGGCAATCCTGGAACCATCGGAATTCTGCTGAGTGATGGATGTTTTAATCGGTTAATGAGTGCTAGTCTCCAGTCAGCGCTGGTAACGAATTTCCACAGTGCATCTCCCAACAGTCCTGCCGTCTTCCCAACAAGCCAATTCAGTCAGCCCAATGGGGAACAAGTTGGGAGCTTCCGGCACCGGAGACATGCCTCTAATTTCGGCGGACAGAAAAGCAGTCCTGAACACGTCTCAGACTCTGATGGAGTACCTACTTTGACTGCCGGAAAAAAGAAACGGGCGAGTAAGCCCGCCACCGGTTCCCGCAAGAAACAACCCGTCAGAAAGAAGACGGTGAAGAAGTCCGCCAGTCAAACATCCGGCGACGGTGCTTCTACCAAAACGGACAAGGCGAAATCGTCCACGAAGAAGACGCCCACAAAGAAACCAGCCGGAAAGAAATCGACCCGGAAGAAAACGGCGAAAACCGCAGGTTCGGATCAGCTGGCCACGGCGAGGCGAATTAAAGAAACTCGTTTTCCGATCGTTGGTCTGGGAGCATCGGCAGGCGGACTGGAAGCGCTGGAAGAATTCTTTCGCAACATGCCCGCAGATAGCGGCATGGCCTTTGTCGTGGTCATGCACCAGGCGGCGAAACACGTCAGCCTGCTGCCCGAACTGATTGCCAGATGCACGACCATGGATGTCGGGCCGATTCGCGATCGCGTGGCGGTGCAGCCGAACTCGGTCTACATCGTGCCGCCGGGTAAGAATGTTGACATGCTCAGCGGCGTTCTGCATTTGACAGACCTGCCGCCGAACCATGTGGCTCCGCTACCGATCGACTATTTCTTTCGGTCGCTGGCCCAGGATCAGCGGGAAACAGCGGTGGCTATCGTGCTGTCCGGTACCGGCACCGATGGCACGGCCGGGCTGACAACGATTAAGGGTGAAGCTGGCATGGTGATGGCCCAGTCGATCGAATCCGCCAGGTTCTCCGGGATGCCGCAACAGGCTGTCGACTCTGGCCTGGCGGACTATGTCTGCTCGCCGGCCGAAATGCCTTCGCTGCTGGTAGCCTATGCGCGGGGGCCGTTTTTGAAGATGCCGCGGCTGGTCGAAAGTCCGCCGCCGGGCATCGAGCAGAGCTTACCCGAAATTCTGCTGACGCTTCGACGGCGATGTGGTCACGACTTTTCAGGCTACAAGGCGACCACGATCTGTCGTCGCATCGAACGTCGGATGAACGTTCATCAGATCGTCGAACCGAAACACTATCTCCGGTTTCTCGATGAACACGAGCCAGAAGCCGAAACTCTGTTTAAGGAACTGCTGATCGGCGTGACGTCGTTCTTTCGCGACACTGAAACGTTTGAGGCGTTGACCAGACACGTGCTGATGCCGGCCCTCAAATCGAAGACTGATGATGCAACGTTTCGAGTGTGGGTGCCCGGCTGTGCGACGGGCGAGGAAGCGTATTCGATCGCCATCCTGCTGCGCGAGTGCATGGACGAGTTGAAGACTCACCTGTCTGTCCAGATCTTTGCGACCGACCTGAACGGTGGCGCCATCGAAGCAGCTCGGACCGGATTTTTCTCATCCAGCATCAGCACGGAAGTGTCGCCACAACGGTTGAGCCAGTTCTTTACGAAAGAAGACGACCACTATCGAATTCGCAAGGAGCTGCGGGACTGGTTGGTGTTCGCTCCTCAAAACGTAATCCACGACCCTCCGTTTACGAAACTGGATCTGGTCTCCTGTCGCAATCTGCTGATCTACCTGCAGGGTGAATTGCAGAAGAAACTGCTGACACTGTTTCACTATTCGTTGCGGAGTGAAGGATGTCTGTTTCTGGGTACGTCGGAAACGATTGGGGAGTTCACCGATCTCTTCGAACCGATTGACAATAAGGCGAAAATCTTTCGCCGCAGGAACACAACGCCACGAAGGAAACATTCCGTGGAATTCCCCATCACGTCGACGATTTCCGACGATCTGCAGAAGCGTGTTGCAAAGCCATCAACGGCTGTCACGCCGCCGCTGGCGAATGCGATCACCCAGATGCTGGTCTCGTGTTTCGCGCCGCCGACCGTGGTCGTCGACCAGAAGGGGCAGATCGTCCACGTTCATGGACACACGGCCCAGTTCCTGGAACTTGCCCCCGGCGCACCGACGCAGGACATCGTTTCTCTGGCTCGGTCAGGACTGGAACTCGACCTCTCGGCCGCGTTACGAAGAGCGGGACAACAGACTGATCCGGTCGTTCACGAAAACGTCGCCGTCGAGAGAAACGGCGATTCCGTACGCGTCAACGTGACGGTGCAACGCATCGCCGAGCCGGAATCTATCAGCGGCTTGTTGCGGGTTTCGTTTCAGCTGGTTCCACGCGTCGATCCGCCCGTCAGCAAAGGGGCCGACTCGAAGTCGGCGAAACGTCGTACCAGCCGCGAAAAGGAGATCGCGCGAGAGTTGCAGGAAGCTCATGAAGCATTGCAACGTTCCATCGAAGATCGAGACGCATCCAACGAGGAAATGAAGTCAACCAACGAAGAATTACAATCAACCAACGAGGAGCTGCAAAGCACGAACGAGGAACTGGAAACGTCGAAGGAAGAACTGCAGTCGTTGAACGAAGAGCTGCAAACGGTCAACGCCGAATTCCAGGAGAAGATTCACGACCTGTCGCAGGCCAACGACGACATGGCCAACCTGTTGAACAGCACAGACATCGCAACGGTGTTTCTCGACAATCAGTTGTGCATTAAGCGATTTACCGAGCAGGCAAAAGAGATCATCCGCCTGATCTCAACCGATGTCGGTCGACCGCTCCGCGATCTGACCTCCAGTCTGCAGCACGAAGATCTTGTGTCAGACGCGAAGGAGGTGCTGAAGACGCTGGCGTTCAAGGAGTGTGAAGTCTGTACCGACGACGGACGCTGGCTGCTGATGCGGATCGTTCCGTACCGAACCTCCGAAGACAAAATCGACGGGCTGGTCGTGACGTTTGTCGATATCAACCAGTTGAGAAGCGTCCAACGTGAGAGCCAACTGGCTCGTGCCTACGCCGAAAGTATTGTGGAGACCATGCGGGAATCGTTGCTGATTCTCAACAGCGACCTGCGTGTGCGAACGGCGAACGACTCGTTCTACAGAAAGTTTCAAGTCACACCGGAAGCAACCATCGGGAAGCTGATTTACGATCTCGGCAACGAACAATGGAATATTCCGGCACTCCAACGATTGCTCGAAGAAATCCTGCCACAGAACAACAGGTTCGACGACTTTGAAGTCAGTCACTGTTTCCCCAACATCGGAATGCGGAAGATGAACCTGAACGGTCGCCGCATCGAGAGTGTTGAAGGTGAACCTGGGGCGATTCTCCTGGTGATTGAAGATGTTGCACAATGACCGGAACCAGCGATCACAAGAACGGACAATCGATGACCAGACTACGTACACAGGCGGCGGCGCGAGTTACTCTGACACCAACTGACGTGTCGGCCATGCCCGCCGAAGAGATCGAACGACTGCTGTACGAACTGGAGATCCATCGCGAAGAGCTGGGAATCCAGAACGAAGAACTTCGCCGGACTCAGTATGACTTGCAGAAGTCACGCGATCACTTCGCCGATTTATACGACTTCGCACCGGTCGGTTACCTGACCCTCGATTCCAGCGGCACGATCATTGAGGCAAACCTAACGGCCGCGACGATGCTGGGTCGTGCCCGCTCAGAAATTATCGACACAAGGTTAGCGCTGCGTTGCGATCAGCCGTCACGGCTCAAGCTCAGTGAGCACATCGAAACCGTTTCAGCGAGCCAGACAAGACAGAGCTGCGAGCTACAGTTTGTAAAAGCCGACGGTTCCGCACTCGACATCCGTCTGGACAGCACCCGCGTTCCGAATAGCTCAGATGACGCTTGGGCCTGCAGGGTCGTCATGACGGATATCACCAGACGCGTCAAAGCCGAAAGGCAGGCGATCGCCAAAGACAGATACCTGACATCGGTCACCAACTCGCTGAATGTGCTGATCAGCTACGTCGATTCGGATTCTCGAATTCAATTCTTAAATGCTGCACACGAAGAATGGTTCTATCTGAGACCACTGCCTTTGGAAGGCCATCCCATTCAGAATGTTGTGGGTGAAGAGTTTGCTCAAATCTTTGAACATCACCGCGAGAGCGTTTTTTCCGGTCGCGAGGTCGTGTTCGAGTCGAGTTTAATCCACAAGAATAAAGGAAGACGCGACGTCCTGATGACACTCGTCCCGGACGTTTCAGCCACCGGGACAGTTTGCGGCGTCCACTGCCTGTGTGCCGACATCACGGAACGAAAGATCGTCGACAAACAGAACTCGCGTCGCTTCGAGATTTCACAACGCCTGGCCCGACTCACCCCCGGCGAACGCAGTGCCTACGCCTTGATCATCAAAGGTCACCCGAACAAGTACGTTGCTTTGAAACTCGATATCTCATTGCGAACGGCCGAACGACGCCGCAGAAGAGTTCTCGACAAGCTGGACGTCGATACTCTGCCCGAACTATTGCAGATCCTGGTCGATATCCAGCAGGTCGACATTGCCCAATCGCTTTCGCCCGGCGACGGTCGTGACGACGCCACCCGATAAGGAATAGTCCTGAAATAACTTCCTTGTTTGACCCGAAGCCGAAGGCGCCCGCGTTTCAGACGCTGGCACGCATTCAAAACACCATCGCCTGCGGCTTCGGGTCAAACAAGGCAACGGAAATCGGGAAGTTATTTCGGGACTGATCCTAAGAAGGCGACTGCGCCGGAAGTCTTGCCAGATCGAGTGATCCGCCAGCCACCACGCCGACAGCCGTCGCGGGGCGTATGGCGCGTGTCGTTTACCGAACGCCACTCATATCAGTATTCGTGAGTGGAAGTTTCGGATTCCGATGCACCAGGCAGTCCGTCGGCAACCCATCTGCCAATGTGGAAAATCCCTCAGGGCGGTGGACGAGTCGCGCGATTTCCCGCCTTCAAGTCAGCTTGACGAAACGTGTCGAACAAATGGTGTCGATCGTCCGGCGACTCGGATGGGTTCGCGTCACGACTCGTCCCAAATTCTTAGCAATTGGCGGTACGCCGCCTGTAATTCGGACAACGTTCGCACCGATCTACGGTGGAACTAAGCGGACATACTTTTTGAATGCCGAACTTAAATTCGATCACAGCCTTTCCTTTTCGAAATCGGATGACGTTGTCATGGATCCCGTCTCACAGCCTGTCTCGAACGCAAAAGGAATTCGGATAATCGTTGTTGATCAGAGTTCAGCCGACATGGCGTTTTTGAGAGCGGCACTGGCGCGGAACGGTAGCCATTTTGTTGAGGAAACAAGCGGCCGAGCTGCAGTTTCCATTGTCCAGAATTCGATTGACAACGCAGAACCATTCGACATGGTCGTCGTGGATAGGAAGCCGTCGGATATCGACGGAATTGAGACCACGCGGCTGTTGCGGGAAGTCGGATTTGCAGGGCCCATTATCGGCACGTCCTGGGACTTAACGACGAACGTCAGGAACGAATGGAGCGACGCAGGTTGCACTGAATTTCTTGAGAAACCAGTCGATCTAGCTCAGCTGATCGATACGGTCGCCCAATTGATCTTGAGTGCTGCCGGTCAGTGAAGAACATCGTTTTGGCGGAGACGAACTTTCAGCGATCCGAACTTCCGTCGGCATCAGTCTCGAGCGGTGCGAGGTTGCAGGACTTCGCTGATGACGAAGCCGGCTCGGACGATTTCGCGTTCGGTCAACAGCCCCTTCAGGTTCGCGGCCATGCCTGGTTCGACCGTCCAGCGACCGAGCACTTCGAACATCTCCTCGAAACGCGGTTCGTCGAGACCGAACTGCATTTTCAACTCGCGGGCGTCGTCCGGCTCCATGTCTTCGAACTGGCTGATGAGCAGGAAGTCGCCTTCGTTGGCCAGTCGGAGATGCAGGTTTCTCAGTTCACCAGGCAGAAACGCATCGACCTTGATCCGAGTCGTTCTGGGGCCGGTGATCAAACCGTGCGTGATGACGGTTGGTTCGTCTTCGGCGATCCGAGCGGCCGTTTCACAAACAGCGTAGATGATGCTTTCTTCGATCAGCGTCGCTTCGAACTCGCGTTTTGAAACATGCCGTTGCCAGCATTCCGCGAGCAGGTCGAGCTGCACGTGCGGAGCGACTCCGCGCAGAAACGGAACCTCTGTCAAAAACCCAAACGTTCCGTTGGCATCGTTGACCTGACGAGCGAGCACAATCCGCTCAAGCGTCTCCTGAAAAGACACCCGAAAGGCGAGATAGGTCAGGTCGGAACCCGGTAGGAAGTCATCATCAATTCTTAGCATAGCGCGGACATGCTGTACTTCGTGTTGAGGAAACTCAACCTGTTTCGAGAAAGCCGCCGAAGTTTTCGGCATGACCAGTGAAATCGTCGGAAACGATTGCGCAGTCCGCAGTCCCAGGCTCTTCGTCAACCGCGAACATTCATGCCAGTTAAGAATCAACACGTGCTGATTCGCGAGAACCGATCGCAAGCGATTTCAGCTCGAAGACGAGTTGGCAGGAAATACCGGCGACGCGGAGTAAACGAGCGTTCGGATTCGGCTCAGAACGTGTAGCCGCTTCGTGCGGGTTTGACAGCTCGGCAAGAGTTGTACGGAGCGGCGGGCATTTTGCGGCAATTTTCGAAAGGCTCGCCGTAGTGTGCCACTGGCTTTGCCAGTGCTGTGCCACTGGCTTTGCCAGTGCTTCGAGGAAATTCTCAAGCGTTGAACCGTCAGCACTGGCGGAGCCAGTGGCACACATTATTCGTCGCTCGACACCTATCGACATTGCGCCTTCCAACGGAGCCAGTGGTCCGCCAGAACGATCGCGACCATCGCTTCGGCCATCGGAATAAACCGAGGCAGCAGGCACGGATCGTGACGACCTCTGGTCTGAATCGTGGTCTCTTCTGCCGCAGAATTGACAGTCCGCTGTTCGATCGGAAGGCTGCTGGTTGGTTTGACGGCGGCCCGGAGAACGATCGGCTGGCCGGTCGTGATACCTCCCAGAATTCCGCCGTGACGGTTTGACTCAGTCGAGATGCCCGGTCGTTTCGACTCGACCGATTTCGACTCTTCCGATTTCGACTCTTCCGATTTCGACTCTTCCGGGCCGGACTCGGCAGCGGGAACGAAGACGTCATTGTGCTCGCTGCCGCGCATCGTTGTGCAGCCGAAGCCGATTCCGTATTCGACGCCCAACACGGCCGGCAACGTAAACAATGCCTTGCCGAGGTCCGCTTTAATCTTGTCGAAAACGGGCTCGCCCAAACCGGCGGGAATTCCCGTAGCAACAATCTCGGCCGCACCGCCGATCGAATCTCCCGCGCGGCGCACTTCCTCAATCAACGCAATCATTTTCTCGGCGGCGACGACGTCCGGGCAGCGGACGATGTTCGGTTCGCCATTCGGCAGCTTTTCGATCTGAGCAAGAGTCACTGCCGCCGGATCAGCGATGTCCGCTTTGATCGACCCAACCTGCACGACGTACGACAAAACCTGCCCGCCGAATGCGTCAGCGATGATCTTTTTGGCAACGACTCCGGCCGCAACTCGCACACTGGTTTCGCGAGCGCTGGAGCGTCCGCCACCACGGTAATCTCGCAGCCCGTACTTCGCGTCGAAGCCGAAATCCGCATGTCCGGGGCGGTATTTCCGGGCGATGTCGCCGTAGTCGCGGCTGCGTTGATCCTGATTTCGGATCAGAATGGCGAGGCTCGTCCCGGTCGTTTGCCCCTCGAAAACGCCGGACAGAATCTCAGGAGTGTCCGACTCGTTTCGCTGCGTGACAATCTTGCTCTGACCAGGTCGGCGGCGGCTGAGATCCAGCTCGAAATCGGCCTCGGTCAAGGGGATCCCCGGCGGGACTCCGTCAATGATCACGACGTTACCGGGACCGTGACTCTCGCCTGCGGTTGTAATTCGAAACAGTTGTCCAAAAGTGTTGCCTGCCATGTCGACGATTGTAGCTCGACGATCGTTGTTGTCCTACCGGAGCAAAGCTCGAATTGAGCGCACTTCTTCAGGTTAAGCAACACACACTCGCGTGAACTGACTCCTTGAAATCGGACGAGGCGACTACCAGGATGCCCGCCGACCTTGAAAGTAACGATTTTGCTAAGTGGTCGGTTTCATAAATCCTCAAAGGGGTGGCATGGAAAGTTTGTTTGACCCGAAGCCGCAGGCGAAGGCGTTTCTGAACGTCAATCGCACCTTCGCCTGCGGCTTCGGGTCAAACAATCAACCGTGTCAGAATTTACAAACAAGACCACTAAGTCGATCACCGATGCCTGGCATCCGGATTTGCAGAACGAGGAGTGGCGACGCAGGTGACTCAGCAGGAACAACCCATCGAATTCAAAGAGCCTCTGCCGGAAGGCGTGCAGGATCTGCGACCGTGGTTCATCGCCGTCTACGATTTGCCCGAGCGGATCAACTGGCCAACGTTCTGGGGCAACGACAATCGAGTCGAACTCGACGTTGGCTGCGGCCGTGGTCTGTTTCTACACAATGCCAGCATCCAGAATCCCGATACGAACTATCTCGGATTGGAGCTCGACTTTAAGGAAGGGCGCCGAGCGGCCAAGCGAGCCTGGAAGCGTCAGGCTCCGAATGCCCGAATCGTCGGCGGCGACGCGACGGTGTCGCTGAGAAAGCACATCGCGCCACATTCTGTCGACGCCGTCCACGTTTATTTTCCGGACCCGTGGTGGCGGAGGAAGCATCGCCGGAGACGTATTTTTACGGACGAATTTGTCGGTTTGTGTTCGCGAGTCCTCAAGCCGGGCGGAATGCTGCATTCCTGGACCGACGTGCCGGACTATTTTGACATCATTCAGGCACTGATGGACCATCACGACGATTTTGAAACACACCCAGAGCCGAAAGAACGGCCTCCAGAGCACGACATGGACTACCAGACGAGCTTCGAGAGGAAGAAGCGTAAGGCAGGCTTCCCAATTTTCCGCGGCCTTTGGCAGCGAATCGACGGGAATCTCCAGGATTGAATCGTTGATGAGCCAATTCAAACTGCGACTGACGGTCTGAAGTTGGACAGGGTTTTGAGCCACAGAGAGCACAGAGGTCTCAGAGTTTGGTTAACTGAATAGTTCCTCTGAGGTCTCTGTGACTCAATCCTTTCTTCCGTCATTCGGGCGGTTACGAATCGTCAGCCATCTGACGCAAACCTTTGCCAGTAAATCGGAAACGCTGGAGCGGGTCGCTGGAATTCACGATGAGATGATGTCTATACTCCCGCCGCTTTCCCACCATCTGGTTGGGAATCGGCGCTGAATTGCTGCCTCGGGACTGGCTCTGGAAACTCCGCCGTCGCCTTCATCCGGGCAGAAATGAACACAAACCTCTGTTAGAAGTATGGTGGAGCGATGCCAAAGCAAAAGACACACAAGGGAATCAAGAAGCGCTTCAAGATCACAGCTTCCGGGCTGTCGACCAAACGAAGTTGCAATCGAGGCCACATCCTCAGCAAGAAGAATGGCAAACGGAAGCGGATGCTCCGTAAAGGAAGCCTGATCAGCGGAGCCGAGGCGAAGCACATTATCAATGCTCTTCGTCCATGCTCGTAAGCTGAGCTGCCCATTCCATTCTTTCAAACAAAGATCTGCTGAGGAAATAAGACAATGAGAGTTCGATACGGAAAAGCACGACACCGCGCCAAGAAACGACTGTTTAAGGAAGCCAAAGGTCGCCGAGGTGGTCGCTCCAAGCTGCTGCGAACCGTCAAAGAAACAACCATTCGTGCACGAGCATTCGCCTACCGCGACCGTCGCGTACGCAAGCGAGACTTCCGAGCGCTCTGGATCACTCGTCTGAGTGCAGCTTGTCGTGAGCAGGGGCTGTCCTACTCGGTATTCATTCATGGGCTGAAGCTGGCTCAGATTGAGCTGAACCGAAAGACGCTCAGCGAACTGGCCATCAACGAGCCTTCAGTTTTCGAAGAGATCGTTGCGTCAGTCAAAGAAGCGATCGCCAACGCGTAGCACTCAGGCTTGGCGACATGCAGAATCACTGACAAATATTGCCCACCTGGACATTGTCCACGGTGGGCAGTTTTGTAAACAGCTATCGACGGGCACCGGCTCTGAGGAAACCAAGATGGACCACGCCACCACTTTTCAGGAATATGAACAGGCAGCTCTTGAAGCCATCGCTGCGGCAGCAGATGCAGCCGCGCTGGAAGACGTCCGCATTGAATTTCTGGGAAAGAAAAAGGGGCGTCTGAAAGATCTGCAGGCCGTCGTCGGCAAAGTTTCTGCGGAAGAGCGCCCAATCGTTGGCAAAGCATTCAACGAAGTGAAGTCTCGAGTCTCAACCGCGTTCGATGCTCGCAAGAAAGAAGTCGAACGTCCGAAAGCCGCGTTGTCGTCGCTCGACATCACCCTGCCGGGAAGTCCGATCAAACTGGGCAAACGCCACCCGCTGACTCAGACGATGGAAGACTTCAAAGACATCATCGGACGCTTCGGATTCACCGTGGCCGACGGACCGGAAATCGAAGACGAGTACCACAACTTCAATGCGCTGAACATTCCCGACGATCACCCGGCCCGAGACCCGCTCGACAACTTCTACCTGTCGGCCGCGTCGTACGCGACCGGCGGTTTGCCAGACAATCCTCGCCTGCTTAGAAGTCAGACTTCGACCGTGCAGATTCGCATGATGGAGACTGAGAAGCCTCCCATCCGCATCGTGTCACTCGGCCGCGTTTACCGACCGGACACAATCGACGCGACACATTCGTGCATGTTCCATCAGATGGAAGGTTTGATGGTTGGCGACGATGTCACAATGGCTCAGTTGAAGACCGTCCTCCAGCTCTTCGCCGCGACGTACCTCGGGCAGGACGTGCAGATTCGATTCCGCCCTTCGTTCTTCCCGTTCACAGAACCGTCCGTCGAAGTCGACATGGGCTGGGGTGACGACTGGCTCGAAATCGGCGGCGCGGGAATGATCGACCCGAACGTCTTACGCGCGGTCGGCTACAACCCGGACGAAGTCAGCGGCTTCGCCTTCGGCCTGGGCATCGAACGATTTTGTATGCGTCGCCACCAGATCACCGACATACGCCGCTTCTACGAAAACGACGTCCGATTCCTCTCGCAGTTCTGATCGATGTTTAAGAGAGCTGATGAGGTCTAGCGCGCGTCCACTCCAAACACGATTTACTCGTGACGCAGGGCTTCGATGGGGTCCATGTGGGCAGCCTGGCGGGCGGGGTAGACGCCGAAGATCACTCCGACGCCCAGCGAAATTATCAGCGACAGGACTACCGACCAGGGAGCGATACGAGGCTCAAGTGACTGCACGATGGGCGGCAGCATTTCGGGTGACACCATCGTGATGCCGGCTCGTAGTGCTCTGAAGATTGGTCCGACGGAAAGTCCGAACAACACGCCCAACAGTCCGCCGATCGACGTCAGGACGACCGCCTCGGCGAGGAATTGGTTAATGATGTGGCTTCGTGTCGCCCCCAACGCACGCCGAACGCCGATTTCTCGAGTTCGTTCGGTGACCGTTGCCAGCATGATATTCATGATGCCGATCCCTCCGACAAACAGCGAGATTCCGGCGATCACGACCAGCAACACGTTGAACATCGCTCGCGTGCGTTCTGCCTGGCGAAGCAGTTCGCGAGGGACAACAACGGCGTAGTATTCTTCCTCGTGGAACTTCTTCAGCAACGTCTCGATGATCTGAGCCGTCTCGTCGACGTCCTCGATGTTTTGAACTTCAACCGTGATCTGGCTGAGTTCGACTTTCTCACCCGTAAAGTTAAAACCCGTTCCGCCGCCGACCCGCTTCATCACGAGGTCACCGACACGACGTCGCAAAGTTTCGAGCGGGATGTACGCATCCAGGTTGTAGTCGCGCGAGTCGAGGCTGCCACCGATCGCTGCCGAAGCGGTTCGAGGCTTTGTCTGGCCGATCACGGTGTAAAACTCGCTGCCGACCCAGATCGTGCGACCGATTGGGTTCTCGTAAGGAAACAGCCGCTTCGCCGTGTCGTCGGCCAGAACGACCACTTTCTTTCCGCGGTCTCGTTCGGTCAGCCAGCGACCGCGGGCGATGTCCAGCTGGTTGAGTTCGAGGCAGGCCTCGACGCAGCCGACCAGCTTTGCATCAGCCGTTCGATTGTCGAGACGCAGCTCGAATCGCAATTCGCGCATGGGAATGGCGCGGCTGATATTCGGAATGTTCTCGACGATCCGGCGGTAGTCGGCACGCAGCAGTCCGTACGTTTTGACTCGGCTGCCGGATTCCTGCTCGCTGCCGGCGTTCGGCTCCTTCGTTCTGACAATGACGTTCCTGGCGCCGAGTTCCAGAATCTGCTGCTGCTGCTGCTGCTGCTGCTGCTGCTGCTGCTGCTGCTGCTGCTGCTGCTGCTGCTGCTGCTGCTGCTGCTGCTGCTGCTGCTGCTGCGCGCGGTGGCTGACCCCTTCGCCCATGGCGACCAGCCAGATGACGGTCGTGGTTCCGATGAAGATGCCCAGAGCCGCAAGGCCCGCGCGCATCTTCTGCACCATCAGGCTTTTGATACCCAGCTGCACAGTTTGGAAAAGGGAGCCTGTCACAGGTTTGTTTCGGCCAGTTTCGGGCTGCAAAGTGCCCAATCGGAATTGCTGGAATTACTTCTTCGTCGTTTTCTCGTCGAGGGCGTCGTCAGGTTCTTCGTCGTCAGCTGGCTCGTCTTCCGCCAGTTCCGGTTCGCCGAATGCGATTGGGTTGAGGATGACTTCGTCGCCTTCTATCAGTCCCTGCTCAACAATCGTGAAGACGTCATTGCTGTCGCCAGTTTCGAGCGGTCGCCGTTTCGGTCCGTCGGCCGTCTGAACCCAACAGAAATGTTGATCTCCCGACTCGACAACCGCGGCAACAGGAATCATCAGTACGTTTTCGTAGCTGGCGATCATCACTCCGACCTCGGCGCTCATTCCCGGTCGCAGGCCGTGCCCGTCCGGGAGCGCGACCAGCGTGTCGTAGTTAACCTCGTTCCCGGTCCACCAACCGGCCGGCTTCGTGATTGAAGCAACTGACGAAACAGTGCCTTCGAGTGTCTGGTCCGAAAGTCTGACAGTCGATTTCTGTCCGACCTTCACGCGATCGACGACGAAGTTTCAGATGCCGCATCGTCGTCGGTGGTCGACGGTCGGGTTTCATCGATCGTCGCCAGTGCTTCCTCTTCAGCTTCCTCGATGAAAGCCGTTGGGTTCAGGACGACTTCCTCGCCTTCATTCAGCCCGGCTTTGACAACGATAAAGACGTCGTTGCTGTCGCCGAGTTCAAGCGGTCGCTTGGTCGTTTTCTCCCCTGCCCTGACCCAGCAGAAGTCGCCTTTGTCGGTCTCGACGACGGCGGCAACGGGGATCGTCAGGACGTCCTTGTGAACCGCCATGATGACCTCAACCTCAGCGCTCATGCCAGGTTTCAAACCTGCGTCGGCTGGCAGATCGATCACCGTGTCGTACTTGACGACGTTTCCCGTCCACCAGCCCGCGGGCCTGGTGACGGTCGCTACTTTAGAAACTTTCGCCTCAAGAGTGCGGTCCGGGAGCGTGACTATTGCTTTCAATCCAGCGTGAACGCGTTCAACGATTGATTCATGGATGCCAACCTTAATCTGGATCTTCGTCAGGTCGGGCATCAGAAGCAGCACCTGGTCTTTACGAACGTTAGCTCCTTCAGTGATATCCGGCATTCGCTTCCACGAGGCCGCCGATGGATAAATCACGAGTCCGCCGGTTGGTGCTTTGATGATGCAATCCCCGAGTTCCTGCTCGGCCCGGTCCCGTCGTTTTTTTCCGACTGAAGAGCTTCCGGCAGGTACACAGCGCCGGCGCCGAGAGCCACGAAAACCGATCAGCGCCGTGACCCGCAGGCCCCAACCAGATCCAGACTCCGAACTCCCAGAGGACGACGACGAACCGATTCCGCCGTTTCGGAAGTCAGATTGGTTTTGCGTCTCTGGCAGCACGTCAGTAGCCATAGTCGTGACCAGCCGAGATGGAGTGAAAGCTTGTTTGCAGCTTCAAGTCGCCGGTAACCGGCGTAAGGCTCACTAAGCTAAAGAGAATCGACCGTGGCCGGTAGCATCCGCAACCTGGGGGGACTCGTCGAAACTCAACCAAAGATGACCCACGCCCGTGGACATCATTCCGCTATTTTTCTGGCTTCGTGGCAACCCAGCCTTTGGATTCCGGCGTGTCTCTGCTGACTTTCGAATCTTTCCTGCCAACGCCTTGCTGCCTTCCGGTGATCGAGGACTTGAATTCCTTGGATTTCAAGTTGCCGACGTCTTTGTTCGAGCGTGCGAATCAGCGTCCGCAAACCTTTCTGCAACGAGTCGCGTGACTGGATAAATTCCCGGCGGCTCTGCTGGTAAGTAATCAGCGACGATCGATAAGTGTTGCGTTCGACCAACCGAGTCAGCGGAGCGTCAAACTGCAGCCCCATTCGGAAGTTACCTTTCGCCGTCCGCAGACTGGCAGGATTGTCGCGGGCGGTGTTGATGTCGCCACTTGACGTCACGGTCAGGTTGGACTGCAACGCGTCGGACGTCACTTGAATCTGACGCCAGCGATCATCGAGTGCCGCTCGGCCATTCATAAAGTCGAGACGGTTCGCAAGTGCAACTTCGAATGCTGCCTCTGGTTGCAGGTCGACCGAATCCACAGTGATCACTTCCAGCCGAGCCTGCGCCGGAACGAGCGAGCATCGTCGAACAATTGTTTCACCGGATCGATAAATGCGAAGGCGTCCTCAAAAATCTGCGATGGCTCCTGATCAACGCGGTGTGTTCGAGTCTGCACGACGACACATCCCTGACTCAAACGCACGACTTCATCAAGCCACTCGATGTTGTCGTTGATGAGGGCTTCTCGAGTTTCATCAGTGAGTTCGTCGGAGAGCCTCTTCAATCGAGCGGCCGCTGCCATCAAATACTGCTCAAATTCATTTGGTCCCTCATTGAGCTTCCCCCGGACCAGTTCTGCGATTGCTCTTTCGGAATCCGTGACTGGCGGTTCGGCCGAATCACCCAGTGCCTCAGAAGCGGCGACGGCTGCGGGCAACATCACCAGTCGTCCATGAATCCCTTCGACGAGCGTCAGGCTGTCGCGAAAGACTCGATCAACCGCTTCGACGTCGACGTTGCCGGGCAGCAGCACCAGGTCGCCCGGCAGCAGCGCAACTCGCTGGGCGAGGTCCAGCAATTCAGCCACGTCACCGATACGAGCCTGCAGTTCGAAGAGCGAATTAAGAATTGGATTAACGTCGAGTGGCAGCAGTTGAAACTGCGCGATGAGACTTTCGTCGAGCGTGGCACCAAGGTCAGACGGAAGACCGAGCTTCTGCGTTTTGTAGTTATCAAGAGCGAGCTTCAGGTTATTTGTCTGGTCCAACAGGTTCGCTCGCGTGACTTCGATGCTCTGTCGAAACTGGTCGACCTGCACGATGTCGATCAGCTCGTTGTCTTCCAGAGCGACGAGCCGTTCCAGAGTCCGTTGCTGAAGGTTGAGATTGTCCTGCGTGTTTAGGATTCGTTGAATTCGCTGAAGGAGGCCAGCATAACCGTTAACACCACCGGCTCCGGCAAATGAAGTCAGGCTGGTACTCGTCTGGCCGCGGGTTGGGCCGACGACGCCTGGATCGCCGATGGCAATGTCCGTGTAGAAGCCCTGACGAAACTGCCCATACGCCCGCAGGTTGGCCAGAAGCTTTCGCTCATCGGACGTCAGCCCTTCCAGAGCAATGTCTCGCCCGGCACCACGAAGCAGCGGCTGCGTCAAAGTAAAGTTGACCAGAGATTGCGAGAGGTTGGTGTCGCCGCCGGAGAACTCAAACACGAACGAGTTCGCAAACCCGACCAGCAGGTCACCGGCTGTCGCGAACTTGCGTCTCGCAAAGAAAGCCGAGCCATCGCCAGTCCCGAATCGACCAACCGTGAGCTTACTCGAGTCGCCGGCCAGACTGCCCTTATGGTCGAACGCCGTCCCGTACCCGCCGAAGAAACGAGTATCCAGATTGAATCGTTCTTCGCTCACATCCAGCGAGGACTGATACAGCGTTTCCAACTGCCGTTGATGATTCGGCGAATGGACGTAAGCCAGACTCAGCGCCGACTCGATATCAAGTTTGACCGACCCGTCTTCGCCCGTCTCGACATACTCGCTTAGAGCCTCACGCCAGGCGGGATTCTTCAGCTCAGGCCGGATGCCGTTCTCGTCCCAGTATTCCCAGCCTTCAAGATCATCGACGACGTGCATGTATCGATGCGACGCCGGATCGTCCAACGGCATCGGCGAGTGGTCAGGGTCGTACGGATCGAAGTATCGGCTGCGAGGATCGAGATCGATGTCGAACCTGCCAGCAGCCCAGCGCGGATCGTCGTTGCGTTCCGCGATCGTTTCATACGCTTCGCGATCCGCCCAGTAGCAAACAACTCACCCACGTCGAGCGAGTATCAAGGCAAACGCGCATCACAGAACCCCGGCTCCTCGTATAGCAACACGATATTCGAGTTCGGTCGCGCATAGACCGAACCCACCTGGTTCCTCCGCGAGATTTATCGTCGCACCGAGTATGCCACCATTAACGAAAATGCCGAACGCGATGGTTGGGCAAAATCCCGGCGCCAATGCACAGCAATGTTCTCAGGTGAAAGGCCCCGCAGCGTCGGAGTGAGCCAATCAGTTCGGACAGTCCACGGTTCACCCCACGGGTCAGCCAGAAACCCGTGCCCCTCGAAAAGCGGAGTTCGGTCGGACACAATTCGAAAACAGGATTGAACCTCGACGATCAGAGCACGATAATTGCCGTCCCCCTGGAACTATCACCACCACCTCACCACAATCGCCCGCCCCACTCCCAACTACCTTCCCGATTTCAGAAATGACACACCGTGAGCAATTCCGCGACTCGGCAGATTCTGATCGTTGTCTTCGTCGGCCTGGCAGCGGCGACCGGATTGACGAACGACGCTTCGGCAAAGGACGAACCCGTTTCGCGGGAAGACCGAACCTTCTTCGAAAACAAAATCCGGCCGGTGCTGGTCAAACATTGCTACGAGTGCCATTCCGCAGACTCCGCAGAAGTTGGCGGCAAGCTGCTGCTGGACAGTCGCGATGGGCTTCGGAGTGGTGGTGAATCCGGGCCGGCAATCGTCGCCGGGAAACCAGATGAAAGTCGCATCATTCAGGCGATTCGCTACGACGGTATCGAAATGCCACCCGAGCAACCGTTGCCCGAAACCGTCGTCAACGACTTTGTGAAATGGGTGCAGCGAGGTGCGCCCGATCCTCGAACTCCTGTCGCTCGCCCTCAGGCAAAAACTCCAGCGGGCGAGAAGACAGCCAGCAAGGACGGCGATGGTAAGCCGCCGCTGTGGTCGCTGCAGCCGCGAAACCAACCCGCCATTCCCGACGTGAAACATCTGGACTGGCCGCGTGATCCGCTCGATCGTTTCGTCCTCGTAAAGCTTGAAGCAGCGGACCTGGCACCGACGCACGATGCTGATCCTCGAACACTCATCCGCCGGCTGTACGTCGATCTGCTTGGGATGCCGCCGTCGATGGAGGATGTCGAGAACTTCACGGTCGAGTACGCACAAAACAGTGTGAAGGCCGTGCAGAATGTCGTCGACGATCTGCTCGCTCGGCCGCAATTCGGCGAACGATGGGGGCGGCACTGGCTGGACGTCGCTCGTTACGGTGAGTCAAACGGCAACGATGGCCTCGGGCGGAACCCAACGTTCCCACATGCCTGGCGGTATCGTGATTACGTCATCGACGCGTTCAATAAGGATGTGCCGTACGACCGGTTTCTTACCGAACAGATCGCCGGTGATCTTCTCCCTGATGCGTCCCCCGCCGAACGGGACCGACATCTGATCGCGACAGGTTTCCTGGCGATGGCCTCGAAGCCGGCCAAGGCAATGAACACGAATTTCGACATGGACGTCGTGGCGGACCAGATCGAAGTTGTTGGCACCGGAATCATGGGAATCAGCGTCGCTTGCGCACGCTGCCACGATCACAAGTTCGATCCCATTCCGACCCGCGACTACTACGCCCTCGCCGGGATATTCACGAGTACGCAAACGATGTGGGGGATCGCGGCCAACGAGAAACTGACCGCTTCACCAACCGATCTGCATGTTCTGAAAGCGGCGCCAAAAGTTTTGCCGCCGGCTGACTTTGTCGAGACTGTGCTGGTGCTCGAATCGAATACCGGCATTCCCAAACCACTACCGAAACCGAAGTGGCCTGTTGGAACTCCGCTGGCAATCGGCGTCCGAGACAACGCCAAACCCGCCGACTGCAAGATCAATATCAAAGGCGACGCAAAGAAACTCGGCGAGGCTGTGCCGCGTGGCTTCGTCGCGGCGTGCGATACGGAATCGTCCAGCGCATTGAATATTGCCCCGAAACAAAGCGGCCGTCTGCAACTGGCCGAATGGCTGACCCAGCCGGATCATCCACTTACGGCGCGGGTCATGGTCAATCGAATCTGGCTGCACCTGTTTGGGCAGGGCATCGTGCGGACTCCAGATGACTTCGGAGTCTACGGTGAGCGACCGACTCATCCGCAGCTGCTCGATCATCTGGCAAACCGATTTGTCGAAGATGGCTGGTCGATCAAACGTCTGATTCGAAGCATTGTCCTCAGCCGAACTTACCAGCTCAGCAGTGACGCCGCTGAAGACACCATCAAGGCCGACGGCGAGAACCTTCTGGCCGGTCGTCACAACCGCCGCCGCCTGGATGCCGAGTCACTTCGCGACAGCATGCTGGCAGTCAGTGGCCAGCTGAATCTCGAACCCGCAGACGGATCGATCATCCGGCATCGGGACATTCTGGTGAACCTCGCGGGAAACCTCCATCAGCCGAGTAACCATCGCAGCGTTTATCTGTGTTACCTGCGAAGTTCGCTGCCTCCCGAGCTGGCGGCTTTCGACGTGCCTGACTTTACAACAGTCACCGGGCAGCGGGACGTCAGCACGATTCCGGGGCAGGCGTTGCACCTCTTCAACAATCCGTTTGTGATCGGGCAGGCGGAGTACTTTGCTCGTTCGATCATCGACGAGTCCACAGACGATAGCACGCGAGTACGTTCAGCGTTTCGGCGCGCAGTGAATCGCGAACCAAATCAGGATGAGCTCAACCAGTCGATCGAATTTCTACAATCAACAAAGAGTGAGCTGAAGTCCGATAACAAAACGTGGAGCAGTTTGTGCCAGGCATTGCTTGCCACCAACGAATTCCGCTACATCGATTGATAAGTTTTGTACGATGCCGGTCGCGGACCGTGGCCAACGACTTTCGAAAGACAATCCTGCCGACAGGACCCGATGATGAGTTTTTCACGCCGAGCAATGCTTCAGTCAACTTCGTGCGGTTTCGGTGCGCTCGCACTGAATGCCCTGTGCGCAGATCAAGTCGCAGCGGCATCAAGTGGTGGACTGGTAACCCGGACGCCGCCGTTGGCCGCTCGTGCGAAGCGAGTCATCTTCCTCTGTATGAGCGGAGGTCCTGCCCACATGGACACGTTTGACTACAAACCGCAGACCGGCAAAAAGAAACATCCCGGCTCTGTATTCCACTTTCGCCAGCACGGAGAAAGCGGGCTCGGCATTTCAGAACTGCTTCCCGAAACCGCGAAGCACGCAGACGACCTGTGCGTAATCAACGGAATGCACGCCGACACCGGAATCCACGCACAGTCTTTCCTGCAGCTTCACACCGGCGACCGACTGCGGAAACGACCAAGTCTTGGATCGTGGATCAGCTACGGACTGGGCACGGAGAACCAGAACCTGCCCGGCTTCATTAGCCTCAACACTTCCAAGAGTTCAATTTACTCCAGCGCATTTCTGCCGTCGATTTACAACGGCACTCCGATCGGCGTTAACGGCGAAAACATGAGCCACGCGACGATCAACAACGTCAGCAGCGAGCATCTTCCCTTGTCGGCGAAGCGGCGGCAGTTGGACTTCGTGCAGAAGATGAATCGCGATCATCTGAAACAGCGTCCCACTGACGAGAAGCTTGAGAGCGTCATTCAGTCGATGGAACTGGGATTCCGAATGCAGTCGGTCGCTCCCGGACTGCTGGACATCTCAACGGAGACGAAAACGACTCTTGAGAACTACCGGGTCGGTCAGCAGAAGAAATCGACGGGTACCTGCAAGGTGTCTGACTTCGGTCGACAATGTCTGTTGGCTCGCCGGTTCGCGGAGGCGGGCGTTCGATTCATCGAGGTCAGCCACGGCAGCTGGGATCAGCACAAAAATCACCGTCGCGACCTGATGGCGAACTGCGAAGTGACCGACGCTCCGATCGCCGCCTTACTCGGCGACCTGAAACAGCGCGGACTGCTGGATGACACACTTGTCATCTGGGGTGGCGAGTTCGGTCGTCCGGGACTGACGCCCGAGAACGGCAAAGATGAAACCGGCCACAACGCAAACGGTTTCACGTTCTGGCTGGCGGGCGGCGGAGTTAAGCGAGGTCATGTACATGGCAAAACCGATCCGACTGGTGCTCGCGCGGTCGAAGGCAAAGTCCACTTCCGAGACCTTCACGCCACAATTCTGCATCTGATGGGGCTTCCTCCAAACGATCTCAAATACTGGCACGCCGGCCGCGACCATCGCCTCACCGGCCCCGAAGGCGGCAAAGTCGTCCACGATCTCTTTGCCTGATCGTGAAACTGCGGGGCCAGTCGACCGGCCATTCTGCAGACCAGACTACAGCCTCGATCTATCCGCAAGGTGAGTTACCATCAGGCTCAAAGAAACACCCCGAACTCTTCGAAACCTGGCTCCAGTCTTTTGAAGTTGCACACTTTCGGACAGCAGCAGTTCTGGGAACTTGTCTCGGACGCATTCTTTATCACGTCATTGGTCTGTTGATGCCGAGCAGTGCGGCAAGCACAATCTCCGCGTCGCAAGCCTGGCTGGTGTGATGGCCAAAGTGTTTCCCCGAAGTCCTCCTGGAAATGTTTCATTAGTTAAGGCGTCTCGTTTTTTCGCCGCTGATAGCGTGAAGAATGTTTGCGAGACGAAAAGTAGATTCTGTGCCGAAAGCTGTTGTTCTCCTGAGCGGAGGCCTTGATTCTGCAACGATGCTGGCGATCGCTCGTCACGAAGGGTTCGAGCCATGTGCGATCACCTTTCGTTATGGGCAACGGCATGCCGTTGAGATCGAAGCGGCGCGTCGGCTCGTCAAGACGATGAACATTGCCGAGCACCTGGAAGTTGAGTTCGACCTGCGTGCGATGGGCGGCTCGGCGTTGACGTCGAGCATTGCGGTTCCGAAAGGCCGTTCAGCCGAACAGATGCAGGAAGGGATTCCGGTAACGTACGTGCCGGCCCGGAACACGATCTTTCTGTCGTTTGCCCTGGGCTATGCAGAAAGTCTCAATGCCAATCACATTTTTGTCGGCGTGAACGCGCTCGACTTCACGGGATATCCCGATTGCCGCCCCGAGTACATCCGAGCGTTCGAAACGATGGCACGTCTGGCGACAAAGTCAGGTGTGGAAGGTGATGAGCCACTCACGTTGCACACGCCGCTCATCGAAATGACAAAGTCACAAATCATCAAATGTGGCCTGGGACTGAATGTCGACTACAGCCTGACATGCAGTTGCTACGACCCTGGAACATCCGGGAAAGCTTGCGGGACATGCGATGCCTGCTTGCTTCGTCTCGAAGGTTTCCGTGAAAACGGAATCGATGATCCGGTCGTCTATCAGAGTTAATCAGCCGATTACAAAAGTGTGCCACTGGCTCTGCCAGTGCCCTTTGCAATTGGCGATCGAAGTGAGGTTCGCACTGGCAAAGCCAGTGGCACACGTCGGATCAGACTTTCGATACACATTCTGAGTCGGGATTATTGCGAAGCTGGAAGATTCAGGACGCAGCGGAAGCCGATAATTGGGCTTCGTTCTGTCATGCGAACTCCGCGACGGAACCATGCGGCCCAGCCTGGACCGTCGCCTTTGACGACTCGTTCGCCGGTTTGCGATGCTCGTCGCGGGCCGGCCCAATTGGTGCGGCGGGCTGCGTCCATGATCGCCAGGTCTTCGTGATTGGTCTCGCTGTAGAAATCGAGCAGCCACTCCTGAGCATTGCCAGCCATGTCGAGCACGCCGTAGACACTTTTGTCGTCAGGGAACATTCCACAGGGGTCGACCTGGCCAGCCTTGCGAGGTTCGCTCCACAACGGTCGGCCATTGCCCCACGGAGCGGCCAGACCCAGGCTGCCGCGCGCTGCTTTTTCCCATTGGCATTCCGTTGGCAGCTCGCGTCTTGATGCCTGGGCGTAAGCGCGAGCCTCGACCCACGCGACGCCAACTGCGGGGAAGTCGGACGGGGCGTCGACATTGAGCGACTTCTCAACGACCTTGCCGACTTTGATCGACTTGCTGCGAAACTCAGAGTACTGGGCAACGTTGACTTCGAGCTTTGAAATGTAAAACGCACTCAACGAAACCGGCACTTCAGGAACGCAGTCGTCTGGCCCGTCTCCTGTTCCGACGACTGAGTTTCCGGCAGGAACAAAAACCATTTCCGATCGATCTGCTTTGCAGACGATTCGCGATGGCCAGCCGTCGACGATCGGCGCGTCAGCGATGGCGGTGAATCCTGCTGGCAATGAACCGACGCTTGCACCGGTGCCCGCATTCGAGTTTCGAACCGACGGGGCGTCCGCCTGGAAATTTGTTGAGCCGGCACCCGGATTGATGGTCGCGACGAATCGGTCTTCCAGTCTCGATGGCGGGGCTTTGCCCGTCGTCAGGAAGTTGGGAAGCGGGGCTGCTGCGAAATCAAAGATGTCGTTCGGATCAACTCCGGATAGATCGATGCTGTCGTCGACCTTTTCCTCAACTCGTTGGGCGAATCCGACGGGGCCCGAGTTTGACGCTGGACGATCGGGTTCAACGGCCTGAGACGCAGGAGCAGGTGTGCTGCCGCCGCAGCCTGTCAGCAGTAAGCTGAGTAAAACGGCTGAGCAGATTTCGCCGAACGCTCCACGGGTTGTGGGTCGGTACGCAAAGAAGCCTCGACGGCATTCGCCAGTCGAGGCTTCCAGTGAATTGCGGTCACGTCTCGACATGAACTCCGCTCCGTAAAAAACGACTCGGTTACGAGCAATCTGATCCGGGCATTGTTACTTGTCGCACAGCCGCTCCGGACGCTGACGTAGAACGACAGTATGCCGAGTTCGGCCACAAACTGCACACTCTCAAATGAAGAAAGTGAGTCAGTTGGACGTTGTTACTCGTCGGTATTCTTTGCGGTACGACGTTCTGCAAGGCGTGTGGCTTTACCAACGCGATCACGCAGGTAGAACAGTTTGGCTCGGCGAACGACACCGTGTCGTTTGACATCGAGCTTAGCGATCTTGGGTGAGTGAACCGGGAAGATTCGCTCGACACCTTCACCAGCGACGAGACGTCGAACGGTGAACGTTGCAGTAACGCCGTTTCCTCGGCGATGTGCGATCACAATGCCGGAGAACACCTGGATTCGCTCCTTGGTGCCTTCCTGGATTCGGCAGTGAACGTCGACAGTGTCGCCGATTTCGAACGACAGTGCGTCTTCTCGAAGACTGCCCTGTTCGACAATATCTAATGCTTCGTTTCGCATGATTCCAACCCTTTATCTGGCGGCAGAGGTGCAGTTCGTTTTCCGAAAAGCACTTGCCCTCTCGATCTGAGATGTTTCTGTCGGTGATTGCCGACTAAGCCGGGATGCTGCACCCAACTGGTTGCAGCAGAATTTCTGAATTTCGGGTGGTTGCTCGCAACCACAATTTCTCTAACGCTTCTTTTTCTTCGCTTGATCCTCTTCGGGGTATCTCTCCCGGTAAGAATCAAAGATGTCTTTTCGCCGTTCTTGAGTCGCTCGAAGGGACTGTTGCTCTTCCCACTGAGCGATCTCTTTATGGTTTCCGCTGAGCAGAACGTCTGGAACACTCATCCCGCGAAACTCGCGAGGCCGTGTGTACTGTGGGTGTTCCAGTAATCCTTTTTCAGCAAATGAGTCGTATCGACTGCTTGTTTCGTCGCCAAGGACTCCCGGAATCATCCGGATGACCGTGTCGATAATCAGCATTGCCGGCACTTCGCCGCCGTTGCAGATAAAGTCGCCAACGGAAATTTCCATCGGCTTCAGGCCTTGGCGAATCCGCTCATCAAAGCCTTCGTATCTTCCGCAGAGAAGAATCAGTCTCTTGTGATCGCTTGCCAGTTCCGTGACCAGCTTGTGATCCAACTTTCGCCCCTGCGGCGTCATCATGATCAGTTGGCCCGTTTCTTCCGCATCTGCTTGGACGGCTTCGACACAGTCGTAAACCGGCTCGCACGAAAGCAGCATTCCCGGTCCGCCACCGAACGGTTTGTCGTCGACCGATTTTCGTTTTCCCTTGGCCCAGTCACGATAGTTCCAGGTTCTGACATCTACCAAGCCGTTTTGAATGGCCAGTTTCAGCAGACTCTGCCCGACGTATCCGGCGAACATTTCGGGGAAGAGTGTCAGAACGTCAAAACGCATGAGCGTGACAAGGTGACGGGGATTGTCGACAACGAATCGGCGAACTGTTGAGGAAGTGAACCATCACCTTGTTCTCTTCCTCGTTCCGCCGCCCGCTCAGCGACAGCAACAGAAATCACTCTGCTGCGGCCGCTTCTTCAGTTGCTTCTGCTGAGGCTTCAGCCGCTTCTTCTGCTGGAGCTGCCGCTGGTGCCGCTGGTGCCGCTGGTGCCGGCGGTTCAGGCTGTTTTGGAGCCAGAGCTTCCGGCGGAGCGTTGGTTGCACCCCAGTCGTTTTTCTTCAGTTTCTTGATCAGCACGGCGACCTTTTCGGTCGGCTGAGCGCCAACACCGATCCAGTAGTCCAGCCGCTCCATGTTGAGCGTCACTCGCTGCGACTTGTCGGGAACCATCGGGTCGTAATGCCCAATGTCCTCGATCGTTTTGCCGTCGCGCTTCATCTGCGCGTCCATCACCGAGATCCGGTAGAACGGTCGGTGTGTCCGCCCCATACGTTTCAGTCGAATTCGAACCACTTGCCAGTTACTCCTTGTGAACGAGCATCGCCGATGGGCGACGCTACTTGTTTCGCTTTCGCGATTTCTTCTTGTCTTTACGTTGCTTCTTCTTGAGTTCCTTCAGCTTATCAGTGTTCTGAGGACCTCGTTTACTCCGCTGTTTCTGCACCTTGAAGTTGCCGCTGGGGTCGCTATTTTTCGCGATGTCCTGAACCGCTTTCATGCGGTCCATGGCTCCCATGCCAGACATCCGTTTCATCATCGTCGCCATCTCGCCGAACTGTTTCAGCAGAGCGTTGACTTCTGATGGCTCGACTCCGCATCCCGTCGCGATTCGGTTGCGGCGGCTGCGATCGATCTTCGCAGGATGCTCGCGTTCGTATTCCGTCATCGAGTTGATGATGCCGTCGACTCGCTTCAGCTCTTTCTCCGGGTCCTCGCCGCCAGCCCCCAGGTTATCGGCCATACCGCCGAGCCCGGGGATCATCTTCATGATGTCCTTGACCGAGCCCATGCGCTTGACCATGCGCATCTGTTTCTGGAAATCGACAAGCGTGAACTTGCCCTCGCTCATCTTCTGCTGAGCGTCTTCCATCTCCTCTTCGGAGATTTCCGCCTGAGCCTTCTCGAACAAAGTGACAACGTCACCCATGCCGAGGATTCGGCTCGCCATCCGATCAGGATGGAACAGTTCGAGTTTGTCGAGCTGCTCGCCGACACCGATAAACTTAATCGGGACGCCGGTGACTTCTTTGACGGAGAGCGCCGCACCGCCGCGAGTGTCTCCGTCGAGCTTGGTGAGAATCACACCGTCCAGCTCGAGGGCATCGTTGAAGACTTTGGCACTGTTGACCGCGTCCTGCCCGGTCATCGCATCGCAAACGAGCAGAATCTGATGCGGCTGCACTCGCCGATCGATCTGCTCCAGTTCGTTCATCAGTTCGTCGTCGACGTGGAGTCGGCCGGCGGTGTCGAGGATGACGACGTCCGCTCCTGCTTTCTTCGCCGCAGCGACGCCGTTCGCACAAACCTTCAGAGGTGTGCTGTCTGCCGCTTCTTCCGTGTGAACTGGAACGCCGACCTGCTCACCGACGACTCGCAACTGCTCAATAGCGGCCGGACGCTGAAGGTCGGCAGCGACGAGGAACGGCTTGCGGCCTTCGGCCTGCAGAAGCTTCGCAAGCTTTCCGCACGTTGTGGTCTTACCAGCTCCCTGCAGACCACACATCATCAGGATGGTGGTGGTGCCTTTGACGAAGTGGAGCGAGTGATCAACCGGACCCATCAGATCGATGAGTTCCTGATTGACGATCCCGACAATCTGTTCGGTTGGGCTGAGCGACTTCAGAACATCGTCACCGATAGCTCGCTCGGTAACGCGCTCGACGAAGTTCTGGGCGACATCATAATTGACGTCGGCTTCCAGCAGCGCTTGACGCACTGTCTGCATGCCTTCACGAATGCTCGTCTCGGTGAGACGACCACGATTCATGAACGACAGCGCGCTTTTTAAGTTGTCGGTAATGCCTTCAAACATTCCGGAGCCGATTTGTCGTCAGAGGTCGTAAACTCCTGCGACAACGCAGCTTAAGTCTCGACATGATCTATTCTGTAGTGACCGCTTGGCGTAAAAACGCGGCGGGAAGCGAGGCAGTCTACGGACAACGATTGACGATCGCAATCATGGCCCGATTCAGACTTTCGTTTCGCCGTTATTTCATCCTGTTGCAACAAACACTGCTCTTTGCCATTCTTATTTCAAAATTCGACAACTGAATAGAATTAAGAGTGTGTGCATCGGCCGTTATTTCAATCGTGTGAAATAGCTTCCGGAAAGGGCGAACCGAATCAATGCGATCTGGACAGCTTATACAGCAGCCGGAAGGCTACCGTGCGTTTATCCCTGCATCGGTTCCACCCAGTCCTCCAATTGAGATGGATTTGGAGCTGCTTGAAACTCTTTCGCGAGCTGACCGAGCACTCGGGCGGCTCGACGGCGTGGCGACCGTCGTTCCGAATCCCGATCTCTTCGTGGCCATGTATGTCCGGCATGAGGCTGTTCTGAGTTCGCAAATCGAAGGAACGCAAAGCACGCTTGAGGACGTTCTGGAGTTTGAGGCCGAAGGTTCGAAAGACCGTCAGCCACGCGATGTCGAAGAAGTGGTGAACTATGTCAACGCGTTGAACTTCGGACTGAATCGGCTGAATGATCTGCCGTTAAGCCTGAGGCTGATTCGGGAAATCCATGAAAAGTTGCTGAGCGGTGTTCGCGGAGCCGAGCGGAATCCTGGCGAGTTCCGAGACAGTCAGAACTGGATTGGTCCGAGCGGTTGTACCTTGGCAACCGCTACCTTTGTTCCGCCACCTGCTCACGAAGTCCCTGCGGCCCTTGGGGATCTAGAAAAGTTCCTGCATGAACCGCATGGACTACCGCCGCTCATTCAGTGCGGAATCGCGCACGCTCAATTCGAAACGATCCATCCCTTTCTCGACGGTAACGGTCGTGTCGGGCGATTACTCATCACACTACTTCTCTGTGAGCGTGAGATTCTTCAGCGACCGCTGTTGTATCTCAGCCTCTATCTGAAACGGAACCGGGCAGAATACTACGACCGACTGATGGCCGTTCGATTAAACGGGGACTGGGAAGGCTGGCTGAAATTCTTTTTGCGAGGAGTCTATGAAGTTAGTCAGTTAGCCACAGAAACCGCTCGCGCTGTCTTGCAACTCCGTGATGATAACCTCAGAGCAATTGGCAATCAGTTGGGAAGTCGATCGAACAACGGAATCAAACTTCTGGATTACTTATTCGAGAAGCCGATCATCTCAGTTTCGATGGCGCAAAAACATCTTGACTGCGCTTACGGAACGGCAGCAAAGCTGATCGACCAGCTCGTAGACATCGGGTTGCTTCAGGAGATCACTGGCGGGCAGCGAAACCGCGTCTTTCGATACTCACCGTACCTCGCATTGTTCGACACGCATTCAAACAACGATTCCAAATGATTGCCGCGTAGGTCAGGCTCTGCCTGACGAACTGATTTCATACATCCGTCATTCCCGCGCAGGCGAGAGTCCAGTTTCTTCTTAATCACTTTCTCAATGCAGGCTGGGTACCCGCCCCCACCTTCGTGGGGGCAGGACTCTGTGCGGGTATGACAATTCTCACAAACCACCGTTACGCCGCCGCGACCTCGGACGCGGCGAAAGTAAATTCGCCGGACTGCGCATCGACGGTGATGACCGCTCCGTCCTCGAATCGGCCAGCCAGAAGCTCTTTCGCCAGAGCATTCTGGATTCGTTGCTGAATCGCTCGCTTCAGAGGCCGGGCTCCGTAGGCGGGATCGTAGCCTTCTTCCGCCAGCAGATCGCGGGCAGCGTCGGTGACGACCAGTTTGAGATTGTTCTCCTCGACCAGTTTCTCGAGGTTGGCCAGTTGCAGGTCGACGATCTGCCGAATCTCGTTGATGCCGAGCGGATGAAACACGACGGTCTCGTCGACCCGGTTCAGGAACTCGGGCAGGAATTCTCGACGCAGAGCGTCCATCGCTGCGTTGCGAATTTCGTCGTCGCTCGACGAACCGGCCATCTCCATGATCTGATGACTGCCGATGTTCGACGTCATGACGACGATCGTGTTTGAGAAGTCGACCGTGCGTCCGTGGCTGTCCGTCAGCCGCCCGTCGTCGAGAAGTTGAAGCAGGACGTTAAAGACGTCTCGATGAGCCTTCTCGATTTCATCGAACAGGATGACCGAGTACGGCTGCCGGCGCACGGCCTCGGTCAGCTTGCCGCCTTCTTCGTAACCGACGTATCCGGGAGGGGCACCGATCAGTCGCGAAACGGCGTGCTTCTCCATGAACTCGCTCATGTCGATGCGAACCATGTTTCGCTCGTCGTCAAACAGGAATCCCGCCAGAGCCTTGCACAGCTCCGTTTTCCCAACACCCGTCGGACCCAGGAAGATGAACGAGCCGATCGGACGGTTTCGATCCTGCAGCCCGGACCGCGAACGTCGCACGGCGTCCGACACCGCGACAACCGCTTCGTGCTGATTGATCATTCGCTCGTGGATGCGGTCTTCCATCGTGAGTAGTTTTTCCCGTTCGCCTTCGAGCATTTTCGAAACGGGCACTCCGGTCCAGGTGCTGACGACTCGGGCGATGTCTTCAGGCGTCACTTCTTCTTTCAGCAGGCGATCTCCTTCGGCAGTTTCAGTTTCGGCGAGCCGTGACTCGACGCCTTCGAGTTTCTCCTGGGCGTCCTTGATTTTCTGCTCGACTTCATAAGCCCTCATGAAGTCTTCGTTCGAGTTCGTTTGCCGGGCACGATTGAAGACCTGCTCATATTCCGTACGAAGTTGATCGATCTCCTCTTTGAGTGGCCGGACGCCGGAGAGTGCTTCCTTTTCGGTCTCCCACTGAGCCTTCAGTTGATTCACTCCTTCTTCGCGGTCGGCGATGCGTCGCTGCAGATCTTCCAGACGCTGCTGGCTGTCGGCGCTCGTTTCGGTGGTCAACGCCGCCGCTTCGATTTGCATCCGGGTCAGTTCGCGAGTTGCCTCGTCGACCTCCGCCGGCATCGAGTCGATTTCCATCCGCAGCCGACTGGCCGCTTCATCGACCAGGTCGATCGCTTTGTCTGGCAGAAAACGATCCGAGATGTATCGGTCCGACAAAGTCGCCGCCGAGATCACGGCGTCGTCGGTGATGCGAACTCCGTGGTGAGATTCGTAACGTTCTTTCAGACCTCGCAGAATCGAGATCGTGTCTTCGACATTCGGTTCCTGAACGAGCACCGGTTGGAATCGACGTTCCAGTGCCGGATCTTTTTCGATGTACTTGCGGTACTCGTCGAGCGTCGTCGCGCCCACGCAGTGCAGTTCGCCGCGAGCCAGTGCAGGCTTCAGCAGGTTGGAAGCGTCCATCGATCCTTCGCTCGCTCCGGCTCCGACAACGGTGTGCAACTCGTCGATAAACAGAATGATCTGGCCGTTGGAGTCGGTGACTTCTTTCAGCACGGCTTTGAGACGATCTTCGAACTCGCCGCGGTATTTGGCGCCGGCAATCAGCGCTCCCATGTCGAGCGCAACGACGGTTTTGTCTTTCAGATTCTGAGGGACGTCGCCCATGATGATGCGATGCGCGAGGCCTTCGACGATCGCCGTCTTCCCGACACCCGGCTCGCCGATCAGAACCGGATTGTTCTTGCGGCGGCGAGAAAGAACCTGGATGACTCGACGGATTTCCGTGTCGCGACCGATGACCGGGTCGATCTTTCCCTGCCGAGCCTGCTCGACCAGATCGATGCCGTATTTTTCGAGCGCCTGATACTTTTCTTCGGGCGACTGATCGTTGATCGTCTGCCCGCCGCGGATTGCCTTGAGAGCTTCCAGGATGTCGTGCTCGCCGACGCCGTGCAGGTTCAACAGTTTCTTTGCTTCCGAGTCGAGTTTGATCAGCCCGATCAGCAGGTGCTCGGTCGACAGAAACTGATCCTTCATCAGGTCGGCCTGTTTCTGCGCGGCGTCAAAGACCTTCGACAGTTCTGCGCCAAGCCCGACCTGGATTCCGGCTCCGGAAACTTTCGGCAGTCGGTTCAGTTCAACGTCGGTCGCCTGAGCAATCTGATCCGGGCTGGCGCCGATCTTCTGGAAGAGAGGCCGCACGACTCCCTGCTGCTCGTCAAGCAACGCTCGCAGAAGATGTATTGCGAGGAGCTGTTGATGGTTGCGGTCTTCGGCCAGTTGCTGAGCCCGTTGAACGGCTTCCTGAGCTTTGACCGTCAGTTTGTCGAATCGAATGGCCATGTTTCTTCTCCCGATGAAGTTGCAGCGTGCGCGCTACGGTGACGCAGAAGACGAATAAGGGAACAGGCCGCGGCACTCGCGGCTGCCTGGAAAGCGAAGTGAATCATCTTGTTCCTACGCTCTGCGTAGGAACACACGTGCTGGACGCTCTGCGTCTATCGAATCAGTTGGCAGGTTCGAATCGGTCAGGGACGCGGAGCGTCCGAAGTCCCGTTCCCACGCAGAGCGTGGGAACGAGTTCGGTTGTCCTCACGTGTTAACTACTTCTTCTCAAACTCGGCGTCGATGACGTCGTCGTCTCCGCCGCCACCGGCTGCTGCGCCGGCGGTTTCAGGTTCTGCTCCGCCTTCTTCACCAGCCTGTTGGTACAGAGCGGCGAAGGCTTGAGCGGCCTGCTGGAGTTCTTCGATGGCCGATTTAATCTTGTCGGCATCGTCGCCTTCGGCAGCTTCTTTTACCTTGGTGATAGACGCTTCGATGGCTGACTTCGACGCGTCGTCCAGCTTGTCGCCGAATTCCGTGATCGACTTTTCGGTCTGGAACGTCAGTGACGAAGCCTGATTCTTGATGTCCGCCAGGTCGCGACGCTTCTTGTCTTCTTCGGCGTTGGCGTCGGCGTCCTTTCTCATCTTGTCGATTTCTTCGTCGGACAAACCGCTCGATTGTTCGATGCGAACGTTCTGTTCCTTGCCCGAAGCTTTGTCCTTCGCCGAGACGTTGAGGATGCCGTTTACGTCGATGTCGAATGTGACTTCGATCTGCGGCACGCCTCGCGGTGACGGTGGAATGCCGTCCAGGTTGAACTGACCGAGCTGACGGTTGTCGCGAGCCATCGGTCGTTCGCCCTGGAAGACGGTGACGGTCACGGCTGGCTGGTTGTCGGCAGCGGTCGAGAAGATTTCGCTTTTCGTCGTTGGAATCGTCGTGTTTCGTTCGATCAGAGTCGTCAGGAC
>Ga0316208_1000765_pt1 | contig 35505 bp, 21 predicted proteins | sample 3monopyrite_MG_FD_204944 | JGI IMG/M metagenome (GOLD analysis project Ga0316208, IMG submission 204944) | Microbial mat bacterial communities from mineral coupon in-situ incubated in ocean water Damariscotta River, Maine, United States -... | ecosystem: Environmental > Aquatic > Marine >...
GGCGGCTGACGTTGCTGTCGCTGCTCGTCGTGCCGTGCATCGGGCTGTTGTTTGCGAAGTTCGGCAAGAGCCTCAAGAAAGCGTCAAAAGGCACTTTGGAAAGCATGTCCGGCATCTACAAAGGGCTGGCGGAAACGTTCGACTCGCTGAAAGTTGTGATCGCCTTCGGAGCCGCTCGACGGCATCGGCGGCAGTTTCATTTATCGAACAAAGAGTACCTCGATAAATCGATGAAGGTTATCCGGCTAAGCGCGCTCGCTCGTCCAACGACGGAGTTGATGGGGGCCATTGCGGTGCTCTGCGCCGTCATTCCGGGTACGTATCTCGTGCTGCGCGGCACTGACGAGATCTGGGGCGTGAAGCTGGCTCCGGGAGCGATGGACATCGCGCAGCTTTCTGCGCTTTACGCGCTTCTCGCGGGAACGCTGGATTCGGTCAGAAAGCTGTCGTCGGTCTATGGTGACCTCAAACGGTCCGCCGCTGCGTCGGACCGTATCTTCGAAGTCCTGAACGAAAAAACAAAAGTTCCCGAGCCGAAAGAGCCTCAAATCGTCGGCCGGCACAGTCGGGACATACGCTTTGAAAACGTCTCGTTTACCTATTCGCAGGAAGCAGCTGACGGAAATCCACGACCGCCGGCACTGCGAGATCTGAGCTTTAGCGTCCCGGCCGGAGAAGTCGTCGCGGTCATCGGTGAAAACGGATCTGGCAAGTCAACTCTGCTGAACCTGCTGCCGAGATTTATGGACCCCGACCAGGGAGCCGTCCTGATTGACGGCGTCGATGTGCGTCAGATTCGAAGTCACGACCTGCGCAGCCAGATCGGTATCGTGACGCAGGAAACTCAACTCTTCGACGACGCGATTGCCGAGAACATCAAATACAGCAAACCCGATGCAACGTGGGAAGAGATCGAACAGGCCGCGAAACAGGCTCACGTGATCCCGTTCGTCTCGCACCTTCCAGCTGGCTTCGCAACGCAGATCGGCGAGAAAGGCCAGAAGCTTTCGGGCGGACAGCGTCAGCGCATTGCTCTGGCTCGAGCAATTCTTCGCGATCCATCGATTCTCATTCTTGATGAAGCGACATCGGCGCTTGACTCGCAAAGCGAACACATCATTCACAAAATTCTGAAGCAGTTTGTCCGAGGTCGCACGGTCTTCGTCATTACCCACGTCATCAATGACACATTCCTCGATCTCGTCACTCGGATCGTGGTCATGGATTCTGGAAGCGTCGCGGCCATCGGCACACACGAAGAGCTGCTGAAGACGTGCTCGATTTACCAGCGTCTCTACCAGTCGAACGAGCATCAGCGCGCGGCCTGACCAGCATCACGTGTCAGATCCGCAGATTGTTCGCTGTGGCGTGAGAGTCAGGGAACTAATCTGCGAATCAGTGCGTCGAACGCCGCGAAGTTGATTCCCGTTTGCATCAAGCCGTTGAAATCCAGACGCCCAGAGGCATGTTTAAAATCGATTTGATCGCAACTTGCCTGAAGGAATCATACCCATTCAGCCCTTTCTCTCCCCCTTACGGTAGGCGGAGATTGTACTTTTGAACCGAACAGGATTGCCGTTGATTCTCTTGTTGAATCGGCGTTAGTTTTCACCCGTTGTCGCCCGATTGGCTAGCTGCAGATTGTTAACTGCAGCCGGGTTGCAACAGTTTGAGTCGACTCTTGCGAGCGACACACGTATCAGGGAGCAAGCACAGTGGCGAAAAAAGAAGCAGCACCAGCAGAAGAGAAGAAGGCAGACGACGCAGCAGTAGCAACGGCCGAAGCGCCGGTCGCCGCCGCCGCTGCAGAACCTCAGGCACAGCAGACGCTGATCGTCGACGACTCGAATGTCGCCGCCGGCTATGCCAACTTCTGCCGAGTTTCGAGTACACCGGAAGAATTGATTCTGGATCTCGGACTCAACCCGAATCCGTACGCCACTGGCGAAGTCAAGGTTCCGGTCACACAGCGGATCATCATGAACCACTTTACGGCCAAGCGTCTGCTGAGCGCCCTTTCGATGGCTCTGCAGCGTCATGAGCAGGCCTTTGGCGTTCTGGAAACCGACGTTCGTCGTCGGGTCCGTCGTCAGCCGACTGCTTAAGTTTGCGGAAGACTCTTTGAGTAACTCGGCCAGCCCATCAGTTGATCGGCTGGCCGTTTTTTTGCGCGCGTCGCGACTTCAATTCAGGCCAGAGCATTCAACGAAATCAGAACAGAACATTCAACGAAAAAACGCCGTGCCTCATTGCTGAGCCACGGCGTTTTCAATTTCAATCGATCCAGTGGTCGCGTTCGGAACTTTGCAGTCCGAAGCTGAAGCGAGCAACTCGATCCCGAAGAGCAGGTCTTAGACCATGTCCTTCAGAGCTTTGAGTGGAGTCACTTTAATCGCCTTTGAAGCTGCCTTCGCTGGAATATCGCGGTATTCCTGAACCAGCGGAACCCAGACGTTCTTCCTGGCGGGGCGTGCTGGTTTGTCCTTGACGACGATTTTGCACAGGCCAGGAATGGTGAAAGCTCCAGGGCCCCCCTTCTTGACCGATTGACCGATCAGTCCGGCGAGACTGTCCAGAACGGCCTGGACGTCCTTCTTCGCCAATCCACTTGATTCTGTGAGGCTGTTGAGAATCTGGCTCTTGGTGAGTGGCTTAACTGCGTTCGCGGCTTTCTTTGCCATCTGAGGCATCCTTTCAAAGATGTAGCTGGGTGGAAGCTGAAATACGTTAGTTTTGATTCTCGTTAAAACCTGCTGGCTGATCAGAACTGAAAAACAGGTCAGAAGTGAAAAACAGGTTGAGTTGAGAGTTCAGTGCCGTTCAGGCAATCCTTACCGGCGGGGGGATTATTAAGGTGTTGGCTCTCGCTAAGTCAACTAATACGCGGAAAATCCTTGAAAAACAGCATAATTCGGGATTCCCGCTGTTCGGGGTGGCAAACGGCGATGATTTCTGATTCGCGAAACGAGCTGCTTCAGAACCATCGAATTGGCAACAGACTGACGCTTCAACTACTCGTAGTCGATCGGGCAACCCGTCGGCTTCGTCTCTTCGATCTCGACCGGCTTTCCTGCGAGGACGGCGTCAATCGCGTCCTTCAGAAATCGTCGATCAACTTTCTCAGGGTACATGCTGTCGTCGACGCCGCCCATGTAGATAACCCGTCGTTTCGCATCGAGAAGAAAGACAGACGGCGTCCACAACGCGCCATACTTCCTGCCGATTTGTTGAGTCGGATCGTGGAGATAAGCAAATGGCAACTTCAACTCGGTCGCGCGTTTTTTCATGGCTTCCAGATTGTCAGCCTTGTAATCGCTCACGCTGATCGCGACGAACGCGACGCCTTGCTTGCGTCGTTCGTTCGCCAGTTTGATCAGTCGCTGCTCGTAAGCCTGGGCGACCGGGCAGTGGTTACACGTAAAGATAACGACAACCGCTTTGGCTTTATTGAGTTCGTCGAGGTTGTGCATCTTCCCATCGACGCCGCGCAGGTTTTTCCAGACCGGTGCCGGCTTGCCGATATCCATGACCCGGTTGAATTTCGCAGCGACGAGTTCCGTCGAAACTGCACAGACCAGAACCGCCGCCACGACGCCAGACATTAAACTTCGAACGTTCATTGATTTGTTCTCCTCCCCTCGGTTTCTCGCTCGCTCGGCGACATCGCGTTTGTCGCCGCCGACAGTCGTTCAAGAACATCCTTCGCGCGGCCGCTGGCGACTGCTTCTGCAGCAAGCGTTGCCGCTTCGCCTGGTCCATCTACCTTACCTGCAGCGACCAACGATGCAGCGGCATTGGCGACGACGATGTCTCGCGATGGCCCGGTTTCTCCATCAAAAATCCGACGGATCCGATCAGCACTTTCCACCGCCCCATTCACAACGAGTTCGCTGACGTTGCATTCGTCGAGTCCGAAGTCGCTCGCTGACCAGGCACGTTCAACGACTCCCTCACGCGAAACATCAAAGACGGCCGTGTTCCCCCACAAGCTGACCTCGTCGAGTTCGTCGTTGCCGCAAACCACCAACGCTCGATCGCAGCCGAGCTCAAACAACGCGGTCGCGAGTTTCTCGGCGAAGTGTTTTCGGTTGGCGCCGAGCAACTGAAACTGAGCCCCCGCAGGGTTCGTCAGCGGTCCGAGCAGATTGAAAATTGTCCGAATCCCCAACGCCTTCCGAACGGGCACGACGTTCTTCATGGCAGAATGCAGCAGCGGTGCGAAGCAGAATCCGATGCCGACTTCGTCGATGCACGTTCCAACCTGCTCGGGCGAAAGTTGAAGGTTCAGCCCGAGAGCTTCCAGCACGTCGGCCGAGCCGCTCGAACTCGACACACTCCGGTTGCCGTGTTTGGCCACCGGAACGCCGGCAGCTGCGGCAACAAACGCAGTCGCCGTGCTGATGTTAAATGTGTGCAGTCGATCGCCGCCTGTCCCACAGGTGTCGAGCAGCCCGTTTGACTGACATTCGATCCGCGTCGCACGCTGCCGCATGACAGCTGCAGCCCCGGCGATTTCTTCGACTTCTTCTCCGCGGACAGTCAGTGCCGTCAATAACGCGGCGATATCAATCTCTCCGCATTCACCGTCCATAATGGCAGCAAACGCGGCTTCAGTGGTGGGGCGAGGGACGGTCTGCCCGTCAAGAATATGGTTGAGTGCCTCGCGGATTGATTCGTTCATTTCTCGACCTGATCAGACTCGGAGAATTAACGGCGAAAGAAGAGTATCTGACAATTTGCTGCGAACTGCCGCCAGCAATCGGAAGCCGCCGTTGCGGCCAGTATTCCCGTTCGAGCAAAGCGCGTCGAGTGTTCACGGGCTGGACGAACTCATCCGGCGAGTCTCGTGCGTGTGTGGAAAAGGGTTGGGCGGGTGTTCGATGATGCGGGGCGTTGTGATCGATGGCGGAAGGTTCTGCTCGCAACCTACTGAGTATTTTTCGTGGAAGCGTCACGTGGTTTGATCGGCGGAAAGAGCTCTGCTTTGAGAAATGAGTACGCTTTCTCGAGAGCTTCGCGGTCCCTCGCGGCTTCCATGTGGCCGGCGCCTTCGATCTTGTGAAACTCAGTTTTCACGCCGGCGGCTTTCAGAGCTCCGAAACAGGACTGACTCCAGGGGAGAGGGACCAGCGTGTCTTCCGTCCCGTTGAAGAAGAATGTCGGAGGGTCGTCTTTGTCTGCAAACGCCGATGAGGATGCTGCGTAGAACTTTTCGGGGACGGTGTCCAGAGTGCCGCCCATCAGGAATTCGCACCACTTGCCCTTATCAGGGAACCAGCGAAAGTCCGTCGGGGCTCCACCAGCGACCACAACCTGCAACCGCGTATCGACGTTGCCGTTCTTTGTGTTTGGTGCCTCGCCGGTCGTGCCGAGCAAGGAAACGAGATGCCCGCCCGCCGAGTACCCAATGGCACCAAGTTTCGTCGGATCAACTTTGTATTCTTCCGCGTTGCTTCGAACCCATTTTACCGCACAACGGCAATCTTCGATTTGTGCGGGAAACTTGTGTTTCGGAGCAAGCCGGTAATCGATCGCGAAACTGACGATGCCGGCCTTTGCCAAAGCTTCGGCGTAGCCACGCAACTGTTTGCGGTTTCCAAACCGCCAGGCCCCACCGTGCACAACCAGGACGGCCGGCGCAGCCCCTTCCTTCTTTGGCAAATACGCATCGAGTAGCAATTCACGATCGCCGACTTTCGAGTAGACGATGTCCTTGCGGATTTCGAACTCAAACTCGACCGGTTGCTGCGAAGCGAGAGTCATCGCCACCGCGACAAGAGAAGAGTGAAGCATATGCTCAGGCCTTACGAAATACTTGGTTTTCCGATGTTGGGTTGGTACGGGATTGTGACCAGACGCAGCGAGCAGAGCAATTCTCTGGTCTCGGTTGTGAACTGGTCGATATTCTCGCCGTTAACCGCCGCTGAAACCGACGCTGAATTTGCAACCGCACCTTCCCGAGCATCTCTTATGACTGACGCCAGGCTGCCGACTAAGACTTCGACGACAACTACGAGACGCCACGACCTGGACGCTTTGCGGGCGATTGCGATGCTGCTGGGTATCGCGCTGCATGCCGCGTTGGCGTATTCGGCGATTCCGTGGGTCGTACAGGATTCACAGAAGAACGAACTCTTCGGCCTGTTCTTTGTCGCCGTGCATGGATTCCGCATGCCGCTCTTCTTCCTGGTGAGCGGGTTCTTCACGGCGATGCTGTGGCGAAAGCGTGGATTGAACGCTTTGATCAAGCACCGGGCGAAACGAATTCTTCTGCCGTGCCTGTTGGGAATGGTGACGATCGTGCCGGCGGTGGTCTGGGTTTCGGTTCACGCGAACCAACTCCCAGCGGTAGTCGGCGGAACTGCGGAGAAGAGTTCGCCGGCCTTCGTGGATGCGATTCGAAAGAACGATCTCGACACGATCGACTCAGAGCTGAAATCCGGAGCGGATGTCAATGCCCAGGAACCAACATCAGGCGTCACTCCATTGTCGTGGGCAGCTCTTTACGGACACGCGGAGGCAGCAGGTCTTTTGATTGAGAATGGTGCTGACCTGGAAGGACCCAATCGTGACGGAGTTCGACCGCTGCATGCCGCAGCCTTTCTCGGTCGAACCAAAGTCGTCGAGCTGTTGCTGAAAAATGGAGCGGACAAAACAGCAAAGGACCACAAAGGCGTCACGGCACTCGATACGACTCATGCGGATTGGAACACGGCCCAATTCATCGCTGGCCTGCTGCAACTACCGAAACTCGATCGCGAAGAAGTTTCGAATGGTCAACGCGAATGCCGGCGTCTGTTGGGCGGTGAGTCGGATGAAGAGCCAGTCGTGGCCGACGTCGAGCCGGTCAGAGGCGACGACGAGAGCGTGTTCCACGGATTCGTGCTTGCCTATACGGAGTCGATTAATGGAGACGCGTTTCAACTCACTGACGAGTTTCACGCCGTTGCGACGCCGGTTTTCCATCACTTGTGGTTTCTTTGGTTTCTGTGCTGGCTGGTGCCGATCTTCGCGGTCTACGCCCTGATTGCCGACGCCGTAAAACTTAAAGCGTTGCCGAAGTGGCTGATTCTGTCCCCCGCTCGATTTCTATGGCTGCTGCCACTGACCCTGGTTCTGCAGTTGTTCATGGGGGTGCAGATTCCTGGATTCGGTCCTGACACCTCAGTCGGCCTGATCCCTCAGCCGCACATCCTGCTGTACTACGGAATCTTTTTCGGGTTCGGCGCAGTCTACTTTGATTGCGAAGACGCTGATGGACGGCTCGGCCGCTGGTGGTTCGTGTCTTTGCCTCTGGCAATCTTCCTCGCGCTGCCGGTCGGTGTGGCCAGTAGCTTTATCACGCCGAATCGAATGGTCGCGGCTGTGGCTCAAGTCGTTTACGTGTGGGCGATGACGTTCGGCATGATCGGCCTGTTTCAAAAGTTCATGAATTCGGAAAACAGGACGATGAGATACATCTCGGACTCGTCGTACTGGCTGTACGTGGCGCATCTGCCACTGGTGATCTTTACCCAGGGGATTGTGCGAGACTGGCCCGTGTCACCGTTCCTGAAATTCGCCCTCGTCTGCGGCGTGTCGACGGGGATTCTTTTGCTGTCGTACCAGACTCTGGTCCGCTACACATGGCTGGGCAGTCTGCTGAATGGACCGCGGACTCGTCCACAGCCTGACACTCCGAGCAATCCATCGGCGTGACAGACGGCGTGACAGACGGCGCGACAGACGACAGTGACAGACGACGTGACAGACGGCGTGACAGACGGCGCGTCCAGACGAGCAGTCCGTGCCGATCGGCTATGAATATCCTGACAGACCCGCACGGGCAGACATCCGGCGTGACCGTCACAGTCAGTCTTCGCTCGACCCCGCGATAAATGACGCGGCGGCTTTGTCGTGAGCTAGGTTCTGCAGGCGGATTCCATGAACCCGATGATCTGCAAACTGTGTGTGGGCTGAAGATTTATTCTGCAACTCACTGGCTCGTTAGAAGAACCTGGAGACTCAACGACATGCTGTCTCGAATTGTCCGTCGCGCTGCTCGAGTGATGCTTCCCAAAGTCGCTGGCGGAGGAGAACTCGGTCAACAGGTCGCCCTGGACTCGCTGCAATTTCGGCCAGAAACCGTCATTAAGGGATTCCTCAATGGCTACTTCCCGATGCCCGGTCACGACGGAAAGGTCCAGTGGAGAAGCCCCGAGCAGCGGTGCATCATCCCAATCGATGGCTACCACGTGCCGAAGAATGTGAAGCGTTTGATTCGCCAGAACAAGTTTGAGATTCGAGTAAACACCAGTTTCGAAGAAGTCATCCGAGCCTGCGCGGAACGGGAAGAAACCTGGATCACTGACGAAATCATTTCGGTCTATCGCGAACTTCACCGCCGAGGTTTCGCACACTCGGTCGAAGCCTGGCAGGACGGCGAGTTGGTCGGCGGCCTGTACGGAACCTGCATCGGTCGCTTCTTCGCGACGGAAAGTCAGTTCCACCACGTCCGAGACGCCAGCAAAGTTGCGTTCGTAGCGACGTTTGAAATTCTCAAGGCGGCCGGCTTTGTGATTCACGACGTGCAGTATCCGACGGCCTATCTGGAACAGTTCGGCTCGACGTTGATGCCTCGAGACGAGTTCCGAAAACTGCAAATGGAGTCGATGCTGCACCGTGCCGAATTCCGCCTGCCAGAGCCCGTCGAAGCTTAGTTGCCGCTTGAAAACGGCTTGAACTTCAGCAATCCGATGCGAGAATCACGGGGTTCTCAGCCCCGCCGTCGCGGGCCCAGGACTCTGCGCGGGAAGGGCTGAACGAATCGTCCATGGTTCAAGTCGAGAAGTTACTTCGGGACCGACCCTGAGAGACGGTGACCTCCGAAGGGAACGCTCTCTGGACGATTTCATTACGGCTTCAGCTGCCGGTACTTCTCGCGATACTTTTCGTAGAGTCGCACGTGTCGGCTGGAGAGGTCGACCTGGCGGCCGCGGACCCACGCGGCGGTGACTTGAGTTGGTGTTTCAAGCGGATCGCCCGTCGTCAGGATCAGCGTTGCGTCTTTGCCTCGTTCGAGTGAGCCGACTCGTTTTGCCACGCCCAGAATCTGTGCCGGGTACAGCGTGATGGCTTTCAAGGCTTCGTCGGCAGGCAGACCGTGAGCGACGGCCGTTGCGGCATGGTAGGGAAGATTTCGGGCGTTTGAGGTTCGAGATGAATCGCTGCCTGAAATGCAGAACCGAACGCCAGCGTCTCGCAGTCGAGAGGGCAGCGTGTAAGCGGCGTCGACACCGTCGTGGCGACGCCTCGGCAGGCGGTACACGGCCGACACAATCACCGGCACATTGTGCTTCTTCAGCAGTTCGGCACACAGCGGCGCGTCATAGCCTCCGAGAATGATCAGCCGAACGTTCTGCTCGACGGCGAAAGCCACCGATGATTGAATCGCCGCCAGACTGTTGGCGGAAACGAGCAGCGGCATCTTTCGTTCAAATACCGGTCGCAGCGATTCGAGTTTCACATCGGTCTGCTGAGCGGAAGTGTCGTCGGCTCTGGCGGCAAGGTACGCTCGCCCCTCGTCGAAGAAGTCCCGCAATGAGTCGACCGGATCAGTCTTCAAACCGACCTTCGACTTATCCTTTTCGTCCGACTTCTGAAACTCGTGCGGCACCGACGGCCACGACACAACCATCGCGGCACCCGACCGCAACGTCATGTCTTCGAAAGTCCAACCGTCCATCTGCATGACCGATGCCTGTCCGGAGATGCGACCTCCAGACGGAGCCGACAGGGCGAGCAAAACTCCGTTCGCTCGCGTGACGGGAATCAGCTCGCTGTCCGGATTGACTGACACGTGGGCTCGGACGTTGGGGTTCATCGATCCGGACTCGGACTGATCACGCGACGCCCGCACCGCGCTGACCTCGACAAGACCCAGATGAGAGTGCGCTTCAAACAGGCCCGGGTAAACGTGCTTGCCCTTGCCGTCGATTCGTTGGGCGTTGTCGGGAATTTTGACCGCACCTGCTTTACCAACGGCGACGATGCGGCCCCGATTGAAGAGCAGGGCACCGTTGTCGATCACCGGTCCGCTGACTGTGTGGATCGTCGCTCCGGTGATGACGACGGGTGTTGTCTGCGGCGCTCCGGGGATTTCGTCAGACGCTTTAAGCGACCCGGAAAGGGCTGCCAGAACAAGTATCGCGATGAACTGTTTCATAATTTTAATTCGTTGGCTGCAGTGCTTGATGTCGCATGGTGGGAACTACCGACCCGTCAGAACTAAGTAATGGGCAACGCCTCCGACCGCTCTAATCGTGGTGGTGCTCGTCGTGATCGTGACCGTGGCAGAACAGATCCTCCCGAGGCCACAACGATGCCGGATCGTTGTCGCCTTCACCGGGCTTCCGCATTGGCTCTCCGGAGTCGAGGATCTTCTGAATCAGCGTTGTGCGGATTCGCTGATTCCTCGCGCGCAGGTTTCGGTCCAGGTTCCGATCGAAGTATCGTCGCCCGTCGATCCACGTCTGCTCGCAGCGGGACATCGTCGACAACGGCGAGGCAGACCACAGCACGACGTCGGCATGTTTGCCGGGTTCGATGGAGCCGACGTGACGGTCGATCCTTAACTGCCTGGCCGGGTTGAGCGTCACGAACTTGAGAGCTTCTTCGGGCGAGACGCCGCCGTACTTCACGGCTTTGGCGGCTTCGTGATTCAGATGCCTGGCGAGTTCGCGGTCGTCCGAGTTGAACGAAACGACGACGCCGGCATTGTGCATCAAGGCTCCGGCGTAGGGGATCGCGTCGTAGACTTCGAACTTGTACGCCCACCAGTCGGAAAACGCCGAACCCATCGCACCGTGCTTCGCCATCGCGTCGGCGACTTTGTAACCCTCCAGAATGTGCTGGAAGGTTCCGATCCGAACTTTGAAATCATCGGCGACGCGGATCAGCGAGAGAATTTCGTCCTGCCGGTAGCTGTGGCAATGAATCCAGCGCTTCCCGTTGAGGATTTCGACGATCGCGTCGAGTTCCAGGTCACGCCGGGGCGGCAGGCCTGCGCGCCGTTGCTCCCACTGCTTCCAGCGAGCTTCGTATTCCTGAGCCGCTCGGAACTCGTCGCAAAAGAGTTGTTCGACACCCATTCGAGTTTGCGGATATCGCGTCTTGTGGTCATCTCCCCAGTTGCTCTGTTTGACGTTTTCGCCCAGCGCGAACTTGATGCTCTGCGGAGCTTCGGAAAACTTCAGAGCCTCGTCACCGGCTCCCCACCGAAGTTTGACAACCTGATTCTGTCCGCCGATCGGATTCGCCGATCCGTGCAGGATGTTCGAGGAAGTGACTCCGCCGGCAAGTTGCCGGTAAATGTTGATGTCGTCACAATCGACGAAATCGCCGACGCGGACTTCGGCGGTGACTGCCTGTCCGCTTTCATTGACGCCGCCATCCGTCGCGAAATGCGAATGGCAATCGATGATCCCAGGAGTCAGATGCCTTCCCTCAGCATCGATCACCTCGGTGTCTGCTGGAACTTTCAGCTTCTTTCCGATCTTCCGGATTCTGCCGGAGCCAATCAGCACGTCGGCGTTTTTGAGGATGCCTGACCGTCCGCAGGTCCAGACGGTCGCGTTTCGAAAGACGACGAACCGAGGTTGTTCCGGCAGATTCTGCAGTCCGAAAGCGCCGAGCGGATAATTCACCGGGAAGGACGCTCCTGCGGGCTTCTTCTTTTCCTCGACCTGCTTTTCTTCAACCTCCTCTTTGTCGTTCGACGTTTCGTCGTCGGTCTTCGCTTCTTTCGGATCGGTGTCGGCCAACGAGCGCTTCGTCAATTCGGCGATCAGCCGACGACCGTTGGGCAGTACGAGGTTTCCGGTGGCCTGTTCAGAATCCGGATTGATCACCGCCGATAATTGTGCGACGCCCTTGTGACCGAACTCGTCCGATCGGAACGTCGCGCTGAGGCGGGTTCCGTTCAGCACAAGCCGCCCGATATCGACACGTTGCTTGTCCTTCTCTTTTTCGACGCCGATCTGCCCGGTCAGTTTTTCAGACGACTTGATCGAAACGGTCAGTTCACTCGGAAAGTCTTTCGGTGGAGCGTCAACTATCAAAGTCCACGTTCCGGCAGCGTCGCGTTGTGGTTCGCTTGAGAATTCGAATCGTTCGCCGGCAACCCACGTCTCGACGATCTTTGTTTCCGAATCGAACAGCGGGCCGTCTGTAACGACGAGACTGGCGAGGCGACCGGACTCGACCGTGCCGACCTGATCGTCAATGCCGAGCATGCGCGCTGGCGTGGTTGTCAAAGCTCGCAGAGCAAGTCTTGGGTTGAGACCACGCTCGACCGCTTTGCGAACCTGTGCAAGAAATTTGCCGCGGTCATCAAGGCCCTGCGAGCAGAAGGCAAAAGTCACTCCGGCGGTCGCGAGTCGTTTGGGATTCTCCGGGGCGAGATCCCAGTGCAGCAGCGATTCGGTCGTGACATCAAGCGACGCTTCGAACGTGCCCACGTTCGGCGGTTTCGGAAAGTTCACCGGGAGAATCACGCGGCGTCCAGTGGCGGCGATTTCGTCGAGGCGTCGGTACTCGTTGCCACTGCCGTGGACGATGAGCGAGAGGCCGAATTCTCTCGCAAACCGGTCCGCTCTCAGAAAGAAAAGTTCGTTGGACGTGTCAACAACGAGCGGCGTTCGTCCATCACGGACCTCGTTCCAGGCCTGCAGGTCGACGTTCCGTTCTGGTCGAGTCAGAGTGGGGTCCGCATCGGCCGCCAGCCACGCTTCGTGATACCACTGCGCGTCGTACAACGACTGCCGCGTCAACGCGACGGCCCCCATCGGCGAGTTCGGATACTCGCGACTGCCGTTTCGAGCTACTGTCAGGCGAGCGTGTTGTGTGACATCGGCTCGAAGAATCGCGTGCTTCGCCGAGGCGTCCGTTGTTAGTACCACGGCTCCGAAACCCTTCACAACACCGCCGGACGGAGCCGCCAGACGAGCGCCTACTCCCTGCCGGCGCAGTTTCTCGTTCAGTGACGAGTTGCCGGAGTACGCATCGACGACCCGATTCGCCGGACGGATTCGATTGTTCCAGTACCGCGAGGCAGAATCCGGATCTGTGACGCTCTGCTCGGTGAACGAGTCGATCAGCCCGGCGTAAACCGTCTTCGCTTTCAGATTGAGGACCCTCGCTCCGGGCGGCACTGGAAGGTTCTTCCCGACGGCCTCGATACGGTCGTCTCGAATCAGCACGCTCATGCCTCGCGACAGAACGCCTGGACGAGGCACGACATCGGCCTCCTGCAAAACCCAGATCGACGGCGGATTCCGTCGCAAACCCTGCGGCTGATCCGACGATTTTTCGTCAGCGAATCCGGAATTCGCGGGAGAAAGCAAGACGGCGACAGCACTGGCGGAGAGAAATTGAACGATCTTCATGGTGACCAGACGGGGCAAACACGGCGAATTGGGAAGGTTCCACTGTACCCAGAGCCGGCCTGAGATTCGACAAATCGATCGAAACTGCCGTCGATCATTGAACGGATTACTGACGCGTTCTTTCTGCACAGGCTTTGAGGATTTGCGGACATTGCCTGGTCGCTCGTCGTGGTCAGTTGACTTGCCCGAACATATCATTGTGTTTTGATGGTTAGTCGTGCGGCTTTTTTCTGCACGCTGAGTGGGACGCTTTCAGAAAGTCTATTTCACATGTCCGAGTCCAGTCGCGTTGAATGTGGGTCGTCTGATCTCGCGCTGCCCGACGAACTTCGTGAGCCGTTGATCGCGCATCTCGCGAGTCTGCAGGAACGGTATCTCGAACGTGGCTGGGGTGCTCGAGTCGGCTTTGGATCCCGGCCCGCATTGATCGTCATCGACCTGGCTTTGTACTGGACTCGTCCTGATCATCAGATTGGGACCAACGCCGATTCCGTCGTCGATGCCACGTGCAAAGTGCTGGCCGCGTCCCGGGACGCGGGCATTCCGATCTTCTTCACATCATTCGCCTACGACCCCGCCGATCCGCCGAGTCCGCAGAATAAGAAACTGGTGATGAAGCTGAGCCCCGACGACGCTCCGTTATTCGAACTCGACGAACGGCTCGAGCGTCGACCAACCGAGAAGCTCATTCGCAAGCGCTACGCGTCCGCTTTCAAAGGCACGAACCTGCACGAGATGCTGACGTCACTCGGGATCGACACGCTGATCGTCACCGGGCTGAGCACCAGCCATTGCGTTTACGCAACCTGCCGCGATGCGACTGACAGTTTTCGAGTGATCGTGCCGGATGAAGCTGTCGGCGAGCGATGCGAAGTCATGCACCGGGTCAACCTGCTGGACATCGACATCGACCTGGGTGATGTCACGCCAGTCGACAAAGTCATCCGTTCGATTCGAGGCGTCGCTCAATGAGTTCATTCTTTGGTCGTTACCTGCTGACCGGCATCGCGGTCAGTCTAAGCATGCTTCAGTTTTCGGTCGCTGTCACAGCAGCTCCCCTGCTCGAGTCAGTTTTTCCGCTGTCTTGCGAACCCGGCAAGAGTGTGACAGTTACGCTCGTCGGAAAAGAACTCGGCAAGGCGAAGTCGCTCATCTTTTCGATTCCCGAAGTCACTGCCACGCCAGACGACGACGGCAAGTTTGTGGTCTCCGTTGCGGCGGATACTCCTGCACAGGACTGCGACGTCTGGTGCGTCTCTGACGGGCATGTCAGTAACCCACGGCGGTTTGTGATCTCAGCTTTGCCGAACATCGCCGAAGCCGGAAAAAACGATTCGAGCGCCGCCGCTCAGACAATTCCGTTTCCGGGCGCGGTCGATGGTCTGCTGGAAGCCGCCGCGAAGTTCGACTGGTTCCAGTTCGAATCGAAAGAGGGACAGACGCTAACGCTAAGTTGCCGCTCACGATCGCTGGACGGTTCGGCTCAGCCGGTCGTCACGTTGTTTAGTCCAGCCGGGCGGGAGCTTGTCCATTCAACAGGCAGACGCCGCGAGCCGCTGCTGTATCGAACTCTGTCTGAAACCGGCGTCTATCGTGTCCGAGTATCCGACCGAGCCTACAAAACTGCCGCAGACAGTTTCTATCGGCTTGAGCTTCTGACTGGTCCGCAGATCGTCACTGCATGGCCGGACCTGATTCAGCGGAGTCAGACGTCGCCACTCGAACTGGTCGGTTACGGGCTCAACCTGCCCGGCAAATCTGAGTGGTCATTCCCTCTGGCCGGCAGTCGTTTCTTATTGCAAAGGGCGGTCAGCACGATTCCCGGTCCGGCGGAATCGATGCGGTCGGCCTGGCAGAGCAGTCTGGAAACATTCTCAACGTCCGTGTCTGTGCCTGTTCGGCTGCACGCGACAGTGGGAGCCTTGTCGGGATCTCCGCGAATTCGATTCACTGATCGGGACGTCGCCTACGAGGATGAATCCGCCACTGAGTCCAAAACGAAATCTCAACTGTTGCCCGTTCCGATTCTGCTCAACGGGCGATTCAAGAATCGGAACGACGTTGACTGGTTCGCGTTTGAAGTGAAGAAAGGCGAGACGTTTCTGATTGATGTTTACGGAGATCGGCTCGACCATCTCATGGACGTCGACGCGGTGGTGATGGACGCAGCGGGCAAGACACTTGTCACTTTTCCCGACAAGCCTGCCCCGAAGAATCTTCCGCCAATCCTGACTCAGGCGTCGCTTGACGTTTCGGGTTTATGGAAGGCTCCAGCGGACGGAACGTTTCACCTGGTCGTTCGCGACCTTTACGGGTCGACGCTCTTCGGAGTTGATCGGACCTATGTTCTTTCCGTGAGAAAATCGCAGCCGACGTTCGACGTCGTCATCGCGCCGCCGGATGACAAGACACCGGCCGGATACTCGATCCCGCAGAACGGTCGTGCGGCAATTCGAGTTTCAATCGTTCGACGCGACGGGTTCGCTGACGCGGTTCGTCTCCGTCTGTCCGAAGAAAATCAGCAGGCTGGTCTGATCCTCGATGAAAGCTGGATCGGCCCCGGCGAGTCGTCTGGACTGGCGATCGTTTCGAGTGCGCACGGCGTCAAAGTCACATCCGAAATCCGCTTCTTCGAACTTGAAGCAACGACTGACGCGGCCCCGTCGCTCATCAAAGAGGCTCGTGCTTTAACCCTGCTTCGAGCGGGAAAAGCCGACGGAAGATTCATGGGTCGGCTGCCGGTGTCGGGATCGGCTGCTCAACCGCTGACGGCCACGTTGTCACTTGCCAATGCTGAACTCGTTCCTGGAGAAAAACTGAAGCTCACGTTGAACCATTCATTGTCGACCGGCACGTTGAAGGCGGATGCGAAAATCGAATTCCCGGTTCTCCCAACAGGAATGAAAGCACCCACCGCGGTCATCAAACTTTCCACCGCTGAGACTGCCGTCGAGATTGCGATTCCCGACAAACTGCCGCTTGGAAGGTATTCGCTGGCCGCGATGGTCTCCGCCACGATCGCCAATGGTCCCGAGGCCAAACCGGAAGAAGTCAAAACCCAGGTCTGGTCAAACGCCGTTTCATTTCGTGTCAAACAGGCGGCAAAGCCAGAGAAGCCGGCGAAAGAAAACGTCGAACCCAAGTCCGAATGACCGACCGATCTTGCGTTCCTGACGCCGAGACCGAACACTGGAGATCCAACCGGCTCCGGTTCTGAGCCTCGCACAAGCCTGCCCCAAAAGTATCCCACCAGAAACAATCATGCTTCGATGCATCTGCAAATTTCTAATCGCGACAATGCTTTGCGCGGGCTCTCCGGTCGCAAGCTGCTTTGCCGAAGAAGCTCCGGCGAAAGAAACGCCAGCAACTCCGCATCTTTCTGTGTTTCCAGAATCCGTCCGGCTTGACGGTCGAGACTCGCGGCAGCAGTTGCTCGTGACCTTGCAGAAAAATCGGCAGGCGATCGATGTGACGCGAATCGCCGAGTTCAAGATTAGTGATTCAACCGTTGCCACGATCAACGCCGGAGGTGTTGTGACGCCTCGCAAATCGGGCAGTACGGAACTGACGATTCAGCACGGCGGAATCAGCTCCAGCGTCCGTATCGAAATCGCAAACGGAGACGTCGACCTGCCGCTGAGTTTTGATCAGGACATTGTTCCCGTTCTGACCCGGCGCGGCTGCAACGGCGGCGGCTGTCACGGCAAAGCCACCGGACGTGGAGGATTTAAACTCTCGCTGTTTGGCTACGATCCGGAATCTGACTTTGCCGCCGTGACTCGAGACTCCGCCGGCCGTCGCGTAACGACTCATAATGCTGCCGCTTCTTTGCTTCTTCAGAAGCCGGCGATGGATGTCCCACACGGAGGGGGCAAACGGCTCTCGCGGAATGAACCGGAGTTCGCACGGCTGGCACGCTGGATCGAAAACGACACTCCGCGAGCGCTGCCCGATTTATCGACTGCAGCGACGTTTGAGAAGCTGACGCTCGAACCGGCTCAGCGATCTCTTCAGCCCGAAGCCGAACAACAAGTCGTGGCGATGGCTCACTTTTCCGACGGCAGCGTGCGGGACGTGACACGGCTCGTTGAATTCAAATCGAATGAGTCGACAATCGCCGAAGTCGACGAGTGGGGACTTGTCACGACGGCCAAGCGGATCGGCGAAACGGCGATCGTCGCGACGTACTCCGGGCAAGTCGCAGTCAGCAGAATTCGCGTGCCGCTCGACCGACCGTGGACAACGCCGGACTTCCCGATTCGGAACAGCATTGACGATCTCGTGCTCTCTCAGTTGAAGTCGCTCGGGATTCCTCCATCGGCGGAATGCAACAACGATGAGTTCATTCGCCGAGCCACTCAGCAGATCGCTGGACGACTGCCGACGGTGGCAGAGTCAGAGGCATTTGGCAGGAACGATTCGGCTACTCGGCGAGAGCTGCTTGTTCAAAGGCTGCTGGACGATCCGGGCTACGCCGATCACTTTGCTCAGAAATGGTCCGATATCCTGCGCAACAAGCGGCGAGGCCAGAATCCTCGGATCCCGGGCACGATCGCTTTTCATCGCTGGATCCGTAACGCCATTGCCGAAAACGTTCCGTACGACCACTTCGTCCGAGGAATCGTGACCGCCACCGGAAACGTCAGCGTGAACCCGCCGGCTCAGTGGTACGCGGAAGTTCGATACCTGGACCGTTACGTGGACGACTCTGCTCAACTGTTTCTCGGAATGCGAATCGGCTGCGCGAGATGCCACCATCATCCGTTCGAAAAGATCAGCCAGGAAGACTACTACGGAATTGCTGCGTTCTTCGGCCGCGTCGATCGCAAAGGCGGAGCTGGCGTTGCAGAACGGCGAGCCAATGAAGCGGTCTTTCTGAAGCCAACTGGCGACGTGAAACACCCACTAACGGGAGAAGTCGTCGCTCCTCACGGATTGGGGCAGGCGACTCTCGACATTCCGCCGTTCGCCGATCCTCGACACGACTACGTCGACTGGATGGCCGATCCCGAGAACCCGTATTTCGCAAGAGCTTTCGTCAACCGCATGTGGGGGCACTTCTTCGGTCGCGGGCTGGTTGATCCGATCGACGATCTGCGCGTCACCAATCCGGCTTCCAACGAAGCGTTGCTCGACGAACTGGCTCGCGAGTTCGTCAAGAGCGGATTCAACATGAAGCACATCGTCGAGCTGATCTGCACCAGTACGACGTACATGCTCAGTTCGGAACCGAACGAGTTCAATCTGGACGAGACTCAGAATTTTTCAAGGTTCTACCCTCAGCGCATGAAAGCGGAAGTTCTGCTGGACGCCATTGATCAGGCAACGGGAGTCGCGACGGGTTACGGCGGGTTGCCGGCAGGGACTCGTGCTTTGCAGTTGCCCGACGAGGGGTATTCGAATTCGTTCCTGACGCTCTTCGGGCGCCCGCCTCGCGAGAGCGCCTGCGAATGTGAACGTGCGGCCGACCCCAGCCTGTCGCAGGCTCTGCACTTTATGAACGACAGCTTCGTCCTTGGCAAAGTCGCGTCCGGCGCAAGCATTGCCGCGAAGCTCGCCGCCGATAAGCGAGAACACTCAGACAAGGTGACGCAACTGTTCGAAACGGTCTTCAGTCGGAAGCCAACCGCCGAGGAACTGGCCAACGCGGTGGAGTATCTGAAGTCAGAAACCGATCAGAAGAACGGCTACGGCAATCTGTTGTGGGCTCTGATCAACACGAAAGAGTTTCAGTTCGTGCATTGAATCCTGTTGAAACGTGTGCCACTGGCTCTGCCAGTGCATTGTAAAATCGGCGTCTGCGCGCACTCCCGCACTGGCAGAGCCGAGGGCACACACAAAACTAAGTTACCGGCCGAATCCAACGGTCTGTCAGGTCCTGCTTTAGTGCGACCAGCAACTCCTCAGATTCGTGAAAGCATTTCGGAATGAAGCATTCAAAACGCGTCAACAATTCACACTGCCCCGGCCCCATTGATCGCCGATCCTTCCTCAGAATTGGCGGCCTGGGCATGGGAGCGCTCGGGCTTGGTCTCGAACCCGGTCTCGCTCAACTGCTGCAGGCGGGCGAGTTGAAAGAAGCCGCGAAGAACGACTTCTCCGTGATCATGCTCTGGGCAAATGGCGGACCGTCTCATCTGGAGACATTCGATATGAAACCCGAAGCGCCGGCGGAATACCGCGGCGACTTCAACCCGATTTCAACCAACGTCCCGGGTCTCGATATCTGCGAGCTGCTGCCGAACCTCGCTCAGATGGCTGATAAATTCAGCATCGTCAGAAGCCTGCATCACAATCGGAACGAGCATTCGGGCGGGACCTGCCGATTCCTCTCGGGCTACACACCGATCGCCGCCAACCCGTCCGATGCTGAGTTTCCGGAAATGGCTTCTGTCGTCTCGCGGGAACTCGAACACACGATTACCGACATCCCGCTGTTTGTCGCCAACACAAAATTCTACGGCGGCGGCCCAGCCTATCTCGGCGCGTCGTGCAGCCCGTTCATGTTTCGAGGCGACCCCAATAAGGAAGGTTTCGGCGTTGGCGATCTGACGGTCGCCGACTCCGCGCTGAAAGATCTGCAGACTCGGCAGAAGCTTCTGAAGACATTTGACACGTTCCGCCGCGACTTCGACCGCTCGAAAACAATGTCCGCGCTCGACCGTTTCAACCAGCGAGCTGTGGCGATGCTCACCAGCACCCGCACCGCCGACGCTTTTGACCTGTCTCAGGAACCGGACGAACTCCGCGACAAGTACGGTCGCACGAACTGGGGACAGGGCTTGCTGCTTGCTCGTCGGCTGGTCGAATCTGGAGTGCGCATTGTGCAGCTTCAAGCGACTTTCAAAATCACGAAGGAAGCCGGGCGGACCAGCAACTGGGACGACCATTCGGTCAACGCCGACATCTTCAAGGCGTACCGTGAACGCATGCCGGTGTTCGATCAGTGTGTGCCGGCTTTGATCACCGACCTCCAGGAACGAGGACTCGATAAGAACGTCCTGTTTATTTTCTGTGGAGAATTCGGTCGGACGCCGCTGATCCGCCATCAGGACAAAGCGACAAAACGCCCCGGTCGCGATCATTGGTCCAAGGCGATGAGCATTTTTCTCGCCGGTGGCGGGTTGAAAATGGGGCAGTACATCGGGGCGACGAACGCCAGGGGCGAGCACCCCGTTGACCGCATCATGGACAGCAACTGCCTGCTGGCCACTCTGTACCACAAGTTCGGAATCGATTTCCACAAACACTACTTCGACAATTCCGGTCGCCCCATCCCGATTCTGACTGATGGCGAACCGATTTCCGAACTGCTTTAACTTCACTTTTTCATTCGCGGATTATTTTCCGATGTTGCAATTGCTGGATCATGATGCCGAGCTGCCCGGGAGTGTCTCACGCCGCGAAGCCCTCCGTGTGGGCGGCCTGACGGCGCTGGGGCTGACCCTGCCGGACGTTCTGCGAGCACAGGCTGCAGCCAGTGAACGCGCCGGTCGGGAAGTGAACTGCGTGCTGCTCTGGATGCTCGGAGGACCAAGTCATATTGACATGTACGATTTGAAGCCGCTGGCACCGGCAGAAATCCGCGGCGAACTGAATCCCATTGCGACCAGAACGCCGGGCCTGGAACTCGGCGAACTCATGCCCAACATGGCGGCCTGTTCCGATAAGTTCTCGGTCATCCGGTCGATGCACTCGTACTCGCCGACTCACGGCAGGGGCGACCACCATTTGATGAGTGGCAACAAGTGGAGCAGCGCACTGATTCCGCCTGGTTATGGGGCCATGCTCGCCTGGCAGCAGGAACAGCGAGCGCGACAGACGCCGCCCTTCGTGCAGGTCGGAACTCTCACCAGCACGAACTACGGAAGTCCAGGACTGGGCGGTTATCTCGGCCGGACTTATGACCCGTTTACGGTCACTGCAGATCCGAATTCATCAAGCTTTGCTGTCAAGGAATTCTCAGCTCCGGAAACGATCAGTAGCGGACGCCTTTCAGATCGACAGGGATTGCTCGACGCCGTCGACCGCTTCCAGTCGCGAGTCGACCGTCAGCTTGAGTTCGCACGAACTCACGACGAATTCCAGCAGCGCGCGTTCTCGATGATCACTTCTGCAGAAGCAAAGAACGCGTTTGATCTCAACCAGGAGTCGGTGGCCACTCGGGACAACTACGGCCGCAACCGAGTCGGTCAGGGGCTGCTACTTGCACGGCGATTGATCGAGGCAGGCGTTCGGTTTGTCACTGTCAAAGGGTACGTTCGGTACGGCTGGGATCATCACCCGGAAGTCTTTCCGCGACTCCGCACCGAAGTACCGCCGTACGACCAGGGCTATGCCGCACTGCTCAACGATTTGTCCGAGCGAGGTTTACTGGACAACACACTCGTGATTACTGCCGGCGAGTTCGGTCGCACTCCGCGTTTGAATACCGACGCGCGAGGCCCCGGCCGGGATCACTGGAACCGCTGCTTCAGCCTGACGCTCGGCGGCGGCGGAATTCGAACCGGACAAGTCCTCGGCGCCAGCGACAAACACGCCGCCGACATCGTGGATCGCCCGGTGTCGGTGCCTGACTTCGCAGCGACGGTTTACCACGCTCTGGGTCTCGATCCTCAGGCCGAACTGCGGACACTCGACGACCGGCCGATGCAGGCTTTGCCCGAAGGCAAAGTCATCGAGGAACTCGTCTGAACGGCCGTGATTGCTGACGTTGCAGCGCTCTTTCGATTCTCATTCACCTGTCTCGCCACTTCCGAATCAGAATTCGAACCGCGAGGAACGCTGTCGACACTGAAGCAGCTGAACAGGAATTGGTCGAAGGTTTAGCCGGAAATCAGTGAGAAGACGGGCTGACAGCAACGTTCTTCCGGCTTGATTCACGTTGGCCGCAACTTCTGACCGTGACTGGCACGATTGAGTCGAATAGTTGATTGATCAAATGACCGATCGATGCGACCATTCGCCCGCTCGGGGACTGGTGCTCCGGCCGTTTCGCAATCGCGGTGGAAGATTCGAACGATCTGAATTCTCAAACAGTCCGCAACACGACAAAAGATAATCGCCATGGGAAGAAGTTTCGAAAACCGCAAGCACTCGATCATGAAGACGGCGGGGCAGAAGTCCAAGCTTTATTCGAAGTACGGCAAGCAGCTTTACATGGCGGCGAGAAACGGGGTCCCCGACCCTGATGGCAACCCGGGATTGCGCAGCCTCATCGACAGAGCCAAGAAGGATCAAGTTCCCACTCACGTCATCGAAAAGGCGATCGAAAAAGCCAAGGGGACCGGCGGAGAAGATTACTCGGCGGCCCGTTACGAAGGGTTTGGCCCCAGCGGTTGCTCGGTCATCGTCGACTGTTTGACGGATAACCCGAACCGGACGATTACCGACGTTCGAAACTGCTTTACGAAGACGGGCTCAAAGCTTGGCCCGGTAGGTTCAGTTGCCCATCTCTTCGATCATCTGGCGGTTCTGTCGTTCAAAGGGGACAACGAAGACCAGGTTCTGGAAGCAATGCTGGATGCGGACGTCGACGTCGACGACATCGAGAACAAGGATGGCCAGTTGACGGTGTTTGCTCCGGCCAGTGAATTCTTCAAGGCCACGCAGGCGCTGCAGGAAGCGTTTCCGGATGTCGATCTGGAAGTTCAGGAAGTCACGTTTATCCCGCAGGCCAGTGCTGAGATCAGCGAAGACGACCTGCCCGCGTTCGAGAAGTTCATGACGATGCTCAACGATTGCGACGACGTTCAGGACGTCTATCACAACGCCATTGTGCCGGGTTAACGAAACTTGCGAATCTTAGGTCGACATCTGGAAGGGCGACCACCGAGGGAGTCGCCATTCGAAAGTTCGCCATCGATTTCAAACGACGAGCTACTGAGCGAGTTTTTTCTTCTGCTCCAGCGCTTGCTGCCTGTGAGACTTTGAAACGTCTCTGCCATCGATGACGGCCTGAAACAATTTCAACGCGGCGTCGCGACGTTCTGCTGCGGCAAGTGTTTCTCCGCGAGCCAGTTGCATCGCCGCGTTCCAGGTGCCGGGCAATCGTGCTTCGGAGACTGTGCCCAGGACATCCAACGCTTCGTCAAACTTGCGTTGTCGTGTCAGGACTCGGGCTGCTCCCTGGATGCAGTAGAAGTATTCCGCGCTGCCGTTGCCTGGGCCTGCCAGATCGATCATCCGTGTGTAGGCGGCGAGGGCTCCCGCATCGTCCTTGAGGATCGTTTCGAAGTTCGTACCGATCGTTCGGCCGATGCTGAGTTGAGTTTTACTGTTAGTGGATAATTCGAAGGCCAGTTGCAGGTCAGTGTTGGCTTTCTCGCCATCCTTGAGTGCATGGTAAGCTCGGCCTCGTGCCCAGGCCCCCGCTCCGACCTGCCAGAACGGCCAGTCGTCGAAGTCTTCGCTTCCAAACTGTTCGGCGACCGCTGCCCACTGACGTTGCGCGAGTAAGTTCTCCATCCGCGTTGTTTTCGCGACGGATGGCAGCGGAATCAAACCGGCCAGTTCTTCAGCCTTGTCGTGATCTTTCAAGGCTCGTGCACACTGAGCGGCGTGGTACAAAGCTTCGGATTTCTGAAAGTCGGTGACTTTTTTCTCGGTAGAAGCGGCAACATACGCCGACATCGCTTCCTCGAACTTTCGCGACCGGAACCGCTGATCGGCCTTGCGGGTTGCGATGACGAAATCGGTTACCGAATCGTCTGCCTCAAACTGGTGCGACTGTCCACGGTAGAAATGAGCGAACTTCATCGGCTCGTGAAACGCTTTGGTGCCGGTCGGGGAGAACGCGGAGAGTTCCGTATCTTTGCCGCGAATTCGCTGGCGACAGACGTTGAGATACCACGGCAGGCTCTGAGTTGGCTTGCGGCCGATGACCTGGTGCAGCGGATCGTTTTCGTCTTCTGTCACCGGGATGCGAATCTCAACAGTCCAGTGATCGTCGTGAACTTGCGTCGCTACTTCGGCCTTCGAGTCCCAACTGAACCATTTTGCTTTCTCTGTCGCTCGGTCAATGTTGACGATGGCTCCCGCCGGGTTGACGGCGATCTGGTAATAGTTGTGAGAATCGGTGTTGATCAGAAATTCGACAACGTCTCCGTACCAGATCGCCTGATCGCCGTCCTTCGTAGTGGCAATGTTTGGTTTGTCGCCAGGCTTCTCTTCGCAACGCACGGCGAAGTGTACGCTGCCCTTCTGCCAGACTGACTTGATCGACGTTCCATAAGTCGGCAGCCGACCGGTTTGCAGCTCGCGCATCGTGCCCGTTGATGCGACTGCGATTTCCCGCCACGCTTTGTCATCCAGTTTTCCGTCGATGACGATCGGCTCAAGCGGGTCGCCACCCACCAGCCGCAATTTAGGAACAGGTCCTCGCTTCTGGGCCAGCTGGACGTTCTTGCGACGGAGCCCGTTCAGGTAGTTGTCGATCAGCTGGATCCGCTTCGCAAACACGGTGTCCGCAGGAGCATCCGCTTTGGCTGCTGCGAACAGTTCCAAGGCCTGGCTCGCTTTGTCGCTGTCAGTCTCCATCTGACGCCAGTTATCTTCGCAATAGGAAAAGAACGTTCTCATCGCGTCAGCGGCTGGTCCGTAAAAACGTTCGCAATATTCATCGAAGAGTTTGACCGCGTTCTGATCTTTGCCGCCCCAATACATTCGAGCAGTGAAATACGCGAGGAAATGGTTGTAACCAACAGCGTTCTCGCCGAAGTCCATCGTCAGCCAGATGTCCTCGCCGCGTGACAACCCCTTCGTGTCATTGATACTTTCGCCCATGACTCGGGGGATGTAGGCCGGCAGGTAAAAGTTGCGGCCGGTGAAGGGGTAGTTCTCGAAGAACTCGATCTGACGGTCGGTTTTGGCGGCCCAGCCTTCCCGCAGCTTGAGGAGTTCTGCTCGCTCGTCGACGGTATCGCGCGTCGGTCGCCGGCCACCGACGATGATGACCTGGACGTTGGGTTCCAGCCTGGCGATGCGGGATGGCGGATCGGTGTAGACGCCGTACGCGCAGTTGGAAATCAGTTTGTCGGGGTGAGACTTGCCGATTTCTTTGGCCACTCGATTAACGAAGTCCCAGACGTAGTTGCTGAGCGAACCCCGCGAACCTTGATCGGGGTCGTCCTTTCCGGAGCATAGGTCGCACTGGCAAATGGCGGTGTAACCATCCGGCGGCATGACCGAAACGACGTCCATGTCGAAGTGGTCAAACTGAGCCTGGGCGAAACGAACGGATTCTTTGAACAATTCTTCGTTGGAATAGCACAGCTGGTTGAGTCGTTGTCCCGTCTGCGTGTGTCGCTTTCCGCCATAGAGCGCGAACCATTCGGGTTTGCTCTTCAGGTATTGCTCATTTTGAGTCATACGGTGCAGCCCGTGCGCGGCCTGCCTCCCGTACGGCTGCCGCAGTCCAAGTCGGAAACCCCACATCATGACGTCGCGACCGTAGACGGCGGTACGAAAGTTGAGGATTCGCATCGGGAAGTCGGGCCGCACGATCCTGTCGACTTCAGGCAAGGAGAGCGTGCTGATCTTCGGAACGATTTCTCCGATGTCGCCCGGCATGTACCAGCGGACGCCGAGATCACGCAGAAATCCACACACCGCATTGAACGAACCGCGTTCGTCGTACGTCCAGACGTTGACGTTCCCGTCCTTGTCGAGCTTCTGCTCGTTCGGAGTTCCGAACAGCGAGTTCGCACCGCTGTAATGTTTATGAAGTTGTCGATGTGGGTGGCCCCAGTGTTTGCCGGTGATCCCGTCCCAGGCGGCCTGCATCTTTCCGCTGGCGATGTCGGCGTTCCCGCGCGGCCAGGGTTCGATCGGCGTGAAGTTCGAATCGTCGCCGATCAGCACCAGCCAGTTATCGCCAGACACGATTCTGTAAGCTCCGTCCGCCAATCCCTCCGCTGTGATCCCCAGTTCCTCCGTGTGCGCACTTTGGCCAACGAAAATTCTCACGGGATGCTGGCCGCCGGGCTGAGCGACAATGTTCAGACGGGCTCCCGAAATTTTCTCGACATAAGTCTGCAGCTCATGCGCCGCCAGAAGCGTTGTCCGCGGAGGATTATCCGCGATGACAATTTCAGCCAACGGCCTGCCGTTGCTGACCAGTTTGGATTCAGCCAGCACCGTTGAAGTCGGCACCAGAAAAATGAGGCAGAGGAATAACGAGGCAATCAGAGGGCGGGTCATTGGTTCGTGGTTCGCTTAATAGCGTTCGGAATTGATGAGCACTGCGGGGTGATGCCAGGCTCTGTCCCTTAATTGTGAGCCGAACGCGCTAGCGTCGGGCTTTGGCGAGAAGAATCTACAAGAAACAAGGCCCGCGGCTATCGCCGTCGGCTCACAAACGAATGAATTTTCAGTTACGGGACAGCGACTGGCCAGTCTTGTGGTCCGCCGAAACGAATGCCGCCCGATGCGAAACGATGGTTCGAATCCACCGGCGTCAGTTATCAGAGATTGAGTAGTCGTGGCGTTTCACAGGGTCGTCGGTCAGGTACTGGATGAACTCCCAATCATTGCCGTCGGGATCGAGGAAGTAGACTCGTTTTCGCCACGGGTGCTTGTTGGTGACGTTCCTCAGAAGTCGCGGCGGGTGATGAGGATGCTGGTTACGGTCAGCATGATGGCCAGGAAGGCGAGGTTGCTCCACAGTGGTTCCTGGATGTCGATGACCTGACGTGATGCCGAGAGTTCGTCTGTGTCGTCGGGGCCGATTGTTTGCTGTCTGGTCATCAGCCAGGTGACGACGTTTTCCATCTCGCCGGGTTTCGGGAAGATTGTGTGGACGGGATCGATGAATCTTGTGTAGAGCGTTTCGAGGAAGTCTGGTTCGGGTTCCATCGTTTCTTTGATCGCGAACGATTCTTCCGGCGCGTAACGCGTGATTCGCCCAAAGCGATCGGCGGCGAAAAACGAAGAATCTGAACTGAACGCGACCGCAGAAATGTCTCCCTGGCCGCTCAGCGACGGGACGAAAGATCGATCTTCCTCGCTGTCGTAAACCCAGACTTGGCGATGGTGAAAGAGGATCGCGGCCCAACGCCCATCGGGTGACGTGACGAACCGTTTCGGTTCATTGGTCCCGAACGGCGTTTGCAGGTTGATCTGCTTCAGTGTCGAAGCATCGAAGATGCGGATCGCTCCGTCCTGCGAGGCCGTGAGAAATCTGCCGCCCGCGAAACCGACGATTCGTTCTTCTGAAGTCTCCACCGAAACTGACGGCTCGGCGATATATTTTCCTTCAACCTCGTTCAGGATCGCGGTCGTCTCGCCACAGCAAACGACGACTCGCCCCGAGGCCGGATCGATGGCGGCCGCGAAGGGGCGTTTCCATTCCAGCGTTTCATCGTCGACGCGAACGAACCTCGCGGATTCGCCGAGACCCGGCAGGGACATGCCGAATAGTTTGAATGCGTCGGCCGGTCCGACGGCGTCTCCTTCGAGCCGGTACAGGCCGTCGGTGCCGGCGACCATAATCTCGCCGTCGGCGGTCGGTAAAAGCACGCGAGTTCCGTTCGGGACGTCGATACTTTCCTGAGGTTTCCAGTCGTTGTCCTGCGTAGCGATGGCGAGTTTGGAAGAGCCGCGGAACCAGCGTGAGCCGCCGCCGGAACGGATCCCAACAAGCCTTTCGTTCGAGGCGTCGAAGTAGGCGCCGAGCCACGCAGCCTGTTGCGATGCTCCGGGAGGGCCGCCTCGGCGGCGTTGCTCGAAGAGTTCCCGCCATTCGCGATTCTGGTCGTCCCACTCGTAACCGCTGCCGGTCTGGTTCAGCCGGATCAAAGTTTCACCGGCGGGGATGATGTTCGCGGTGCGGCGTCCGTTGAGGAACGCGTTGTCCAACGCACTTTTGCTGACGCCGACGGCGAAGCAGATTGCCCAGAACAGGATCGAAACAACGATCGAGATCACCGCGTTTCGCCAGATGACCGCAGCCAGAGTCGACACCGAATAGTAAATCGCAAAGACGAACACAAAGACGGGGATCGTCCACAGCAGACCGTCGCTCCAGATTCCGAAACGCCAGCCGACGATTATCCACAGGCCGGCGATGAGAAATGTCGCGTTGAGGAAGATGAAAGCGCAGCCTCCGAAAAACTTGCTGAGAAACAGCAGCGGTCGCGAAACCGGTTTGCTGAGGAGTAGGTCGATCGCGCCGGAATCGAGCATCTGCGGAACGATCGACGCGGTGACCAGCAACGCGATGAAGACGCCAATGTTGCCGACCAGTCGGCTGACCAGGAACGACAGAACCTGCTCACCGATTTGCTGAAGTTGCGTTTCCTGGATTGGTAGCTCGTCGCCGAGCGGGTACCAGAGATAGACAAACTGAATTGCGTCGCGGCCGGATGTTTCAATGTGCTTTGGAAAGGCGGCTTCAAACGCCAGACGGTTGAAGCGCCGCCGCTCGTCATGGCTCAAAGAATCCAGGCCCAGCTCAAGAAGCTCGGTCGCTTCGGAACCAGGACGAATGTCAGCCCATACTTTCTCTTCATAGAAGTCGGATTCGTGGAAGAGTCGATTGATCTCGCCACGGGCCTGCCCCAGAACGTTCATCCGTCGACGTCGATTTGTATCCGGCTTGATGTCGTCGACGGCTCGTTTGAAACCATCGGACAGGCGACTCCAGACGTAACCTGCCGGAGTGTTTGGCGAGTCTTCGCTGTCGCGAAGTTGTTTGATAAAAGCCTGCGGATTCTGGAAGTCCGAGAACTGCAGCGAGACGGCGAGGGCACGTTCAAAACCGAGCGGCGCCAGCAGGCCGAGCAACACGCCGATCAGGATCAGCATGATCCACAGCACGCGTGTCGCAAAGGCTTCTCGAAATGAGTCGCGGATAACGGCGAGGTAAGGTCTCACGAGTTGCCTCCTTCCGCCGCGTCCGTGTGCTCTGTGGCGGAGTCATCTTTCGGCTGAACGCGTCGGACGTCGTCGGTTTCGTCCGAGTCACGATCGACAAGCTGCAGGAACGCCTCTTCCAGAGTCAGCTGTTTGCGGATGATCGCCGAGATGCTGACGCCAGCCTGGCGAAACGTGTCGACTGTCTGGTCGATGCTCGACTGTTCTACCGAGTCGATAATCACGTAGCTGAGTGCACCCTCTTCGGTGCGTCGGTGGGTGACTCCCGCGGCTTCAAGAGCGTCGAGTGCTGGTTGGATTCCCTGTTGATCAGCGGCGAGTCGAAACGTCACTCCTGACGAAGTCGCCTGAGTGAGTTCGTGAATCGGACCGACGTGTCGCAGCAAACCTTTTTGCAGAATGGCGACGCGATCGCAGACGAGTTCCAGTTCCTGCAGCAGGTGACTGTTCAGGAAGACCGTCTTGCCGCGATCTTTCAGGCGGAACAGCGTGTCGCGAATTCCGGCTCGGCCGACCGGATCGACGCCGTCGGTGGGTTCGTCGAGGATGAGGAGTTCGGGATCGTGCAGCATCGCTTGAGCAAGGCCGAGTCGTTGCAGCATGCCTTTCGAATAGCTGGCGACCGTCGCCGTGCCCCACTTTCCCAGGCCGACCGAGGCCAGTAGCTCGCCGCGTTTCCTGCGGATTTCACCGAGCGGCATGTGGCTCAGTTGGCCGTAATACTCGAGGGCCGTGTTTCCAGTCAGGTGGCGAGGTATCCGGTGATTTTCTGGTAGGTAACCAATCCGCATCCGGCCTCGACGATCACCTGCCGGCAGGTCAAGTACTTTCGCCCGTCCGTCGGAACGTTTGACGAGCCCCAGCAAAACCTTGATCAAAGTCGTTTTACCGGCTCCGTTGGGGCCGAGCAGTCCGAAGATCTCTCCGGGCTCCACGTCGAAAGAAACACCCTGCAGGGCGTCGACTTTTCGGCGACGGAACAGTCCGCTGCGATACGTTTTCTTGAGGTCGGTGACCGAGACGGCCGGAGTGTCAGGCACGGTGGGTTCTCTGGATTCTGGTTTCTGAAGGCGCGTCCGAAGATGTCGTAAACCTGAGGTTCCGCATTTCGGATCGCCAGTCGACCGGAAATCCTTGCAGTTTGGAGAACTTTTCGCAGCCGTTGGCCTAATTCGCAATCGGCGTCGCCGTCAGGCGGAGACGCTCGGCGTTCGAGATCAGATCGACGTGACGGCTGTCAGTGTCGATGATCATCGAATGGAAACCTGCTTCGCCGGGCTCGTCTTTTGTGTCGAGCAATAAACTGCCGTCGCGTTTGTCGAGCACCGTGATGCGGCGGAGGTCCGAAGGCTTAAGGATAAAGTTCCGGCGATAGCTGGTCGTGATCAGGAATGGCAGCTGATCCATTCGTTCCAAGATCAAGTATTGCCCGGACAATTCTTGAGCCCACAACTTTTTGCCCGTCTCCCCGTCGAAGGCGATGACTGTGCCGTTGAGAAGCATGCTTGGAAGGCTCGGCCGATTGGCGTCGGGTAAAGTTTCACGCGTGAGGACGACGTACAGAATTTGACCGTCCGAAAAGATTGAGAATGCGGGACTACCCAGTCGGAGTCGTGTTGGGATTTTCTCGAACTCCGTCAGCGCACCGGTCCGAAAGTTCAACACCTTGATGCGACCGAACCTCGCCAGAATGGCCAACTGATCGTTGGAGATCATCCTGACTTTGATCTTCGACGAGAACTCATGACTCCAGAGCTTCTCTTTCGTTACCGGGTCAATGGCTCCGAGCGTGACGACCGGAGCAGGGGCCAGCGAGTTGTTGTTGCCGCCCTTTTCGACTTTCGGAGTGGACTCCGCGATCGTGACAATCGAGTGTGCGTCAACTTTGACGAGGGCTGCGGACTCAGGCAGTTCAGCCTGAAACAGATCCGGATCGAGCGGCTGTCCATCGGTTGCGTCGTGAGCTGCCGAGATCGTGCCATTCGGTCGTGTCAGGAAGACATGGTTGCGTGTTCCAAGGACACGCAGGCTTCTTTCGAGTGGTTCCAGTCGCCATCGCAGTTGGCCGGTTCGTGAATCGTAAACAGCAAGCGACCGCGAAGCTCGACTGCAAACGTAACTTGAATTGACGACCGGCACGGCGTCCATCGAGCCCGGACGTCGGCGACCCATCCACTCTTCGACATCTTCCAATGGCCGCCCGCGCTTAACGGCACTCCGGCGAGCGTTGTCGAGCCCTTCGACCGGCTGCGTCCACAAAACGCGTCGTTCGGGAAGTGACAGCATGTTTAACACGCCGCGACTCAGCACGGCGTAAAGCTGTCCCGTCTGGTAAACGGTCAAACTCTGATTGCTGCCCGATTCTGAACCAGTGTTTGAGCGAAGTGAGACGGTCCAGAACAGGTCGCCAGTCTGTCGGTCGAAAAAACTCAGCCGGTTCGAGCCTGAACTCGAATTGTGAGTTTCAATTCGATACTTGTTGGAAGGTCGGTCGGCGACCAGGCGAGGGCTCCTGTCAGGCTGTGCCGTCGCCGCCGATCGGGTTGCGGTCAAGCTGATTTTTCCCCAATCAGCAGGCGTTGTCTTTGACGATTCGCCGAGCTTTGCCAGGAGTGGCTTTAACGCAACCGAGACGCCGGTGCCGTCAGGAAGAGTTGTGGATGCAAAGCTCGCCTGAAGTTGTCTCGCTAGATCGTGCGTGTCTTGATCGGCGATGGCGAGTTCACTTCTCAGTGTCAGACGGTTGAGCATCGCTTCGGCGGTTTGAGGTGGCGCGGCTGAAGCCTTGACTTGATCGAGCCAATGCTCGGCATCGGCAAAAAGCTGAGCGGCGATCGCTTCGTCGGCCAGTTTTCGGACGAGTTTCAGCGAGCCAGGATGAAAACTGAAGAGTGTTGCGAGCCGTGCCTGATCTAAGGCCGAAGTCTCTGGGTGGTCAAGTTGCGTGAAGAGCTGGTCGATTCGGCCCGTGATGCGAGCTTGCTCGGCGGACGACAGGCGGATCCAGACAGACTGGAATCGGCGAGCCAGCCAGGCGTCGATATCAACTTCGATGCGGTCGTCGTCGAATCGTTTGATAACGCCGACAGATGACTCACTCGTCAAATCGAGAAGTTGTTCGAAAGCGTCGGCCGGGCGATTCAATTCAAGAAGTGATTCGACTTCGAGTTGCCGCCGCTGGAGTTCGAACGCCGCTCCTTCCACGCCGGTTGCTTCGAACAGCGGCTCCACTTGATCCAGAAGTGCGAGTGCCTGATCCGGTTTCGTTTTGACCTGGCCTGTGGCGGCCTGCATGAGCAGCGTGAGAATTGACTGGTGCAGGATCGTGTCCGAGTTGGTCGAAAGTTGTGGCAGCAGGAGCTCGATCGCGGCTGAGTATTGCTTCCGCCAGAGCGCGAGTTGAGCTTCGATGACGTCGGCCTTTCCGGTGTCACCTGACGAACGAATTGCAGCGAGTCGAGCTCCCAGAGTTTCTTCCAGTTCCCACGCACTGATGCCTTCGGCGGCGTGCGAAATCAGCAGGCCCTGGTAGAAGGCGAGATTGCCCAGTGCCGGGTATCCGGAGGCCACTTCGATTCGTTCGGCCAGCGTTGCCTGCTGAAGATCGAAACGCAGCAGAACGTTCTTCTGAAGTGGCAACCAGAAAGAGTCGTCCGCTACGACGCCGCGACCACACGGCAGACCATCATCAGCGTCGAATTCGATTTCTGCTTGTGTCGTACCGTCGGATTGGAGAATGACAATCGAACTCGGCCACGTCACGACCGTCCGACCTTGTGAGGCTCCGGCGACGGCGAGGGCCTGTTCGCGCGGCAGCGACCAGATTCGCTCTCCCGTGAAAACGTTGACGCAATCCAGGAAGCGCGTTGTGGCGTCGGACTCGTCTCGCGGCTCGGACGGTGCATAAACGACTCGGTCACCCATGATGATCGGAGCCGACGGAATCCACGTCTCGCCGATCGATTCGTTCGCCAGTTGAATGCCTCGTCGGTTTCCGCGAAACAAACGGGGGCTTCCGATTCGGCCAGTCGGTTTTCGTTCCGAATATCGATGGGTCCAGACGATCGTTCCCGTCGATCGATCGACTCCGACCAACCAGCCAACGGTCGTTGGGCAGACAACAATTCCGTGAGCGGTCGCCAGCTGCGCGGACCATAGCCGTCTGTTGAGGTTTCGTTCGAGGCCCTCTTCAGCAAACGCGAGTTGCTGTGACCATCTTGCTGAGCCGGAATCAGGATCAAGGCAGAAGAGTCTGATTGCGTTTTCTTTTTGCCCGACGATGAACAGGTCGCCTCGATCAGGGAGTGGAGCTCCCAGAAAGAACCATCCGGCCAGTTTCGGTGCAAACGGTTCGCTGGTTTCGGGGCCGCCGATTTGCCACGCCGGCTCTCCGGTTTCCAGGTCGTACGCTTTCAACCGGTTGGATGTTGTCGACTCCGGCCGTGGCGAAGCGTTACCGCCCGCAGCGCGACGGATGCTCGTTCTGCCTAACGTGAAGACGGGGTCGTCTTCGAGAAAGTAGACGGTCTTCCGGTCGCTGCTGATGATGCCGTGAGCCGCGTTTTGAAATACGAACTGGCCGATCGGTCCGCCGGTTCGATCGACGGCCGCAGCGGCAGAGAACAGCGGCGTCATGTTCGGCATCAGGTCGGCGACGCTGCGAGCGTTGGGTGACGCGGAGCCAAGCAGACCTTCGACGGAAGCGGATTCGGCGGTGGTCCAAAGATGACGCCCGGAGTCGGTGTTCAGAACTTCGATTCCGCGAAACGTCCGACAGACCAGTTTGCCGTCGACGAAGATCGGAGCTGCCGCCGGGATCGTCGCGACCGATCGGTAAGTCAGATCGGAGATGAGGTTTTCGATGGTCGACTTTAGCCCCGCATTCGAAGTGGTCGGAAATTCCCATCGACGAATCATGACCGGCCGACTGGCGGCGCTGGGTTCGGCATGTCGCTTTGAGTTTCCGCCGAGCATCGGCCAGTGTGCCAGCTCTGCGGGTTCGGCACCGACGAATTGTTCGCGGAGTATCTGAAGCGTTTCGGACAGTGCTTTCGGATCCTGCGGCTGGTTTGTGAGGTCGAGAATCATTCTCGCCTTCTTCTGCCAGACCGGAGACAGGTTCAGTGACGCGTCGGAATCTCGAAGAAGCTTCAGCCATTTGGCGGCGAGAGCGAATTCTCCCCGGTCGACCAGTTGAGCCGCAAGTCGATCGGCAGCTTGATACCCGATCGGCGTCCCGAAGAAGCGGACGGCAACGTGGTTCAGCTCCCGTAAGCTGTTGTTCTGAATGGCCTGATCGAGCATCGTCTTTGCGAGCGTGCCGTCTGTTCTTGCTCGTGCGACTCGCAAGTTCTCCGGCACGCTGCCCAGCAATTTCGCCGTACTGAGTCTTACGGATTTCAGGCTGCCGTCGGCGTGTCGGATGACGTAGTCCTCAGACTCGGGACGGTCGACAGGACCGATGAAACGGTCAAGACGACGCAGCACGTCGTCCCAGTCCCGGCCCTGCGCGGCGCGTTCGATCTTCTGCCAGGCCGTTTGCCTGGCGCGGTTGATCGGTGCTCGGAAGTCGATGTTGTCGAGGTTTCGCTGAGACCGAGGATCGTCTTCGTCCTCAGTTTGCGGATCCCCATCCCCTTCTTCAAAGACTTCGTCTGCGGCGGGTTCTGCTTTGTCTGCCTCTGCTTCGTCGGTTTCTTCGACCTGAGCGAAACGCTCTTCGCCACCGTTGGGGGCGAGGTTTTCGCCGGGGGCTCCGTCTGGTTGCAGACGCGGTTGCTCCTGGCAAAGAGCGATTGTCGGAGTACTTGAAAGAACTGAGAACGCAACGAGAAGCTGCATCGCGTACCGGATCGACAATCGAAACGGCCGGCGAGTCAACGTGTCGAAATGTTGCTGGTCTTGCGAGGTCACTCAGGTTTCCAAACGGCCGTTTGACTCGATGATGAGCGGGCAGGCTGCGATGTGCGGCCACGATTCATAAGGCGGCAGCAAGGCCGTGAGTATATCTGCAAGGGTGGCGCTTGCCACGGGGTTGGACTATTCGGGGTGAATTCTCCGGCGAACGGATGCTGGTCGATTTGGCCGGGTAATCCGAACCGGACAAGCGGTGCGGATGAGTCGTTACGCATGAACCGGCTACTCGACGAGCATGCTTTCTGCCTGACGAAGGGAGATTGCCGACGAATCCGGATGCACGGTTCTGCCT